>OGCI01000197.1_pt1 | contig 78776 bp, 75 predicted proteins | sample 1570021 | NCBI WGS metagenome assembly OGCI01 (sample SAMN06264664, study PRJEB24512) | hot springs metagenome | isolation source: Hot spring water | place: South Africa: Tshipise | collected 2015-06-21
ATCGCATCATGAAGCTTAATCCTCAAAAACTCGTCCAAATCGAACCCCCGATTCGACAGCCGTCAAATTTATCGGCGTTATCGGCGCACCGGCGTTTCCTCATGCGGAATCTACCGCAAAACTGAAATGCGGACAGTTGAAAGTAAAATACAAAAACCTCCGAAACGCTTAGCCGATCCTCTACGAATTCTAACACACCACCTCTTTTACCATTTGACCCTCTGTGAGCCAGAGCAAACTATAAACCAGCGTTTTTAAGAGTTAAAATTCTGCTCACGCAGGCAGTTTACGCCTGTACGCTCTTCAGACCCTGCTTGCTTAAAGATTCTTTTTGACAAAAGCCCCGAGCACCCCGCTCATATCACCTCCGCAAGCTTGCTCGCGCATCCCTTAATAGTCTTGAGCGCATCATCCATCCTCGCGCCCGCCTCGAGAGCGCAAGCCAGATGCGCATTCTCATTTACCTGAAAAACAACGAGGTAACCGTTCTTTGCCTTCAGATAAATCCTATCCGCCGCGCCTATTTTAAAGTACTCTCCAGCCCGCTCCGCCGCCGCGATTACCTCGGAGAAAAACCTTGAAAGGTCTTTCTCGTCTTCGTGACGTCCGCACCAGGAAGCAAGCGGAAAAGCGTCTGAACTGAGCACCGCGCACGCGGTGATCTTCGGCTCGGAGTCCGCAAGATTAACAAGGAGCTCCATCAACTGATTCTCGCGATCTTGCATCATCGCAAATCCTCTGAGGTTTGCCCAACGATTCCCTCATCTAATATAATCGGGCAATTTCCTTCCCTCTATGACCCCTTTTAAGAAATTTGCCTGACACAAATCACCTGAAAGGGTGACGAATGAACAGGTGTCCTCAAGCCGTCGGATAATGATAATTTTAAACCTAAATGGAACAACCCTGAAGAACACTAACTATACCAGACGCACTTCTTATCTTGTAGCCTCCTTCTTCCAGCGCAAGAACTGCTGATAATCGGATGTGAAACTGTGCCTTCCCTCAATTGGGTCCGTTAAAACATAGAAAAGGTAATCGGTGCTCGCGGGATAGAGCGCAGCCCTTATCGACTCGAATCCTGGATTGCAGATAGGTGACGGGGGAAGACCGTGGATCCTGTACGTGTTATAAGGGGAATCCACCTTCAAATCCTCATAGGAGAGGTTACGCTTCCGGGCTTTCAACGCATACTGTACAGTCGCGTCTATCTCGAGTCTCATTCCTCTGGAAAGCCGGTTGTATATTACGGACGAAACGAGCTCCCTCTCCTGAGGAACTCTCACTTCTTTCTCGATGAGAGACGCGATTATGACCACCTGGTGAGGTGTTACGCCGAGCGCTTTGGCTCTTTCCCAATTTAGATTCTTTGTCTCTTTTTCGAACTGACTTAAAAGCATGCTCACTATTCTTCTGGTGCTCATGCTCGCCGTTATCTCATAGGTCTTGGGAAAGAGAAACCCCTCGATGTTGCCCCCAGACTCTTTTAAAAACCAGTAGTCGTACAGATTCGCATTCGCGGCGCTCAAGAACTCATCACGGGTTACCCGCCCTTTGCTCGAAATCTCAACCCGGGAGGCTATGTCCAATACCGTGAAACCCTCCGGAATAACGATCTTATAAACGCTGGAATCGCTTTCAGGTGGCTTGGCGGAGCGCCAGCCGCATCCCTGCAGGGTGATTCCTAAAAACAGGAGAGCAATAAAAAGCGAAAAGAAACCGCGAAAGCAAACTCCTGCAGGCCGCCTTATTTTCCCACCAAAAAGATTTATCCCTCTCTTTTTAGAACAGGCATCATTTAGCATAATAGATTCATTCCCGCTCGTCAGGACAATCGGTGCTTTCGTCGTCTTCTCCGGTCTTGTTCAAGTCCTTATCGGATGACCCGACCGAATCAAGATAAGCCCTCAATATGATAGCGGCAGCAACCCTGTCTGATGCCCTTTTTCTTGCGCGCCTATCTCTTACGCCTTTGGATGTAAGCGACTCGGCTTGAACAGTGGTAAGCCGCTCATCGACAAACACGATTGGCACGTCAACCAGCTGTCGCACAATACCGGCGAAGGACCTTACATCGCGCGCCCTCTCACCCTCGGTGCCGTCCATGTTAAGAGGGAGCCCAATGACGAGTTTTTCAGCCCCGAACGAGCCGATGACCTTGGCCAGGCGAGAAGCCGCTGACTCGTCCCGCTCAATGGTTTCAAACGGCAAAGCTACGGTTCCTGTGGGGTCTGATACGGCTATCCCTATTCTTTTTTTACCCACGTCGAGTGCGATAATCCTCGGTTTCAAGGCGATTATCGGGGTTTGATAGGCCGTCATTTTCCGGGTCTCAACCTTCAAGTTTTTCGCGGATTGCTTTGTGAATCGCTCTGAGCGCCTCGCCAACGTCTTTGACTCGGGAACCCCCAGCAACAGCCATGTCGGCTCTTCCGCCTCCTCCTCCCCCGAGAACCTCGCCGGCAGACCTGGCAAGTTCCCGCGCGTCGAGCCCCTTTTCCAGCGCGAACGCGGAGAGTTTTACGACCAGATGCGCTTTTTCTTTTTCAACGGAACCTATCGCGACTGCCCCGTAGCCCTCCTTTTCGATGAGGATATCCGCGGCTTCCCTCAATTCTTTTTGGCCGAGACCGCCCGTAGTCCCTAATAAGAGTTTCAAGCCGCCTATTGTTTCCGTCGTTCCCTTCCGGGATATCTCTTTGGACGATTCTTCCAGCGCCTTGCCGGAAAACCGTTCCACAGACCTCTCAAGTTCCCTAAGGCGCGAAAGCGCCTCGGATACTTTCTCCGGAACTTCCTCCGGCTGACATCTGAGCAGCGCGCCCGTTTCCCTTGCGATTCTCTCGAATTTACGCAGGCGATCGAGGCTTGCCGTGCCGGTTACCGCCTCAATCCTTCGCAGGCCCGCGCCTATTCCGCTTTCCGAGACGACTCTTATAAGTCCGATCTGTCCTGTCCTCTGGACATGCACTCCACCGCAGAGTTCCTTGGAAAAACCTTCTATCTCAACCACACGCACTTCGTCGGCGTATTTTTCCCCGAAAAGAGCGATGGCTCCCGAACGCATGGCTTCTTCTTTGGAAGTTCGAAACGCCGAGACCGGTATATCCTCGAGAACCTTTTCGTTCGCCAGGCTTTCAATCAGTTCAAGTTGTTCTTCCGACAGCGGTTTGAAATGCGTAAAATCGAAACGGAGCCTGTCAGGCGCCACGAGGGAGCCGGCTTGCCTTACGTGCTCGCCCAGAGTTTTGCGCAGAGCCCAGTGAAGGATGTGGGTCGCTGTGTGGTTTCTTGATATGTTCATCCTGCGCTCGCTGTCTATTCGCGCCTCGACCTCATCCCCCACCGAAAGCGCGCCTTTAAGTCTTCCCCTGTGAACGATAAGCCCGGGCGCGCCGTAGAATGTGTCGCTCACTTTGAGATTCGCCGAACTCGAGAGAATCTCCCCCGTGTCTCCTACCTGACCTCCCGCCTCGGCATAAAACGGCGTCCTGTCAAGAATAACGTCAACATCCAGCTCCCCGCCCGCCTTTTCGACCAGTTCGCCGTCCACGATAATCGCGGTAACCCTTGCCCTTAGGAACGTTGTCTCATAGCCCTCGTACGTGCTCGGACCTTTTTCCTTGAAAACGGAAATATATGAGGAGAGCTCCTTTGCCCGTGCCTCTTCCTCGCGCTTGCTCCTCGCCCTGTGTTTCTGCTCTTCCATGAATTTTTCAAACCCATCTACGTCCACCCGCATCCCGCTATCCAGCGCTATCTCCTGTGTCAGTTCAAGCGGGAATCCGAGCGTGTCATGGAGATAGAAAGCTGTTTTCCCGTCAATATACCGGTCACCACTGTCTTTGGCCGCCTTTATCTCCTGCCATAGAAGCTCAAGCCCTTGCTCGAGTGTCTGACCGAAGCGTTCCTCCTCAGCTTTTATGACCTCGGCGATAAGCTCGCCGTGGCTTTCAAGTTCCTCATAAGTATCCCTGTGCGTGCGCACAACGATAAGTGAAAGCGAATGAAGAAAAGGCTCATCAACCCCGATGAGACGACCGTGACGGACGGCTCTTCTGATTAGTCTTCGAAGTATGTAACCTCTCCCCTCGTTAGAGGGAATGACACCATCGCTGATGAGAAAAGTCGCGGCGCGGCAGTGGTCCGCAATGACCTTGATTGAAACATCTGAAGACTCGGAATCGTTCAATCTAACGCCGCTTACGCGAGCGATCCCCTCTAGCAACGGAACGAAGGCGTCCGTTTCGAAAATGGTCTTCACGCCCTGCTTTATCGCGGCGGCTCTCTCAAGTCCCATCCCAGTATCAATGTTTTTCTTCGGGAGAGGTTTTAAGCTGCCGTCGGGCTCGCGATTGTACTGCATGAAAACGAGGTTCCACAACTCCAGGAATCTATCGCAGTCGCAGCCCGGCGAGCACGATTCGGAACATGCGTATTCCAGACCGCGATCGTAGAGAATCTCGGAGCAAGGTCCGCAGGGTCCGGTGGGACCCATGTCCCAGAAGTTGTCCTTTTCGCCGAGTTTTATTATTCTGTCGGCTCTGCTGCCAAGTGTTTCTTTCCATATGCTCTCGGCCTCATCGTCTTCCACGAAAACGGACACCCAGAGCCTGTCCGGGTCTATATCCAAAACTGAGGTAACAAGTTCCCAGGCCCACGGGATCGCGCTCTCCTTGTAATAGTCGCCGAAGGAAAAGTTTCCGAGCATCTCGAAAAAGGTGTTATGCCTTGCGGTCTTTCCGACGGAATCAATATCGGTGGTCCGCAAGCATTTTTGAACAGAGGTCGCTCTCGGGAAAGGAGGCTCGACCTCCCTTAAGAAATAGGGCTTGAACTGAACCATACCCGCGTTAGTGAGCAGAAGGGTCGGGTCATCGGGAACGAGGGATGAAGAGGGAACGACCCTGTGACCCCGTTCTTCGAAGAACCGTATGAATTTTTCCCTTATCTCATCACTCTTCATCGTATTTTATAAACGTCTATGCTATTTCCCAGGCTGAAGCCTTGCGTTTTCTCGATCCGCGGTATTCCCGAAAACCTCATGCATCATCAGGAATATCGCGCGGTAAGGCGGCATGACTCATCCTTCGCCCAAATGTCGTCCTCGTGTTTATGTATTCTACCTTAACGACTTTGAAACATCGCGGGATACATCCCTTATCATAAACCGGGCTTTAAGCCGCCAGTGTCGATTTGTATCGTTTAGCGCAATAGCGCAAGGGTTTGCGGTTGATCGGCAGCGCGCGGCTTTGAGCGGTTTCCTCAAGCGTTCAAAGGAATTAGACGATAAAAGCGCCTGCGCGCGCGGAAATATTATTTCTTTTTCCACTTCCCGTAAGCTTTGCTCGCGCCAGCGCCGATACCTATCGCCTTGACAATCGGGGACGTGACGAACTCCTGTACCACTTTTGTGGCGCTGTTCAATTTTTGAGACATTCCCTCAACAGCGGTCAGTATCCCGTCAACCCTTTCAAGTTCGGTGTTGACGTGGTCCATGGTGGTTTGAAAGCGTGTCATAAGCGGGATAGTCTCGGCTCTTACCTCATCCAAGAATTGATTCAAAATGCCCATCGTTTTTACAAGCTGGTACAAAAGCCACACCGAGGCAAGCGCAATCAGACCAAAGGCAACCGCCGCTATGAGTCCTGAAATCTCGCCGATACTCATCACCGCTCCTTTCACTCGATATAGTCTTCTTTCGCCTTAAAACCTTTCTGGATTTCCAGGTTAACAGTCCAAAACTCACGCCAACCGCTTAAAAATCACCTGTTAATAAACAGCGTTGAATATACCACAAGGGTTGACATTATCTCAAACCGCGCCCAATTCCTCCCGCCACGGACAAAACGCACGGGTCCGCCGCCAAAGGGCTCTCATCTTCAGCTATTCGAATTCAGTTCTTATGTATAGTTCCTTCAATTGTGCGGGGTCAACCTCGTCAGGAGCACCGGTCAAAGGACAGGTCGCTGACTGCGTTTTAGGGAAGGCGATAGTATCCCTGATCGTTTCCCTCCCAGCAACAAGCATGACAAGCCTGTCCAATCCGAGCGCAATTCCCCCGTGCGGAGGGGCGCCGTATCGGAGAGCCTCGAGAAGGAATCCAAACTTTGCCTCATATTCAGCTGGCGTTATGCCCAGGACCCTGAACATCCTCTCCTGAACTTCGCTTTTGTGTATTCGAATTGATCCGCCACCCATCTCAATCCCGTTTATGACGATGTCGTACGCCCGCGCCCTCGCCTGCAGGGGATTTTCCTCAATAATTCTTAAGGAATCATCGGTGGGCGAGGTAAAGGGATGATGGAGAGTCTTATACCTCCGCTCCGTCTCGTCGTATTCAAGCAGAGGGAAATCCAAAATCCAGACCGGGCTGAAATCACCCTCCCGTAAGAGCCCGAGTTTTTGGGCGGTCTGCGCTCTCAACTGGAGAAGTACCTCATCGCACATATTCCTCGGTCCGGCAATCACGATTAGCGAATCACCTTCTTCAAGTCCTGCCCTCTCTACAAGATTTTTTATTTCGGTAATGCTCAAAAACTTGGCAACTGGTGAGTTGAGACCTTCGGAAGTTTTCACAAACCAGACTATTCCCTGGGCGCCCATCTCCTGAGCGACCCTGTTTAGCGAGTCGAACTCCGAGCGAGTCATTCGTCCCCCGCCCTCGACTTTCAGGCCGCGGATCGCCCCGCCTCTTTTTAAAGCCTCTTGAAAAATCCTGAATTCAGTATCTTCGAAGCACTTATCCAGCGAGACCATCCGGCAACCGAATCGTGTGTCTGGTCTGTCGGTACCGTAATTTTCCAAAGCCTCGTCGTAACTCATCCTCACCACGGGGCGTGGATAGGTCTTGCCCGCTACGTTAAAGGCAACCTCAAGCATGCCATCCACCAAAGCGATAACGTCTTCCTCGTTGACGAATGCCATCTCTATATCAATTTGGGTGAACTCCGGTTGCCGGTCGGCGCGCAGGTCCTCATCCCTGAAACATTTCGCTATCTGGTAGTATTTCTCGAAACCCGAAATGACCAGAGTTTGCTTGAAAAGCTGGGGGGATTGGGGAAGGGCGTAGAATCTTCCCGGCTGTATCCTGCTCGGTACGAGAAAATCCCTAGCCCCCTCGGGGGTGCTCTTGGTGAGGTGGGGTGTCTCTATTTCCGTAAAGCCGAGACCGTCAAGATAATCCCTTATAGCCTTCGTTATCCTGTGCCTTAGCTTCAAGCATTCATGTATTTCCTCTCTCCTTAAGTCAATGTATCTGTAACGAAGTCTGACCTTTTCATCAGCCCTGACATCCTGCTTGACCTCAAACGGTGGAGTAAGTGAGGGGTTGATCACCTCAATGCCGGAAGCGGCAACCTCGACCTGCCCAGTAGGCATAGAGGGGTTCTCGGTGCCGGGGGGTCTTTTCCTCACGGAGCCCGAAACCGCAATGACGAACTCAGGTCTTAAGTCTTCCGCCGTTCTATGAGCTTCGCTGGATATGCGCGGGTCAAAAACAATTTGTATGATTCCCGACTCGTCCCTTAAGTCAACGAATATCAGGCCTCCATGGTCACGCCTTCGGGCAACCCAGCCGTTCAAAATTATTTCCGAACCCTCCTGATCGAGGCTCACCATGCCGCAGTGTGCGGTTCGCTTGAGTCTGTATGTCAATCTTTCGGCGTCGCCTGAGCCAGCATCACCCATCAGTCTCTCCCCACTGTTCTCCCAACGCTTCCCTGATCTTCTGAGCGAGTTTGCTCCTGCCAACAGTCCACTGTTCGGAAGAATCCAGGTCCCTCAAAACCACCTCTCCCCTCTTTTGCTCCTCGCCGCCCACGATTACAACGAAGCGGGCGCCAAGACGGTTGGCGTGTTTCATCTGCGCTTTAAGGCTCCTTCCCATGAAATCGGAGTCAGCGCACAACCGTTCGCGGCGAAGAGAAGCGAGAATCTCCAGAACTTGCTTTCTACTTGTCCCCTCAATCCAGGCCACGAAGACATCAAGCCTCGGAAGGACCACCGGGCATGCGCCCTCAAGCTCGATTGCCCTGAGTAACCTCTCGATGCCGACGCTGAATCCAACCCCGCCGCTCGGAGGACCTCCCAGAGCTTCCGCCAGGTAATCATACCTTCCTCCACCGCAAACAGCGTTCTGCGCCCCCAGTCCCTCGAAAATAAACTCGAAAGCGGTTCTCGTGTAATAGTCCAGACCTCGAACAAGCCTCGGCTCGACCTCATAGCTCACGCCTAAAACCTTTAGCATCTCAAGCACTGAATCGAAATGGGCTCTGCAGTCCTCGCACAGAAAATCAGGCATTAAAGGGGCTTTTAAGAGCGCCTCGGAACACGCTTCCTCTTTGCAGTCAAAAATCCTTAAGGGATTTCTCTTCGCTCTTTTTTTGCAGTCGTTACATAAATCGTGTTTGGCGCTTTCAAGAAACGCCGTCAGCCTTTCAATATATGGCTTCCTGCAGTTTAAGCACCCTATGCTGTTGACCACCACGCGGTATTTTCTTAACCCGAGTTCCTTAAAGTAAATGTCAGGAATGGATATTATCTCCGAATCGATGGCGGGGTCGTCGCTTCCTATCGCCTCAGCGCCGAGTTGATGAAACTGCCTATACCTTCCCGCCTGAGGTCTTTCTCGTCTGAACATCGGTCCAAAGTAGAACAGCTTTTGCGGAATACCGCCCGAGTACAAGGACCTCTCAAGATAAGCCCTTATGACAGGAGCGGTGCCTTCTGGGCGAAGAGTCAGCGATTCCCCGCCGCGGTCCTCGAAAGTGTACATCTCTTTGGTAACGATGTCGGTGTCCTCACCGATGCCACGCCTGAAGACCTCCGTGTTTTCGAATATCGGGGTACTTATCCGCCGGTATCCGTGCCGGATTAATATCTCATATCCGATCTGAAGAATTCTCTCAAGCTTCTCGGAATCGGGATAGACTATGTCGAATGTTCCCCTCGGCGCTTTGAACTTACCAGACACCTATTCACCTCAGTCTCATAAGGAAAGGATTTGAGCGCTTTTCCCTGCCAACCGTGGTGGGCGGTCCGTGTCCCGGAAATATCCTTGTTTCGTCCGGCAGGGTAAAGACCTTGCTTTTGACAGACGCGAGGAGGTCGTCAAACGAACCTCCTTTCAGGTCTGTCCTACCGATCGAGCCCTCGAATATCAAATCCCCGCAGAACAGCATATCATCAACGAGGAAGCTTATAGAGCCTCTCGTGTGACCGGGCGTGGATAGGACCTCAATCCTATTGTCCCCGAAGAAAACCTCCTGTCCATCCTCGAGAAACTCTATCCCCGAGGGTTTCGATACCAACAACGATCCTATCTTCAAACTTATTCCCGAAGAGGCGCCTGTAAGTATTGGGGAATCCTCTCGGGAAATATAAACGGGCACGGAAACCTCCTGGGCCACCTTCCCTGCGGCGCCAACGTGGTCCATGTGACCGTGAGTGCACAAAACACCGAGACAATTCATCTGGCACTCTCTAACGCTTGAGATTATTTTCTTTGCCTCCGATCCAGCGTCAATCACGTAACCCTCTTTAGTGGTTTTGTCAAAAATAAGATAACAATTGGTGCCGAGCATCCCAACAACCAACCTCTTAAGTCCAATCTGACCCAATGAGCCCTCCCGCATCCGCGCGCTTTTCAAAAAAGCTACCGAATCAAATTCCCCGGCATGGAAATTGTTCAAAGAAACTGCCCGAGAAAGCGGAACACAAAAGCAAAACGCTGAACAATTTTACCATTCACCGCTTGACTCGTCGGGCAAGAGAATGAAAGTCGACATATGCCACTGAATCAAGCTCATGAGAATAAAGCGCTCAACTGCCAAGGATAAACGGTGTGTGAGAATAAATGGTATTGCGATGCGCGATTTAAGGCTTAAACGCTCAGGATCGCTACCCTCTACTGTCCCCGTAAGCCCGCGCGAACTCGAGCAAAGAAGTCAGTCCTGGGCGTTTCCGGCATGTCTGGATTTAACGCGCCGGAGTATCGAGCACAAAAGTAACCGGTCCCCAGTTCGAGAGGATAACGAGCATCTCCTCGCCAAACCTGCCGCTTTCAACCTTTAATCCGTAGCTTTTCAGCCTATCAATGAATCTCGCGTATATTTCCCAGGCGTGGTCGGGAGCGGCCGCACCGGTGAAAGAAGGTCTTCTTCCCTTCTTGCAGTCTGCAAGAAGGGTGAACTGGCTGACGACCATCACCTCTCCGCCCATATCAAGCACTGAGAGGTTCATTTTGCCATTTTTATCAGGAAAAATCCTTAAATTGATGACCCTGTCAGCCATGTACTCTATCTCATCATCACCGTCGCCGGGAGCAACGCCTAATAGGATGAGTATCCCCTCTCCTATCTCGGATACTTTCCTGGCGTTAACCTCCACACAGCAACGGCGAACGCGCTGAATTACCGCCCTGATTTTTACCTCCCAGCGGGACGACAGACCCGTAAGCCAAATCTCACGCGGCCCAAGCGCCCCTAATCGCGTGTGCCGGATACCTCAAAAACGTCATACACGGAGTCTACCTTTTTAATCTCCCTGATCACTTCCTCAAGATGACTGTCGCTTGCAACCTCAAAAGAGTACGTGCTTCTTGCCATGTGCTCCTGATCGGATGAAAAAGATGCGGAAAGTATGTTTATCTTATGCTCGCCCAAGACATGGGTAATGTCCCTTACAAGTTTGGGCCGGTCGATCGCCTTGACGCATATTTCCACAACCCTGACCTGCGATTTGGGCTTTGCCCATGATACCTTTATTAATCTGGATGAGTCTTTGGCGAGTTCCCCAAGATTAACGCAGTCACGCCTGTGCACGGAGACCCCTCTGCCCCTTGTCACAAAACCGACAATCTCATCCGGAGGAGAAGGTGAACAGCAGCGCGCTATCGTTACAAGCGCGTTATCGATCCCTGGAACTATAAGCATCTCGCGGGCATAGAGTTCTCCCTCTTCCGGTAAAGCGCGCTCAGCTTTCGGTTCCTTTTCGGGAATTATTTCCCTTGTCCGAGCACCGCCTAAATACAGCGAAACCCTGTTGGCCACATGACCACCGGATATATGGCCGGCCCCAACAAGCCGGTAGAGCTCATCAATTCCTTTGCATCTCAAATCCTCAGACACCTGTGCCAGAACCCGGGTGACCTCCTTTGTATGAACCCCGAGACCTTTCCTCCTTAACGCTCGCTCAACCTCTTCTCTGCCCTCGGTTATCTCATCCTCACGTCTCTCCTTGCTGAACCACTGCTTGATTTTTGTACGCGCGCGCGAAGTAACCACTACGTTGAGCCAGTCGCGACTTGGACCTCCGACTACCTTGGACCGCATAATCTCAACGACATCCCCGTTTTTCAGTTGATAGGTAAGGGGAACCATCTTCCCGTTAACTTTTGCGCCTATGCAGCTATGTCCCACGTCCGTGTGAATGGCGAAGGCGAAATCAATCGGGGTCGCCCCTTTGGGAAGGGAAATCACTTTTCCGGCGGGGGTCAGGGTAAACACCTCATCCTGGAAAAGTTCTATTTTGAGGGTCTTCATGAACTCTGAGGGGTCGGTTAATTCGCGCTGCCAGTCTAAAACTTGTTTGAGCCAGGCGCGCGTCGCGTGCTCGCGTCTTCTCGATTCCTTGTATAGCCAGTGAGCGGCGATACCGTACTCCGCCGTGCGGTGCATCTCGTGCGTTCTTATCTGGATTTCGAGCTTCCTGCCCTCTGGTCCGATCACAACAGTATGAAGGGAGCGGTACATGTTCATCTTGGATACGGCTATGTAGTCTTTTATGCGGCCCGGGACCGGTGTCATGATTCCGTGGATGAATCCCATCGCAGCGTAGCAGTCGGGCACGGTGTCAACGATTACCCTCACGGCTGTAAGGTCCATTATTTCGTCGAAAGTCAACCCTTTGCTCACCATCTTCTCGTATATGCTGTAAAAATGTTTGACCCGACCGGAGACCTCGGCGTTTATTCCGTTTTTTTTCAGTTCATCGCCGATAATCTTCTCGACATGTTTTATGTAGCGCTCCCGCTCCGTTCTTCTTTCCGCTACCATCCTTTGGATATGCTCGTATATCTTCGGGTACAAAACGGCGAAAGCCATATCCTCAAGCTTCCACTTCATCTGGAAAATGCCGAACCGGTGAGCGATAGAAGCATAAACCTCGAGGGTCTCCTCCGCTATCTCCTTCTGCCTTTCTGCATCGAGCGCGTCAATTGTCTCCATGTTGTGAAGCCTGTCGGCTAGCTTAACGAGAATCACGCGCACATCGCGGGCAACCGCGATAAGCATCTTTCTGATGTTTTCGGATTCCTGCTCTTCCTGAGATTTGAATTTGAACTTTTCGAGTTTTGTCACTCCCTCGATGATCTCCGCCACCTGACTGTTGAACTCTCGCCTGATCTCCTCGAGAGTAACAGAAGTATCCTCTATCACGTCGTGGAGCAGAGCAGCGCTGAGGGTGTCAGCGTCGAGCTTGAGTTCGGCAAGAATATTGGCAACGGCAACCGGGTGCTCGATGTATAACTCCCCTGACTTTCTGCGTTGGTCTTTATGCTTTTCGCACGCGAAATCAAATGCCTTCTCAAGCTGCTTCAAACCGTTCTTGCTAAGGCATTTTTTAGCAAGTGCAAAAAGCCTGTTCGCGCCTTTGACCCCTTCCGTCACGCTCACACCTCATACCGAAGATTACCCGAACAGAAAATGACACCGAAAAAGTCCGGTTCCTCTATATAGCCCTTATGTACTATATGAGTGACTCAAATGTAAACTCCCGATAAGAGATTAATCTGAGACCGCATTCAAAAGCAGGGTAAGATCGGGTCTTGAAAGAAATACGGAAAACCGGTTTGCAAGGTTGCACCTCCCCGTACAAACCCAATGCCAAAGCGCTCTCAGATACTGGCTGGATTCCTGAAAAATCCTAACCGCGATGCCCGGCCAACCCGGGGAAACGCGGAAATTTCCAAGACAAAAAGCGCCGCTTACAACGCTTTCGCTTAATGATATTTTAACGCACAGGGCTGCAAGCAGAGATGAATGGATGAATTTGTCGTGGGGCCTTAAGTGCAACCTAAACTTTCCAGCATGCTGACTCAGAAAAGACGAAAACAAAAGCTTAAGCGCGTCGGCAGGAAAAGGGGTTTTTAGTTTTAGCGCTTCTTCTTTTTCTTTTTTCCGCTTCCCGGACCTTTCGTCCTCGATTTAGCGGCAGCCTTTGTGGATGGTTTTTTTGCGCCGCCCGCCTGCCGAGAAACCTTCGCGCTTTTTTGGGTTACCGCGCCCGCCGTTGACGGTTCCTCCGCGGTTGGCTTCTCGGATTTCTGTTCCCCGGTATCCCGCACCGGCTTTTTGATAATGGTAGGCGCGGTATGGGCATGAGCCGCCTGCTTTGCTGTCGTCTTACCGCCTGGCACAACCTTGAGCTTCGTTTCGGCCCGCGCGAGTTCTTCCCTCGTCACCACGCGGGTTCTTCGTTTAATCGCACGCTCCCGGTAGGCGCGGTACTTAGGCTCTGTCTCTTTCCAAATCGCAAGAAGGGTGCTCGCGAAAAAGATTGAAGAATAGGTGCCGGCGATAACGCCAACAAAAAGAGCGAAGGCGAAATCCTTTAAGGTGGCGCCTCCGAAAAGAAGAATCGTTACTATCGGGACCAGAGTGGTCAGAGAGGTGTTAAGAGATCTGGTGAGCGTCTGGTTCACTGAATTATTCACCATGTCAGAATATGTCATTCCGCTTTGCCTCGTTAACTCGTCCGCGTTCTCCTTGACCCGGTCAAAAACAACTATCGTGTCATAAAGGGAGTATCCGAGAATGGTGAGCACCGCGATAACCGTTGCGGGGTTTACTTGTCTGCCAACTATCGAGTAAACGCCAACCGTGACAAGTACGTCGTGAAATAAGGCCAAAATGGCACAGATCGCCATTTTGAACTCGAACCTGATGCTAATGTAAACGAGAATCGCGAAAAGGAAGACCACAAGCGCGATTACCGCCTGCCTGCTGACTTGAGCCCCCCATCCGGGACCTACTTCATTTACCTGAAGGACCTCGAGCACGCCGGCTTTCTTCTTGAGGGATTCAATAATTTTTCCCCGCTCCCCCGCTTTTAATTCGGGAGTCCTTATTATGAAACGACCTTCCTCGCCGCGCTGGATTTTAGCGTTAGCGTACCCGAACTCAGCAAGCGTTGAGCGTATCTGCTCTAAAGTCGTCTTCGGCTTGCACTTGAGTTCAAACTCAATCCCACCGGTGAAATCTATTCCGAAGTTAAGACCCCTGGTTAAAAGAGAAATTACGGAAACGATAATCACCACCGCGGAAAGAGCAAACCACACGTACCTGTATTTGATTACCTGCAACTTACCGCCTTCGACCAGAGATGGGATTCTCATTTCGCCTCACCTCCGGCAGGCGCTTTCTTCCGAGAGCGTAACCCGATCGCCATGGGATTGTCGAATATCTTTAAACCCGAGAGAAACGCCGTCGTGGGTCTTGTGAAGAAATAGGATATGAATAGGTCGAAAACCGTTGCAATGCCGAGTGTGAAAGCGAATCCCTTCACACCGCCAACGGCGAAAATGTAAAGGATCGCAGCCGCAGCAAAGGAAACGGTATCCGCGGCAAGTATTGTCCTGAAAGCTGATTTGTAAGCTCGGTCAGCCGATGAGCGAATCGTCCTTCCCTCTCTTGCCTCTTCCTTCAACCGCTCGAAATAGACGATGCTCGAGTCGGCAGCGATTCCAATCGCCACAATGATTCCCGTTATTCCGGCAAGTGTTAGACTCCAGAACTCGCCCAGCACGCATATGAATCCGTACATCAGAGCGCCGAAGACCCCGAGACCCAAACATGTGATGACCCCAAGCGCCCTGTAAAAAAGGAGCATGTAGATGGCAACCGCGATAAGACCGGCGATACCCGCAATGAGACCTTTTTTCAGGGAATCTTTTCCGAGAGTCGCGGTGACGTCCTGCTCCGTAAGGGGTTTTAATTCAACAGGGAGCGCGCCTGTATTGAGTACGATGACAAGGTCTCTTGCTTCCTGGTCGGTGAAATCCCCTGTAATCTCCCCTCTTCCCCCGGTTATCGGTTCCTTGATTGTGGGGGCGGACTCCACCTTGTAATCAAGAACAATCGCGAGCTGCTTGTCCTTGTTTTGGGTCGTGATTTCGGAGAACCTCTTGGTACCGGCAGCGGTGAGCTCGAAAGTCACCTTCGGTTTTCCGGTTTCACTGTCAACGGCGTACTGTGCTTTCTTTATCGCGTCACCACTTAGCAGCGTTGGTCCAAGTTTTAGCCTTATCTCCTCCTCTTTCTCAGTGGTTTTCGCTTTCTCGCCAACAGGAACGGAAACCCTCATCTCTTTGAACGGAAGAATTATCTCTTTCTCGGGTTGGAGATTATCCTCACCGGTCGTCACCTGCCATGCGGGGTCTTTTTTTACCTCAGAAGCGAGCTTGCTATCCTGGACAATCCTGAACTGAAGTTGCGCCGTTTGCCCGATTAGCGACTTTGCCCTTTCCGGGTCATGTATTCCCGGAAGCTGAACAACTATGTTCTTCGCGCCCTGCTTTGTGATTTCGGGTTCAGCAACGCCCAGCTTGTCAATTCTCTCCCGGATCTTCTCGACGGTTTTTTCGAGGACATCCGGGTCCACCTTTTTCCCTTTTGCCTCATATACGATACTGACTCCACCCTTCAAGTCGAGACCCAGACGGGGTTCGAGCTTGAAAATAAATTTCGCCAGATAAAGGCAGAGAATAACAAAAAACACAAAGCCCATCGAAATCAGATTTTTCGTTCTCCTTTTCATGCTTCGCTTTTCTCACTCCTCTTCAACGGGCGATTCATCCTCGCCGTCTATTTCCTCTTCGTAATCTGCCTCGACCTCATCAAGGTCTTCAACTTCCGGCTCCGTCTCTTCCGGCTCTTCTTCCTCCTCAACCGGTGATATCCTTTTGGATATGGCGGACCTCGATATCTTTATTCGGACGTTCTTGTCGACCTCTAAAACAACAAAATCTTCGCCGATCCTCTTTATGGTCCCGTAGATCCCGCCTATGGTGACGACCTCGTCCCCCTTTTTCAACTTGGAAATCATCTGCTCATGTTCCTGAGCCTTCTTTCTCTGAGGTCTTATAAGAAGAAAATAGAAAACGACGAGCATCACAACAATAAGAACCCACATCATATAAGCGCTCGTTCCCGCCTGATTCGTCGTCTTCTTGGTGCTGGTATCGGCGGCAAAAAGAATCTCAGGCATTTTCGCAATTAAAAAAGAAACTAATACTTTCATGATGCTCCTTTCCTGAAAAGCTTCAACCACAAGTGGGTTTGGAGATAATCATAACATAACATCGCCTAACCTCATCTCCTCGACAATCGAAGCGAAACTGCCGCGCTCAATCGCTTCCCTCGCTTTGAAAAGAAGCGACGATATCTCGAACAGATTGTGAACGGTGAGAAGATGCAGCCCCAAGATCTCCTTGGCCAGCACGAGATGCCGGATGTAGGATCTTGAAAAATTCAGGCAAGCATAGCAGGAACACTTCTCGGATATAGGTGAGCTGTCATCCGCAAACCTCGCGTTCCTCATGTTGACCCTGTTGCCCCCGACGATGGCGGCTCCGTTTCTCGCAATCCTAGTGGGAAGAGCCGAATCAAAAAGGTCTACCCCGCACGCGATGGCCTCCACCATACCCAGGGGATCGCCCACCCCCATCAGGTATCTGGGTTGAACATCCGGCAATTCTGCCACAACCGTTTTCAAGATCTCCACGGTCAGTTCGCGAGGCTCCCCGACCGAGAGGCCCCCTATCCCGTATCCGTCAAAATCGCAAGCAACCGTGTATCTGGCGCTCCTCACGCGTAGGTCGTGGTAAAAACCACCCTGAACGATGCCGAAAAGTAACTGTCTCATTGTCTTTTCCCCTTTGCCGCCAGGACCATCCCCGCAGGCGGCCTCGGTCTTAGAGCGCGAACCGGCAAAGCCGCAAGATTTCGCGTTCTTTCCAAAGAGGAGCATTCCCTCTTGTCTTCCGGTAAATTTCCTGTGAGCCTCGAGCGCTCTCTCAGCCCATTCGCGGGTCAGCTCAACCGACCTAACGACCTGGTCTCTCTCAGAGGGATAGGGCAGACACTCATCCAGTACCATGGCGATGTCCGAGCCGATTCTCAACTGATGCTCAACCGATAGCTCGGGGGTAAGAAAAATAGTGCTACCGTCAAGATTTGAGCGGAACAGAACACCTTCCCGGTTCACCTTCACGTCTTTCGATAGCGAAAAAATCTGATAGCCGCCCGAATCCGTGAGGACCGAACCCTCCCATCCCATGAACGAGTGAATTCCCCCCACCTTTTCAACTATTTCTATTCCAGGACGCAGCATAAGGTGATACGCGTTGGAAAGAATCATCTCGTATCCGAGATCCGCCACCTGATCCGGTCTCATCGCTCTAACCGCCGCCCTTGTCCCCACTGGCATGAAAGCGGGTGTCCTGACGGTTCCGTGGGCGGTGGCGATTAATCCCGTCCGTGCGGCAGTTTTTCCGTCTTCCGCTATTAATTCGAAAAAATCAGCCTTTCTTCGAGCAGACATCAAACCCCTCTCATTTTTTCTGGCATCAGGACCAAGGCCTTATCATCAAACCAAAGGGACGCGCCGGATCGCTTGCTCAACCGATTTATTTACCATATTTCGGCAAGCACTACCCAGACATTACCCCAGATGAAATCAAAAAACCAAAGATAAACGATTCTTAAGGGACGTTCGCGTCAAAAGAATGCCGGCAGGATAACGCTTAGCAGGAGTAATAAGACTAATATATGAACATCGCGTCTCCGAAAGAGTAGAATCTGTATCGCTTCTCAACAGCAATCTTGTAGGCCCTCATAATGAGTTCGATGCCTCCAAAGGCGCAAACAAGAAAGAGAAGGGTTGAGCGGGGAAAGTGAAAGTTGGTTATAATCGCATCTACTGCCTGAAACTCATGCCCAGGTTTGATAAAAAGGTCCGTTCTCCCCTCGTGGGGAAGGACGCGCAGAGGCTTTTCGGCTGTATCTTTCGCTCTCGTTTTAGCCTTCATAGCGGCGGTTTCGAGCGCTCGGACAACGGTGGTTCCAACAGCAATCACGCGTCCGGTGCAGTTGTTGACCAGTGATGCGCAATTTTCGTCTACCTTGAACCATTCACTATGCATCTTGTGGTCCTCAATGTTTTCGGTCCGCACCGGGGTGAAGGTGTCCGCGCCAACGGCAAGTTCAATTTCAGCAATTTTTACCCCCTTCCGCCTGATCTCTGAAAGAAGTCCAATAGTGAAGTGGAGACCCGCGGTAGGCGCGGCAGCCGAAATCTCCCTGCGCGAGTAAACTGTTTGATAGCGCCTTACGTCAATTTGCGGATTTTTGATGTAAGGAGGCAGCGGAATGTTTCCCGCTTCGAACACCCTCTCGTCTGTAACCCCCCGCCCGTTTCGCGAAGTGAAGCGTATTACCGCGCGCCCAATAGAAGGTTTCATCTCAACCAGCGCTTTCAAATCTTTTCCGGGAAACTCAATCTCGGTTCCTTCCTTGATTCTTGCTCCACCCGTCAGAGCAAGCCAACGGCTTTCACCCTGTCTTTCAAGAAGCAAGAGCTCCACCTTACCACCTGTTTCGGATTTTTTTCCCAAAAGCCGTCCTGGAAACACCTTAGTGGTGTTTAGCACAAGACAATCCTCCGGTTCGAGAATTTTCACGATGTCCTTGAATATGAGATGAGATATTTCTCCGCTCGATTTATTCACCACCATGAGACGGCTTTCATCCCTATTTTCAAGGGGAACCTGCGCAATCAGGTCTTCGGGAAGATGGTAATCGAAGAGTTTTGTGTCCATTTCAGAATCGCCCGTGTTTATAATATCTCTCCTTCTCGCTATAGACGCAGCCGCAATAAGGTTGCCTGTAAATACCGAGCTCTCTGCTTATCCTGACGCTCTGGCGGTAGCCCCCGGTCAAATCATCATCGATGAACAGTACACCGTGCGCGATCGCTGAATCAGCCCCGGCTGACCTTATCAGGCTCTGTTCCTGGTAAGGGCTTGCGAGAAGAGTTGTCGAAAAAAGCCCCATTTCCATTTCTTTTGCCTTTGACGCGGACTTATCCAACCTTATGCGGTAACAGAGCGCGCACCTGATGTTCGCGTGCTTCACGCCACCGCTGTCCGCAGGAACTTTTGGTCCCGCGAAAGTAACCGTCTCCTTTTCCATATTCCACCGCGAAAAAAGAGCAAGCATCCGCCTCATTGAATAATAGCGCCTTGAAAGCGAATGCCAACTACTCCCGCTTTCGAAAGCAAAGCCATGCGAATAACTCGCCAAGGCGGGCTGCCCAAATGGATAGTCCTCAAGTTCAACCGCATCGAACCCTTTCGAAAACGCAAAAGCGCTCGGAGCGACCTCGAAGATATATGACTCCATGTCATATTCCCCAATTTCATAACCAATTGAGTTTTTTTCGCAATACTCGACGAACGCATCCAGCCGCCGTGCGTACTCACTGTAAGGCTGTATGTTGGGGTTGTAAAAATATGCCGTAACCTGGAATCCTTTCTCCTGGAAAAATCTGTGAGGATATATCAGGCATGGAGCGCAGCACGAATGCAACAGCAATTTTTTCATTTAAAGATCACCCCACCTCGCTCCAGCTACCGCTTAAGGAAGCTCAGCGGTCTTATAATATTCATCCCTGAAATATCCTAACTCAAACAGAATATCTGGCGTAGACTTATTGAAAAAGCATCCAGACATGAGTAATTCCGATTTGCGCAACGGGAGCGTTAGCTAAAACAGGGGCGTGTCCAGACCGCCTGTTTCCTTGCCCAAATGCTCGTAAGCTCTCGGTGTGGCAACCCTTCCCCTGGGAGTTCGCTTTAGAAAACCGAGCATCATCAAGAAAGGCTCATGCACTTCCTCGATAGTATCCGGTTCTTCTCCCACAGCTGCGGCAAGCGTCTTCAGCCCGACCGGACCTCCGGAAAATTTGCTTACAACCACTTCGAGCACAGCCCTGTCAATCACGTCCAGACCCGCGTCATCAACCTGAAGAAGCTGCAGGGCTCTTACGGCCACTTCCCTGTTTATCACGTTGTCAGCCTCAACCTGGGCAAAATCCCTCACTCTTCTGAGCAGTCGGTTTCCCACTCTCGGCGTTCCCCTCGAGCGCCTCGCTATTTCAGTGCAGCCTTCGTCGTCAACATCAACTCCGAGAATCTTTGCCGATCTCATGACTATTTCCCGCATATCCTCCAGCGGATAATATTCGAGCCTTATGGAGACGCCAAATCTTGAAAGAAGCGGCGCGCTCATCAAACCCATCCTCGTGGTTGCACCAACCAGTGTGAACTTTGGAAGATCAAGCCTAACAGTCCTTGCGGCGGGCCCTTTGCCTATCACTATGTCAATTTTGAAATCCTCCATGGCAGGGTAGAGTATTTCTTCCACCGTTTTTGGGAGTCTGTGTATTTCGTCAATGAAAAGCACGTCCCCGGGCTCAAGGTTTGTGAGTATGGCGGCCAGATCACCCTGTCTTTCGATCGCGGGTCCGCTCGTGGGACGAATATTCACGCCGAGTTCCGTCGCTATGATGTTGGCTAAAGTGGTCTTCCCGAGACCGGGCGGACCAGAGAGAAGAACGTGATCTAGCGCCTCATTACGTTTTTTTGCGGCCTCGATGAAAATTCTGAGCTGCTCTTTATTCGCGCTCTGCCCGATGAACTCGGAGAGTTTTTTCGGGCGAAGAGTGAGGTCAAGCGCTATGTCCTCATCAGTTACCTCTTTTGAAGTCACGCTCTTTGCTTCATCGCTCATATAAAGTTTTCCCCCGTTTTCAAAGACGATCGCCCCGGAGCGCAAGCTCCCGAGCCACAACTGGCAGGTTCTCTTGAGCGTGCGGGGCTTCTATAAAGAAGAACTCATATCTTTGAGCCCATATCCTTCAACGCCAACTGAACAAGCGCTCCCGCCCCCAGAGACTCAAAGCCAGGCTTACTCCTCAATCCCTCGAGGGCTTTCCGAGCCTCCATAGCCGAGTAGCCCAGCTGGACAAGCGCCTCGTAAGCCTCCTCGAAGGCAATTTTCGCCGGCGAGTCGAGGCTTGCGGCAAGGTCAACAGGGAGCCCCACCTTATCCCTCATCTCGAGAACAAGCCTCTGCGCGCCTTTCTTACCAAGACCGGGAATCCTGGTAAGAGAGTCAATATCCTGATTTCTCACGATCTCCTCGAAGCGCTCGGATGAATAGACCGAGAGAACCGCGAGCGCTTTTGCGGCGCCGAAACCGGACACCGAAAGAAGTGTGACGAAAAGCTCTCTGTCACGCTCGTCGTCGAAACCATAGAGGTTTATCGCATCGTCGCGGACGTGAAGGTAAGTTTGGAGAGACACCCTTGAGCCCACAGGCGGAGAGGACTCGAGCGTCTTTAAGGGTACCCTCACCTCGACCCCGAAACCTCCAACTGAAATCACCAGGCTGTTTACGCCCTTCTTAATTATCTTTCCCTCAATGCTTGAAATCATGCTTCATTCTCCGCTAAAGAATCATACAATCCGAATGTAACAGCCCCCCATAAAGCGGCAAGGAGACTTATTTTGCTTTATCCACGCGCTCCACCAAACTTGCGTGATGGAGGTGGCAAAGCGCGAGCGCCAGAGCGTCACAGGCGTGGTGGGAGACCCCTTTAGAATCGAAGCCCAGAAGAGCGCCCACCATGTAGGCGACCTGCTCCTTCGACGCGTTTCCGTTCCCCACAACTGCCTGCTTGACCTGAAGCGGAGTGTATTCCTCACACCGTACTTTCAGGTGAGAACACGCAAGCATTATCACGCCCCTCGCCTCACCAACTTCAACGGCGGTTTTCAAGTTGGTGTTGAAGAACAGCTGCTCGACAACAGCCACATCGGGTGATAACTCCCTGAGCAGGGACTGGACATCGGTGTAAATCATTTCGAGTCGGGAGGGAAGACCGCAATCCGCCGGCGTGGTGATGGAACCGAAAGGACCCATGGACATTTTCCCGCCCTTCTTTATCACCATTCCGTACCCGGTAGCAGCAATACCGGGGTCTATCCCGAGAACCTTCAAAAAAGACCCCCGATTCGCATCAACACGCCGGCGCCTAACCAATTCGCTACGCGCCGACCCTATCGGCATCAAAGAGAAGCCATCTCCTCCATGACCTCATCGGGTATATCGAAATTCGCGTAAACATCATGGACGTCATCCAGTTCTTCCAGAGCCTCAACCAGGCGGAGAACTTTGCGCGCGCTTTCCCTGTCAAGTTTAACGGTGGTTTTGGGGAACATGGTGAGTTCAGCGCTCTCCGGCTCCACGCCCGCTTCCACGAGTTTATCCCTGACCGTGCGGAAATGCTCAACGTCCGTGACTATTTCCCAGTAATCCTCGCCCTCGCTTTTCATATCGTCTGCTCCTCCATCAAGTGCGATGGCGAGAAGCTCCTCTTCATCAGGAGCCTGGTCCTTCCTTATCAGAAAAACGCCCTTCTTCTCGAATATCCAGGCAACCGAACCAGCCTCACCCAGCCTGCCGCCGGCTCTCGTGAAAACCCTTCGCACATCAGAGGTGGTCCTGTTGCGGTTATCGGTCAGAGCCTCAACCAGAATGGCGACGCCGCCCTCACCGTAGCCCTCGAAGCTCACCGGTTCAAGCTGTGATCCCCCCGAGCCCTCACCCGTGCCTTTCGCTATCGCCCTTTTTATATTTTCCATGGGCATACTATAACTTCTGGCAAGTTCAATTGCGGAAGCGAGCGCCGGATTGGCGTCGGGGTTACCCCCGCCAAGCCTCGCGGCCACGGCGATCTTCTGGGATAACTTGCCGAATAGTTGACCCCTCTTCGCGTCCTCCTTGCTCTTCTTGTGTTTGATCGAGTGCCATTTTGAATGACCTGACATCTTTCAAACCTCCAGTTAGGGCGCCTCTTTGCGCTCACGCACCATCTTCAAGAAGTACTGATGCACCCTGAGGTCGGGCGTAAGTTCAGGGTGAAACGCCGCCACTAAATAATTTCTATCTCTCGCCATGATTATACCTTCATCAATCCTTGCCATTACCCGAACTTCCGGACCCGCGCTTAATACCACCGGAGCTCTGATGAAAACCGCCCTGAAAGGCTCATTCTCCGATTCTATTCCGGAGATTATGATATCCCTCTCGAAAGAGTCCACCTGCCTTCCGAATGCGTTTCTCTCGACCTCGATGTCAGCCAAACCGAGAATCGGGCCATGCTTGCCCCTGACGCGCTTAGCAAGAACAATCAGTCCCGTGCATGTGCCGAAAATCGGGACCCCCGAATTGCTGATTTCGGTAATGGGAGGAAAGAAGCCGTACTCCTCAAGAAGCCTGCCTATCGTGGTGCTTTCGCCACCAGGGATAATGAGCCCATCAATACCCGTAAGCCCGGAGGCTCTTTTGACCCCGATCCCCCGGGCTCCGCATTTTTCTATCATTTCAAGGTGTTCGCTCACAGCTCCCTGCAGCGCGAGCACCCCTATAACCAAGCTATTACCATCCACGGAACTGTATCAACTGCTCCTTAGGTATCTCCGATATCTCAAGACCGCGCATTGGCTCGCCTATTCCGCGCGATACTTTCGCGATCAGGTCCGCGTCCTCATAGTGAGTGGTCGCATGCACGATAGCCCTCGCCCTCGCGGCTGGATTCTCGGATTTGAAGATGCCCGATCCCACGAAAACACCGTCAGCGCCAAGCTGCATCATAAGCGCCGCGTCAGCAGGCGTCGCTATTCCTCCGGCTGAAAAATTTACGACCGGAAGCTTGCCTGTTTTCGCGACCTCGCAAACCAGGTCGTATGGTGCCCTGAGTTCTTTCGCGGCGCTCATCAATTCCTCTTCCGGCAGCGTGGTAAGTCTTCTTATTTCGCTCATGATTGCTCTCATGTGACGGACAGCCTCAACAACGTTTCCGGTCCCGGCTTCTCCCTTGGTGCGGATCATCGCGGCTCCCTCTCCTATTCTCCTCAGAGCCTCGCCCAGGTTGGTCGCACCGCAAACGAAAGGCACCTTGAAGGCGTGCTTGTTTATATGATGGCTCTCATCAGCGGGAGTCAAAACCTCACTTTCGTCAATGAAATCAACACCCAGCGCCTCGAGAACTTGGGCTTCGACAAAATGGCCGATCCTGACCTTTGCCATGACTGGAATCGTCACAGCCTTCATGATCGCCTCGATTACCGCGGGGTCCGCCATCCTAGCAACGCCTCCCGCGGCGCGAATGTCAGCCGGAACTCTTTCAAGCGCCATTACCGCCACAGCGCCAGCGTCCTCAGCTATTTTTGCCTGCTCAACGGAGGTGACGTCCATTATCACGCCTCCTTTGAGCATTTCGGCAAGACCCCTCTTTACGCGTTCGGTTCCCTTTTCCAACTTGACCTCCGAACCATTTAGTTTTTGAGTTTGATTATCTTCAAGTTTCATATTAGACAATTGTCATTTTCCGGGCAACCGGGCAATTTCCCAGGTGCAATCTTAACTTCAGCCCGCGCGGAACGCGCATTCCCTCGACGAAGAGATTCAATCAATCGAAAGTGGCTTGATACTGTGACCCGACAATCTCAACCCATACCGATCCCGGCTTTATCTTTATCACCTTTCCCGAATTATCCCTGAAAACCGTGTGGCTTGCTCTGGAAAGCTTTTCCCAGTTAGCGTCAAACATAAGTCCGCAGGTGAACACTTGCGCTCTTCCGGAACCCACAATTCCCAGATCAGGAGTCGTCGCCCCCCTGACATCTCGAAGGGAGGTCGCCCCCACGGTTACATACTGGATGATAACGGTCGATGCAGAAACTTGCTTTCCGGTATTCAGGTCGAGCTGGGGGGTACCTGAAACGAATCGCAAGAAATTGCCGTCAGCCGGATTGAAAGACCAGCGCACGTCGCAAGGCTTCTTATAAGGAACATATACGTTGTTTACCGCCACGGGTCCACCCTGCTCCTGTTCGCCTCCCGTCTGCGTTTGAGCATGAGCGCTTAGGAGCCTTTCCCGCTTTTTTGTGGCATCCTGTTGTTGTTTCTTGCTCATGAAGAGAAAAGCCGGTTTGTTCGTTCCGGTAAAAGGATAGGATGAAGCTCCCGCCTGTCTCAATCTCTCGGAAGCAGTATACAGATTGTAGGGAGCTCTCTTTGATTTTAACCGCCAGTACGCCCCGGTCCAGGTAAGTTCATCGAGATCGGCTATTCCCGAGACCTTGATGATTTCGAGAGTGCTCCGGGCGCCGCCGCAGTGGGCAAAAACGGGATAATAAGGAAAGGCGATGTCCACATCAGCGGGCCTTGCGCTTCTCACAGGACCTATTGTCTCGCAGTCACGGCACAGGTAAAGGGCGAGGAATCTCGTTATGCCCCCCTCGATTACCTCCTCGTAAACCACGCACGCCGAGGTGAGACCTGTCTGCGGGCGCGAGCCCGGGTCGTTGCCGATCTTGACCGCAACGACCCTCCGGTCAATCGCGGACCTGTCACTGACCTTAGAGCCGCAAAGCGGGCAAACGATTTCTAAAGCGGTTTTACTCCTGGGTTTTGTTTGTTTTCTGGCGGTCTTGTGCTCGCATCCGCAACCCGATAAGACGAAAAGCAAGATTGAACAGAGGATTGCGGTCACAACCCACCGAAAACAAAGCACCGCAACTTTCTCTCCGCTTTTCGCATTAACTAAATCCATGAGCATCAGGTTATCTATTCAATTCTTGCCCATCTATGTCCTTCCGGAAATAGAAAACGATTCAGATCGTGCTGGGGATAAAAACTCGGGGAATCGGACCTTGCCTATCGCCATTCAACTGGCGAGTCACCCTCGGGTGCCACGGGCGTGAAGCCCTCGTACATTTCCTCGAGCCTTCTTATTCTCTCCTCAATAGGGGGATGGGTGTCAAACAGGCTCGAGCGTTTTCTCTGCCCCTTTCGCCCGTAAAGAGGCTCAACGATAAACAGAGGCGCTGTGGCTTTGCTTGCGGTGCGAAGCGGCCTATTTTCATCTCTCAATTTCCTCAACGCGCTCGCAAGCCCGGGGGGATACCGAGTAAGAAGAGCCGAGTTAGCATCGGCAAGGAATTCTCTCCTCCTGCTCAAGGCAAGTCTTATTATCTGAGCTAAAATCGGCGCGATAATCGCGAGCACGATCCCCATGACCGCGAGTATGATTCCAGCTCCTCCAGAATCTTCGCGATCATCGCTGAACCATATCAGTCGCAGGAAAATGTCCGAAAGAATCACAACGGTTCCCACAAGAACCATTGTCAGTGTCTGAAGAAGAATATCATAGTTCTTGATGTGTGAAATCTCGTGACCGATAACGCCCTCGAGTTCCTGATTGTTCATCCTTTCCAGAAGCCCCGTGGTAACTGCAATCGCGGAGTTTTCAGGATTCCTGCCGGTAGCGAATGCGTTCATAGCGGGGCTTTCGATTACGTATATGCGGGGGGTAGATATCCCGGCTGCGATAGAGAGCGCCTCAACGGTGTTGCGGTACCTTATGAACTCGCCTTCCGCGACAGGTCTTGCCCCGGTAACCGCGAGAGCTATTTTATCGCTCTGGTAATAACTTACAAGACTCATGATAAGGGCGATGATGAAAGCTATTATCAAACCGACATACCAGCCGCTGGGTCCCGCAAGCGCCCTTCCAATAACATAACCAACCACAAGCACGAAGCAGACAAAGACAAAAACAAGAATGCCCGATTTCCACTTATTTGCGCTTATCTGCTCGTACAAACCAGAACCTCCTTTGCCAACGCAATCCAAAAGTGTTTGAGGAAATACCTCCCTGCTACAGGGGCCCGCGCTTGTTCATACTTCGCTCAATAAATAATCGCTTGACAAATAATATTATAAAAACAGCGTGAAATGATTGGCATGAGAGATAAGACTCGGCAAAATCCGCTAAAAAGGATTCGCTGTTGTTTGGTAACGAATAAAAATCTTCGGCCAAGAAAAGGGGCAGGCATTTAAGCGCCTCGAACGCTTCCCAGATTAAAATACCTTACGTGAAGCTTACTCTGGGAGCTTCCCTTGCCGCGGGCGTCTCCGGCTCAAAGTACTCGCGTTTCTCGGTAAATCCGAAAGCGCTCGCGATTATGTTCGCCGGGAATCGCTGCCTCGCGATGTCGTAAGCCATTACCGCGTCGTTGTAGAACTGCCGTGCGTAGGCAATCTTATTCTCGGTACCTGCGAGTTCCTCCTGAAGCGCCAAGAAATTTTCGTTGGCTTTCAGTTCGGGATAATTTTCAGCCACCGCGAAAAGGGTTTTCAGAGCCTCGCTCACCATCCCTTCGGCTTTCGCGTTTTCGCCTACGGTGCTCGCGCTCACCAGCGCCGCACGCGCTCTGGTAACCATTTCGAAGGTTTCCTTTTCATGAGCGGCGTAACCCTTTACCGTCTCAACCAGATTAGGTATCAGATCGGCCCTTCGGTTAAGCTGAACATCGATCTGATGCCAGGCGTTATCCACCCGATTCCTATAGCGAACAAGTTTATTGAACAGATAAATAATGTAGCCGATTAGAAGAACCGCCAAGATAATGATCAGCCACAACCACCACATTTCTCCTCCTCGCTTGAAAACCGTTAAGACATTTTAGCACATCAGGCCAAACATTGATATCGCGTTTTTTACCTCTGCCTATGTCCGCGGTGAAATGAAACAAAATCACGTTCTTTCCGAAAGGAGCGTAAGAAGCGACCTTCAAGAAATCCGCCCGCGCTGGCACAAGGATATCGCTTACGAGCGCATAATTGTTTTAATCCCGTTTATTCCGAAAAGAAAGGCAAAAATCATCACCATTGCCGAGCAGGCATACAACAGTCCGTGGTACAACTTCGTGCTAATCCTTCCCCTTCCCTTCGAAACAAGAAACGAGACCACGGAATACCAGATGAGGTCTGCCATCACGTGCCCGCTTAAGAAAAAAGCCATTCCCACGAGACCGTGTTTTAACGAAAGGAGAATGTATCTCGCGCCGATGGTGGCCCACCACACAATCCATCCTGGATTTGAGACGCTTGCCCATATACCGGCGAAGAAAGGTCCCCATCCAACTTCTTTCCTGGCGCTTAAGTCAATTTCAACTCCTTTCCTTATCTCAATGAATATCTTTAATGACAGCCAGGCAAGAAAAATCGCCCCGACGACTCCGATAACGCCAACGGCAAGGTCGTTGTTTAAGAACTTGTTTAAACCGAGCGTGAAAACAACCGCGAGGATTAGTTCGGGCACAGCGTGACCAGCGACAATAACCGGACCGGCAAGAAAGCCCTTCTTGTAGGACTCGGCGACGGCAACGGAAAGAAGTGGCCCAGGCATCAGAGCGCCTGACAGACCGATCCCGAGAGATGAGAGGAAGATACCTATCAAAATCATTTAATCGAGGCGCACCCCCCGTATCTTTCAACAAGCCTTCGCATCCCGATTTCGATTTGCTCGATGATGAATCTGTGGAAATCCGCATCCCTGGTGAACACGGAGGATATCTGTCCCTTCCCTTTCTCAGGCAGCAGCCGGTAATCACTAAGCGAATTGCCGTAAGCGTCCGTGATGATGCAACCCGCCTCCCGCGCTATCAGTGCCGCCGCGGCAAGGTCGTGGGGATAATTGTTGAGAACCGCGCCGCGCCCAAGCTTCAAAAAAAGCTCCATGACCGCCTCGCTTTCATCGGCCATCCTCTGTCCAACGTCAAGATAAAGGTCCAGTTCACCCATGACGACACGAACGATCGAAAACGTGGCGCTCCCCAGATCAAACAATCCACCGTTTACCGAAGTCATGTCTATCAAATCGCCGAGGACTATCACGAGCGGCTCCGCGGGTCTTCCTCTGAATCCCGTAGACCAGAAAACGCTCGAGTAATCGTCAATTGGATGAAGCGCAGGCTCAATGGTCTTTCCGTCAACAAACGCCTGAAAGCCGCTCCCTTTCTCCGCCGTAAAATGACGTCCGCTTTTTATCTCAGCCACCAGGGCGAACGCGACGTCACCAAGCGTAAGTTCAGCCTCTTTCCCGATTGAAAAGGGCGCTGCCGCCACCGATACGCAGCAAGACTCCAGGCCCGCAACCGCTGGACGAGTCCCATCTATCGGGTCAATTACGAGCACGAAATCGGGTCTGCCCGAAACGGTAAGTCCACGATCCTCCGTGTAGAAAGCGATGTCGGTTAATTCTTCAAGAATGTTAACAACCACGACCTCAGCCACTTCGTCAATCCGAAAAGTGACATCGCCGGAGATTCCTTGCTTTTCGTATCCCCGCGCTGAAGGCTTCCCCATAAGGGGCCTAACGGCATTTCTCACTTCTTCGGCCAACTTCACGCTTATCGCCCGTGCTTCCTCAATTCTCATCCGTGACCTCTTTTCAAGCGCCAAAAAGAGAAACAACTATAACAAATAAATCTTACGCGTTCCCACACCAATGAAAGGAGGTAGGGAATGGACGGAAACTTAACATTCCATGTAAATCTTTTCGACCCTGTCCGCGATTGAGCTCCACGAAAATCCCTGCGCCCCCTCAAGCCCGCGCCTTCCAAGTTCCACTCTCAGTTTCTCGTCGGTAAGAACATCAATAAGAGCGTGATAAAGGCTTTCTGCGTCACCTTTCTTGAAAAGAATGCCGCCCCCGGTTGCGTCGACCACCTCGCGGTAGCCGGGAATGTCGGAAACGACCACCGGGGTACCGCAAGCCATAGCCTCGAGCAGAACAAGACCGAAACTCTCGCCGCCCAAAGCTGGGGCGCAAAAGACGTCCGCCAAGCTGTAAAACACCCGCATCTCCTCATCCGGAAGAAAACCGGGGACGAAGAGCGAATCTTTTGGCAGGCTGTAGGTAGAGATGTATTTTTCCTTCGAGTGCCCTTCGCCAACAATGACCAGCTTGCACGAGGGTATGTCCCCAAGCAACTTGCGGAAAGATTCAAGGAGCACCTGAAGCCCTTTTCTCGGCTCGCCCCTGCCCACAAACAAAATCAATGGGCAATTTTTTACCGGAAAAGAGTCCGGTCTTTTTTCGACCGGTTTGAAGAACGTCGTGTCAACCCCGTTAGGAACAATCTCATACTTCCCCGGAAAATACCTGCTCACGAGTTCTTTCGCGGCTTGAGAGACAGCGGTGCAGCAATCAATCCTTCCGCGCACACCTTTCAAAAAAGCCTGCACCAACCGGTAGAGAGCAAGTCCTCCCTCAGCTGAGGCGTGAAACGTCCCAACTGTCCTTGTGGAGGCATACAGGACCGCGGCAACCGAAACAAGAGGAACAAAAGGCTCGTGAACGTGAACGACGTCGAATCCCCCTCCGAGAAGGATTCTCTTTGCGGACGAAAGGACACGCGGGGAAAGACAGATTCTTGCTATCGAACGGTTTGCCGGGATCGGAACTGAACTACCGGCTGATATGAATCGCGCGCCCTCCGGCACATCGCCAGTATCGGGGGCGAAAACGGTAACGCTGTGCCCTTTCCTGGTCATTTCCCGCGTAAGCCCTTTTATATGGTTATTCACTCCGCTCGGATGCCTCCATGAATACGGAGACACGTAAAGAATTTTCAATATTCCTCCAGCGAGATAGCTTTTTTAGCGCCTGTCGGAGGGCCATGCAGGCATAAACATGTGCCACTGGGCGGGGGCATCCCTTATCAGACCTTCAAGCCTGTTTGCGATAAGCTGCATCGTCTCTCTTATAACCTTATCCCTTTCACCAGAGTCTGAAACATAAATGGGCTCGGTGACGCGTCCAACCCACCGAGTGGGGCCGAGATTCCTGACATTCACGCAAACAATGGGCGACCCGCTTTTCAGCGCAAGAACAGCGGGACCCGGAGGAAGGGTGGTCTTTTCGCCAAAAAAATTCACCTCAACTCCGGTACCCTTTAAATCCCTGTCGCAAAGCAGGGCAAGAATCTTTCCCGCTTTCAGCGCTCGAACCATGTTCTCCCGCGTTTCTTCCCTACTGTCGTACGGGAAAATTTCGATCCCCACTCCGGCCCTCAGCCTGACGAAGAAGTCAAAAAGTTCTGGAGGTTTGAGAACTTCGGCAACAGCCGCGAAGGGACCCAAGCTCGAAAGATATACCGCACCTGCCTCCCAGGAACCAAAATGAGGGAGCACAACTATCACGCCTTTGCCCGCCTTGACAATTTCAATAAGCGGCTCCTCGTTTATCTTCGAAAAGCGTTCAAGTATGTATTCCCTTGACTGCGTGGGAAGCCACATTATGTCTATCCAGTACTCGGCGTAGTAGCGACACGCAGACCTCGCGGTTCTCGCAACCACTCTTTCTGACGCATCGGGTCCAAGAGCCCTTCTCATGTTTTTCTTTATGATTCCTCTCTTTCGAGGGAAAAGGTAGTAATAAAGAGTGCCTGCTCCCCTGGCTATCTTTTTTGAAACGCTGATCGGAAGCCTCGCGATGATTTGTTCTGAAATGCGGAAAGCGTGGTATACCAAACTCAATCAGACCACCGTCCGGCCCTTCAACTGTCTCCACACTACGTAAATCCTCTCAACAATAGTCTCGACAACGAGCAGCGTGAGAACCCAAATTGAAACCTTCAGTATCCATGGTGAAATCCCGTTGAAGAAAAGACCGGCGCCCAGAAGCAAAAAACGGGAAGCCCTCGCCATGAGCCCTGCCTTACATTCTATGTCCAGAGACTCCGCCTTTGCCCTAACATAGCTTATAAGAAATGAGTTCACCAGCAACATGAGAGTAAAACCTATAAGCAAGCCATCAGAGCGTTTCATAAAGTAAAGGATAAGACCAGTGTAAACAGCCGCATCACTTATTCGGTCGGAGAAAGAATCGAGAAAAGAGCCGAAAGCGCTTACAAGGTTGAGCTTTTTCGCCACGTAGCCATCAACTATGTCCAGCACCCCTGAGATTGCGAAGAAAGAGGCGCCCAAGGGGATGGAGCCCACAGCTATGAAGTAGCCTGAGGCAAGCGCGAAGGCGATGCCCACGCATGTGATTATGTTTGGGGAAAGCCCGAGCACCTCAAAAGGATAAAGAAATGGTTTGAAAAAGTAGTTTGAAAACCACCTCAAACCTTCCTCCATCTTTTCGCCCCGCCTCTGTGCAAGCGGGCGCTCCATGGTTTCCCCTCTATCGTTCTTACTTCCCATATCTCTTAAAAGTCATCCGCCAAACACTGAAGTGCTTGCCTTCCCGGCTTAATCAAGGGACATTCTCTAAAACGTTGATTATCTTTTCACCAACGTCCATTGCCTCGAATTCTAATTTCTCCCCTGTGTATCTGACCTTCAAGTCAACCGTTTTCCTCTCCGAGGTTTTCTTTCCAACTATGACCTGAAGTGGAACCCCTATCAGGTCGGCATCATTGAACTTCACGCCCGGGGATAATTCCCTTTCGTCAAGGAGAACGTCAAATCCCGCGTTCATCATTTTCTGATAGATTTCTCTTCCCATGTTTGACTGCTCATCATTGTCCGGATTGAGCACTATTACCTCAATGTCAACCGGCGCGACCGCTTTTGGCCATTTTATGCCGTTTTCATCATGGTGCTGCTCCACAATTGTCGCAAGCATCCTCGAGGTCCCGATGCCGTATGTGCCCATGATGATGGGTTTTAGAATTCCATCAGCATCGGTAAACAGGGCATTTAAGGGTTTGGAGTATTTTTCACCGAGTTTGAAGATGTGTCCTATTTCAATGCCACGCGCAATCGCGAGCTCCCCGCCGCATTCAACGCACCTGTCGCCCTCGGTCGCGAGCGCGATGTCCACAAGGGGTTCCGCTTTGAAGTCCCTGCCTTCCTCCACCCCACGATAGTGGTAGTCGAACTTGTTCGCCCCACAGATGAGCCCCTTTGCCCCCTTCAACTCCTCGTCGAACAGCATCTTAACGCCAGAAAGCCCCACGGGGCCGACAAACCCGGCTGTGACCTGGGGGAACAACTCCCTTTCGTCCTCACGCATCTGATGGAAATTATCGGTTCCTAGTATCCGCGCGAGTTTTGCCTCGCTGAGTTCTCTGTAACCGGGCACGAAGGCGGCAATCAATTCATCCCCCGCCACATAGAGCACGCACTTGATGACATTTTCGGAGCTTGAATCCAGAAATGAGGCTACTTCGCTCACAGAGACAAGACAAGGAGTATGGACCTCCTCGAGAGGCAGCGAGTTTTCCGTCCCGAATTTTTTTCCGGGCCGGTGCCTCTCGAGCTCAGAGTTCGCCCCGTAATCGCATTCCAGGCAGTGAACAACGATGTCCTCACCCACGCTTGAAAGAACCATGAACTCGTGAGAGATATCCCCTCCGATCAGTCCTGTTGGGGCCTCGACCACCCTTACATCAAGAGAACACCTTTTTGCGACCGCCACGTATGCCTCGTACATTCTCCGGTAGGTATCATCAAGGTCCTCAAAAGAAGTGTGAAAACTGTATGCGTCTTTCATGCGGAACTCACGGCATCTTAAGAGCCCAAACCTCGGTCTTACCTCGTCCCTGTACTTCGTCTGGATCTGGTAAAGGTTTACGGGAAGGTCCCTGTAAGAAGGAGCGCTTCTTGAAACCGCAAGCGTAACAAGCTCTTCCGCAGTGGGTCCGAGACAGAATTCCCTCCCTTGCCTGTCTTTCAGTCTCATCATCTCCGGTCCGTACTGAAACCACCTGCCGCTCTCCCGCCAGGCTTCAGCCGGGTGAAGGTTGGGCAGAACAATCTCGCAAGCGCCGGCGCGATTCATTTCATCCCTTACGATGTTCTCCACTTTCGCCAGCGCCGAACTCCCAAGAGGGAGAAATGTGTAAATACCCGCGGCGACACTTCTCATCATCCCAGCCCTGATAAGCAATTCATGGCTTGCGATCTCGGCGTCTGCGGGCTTTTCCTTAAGAGTCGGAACCGTCACCTTTGAGAACTTCAAGCGTCTTATCCTCCTTTTTTAGGTAATCAAAGCCTGCCGACCAAGGAGTCAATCTCTTCCAACAGCCGCTCTATGACATCTGCGGTCGAAACCCTTGCCACCACTTTCCCTTTCTTGAACACGACCGCACCGCCTCTCACGCCGGCGACCCCTACATCGGCGTCTTTCGCCTCACCTGGACCATTCACCGAGCAACCCATCACCGCTACCTTTATGTTTGCCCGCACGCCTTCAAGACGGCGCTCCACAAGCTGGGCCAACCTTATAACATCTATCTCCGCTCTCGCGCAGGTCGGGCAAGAAACCACGTCCACCACCCCACCCCTTAAACCGAGAGAAGACAAAATCTTTTTTCCCACCCTGACTTCCTCAACTGGAGAGGCGGTTAGCGATACCCTTATGGTATCCCCTATTCCCATGTAGAGAAGCGCGCCTATCCCGACGGCGCTCTTAATAGTGCCCGAAAACAGCGTTCCCGCTTCCGTTACACCAACGTGAAGTGGCCAGTCTGTCTGGCTGGACACAAGGCAGTATGCCTCGATCGTTCTTGAAACATCCGAGGCTTTGACGGATATCTTTATGTTCTCAACCCCGCAATCCTCCAGTACCCTAACGCCCTCCAGAGCGCTTTTCACTAAAGCCTCGGCTTCAGGGTGCGAGGCCTTTCCCCTGTAACGCCTTTCGAGCGAGCCTGAGTTGACCCCAACCCTTACGGCAACCCCAGCCTTCGCAGCTTCATTTGCCACCCTTTCAAGATTTTTCCTTCCCCCGAGAGTCCCGGGATTGACTCTTATGCCAGCAACCCCGGCCGAGATAGAGGCTATCGCGAGTTTGTGGTCAAAGTGAATGTCAGCCACGACCGGCAGGGAAGTGCTTTTGACTATCTTCCCAAGAGAAGACAATGCGTCCGAATCGGGAACGGCAACCCTCACTACATCACAGCCGACCTCCTCAAGCCTGCGTATCTGCCTGATGGTCGCCCTCGCGTTGGTGGTAGGCGTGTTCGTCATCGATTGAACGCTTATCGGCGCGCCCCCTCCCACAGGGAGGTTACCGAGCATTATCCGTTTCGTTTTCTTCCTATACATCATTCAAAAACTTACATCCACTGTTTACTTACGCCAATCAAGGAAGCGGAAGAGGTTCAGTTATATCAAGGATAGCAAGCCTCAAGGCGATTACCGCAAGCACAGCTATCACCAGGATAGCCACTGGCGTCAATTTCCTCATGTCCACTTTCTTTTTGAAAATCTTTTCAACGACTATCACTATGATATGCCCGCCATCCAGAGGCGGCAGGGGCATTAAGTTGAATATAGCCAGGAAGATGAGTATTTGACCGAGCATCGCAAGGAACTCCGCAAGCCCGTACCTCGCCGCTTGAGCCACAAGCTGCGCCGCCCCGACAATGCTTCTCGGACTTTCCGGAGTGCGCTCGGCTCTCCCTATAAGAATCTTGAATGTCTTCACGGAAAAAATCGAGCCGAAAGCCTTCACAAGGAGAACCGAAAGTTTGCCCGTGGTCTGAGCCGAATACACAACCGCCTTTAAAGGATTAGACCTCCTCTTTATCGTGTCCTTCATATCCACCTTTATGCCGAGAACTCCTCTTCCGCCAACAGACAGGAGACTTACGGTCTTTTCAATTTCCTTTCCGTTCCTGACAATCTTCAGTTTCACGTTTTTCCCCGGCCTGGAGGCAAGCTCTCCAACAAGCTCGTCCCACTCTTCGGTCCTGACACCGTTCACGCTGACGACATAATCGCCTTTCTTTAATCCAGCCGCGTAAGCGGGTGATGTGTATGTTTTACCTTCTGAAGTTTCGATTGTCTTTGTCACATCGCCCACTTTCGCTTTCGGTACAGGAACACCGATGGGCCAGTAAACCAGGTAGAAAAGAATCATCGCCAGAAGAACATGGGCGAAAGAGCCAGCAAGAACGACAATGGCTCGTTTCCAGTGTGGGACACCGTAGTAACTGTGGGGAAAATCCTCCTCGCTTACTTCCTCATCGGGATTCATCCCAAGAATCCTCACGCTGCCGCCGGCCAGAAACCATTTCAGCGAATATCTGGTTCCACCCCTGTCCCAACCGGCTATCTCCGGACCGAAACCTATGGAAAACTGCTGGACCTTAATGCCGACCGCGCGAGCGGCGAGGTAATGCCCGAGTTCGTGAACAAGAATTATTATCGCGACCGCTATGATGCCGACGATTACCCAAATAACTATCATCAAATCACCCTTTACCGGCAAGCTTTTCGACAACCGCGCAGGCAGCAGATTGTGCCTGCGCATCCGCTTCCATTATCTCATCAACGCTCAGCCCGGGAAGAGGTTTGTGCTTTTCGAGGACACTTTCCACAATGAGCGGGATATCCGTGAACTTGATTCTCTCGTCCAAAAACGCCGTGACCGCGACCTCATCGGCGGCGTTCATCGCCGCGGGATAAGTCATCCCAGAAACACCGGCGTAACGCGCGAGACGAAGGCAGGGATACCTATTAGTGTCTATCGGCTCGAAAGTCAGACTGCCGTACTCCACAAGGGAAAGATACGAAGCCGGACAGGATTCTCTTTCAGGATATAGAAGGGCAAACTGAATCGGTATCCTCATGTCAGGAACGGACATCTGGGCGAGAACGGAACCATCCTTCATTTCCACCATGGCGTGCACGACGCTCTCTCGATGGAGCGTGACATCGATTGACTCGTATGGAATTTCAAACAGGTAGTGAGCCTCTATTACCTCGAGCCCCTTATTCATCAGCGTCGCGGAATCAACTGTCACTTTTCTTCCCATGGACCATGTGGGATGAGAAAGTGCCTGGCTTACAGTTACCTTTTCCAGTTCATCCAAACTTAAATCGCGAAAAGCGCCCCCGCTCGCGGTGAGAATCAGCCTCCTTATGTCCTCGCTATTCTCGCCCCTTATGCATTGAAAGAGACCGGAGTGCTCGCTGTCTACCGGTATGATCATCCTCCCACTTTTTCTGACCTGCTCCATCACGATATTCCCGGCGGTAACTAAAGCCTCTTTGTTGGCGAGCGCAACGTTTCTCCCCGATTTAAGAAGCCTCAAAGTGGGCATCAAGCCAGAAATTCCCACCAGCGAGTTTAGCGCTATATCAGCCGGCGCTTCATCTATCATGTCAATGAGCCCCCGCTCACCCGAGTAAAGCTCAATCCCCGCTTCCGAAAACGCGGATTTAAAAGCCAGCGCGCTTTGCTCATCGGCAAGGCATGCCCTTTCAACTCCGAGTTCGAGAGCCTGCCTCAGCAATATTTCCCCACTCGAATACGCGGAGATAGCACTAACTCTGATCCGATCAGGAAATCTTCTGGCAACCTCGACAGCCTGCGAGCCTATAGACCCGGTTGAGCCTAAAATGATTATTTGTCTCAAGGTAAAAACACCATCCCAGAGGAACTATAGGGTCTGGATACTTCATGGTTTGATAACCATGAGATAAAGATAATAGAAGACTGCCGGAGCGGTGAATATGGTCGAGTCGAAACGGTCCATAATCCCGCCGTGCCCAGGAATAATGCTGCCGGTGTCTTTTACGCCAAAATCCCGTTTGATCATTGATTCCGCAAGATCGCCAGCGGGACCAAGCACGCACACCAAAACGCTTATGACAAGAGCGACTCCCGGGGAGAACCATGGGATTTTGTTCTTCCCCAGTATCGCTTGGATAAGGAGGCTCAACGGAACACAAGCCCCGAGCGCGCCCACAGTTCCTGCTATCAGTCCTTCCCAGCTCTTCTTCGGGCTCAGCACCGGAGCCATCTTATGTCTGCCAATTTTTCTCCCAACAGCCCAGGCAAGGATGTCAAAGATCCAGATAAGCACAATCAGGAAAAGCACAAGCCACAAGCCGCCTTTCTTGTTGGGAGAAGCCGCATCCACGGCGTTCCTCAACAAAACAAGATGACTTAAACAAAATCCAGAAATCAAGGGCGCGATAACCGTCATCGAGACAGAAGCGGTGGGTCTTGCAACCCTTAATATAAGCATGAACCACAAAAAGGAGAAAAAGATAAGCGCGGCTGTTATATATCCGAAACTTTCAAGCGGTCTTGCCTGGGCGAACGCAACGTAAGCGACCGAAACGGCTATGCCCAGAAGAGCGGCAACGGGTAAACCTATCCCTTTTTTCTCGAACATGCCGTATAGCTCTGCGGCTCCAACAGCGGAAAACAGAGAGATTCCCACGGTAAAGGGAATCTCGCCCCAGATGAGAGTTCCAAGAAAAACCACGCCAAACAAGATGGCGCCAAAAACTCTTGTGGAGACAGGCGTTCTCTCATATTCGCCGCTTTCTTGGATCCTTGTTCTGGCAGGTGCCAATTAGATCTCCATTATTTCTTCAATCTTTTTCTTCATCAGTTCATCTATTTCGCCTATGTATTTGTCCGTTAGTTTTTGCACTTCATCCATTCCTCGACGCAGATCGTCCTTGGTGCGCTCGCCCCTCTTCTCCTCCTCACGGAGTTTCTCGATTACGTCTCTTCTCACGTTCCTGATGGCGACGCGCCCCTCTTCGGCTCGAGCCCTGACAATTTTGGATATTTCCTTGCGCCTCTCCTCGGTAAGCGGTGGCACCGGCACCCTTATTACCTCACCGTCATTGGATGGCACAAACCCGAGATCCGACTGAGTAATTGCTTTCTCAATCTCAGGGATGCTGTTCTTGTCGTAGGGATGTATCACAAGCAGCCTCGGTTCGGGCGCCGTAATGTTTGCGATCTGATTCATAGGCGTGGGAGTTCCGTAATAATTTACCGCAAAGCGCTCCAGAAGCGCTGGAGATGCCCTTCCCGTCCTCATAGAAGCAAATTCCTGGGCAGTCACCTCCACGGCTTTCTTGAATTTCCTTTCAGCCTCCTGGATCATTTCTTCCATTTTCTACCCCCGACAAACACCCAAAATGATGTCAACTATTAGAAGAGACCGTCGTCCCGACACGTTCACCCAGGATAATTCTCTTTAAATTTCCTTTCTCGAAAAGATTAAATACCACAATTGGCAACCTGTTATCCATGCAAAGGCTTATGGCAGTCGCATCCATGACCTCGAGCTCCCTGTTCAAGACGTCCATATAGGTTAAACTCTCAAACATTTTTGCGTCGGGATATTTAACCGGGTCTTTATCGAAAACCCCGTCAACTTTCGTGGCTTTGAGAATGACTTCCGCCCCGATCTCGAGCGCGCGGAGGGCGGCAGCCGTATCGGTAGTGAAGTAGGGATTACCCGTTCCCGCCGCGAAGATAACCATCCTTCCTTTCTCCTGATGCCTGATAGCGCGTCGGCGTATATAGGGCTCAGCGATGCTTTGCATATTTATGGCTGTCTGGACCCTTGTGTTCACACCGGTCTTCTCTAAAGCGTCTTGAAGGGCAAGGGCATTTATGACAGTCGCGAGCATTCCCATGAAATCGGCGATTACCGGATCAATGCCTTTTGCGGTCCCCGCGCTGCCTCGAAATATGTTACCACCCCCGACTATGACAGCGAGGCGTACTCCCATTTTGTGGACTTCGGCGAGTTGGTCGGCGATCTGAAAGACGGTGTCTGTGTCAATCCCGTATCCTACGGAGGCATCCATGAACGCCTCTCCTGAGATTTTGAGCAAAACTCTCCGGTATTTTGGCGTAACCTGAGCGTTCAAACCTGAAGAGAAACCTTTGTCTTGATCCGCGCTCATCATCAAAACCTTCTATCGCACTAAACTTAGGACTCGGGTTGCTCGGAACTCTCTCCAACCTGATACCTGCAGAAACGCTTTACAACTATTTTCTCCCCGACTTTTGAGGATACCTGTGAAACCAGCTCGCCAACCGTTATCGCAGGGTCTTTAACAAAAGGTTGGTCGAGAAGGCATACTTCCTCGTAAAACTTTTCCAGCATGCCCTCAACTACTTGGTCCCAGACATTTTCGGGCTTACCATGACTGCGACAGTCATCGAGGTAAAATTCTTTTCTTGATTCGAGGACCTCTTCGGGAATATCCTCTCTGCTTAAATATCTGGGATTGAAAGCCGCTACATGCATGGCAATCTGATGGGCAAGCTCCAAAAATTCGCTGTTTCTCGCCACGAAGTCAGTTTCACAGTTGAGTTCAACCATGGCGCCGATCTGTCCGCCGATGTGTATATAGGAATCAACTATACCCTGTTCCGTGGACCTCTCCTGCCTGCGCTTCACGCTTGCAAGCCCCTTTTCCCTGAGTATCTTTATTGCTTTATCGAAATCGCCGCAGGCCTCTTCAAGCGCACGCTTGCAATCCATCATTCCCGCGCCAGTCTTTTCTCTGAGCTCTTTTACTTCACTTGCGGTTACCCTTTTTTCATCAGACATGAACTTTTTCACTCCTCCTCTATGAAATCCAAGATTCGAATCCCTATCAAAAAGCGATTGGCGACTTCAGGCTAAGAGCTATAAAGGGTAAGTGCAAAACCCGCTTGAAAACCATCGTTGACTGAAATACTCGGAAAAATCCGCACCCGTTTAGGGACTTGTAGCGGTCCCTTTTCAAAATCATTCATCCTCCGGGGAAGCGTCGGCGCTTCCTCCGGTAGACTCGGTTCCGGACTCCTCTTGCGTCCGGTCCGTCCCTTCACTCATCTCCTCGGGCTTTGAGCCTGTCTCAGGTTGGTACGTCTCAGCCGCAATCTCTGCCGCGCCGATGTCATCAGGCGAGGCGCTGTAGGCAGGCACTGCCGTAGAAAGCCTCCTGCGCGCCTCCTCCTGCTTCTCCTTCATCTCTTTCTCTGCCCCCGCGAGCTCCTCAGCAAGCCTCCTTTCTCGCAGAGCAAGCCCTTCCAAAACCGCATCCGCAATTATCCTGCAAATGAGGTTCGCGGCTCTTATCGCGTCATCGTTTCCAGGAATGACGTAGTCAATCTCGTCGGGGTCGCAATTCGTGTCAACAAGACCGACTATGGGAATCTTGAGTTTTCTCGCCTCAGAAACAGCGATTCGCTCTTTGCGCGGGTCAATCACGAAGAGCATGTCCGGAAGCGCGAGCATTTTCCTGAGGCCCTCAAGATTCCCCTTTAGTTTCTCAATTTTGCGCCTTATCTGGAGGGCTTCCTTCTTGGGAAGAACGTCGAGTTCGCCTTCTGCGTCGCGCCTTTCCAGTTCCTCAAGATATAGAACGCGCGAATGAATTGTGGCGAAATTTGTGAGCGTTCCCCCCAGCCACCGGCTGTTCACATAGGGCATACCGCACCTGGTAGCGTGCTCTTTTACTGCTTCTTGCGCCTGTTTCTTGGTTCCCACAAAAATTATCACGCCTCCGTCAGCCACTGTATCCCGCACAGCCTCGAAGGCGACGCCTATCATCACCAGAGTCTTTTGAAGATCGATGATGTAGATGTCGTTCCGCTCGGTGAAAACATATGGTTTCATTTTTGGGTTCCACCGGCGGGTTTGATGCCCGAAATGAACTCCTGCTTCGAGAAGTTCTTTCATAGTGACAACTGCCATATCTCCTCCTTTATACGGTTGTTCCTCCCCCGGCCATGTTCCCCAGTTAAACATGGGGCACCGATAGAGGGGGCCGGGGTGTGTATTCCCCTGTCCTGGGCTTAAAAATCTTCACAAGTTTAATACAGCAAGTCACATCGCGCAACAAAGCGATACCACCCGTTTGTATAGGTAATAATCCCGGGAAGAAATTGGATTTTATCTTAAAAGAAAGGCGGGACGATGCTTAAAGACTAATTTCCGCGGAAGAAATACGCTAAATATCCTATTGTTATGAGAAATCAGTGAAGACCAAGCGCCGAGGCGAGTCTGGCTTTCAGGCGGAAAATGGCTCGAGTATGCAACTGGCAAACTCTTGATTCTGTTACGTTGAGCACCTCCCCTATTTCCCTCATGTTCAAACCTTCGTAATAATACAGCGAGATGACGAGCTTCTCCCTTTCGGGCAACCGATTTATTGCGTCAGCGATTATGTCTTTCATCTCCTCGAGCTCGAATCTTTCTGAGGGGTCGACCGCCTTGTCGTCCTCCACCATATCAGCGAGCGCTATTTTCTCCAGTTTATCACCGCTTACGCTCCACAGTTCGTCGAGGGCAACAAGCGACATGACCGAAAATTTATTGAGCAAATCCTGGTATTCCTCAACCGAGATCCCGAGCTTAGCGGCCACTTCTTCATCCGTAGGGATTCTCTTTAGTTCATTTTCCAAAGCCGCGTAAGCTTTCTCCACCTCCTTTGCTTTATGCCTGATCGACCTCGGCACCCAGTCATCCGCTCTGAGCTCGTCTATAATGGCACCCTTTATTCTCGCTATCGCATAAGTCTCGAACTTTATTCCCCTTGAGAGGTCAAATCTCTGGATGGCGTCGAGAAGACCGAAAATCCCGTAACTGACAAGGTCAGAGAACTCAACGGAGGGGGGGAGCCCAGAGGAAACACGAGCAGCAACCTGCTTGACGAGGGGAGCGTAATGAATGATTAACTTCTCTCGATTTTCACGGGTTGGGTTCTCCTTGTAAGAAAGCCAGAGCCGGTCGACCTCCTCGTCTTCCTTGAGCATGGCTTGAAATCGGCTGCTCCCGGAAATCTCCTCGTTTTTCCTTGGCGATTTATTCTTTTCCTCTTTCATCAAATCTCTTCAAGCCCTCGGGTGAGTCTTTTCGTACGTTTTCTTTATATCACTCCTTGAAAGATGCATATAGACCTGGGTGGTTGAAATGCTCTCATGCCCTAAGAGTTCCTGCACGGTCCTCAAGTCAGCGCCCCTGGAGAGCATATGGGTGGCAAAAGTATGTCTGAGCGTGTGCGGAGAAATGTTCCCCTTGGATGTCAAACCCTGCGACTCCCTCTCCACGATTCGGCGAACCTGCCTCTGATTGATTGGTTTTCCCTTAACTCCCAGAAAAACGACATCACCCGTGTAACCTGATTTTTTCACGAGAAGCGGTCTTACAACTTCCAAGTAACAAATAAGCGCATCCTTTGCTTTTTCACCAAAAATTACAACCCTCTCCTTGTTCCCTTTTCCATAAACCCTCATTGTGCACGCGACTAAATCGATGTCAGAAATTCTTAGCGCGCAGAGTTCACCAACCCTGATGCCTGTTCCGTAGAGAACCTCAATGATGGCGTGGTCCCTGATCTTTACGCCTTCCGCGCAAGCAGTACTCTCCGCAAAGCGTAAGGCTTCGATTTCGGAAAGAAAGCTTGGCGGTTTTCTGCCTCTAACCCTGAAAGACAGCGTGCTTGCAGGATTCGACTTCAATATGCCCGCATCGTATAGATAACGGTAGAAACTTTTGATGCTCGCGCACCTGCGGGCGATCGTGGATCGCGAGTGGCCCCTCGTGTCCTCGAACGCGAGAAAAGCCCTGAGAATCCTGTGGTCAACTTTCGCCAAATCGTCTATTTCCATCCTATCAAGAAAATCGAGGAAGTGCTCAAGGTCGTTTCTGTATGCCAGAACAGTATTTGGAGAAAGGCCTCTGACTTCCCTTAAATATCCAAGGAAGCTTTTCACGCTGTTTCCGGCAAGAGCTTTCACTGCCAACGCCACCCGCCAGCTTACGTCAAAATCCACCTTAATCCCATAAATCCCATAGTTTAATATACTACTTTTTTCGAATCTTTCCCTTGATTTAATACGAGAGTCCGTATCTATGGATAAGTTTGCGCGCGTAGTTCTTCAGACCAACACGTAAGAAACTTAAACCTTGTTTTCGGGCAACCCTTCATGACATTTGGCGAAAAGAATTTCTGCCAAACAAATATGCCTCTAATGATGTCCGTCCCTAACCCTTAGCCATCAGACAAAAGGCAGTCACGCGGCTCTTTGTTATTCAGTGCAAGAGCAGAAAGATACCTATGATAGGGGCATCCAAAAGACTATTCCCAGTTGCCTGAAAACAAGCGCCCCATGCGGGGATTAAATAAGATTTCCCTCCTATTGTTTATCTGAAATATCAGTCAAGCGCCAGACTGGGACAATATCCGTTTTTCCATATGAGCAAAGCGCGAAAAGGCAAGCGCCCTTTAGGCGGGGATAAAATGTTCCGATAAGCAGCGACAGCATTTAGACTGACGCGACCGCCCCCGCACGCGGGGACAAGAGGGTCAGCGGCGGGATTAACCCCTCCACGTTACCATCCGACCCCCATGCGCGGAGACAAAATGCGGCGCATTAGAAGAGGCGGAATGATGGTTGTCGAGCGCCCCGCACGCTGGGGGAAAAGAATTCCGTCTTTTGTTCCCTTGATAAGCCCTTTTACCAAGCGGCTCGGCATTCGGGGACGAAATGTTTCGTTGAAGTGATTCATCTTGGCATGAACACAACCGCACCCGCACATGTGGATAAAATGTAGTGGGGGGTCTTTCCCTCGGAGTGCTAAAGCAACCGCCCCCGCAAGAGGGGATAAAATGAAAAGTCTTCATATTAGACGAGCCAAAAGGGCAAGATCCCCAGGATGAGAAACAAAAAGCGGGCAACGTTGTGCGGTTGTTCGCGATTAACCAAGCGCACCCGCACGCGGGGACGAAACAATATTCCCCTTCAGGAGAAGTTGGATCCCCACATGTGCCACCACCCACTGGGACGAAGCGCTTTCCGACATCGTGGTTAAACTTTTGAGGACCCAGTTAGACCATCCGGGGGGAAGAAACTCTTTGGCATGATACTTTCTTAACGCATGAGCAGCAAGACCCTCTACCTGCAAGCCGCCTCTACTTATATTTTCGTTGTTTGAAGTATTATTACGGTTGAGCGTTATTTTGTTATTCCAACTATCGGGGCTGCCGTGATTACAAGAAAACACAGGAAAATGAGGTTCGATCCAATATATGACGGCGACTTTAAAGAGGCAGTCCGCTCAAGCCTTCCAAAACACCACTTTATACGCGAATATATCACCGGCGCCCATGTCCTGGATGTCGGGTGTTGGATCGGGGGCTTCGAATATCATCTGGTGGGTTCCGCAGCGTCAGTCACCGGCATCGACATAGAGCCCCGCGCCCTGGATGTGGCGGCAAAAAATTTACCTCAGGCGAGATTCATAGAGGCTTCCGTTCTCGATATGCCTTTTGAGCCCGAGACGTTCGACGTCGTGACCTGCTGGGATGTAATCGAACATCTTCCCCCGAAAACTGAGAGAATCGCCATGAGCGAAATGGCGCGTGTGCTGAAAAAAGGCGGCATTTTTTCGCTTTCCACCCCGAGCGGTAAGACTCTCTCCAAAATATTGGACCCCGCTTATTTTTTGACCGGTCACAGACATTACAGCCACAACGAAATTGTCAATTTGGTTTGGCAATCCGGGCTAAAAGTAAAAGAAATAAAAATACTTGGAGGATGGTACGTTGTCGCCGATTACATGCTGATGTACCTATATAAATATTTACTTCGCTCAAATAAGCCCCTCTGGAAAGCATTTTCCCATCGAGTATTCGAGGATGCGCAACGGGAAGGCTTCGTGACTTTATTCTTGGTTGCGGAAAAACAAGGAAATGCGAACTGGTAAGAATGAACTGTTGTTAAATGACCACTCGTTCGTGGGCAAATCACCGGTTCGGATAAAATATGACTGGTTTAAAATTGTTTGAAAATTTTCGCTTTGGATTCTCTTATCGAATGATAACAATTATTTAATTAACAAGCGCGGAACTCAGAGGCCAAGGGGTATTCACGATGCGAGAGACCGAAATTAATTACGAGTTTCTTTTCCGTGAAGCGGAGAACCGCGCCGGTAGGCTTGCCTCAATACTCTCAGACTTGATAAAGATTGATACGAGCATCCCGCCCGGAAAGAACTACGAACTCATGGCTGACTTTTTGGAACCACATCTTGAGAAAGCCGGTTTTAAGTGTGAAAGGGTCATAGTGCCTGAAGAAAGGTGGAAGAAGATCCCGCTTCCCCTCGAGGGACCCAGGGTAAATCTCGTCGGAAAGATTAGAAAAGGCAAAAGACCCTTGAGCATATACGCCCACATGGACGTGGTCCCGGCGGGAACCGGATGGACAGTCCCCCCGTTTGAGGGAATTATCAAGGATGGCAAAGTTTACGGTAGAGGGGCTGTCGATATGAAAGGCTCGATCCCTCCGGTCATCGTGGCAACAGAGATTCTCCGTGATCTGGAAATAGAACCTGATTTCGACGTGACGTTTTGCCTGTGCACCGACGAGGAGATAGGCATTGACCCTGGCGCAGCATATCTCGCGGAGCTCGGATACTTCACCCCTCCAATCATCCACCTTGAAGGAGGCGGACAGGGACCCGCCATGGTCGCGGCTAACTCGGGCGTTCTACACGCCGTTATCAAGGTTGTCGGAAAAGAAGCACATTCCGGCTTGAGTTTCACTGGAATAAACGCTCTGGAGGAAGCGGTCGGAGTCCTCGTGGAACTCAAGCGCCTTAAGGAGGTGGTTGAATCCCGCGAATCGTCATATCCTGCCCTTCCTATACCGAAAACCCCATCCGACAAGCTAACGCCTACTTTCAACATTAACATTTTAAAGGCAGGCGAAAAACTAAACGTCATACCCGGAATCGCCACCATCGAAATAGACAGACGATTTCTTCCCGAAGAAGACCTTAAAGACGTGAAGGGCGAGATCATCGACGCGATCGAGCGCGCAAGGCGTTCATCGCGAGCGGTCTCCATCGATGTTGAGTTTGAGGTGCTTTATCAGAACCATGAAATCGACGTCACCTCCGGGCACGTGGAAAGATGGTGTCAAGGAGTCAGGCTCGCCCTGGGATATCCGCCTGACACGCCATTTTTGTTTGTCGGCTCAAACGGCGCGACTGACATGAGCTTCGTTGGGAAAATCTTGAGAACCAGGGAGTTTGTGGGAACGGGAGTGATTGACGCGGAGCACATCGCCGCACACGGTCCAGATGAGTGCGTGCCAATCGCAAATATGGTGAACCTCTGCAAGGAGCTCATCTATTTTTTGGTTAGGTGAGTATTTTGAATAATAAAGCGGGCGAACACAATTAAGCCGAAACAGTGAGGCGCCCGTCTTGAACCAAGCCACGATATTAATCCTTGATCGTTAATAATTCCTTTTGAAAAATCCAGAATCTCGCGCATTCTCTATATTCTCGCGAAGTACGCACCGGCGCCGCTTCTAATTACAACTCCCTTGACCTCTAGTTGGGAAAGTATTGAAAGAACAAGCCTGCTCTCGATAGAGCTTACACTTGATATCTCCTCCGGATACATATATCCCGCTTTTATGGCCTCCACAACCATCAACTCTTTCTCAGAAAGTGAAGAAATTTTCGTTGCCAGACCGACCGTCCCTTGCAGGTTAACCCAGTTTGGTGAAAAGCCCACCCCTTCAAGGACATCTTCAGTGCAGGTGACGGGAACTGCCCCGCTTTTTATCATGAGGTTTGTACCCGCACTCTTCGGGGAGAAAATAGGTCCGGGAACCGCAAAAACCTCTCTGTTCTCGGAAAGAGCGAACTCCGCGGTGATTAGCGCCCCGCTAGTTTTCCCCGCTTCAACAACCACGACGCCCGTACACATTCCCGCGATGATCCTGTTGCGCTCAGGAAATCTGAATTTCTCGGGTTTCGTTCCCGGAGGATATTCGGATATCAAACATCCTCTTTTAGATATATCAGCAAGCAATAAACGATTCACCGGCGGATAAACGACATCAACTCCACAGCCGAGAACCGCGACGGTAAACCCCCTCGATTCGAGCGCACCCGCGTGCGCTGCGGAATCAATCCCCAAAGCGGCACCGCTTACAACGCAAATCCCAGCCCCTGCAAGCTCCCTTCCCAGTTTCCTTGAAACCTCCATTCCATAAGGCGTTGGATTCCTTGAGCCAACAACCGCAATGCAAATGCTGTCAGAAGCGGGCAATGTGCCACGGAAAAACAAAATGAGCGGGGGATCAGTCAATTCGGAGAGGAGCTTAGGGTATGAATCTTCACCGAGGACCACAGCGCCAATTCCCTTCGATTTCAGAGCGCTCAGAGAATCCCCAGAGCGGTATTTCCTGGCAGCATTCAACCATTCGCTCAGATTTTGGGAAAAAGCACTGGGAACCCTACACTTTGATATCGCCTCAATTACCCCCGCAGGCGTTCCAAACATGGAGATTAGATTCAAAGCGGTTCTCCTGGTCATTTTAGGCAGGGAAATCACGAAAATGAGTTCGTCTTTTTCCTCGAGAAATGAGTGCAGTATCACAGAAATTCACCTTCTCAAGAATGCAGGCAATTCCTGTCGAGAAATCTGTATTGCAGCGCTTCCGCCAGGTGCTCTATCTCGATCTGCTCGGATCCAGCAAGGTCAGCGATCGTCCTTGCCACCTTGAGTATCCTGTGATAGGAGCGTGCGGAAAAACCCAGCTTATCGAAGGCATCCCAGAGAAAACGTTCGGCGTTTGAAGATATCAGACAATATTTCTCCACGAGTTTGCCAGCCATCCCGGCGTTGCAGAACACCCCTTCGGGTAAAAGCCTCTGCCTTTGAACAGCCCTCGCCCGGATTACCCGGTTTCTTATCTCCGAGGAAGACTCGGGTGGTCTTATTTTCCGCAGATATTCTTTCCTTAAGCGAGGAACACTAACTTGCAGGTCAATCCTGTCAAACAATGGTCCTGAAAGTATTGACCTGTACTTCTGAATCGCGTGCGCACTGCATGTGCATTCTTTTAAGACATCCCCGAAATAACCGCAGGGACAGGGGTTCATCGAGGCAACAAGACTGAAAGAAGCGGGGAAAGTGACCGAAACCATTGATCTGACAATTGTCACGCGCCCGTCCTCGAGCGGCGCTCTCAGGCTCTCGAGCGCACTCCTTTGAAAAAGCGTGATTTCATCGAGATATAAAACCCCGCAGTGCGCGAGGGTGACCTCTCCCGGGCGAGGAAGAGGCTGTCCCCCGCCCGTTAATCCCACCGCGGTGGTCGAGCATCCCGGCGACCTGAAAGGCCTCTCCGTCACAAGAGCGCCCCCAGACGGAATAAGACCGGCAATGCTGTGAATTTTTGTCACCTCAAGAGATTCTTCGAGCGTAAGAGGAGGAAGTATCGAGGGAATCCTTGCGGCAAGCATTGTTTTTCCAGAACCGGGAGGACCTACCATCAACAGATTGTGCCCGCCCGCAGCTGCCACTTCAATGGCGCGTTTGGCGTGCTCTTGCCCCTTTACATCAGCGAAATCCAGGGAAGACTGCCCGTTTTGGCTCAATACCGATTCCGCATCAACTTTTACCCTTGGGAGCGGTACCGAACCCTTAAGGAAACCAGCCGCGTCGGCGAGGGAGGATATACCGTATACCTCAACGTCCGGAACTATCGCCGCTTCTCTCGAATTGCTTTCAGGTACGAGTATGAAATGGACGCCAGCCTCCCGGGCACCGAGCGCCATGGAGATCGCCCCGTGTATCTTTCGTACTTTTCCGTCAAGGGAAAGTTCGCCCGCCACGATAAATGACCGGGGCTTTGTGTAAGTGAGCTGACCGGACGCCTCAAGAATGGCAAGCGCAATCGGCAGGTCAAACGATGCCCCTTCTTTTCTTAGATCGCCCGGAGCAAGGTTGACATGAATCCTTTTGTTCGGGAAATCAAATCCTGAGTTCTTTATCGCTGATTTAACCCTTATCCGAGACTCCCGCACGCAAGTGTCGGGAAGACCCACGATCTCGAAGGTGGGTATTCCCTTCATCACGTCAACTTCGACCCTGACTATTTGGGATTCAAGCCCGACTATTGTCGCTCCGTTGCATGAAGCAAGCATCGCCACTCCAGTTAAGCAGTTCAAGCAAAATTATAAGCAATTCAAGCATTATTGACAAGCAGTAAGCAGTTGTGGCATCAAGAATCTCGATAAGCTCATCAATCGGAGCGGGGCGTAAGCGAATCTAATTCTGGGTCGTGCTTAAGGTAGTTCTTCATAGCGATATCATGGTCATTCACCGCGTAGCAATAGACACACCCGTGGGGACAGGTGTCATACTCGCCGATGTCGCGGCTCTCGTAGCAGCCGCACCCCAAGCGGTGCGGCTTTCTGGCCGCTTCAATCTCTCTGCCCGCGACATCAGATATCCTTTTAGCATCCACGCATGAGGAATCAGAAATCCTCCCTTTTACGTACTGCCTCTGACCGCAGACGCTCATCTTCATGCCGTTTTCCCTCGCGACCCCTTCCAGCTCAAGAAGAATTTCCATCTTTTCTTTGTCCGGCGGATCAAACCAAGTGAAAGGATGTGTCTCGGATGCTTTTTTAATATTCCTCACGGTTTTTTTGTACATGTTCGCCCAGGAGACCACCACTTCATCGGTACAACCCTGAAGCATCTTTGCGATCTTCGAAAACCTCTCAAAATGAAAGGAAACCGGTGTAAGCGACGTTAGGATTATGGTGTCATATCGCCAGACGACCACCCTCGGACCGAATCTTTTCGCAAGGTATCTTACGTGCTGAACGCAAGTTTCAAGCGGCACCACTCTCCTTTCGAGCGCTGCTGGATAGCAGGTTATGCTGTACTGGACAATGAAAGGTATCCCGAGGCTGTCAATTTCTTCAAGCACCCCAATGAAGGGTCCAAGATTCCTCGTCCAGAACACGAAAGCGCTAACGTCTCTCCTGTCGAGCGAAACCCTGTAGTAGCGCCCGCTGTATGGATTTTTTACAAGGCTATAACCGGCCTTAAGTCTTCTCAGGAACCATTCAGCATAATAGGCGGGTATGTCTGTGCGGTAACTTGCTGAAACAATCATGCTAAATTCTTCAAATGTTTATCCGGGCTATCATCTCTTGGCAATATCATCTCATCATCAATTCGCTATTCCAACATCAATCCGGGGAGCGCCGCCAATTGAAAAATTAAAGAAATTTTAGTTCCAAAGGGATTCTGTGCGCTTTAATTTTAAACGCCTATCAGAAAGCGTTTTCGATATGCTCCAATCTGAGAACAGCCCCATCTCTGTCCAAAAAAACGCATATTACGTCAAAGCGAACCTCAGTGGCAAAGCCCGCGACAGACATATACTCGGCGGCAACGTTTCTTATCCGGGAGGCTTTCTTTTCGGTAACCGACTCGATCGGCTCACCGTACTCGTCACCTTTCCTCGTTTTAACCTCAACAAAAACGGTGGTGCCGCCCTTCTCGGCTACAATATCTATCTCCCCTGCCTTCGCGCGAAAACCCCGCGTTTTTATCCTGTAACCTTGCTTCTCGAGGTACACGCAGGCTTGGTCCTCTCCGTGGATTCCGGTAGCTCTCCTGTAGCGGGTCAAAGAGGGTCATTCCTCCCATATGACACTATCTTCCCGCTCGGGCAAAACACCGTGAAATGACTTCCGATGGAAAGCGCTGGGACCGTAAACCGAAAGGGCGTGGATGTGCTCCTCTGTGGCGTAACCCTTGTTTCTGTCAAAGCTGTAATAGGGAATCCTGCTGTGAAGGCTTGACATGACTCGGTCCCTTTCCACTTTTGCCACAATACTCGCGGCAGCCACACACTGAAACGTTGAGTCGGCATGCGCAATTGAGTAAGAGGGGACGCTTATGTCGCCGAGCGGATAGTGGTCGCATATGACACAGTGGCACTTGTCGCTCACCGCTTCTGCCACATCTTTTAACGCCTTTCGATTCATCAACTGAATTCCCCACCTGTCTATGAGCGCGGGGTCTATAAATGAAACCGAAACGCAGAGCGCGGATTCCATAATTCTTTCATACAATTCCTCGCGCTTTTCAGGAGTCAAAGCCTTGGAATCGTCAATGTCATCTATTATCAAGCCAGGTTTGAGAACCACAGCGGCGGCGGTAAGCGGACCGGCAATTGCACCCCTCCCGGCTTCGTCCGCGCCGGCGATCAAGTTGACGTTGCCCTTTTTGAAAATCTCCTCATTTGCGACAAGGGAGCCCTTCTTCCTGAAATAACCGTAAGCCATTGAGCGAACGGTCTTTCTGGGGTCATGAGAAAGAACGCACAGAAAATCGGGGTCAGGCTCGTCCATTGATGAGAGAATTTTCTTTATCTCGTGCACGGAGAATCTGAGCACAGTAACCTCGCCATTGAGGTCTCTATCAAGGATACCTTCAAACTTGCCTATTTCGGAAAAGCCCATCGACTCGGAGGCCACCATATTAGAAAGACTCTCCCAATGACACTTCTTTTGGGCACCATACCCCATACCCGACTATCTCTGGAGTTCGGTCTGTTATCACCCATGCAAAAAAACATTCCTTCGGGAACCCTCACGGGACCGAAATCGCTTGCGTCCCTTATGACCCCATCCTCGGATTTCGGTCTGCCGTTTATATAAAGGATACCCTTTCTCAATTCAATTGTTTCGCCGCCTGTCGCAACCACCCTTTTAACGAAGACATTTGTGCCCCGGTGAGTTAGCTTCAGGGTCTCACCCATCTGCTCAAAGGGCCAGTAGAGTTTATTTTTTGTGTTCATTGCCTGCGGATCGGAAGGCGGATACCTGAACACGATTATGTCTCCCCTTCTCGGGGACCTGAAATAAAAAGTGACTTTCTCGACCATTATGCGGTCGCCAATCTGCAGAGTGGGGACCATAGAGGATGAAGGGATCATAAAAGCCTTGATGATAAACGATTGAATGAAAATCGCAACGGCAAACGCAACCGCGAGCATTAAAAGCGTCTCGTATAGGATACCTTTGACCCTCGAGCGTTTCCCTTCCTTTGCCATATCTTCAATCGCTTCACTTGTTTCGTCCTTAGCGGCATCCGCGGAATTCCTGCCCGGCACATCCCCTACCGATGGCAAATTCCCATCGCTTTCAGGCTGGCGACTGCCGTCTGCGTGTACGCACTCGGAAAAATCTATGCCGTTGTTACCCGTGGAGCCCTCGCCCTCACTCGAAAATTGCCCCTTTTTGGAATAGGAATCTTCTTCTCTCATTTCACGGTCTTCATTCCAAAAAATGATGATTTTAACGCATGTTACCCTGTTTGAATCGACGAACAGCCCTCAGGGACCCTCATTTTAAGAAGAACCTCAAAAATTTTTTCGTCACAAACATGTATAGTCGCACAAAATTGGGTTTCACGCACACGTTTTTGAGGGTTGTTTCTTGAAATCCGGGATTAAGCCCGACGAAGGCTTAGCGGCTCGCATCGGCAGGAAAAAGCGACAAACGCTTTTAAGTCTGCTTCTTTTTCTTGACTCTTGCAGCCTTACCGACTTTATCGCGGATATAGTAAAGTTTCGCTCTTCTAACCTGACCCTCAGAAACCACTTTGATGTCCTTGATTATCGGGGAATGAAGCGGAAACGTCCTTTCAACCCCCACTCCGAAGGACACTTTTCGCACCGTGAAGGTCTCGCGCGCCCCACTGCCCCGCCTACGGATAACCAGACCCTGAAAAGACTGAGTCCGCGTGCGGACGGTCTTCTTTTCCCCTGTTCCGCTCGTTTCCTTTATCTCAATTGTGACTTTTACGGTATCCCCGGGCGCAAACTCGGGGATATCACTGCGCAACTGCTCGCGCTCAATGATATCTATCTCGTTCATGGCTTCCTCCAAAACGTTGAAATACTATAGCACAATTGAAAGCGGTTTCAAATTGGACGCGCGGTCGGCTCCGCTCAAAGAAAGCAAACCCGCGGGGATTTTTCCCAGGTTAAAGAGCATAAAACCTCTTCTTTAACTAATCTACGGAAAAATCAAAAACACTTATGAGGCGCGCCGAATATTAAAAGTCGGGAACAATCCGCCCCGCATGCGTCAGTCATCCTCACAGAGCAAATCAGGTCTCTTTGCCCTGGTTATCTCGAGCGCTTTCTTCCGCCTCCACTCGGCGATCCGAGCATGGTTCCCGGAAAGCAGAACATCGGGAACCTCCCAACCCCTAAATGATGCTGGGCGCGTATATTGGGGATATTCAAGAAGCCCCGAAGTGAATGATTCCTCCTTGAGAGATTCAAGATTCCCTACAACCCTGGGTATCAATCTCGCCACGGCGTCAATAATCATTCCCGCGGCAATCTCCCCCCCTGAAAGGACGAAATCTCCTATGGATATTTCGTCTGTGGTTATGTGCTCTCTTACCCGCTCGTCAACGCCCTCGTACCTGCCGCAGATTAAAACGATCTCAGGGAAATAAAGGAGGCTGTTTGCAATTTTTTGGTCGAAACCCCTTCCCTGAGGAGAGAGAAGAATAACCGGCATGCTCTTACCGATCTGGGTGACTTCCCTTTCAAAAACCTTTTCGAGGGCATGCGTCACAACATCAACCCTTAGCACCATGCCGGGTCCCCCGCCATAGGGATAATCATCTATTTTCCCGTGGGGCTCAGGGCTTAGCCGGTGCAGGTCATGCAGCCTAACCTCCAAGACCCCGATATTCCTTGCCCTCTTTATCACGCCGGTTTCCACAACCGAAGTGATGACATCGGGAACGGCGCAAAAAACATGAAAGACTATTTTTCGGGAAACATCGCAACAGGTCAATTCAGCGATTTCCCTCCTTCTTTCCCCTTTTCCCAGGCATAAGACCTTCAACAGGCCTGATTCTTATCACGCGCGATTCCCTGTCAACATCCGCGATGAAAGCTCTGACGAAAGGCACCATGAACTGGTGACCCTCGCTATCAGACACCACGAGAAGGTCCTGGTGAGCGCCTAAAATGACATCTGAAACCTCTCCGAGTTTCTCACCGTTTTCATCCTCAACGGCCATACCCTCGAGCTCATGAACCCAGTACTCCCCTTCTTTCAGAGAATCAGCCTCGCTTTGAGGTATGACAAGATCGCACTCTCTCAAACCCTCGGCATCGTCCCGGGACTGAATTTCGGCAAACTTCACAAGGATTCGACCCTTGAAAGAAATGGATGAAACAACCGTAACGCTTTTTTTAAGAACCCCCCTATAATCCACGAGCATTTGAGAACCTTTCTCAAAACGAACTGGGCAGTCGCTTATTGGCTCAACTATAACGGCCCCACGAACGCCGTGGGGCCTTATAATCTTTCCAACAAGGAGGAATGACGGAATTTTAGATCGGCCAGAATCCTCAGTCATCAGTCAAGAATCTCGACAATGGCATTCTTGCCCCGTTTTGTGGCTGCGGCTTTGATGAGCGTTCGCAGCGCTTGAGCTATACGTCCCCCCTTACCGATAACCTTTCCGATATCCACGGGATTCACCTTCAACTGAAGGATTACGGATCGCTCTCCCTCAATCATCTCAACCTGGACGTCATTTGGGTTGTCAACAAGAGACTTAGCAAGGTATTCAAGCAGATCTTTCATTTTGTGCCTCCACTGTCTTCTTTCGTTTGTTAGCCTTAGTCTTCTCAAACTGTTCCCAGATTCCGCTGATTTTCAAAAGATTCAGCACCTGTTTCGTCGGCTGCGCTCCCTGACTCAACCAGTAGAGCGCTCTGTCAGCATCAATCTTGATGGTGGACGGTTCAGTGAGCGGATCGTAAAACCCGAGTGACTCAATGTATTTCCCATCTCTGGGCATCCGCGCATCAGCAACTACCACCCGATATGACGGCTGCTTTTTCTTGCCCATTCGCCTCAGCCTGATTCTTACCAATAACTCCCCTCCTTTCAATAAATATTTTAATAAGATATGTAATTATACAATCAAAATGGGAACAAACGCTTGAAAGCCCCAAAAGACCCCCTTCCTGAAAAAGCCTTGAGCATTTTTTGCATATGGGCAAATTGCTTAATAAGTTGATTGACTTCCTGCGTGGTCGTTCCGCTCCCCTTTGCTATTCTGCGCCTTCTGCTTGCGTTCAAAATGGAGGGATTCTTTCTCTCTTCGGGCGTCATCGACTGGATAATCGCCTCGATTCTCTTCATTCTCCTGTCGTCCAGGTCCATCCCGCCCATCTTCGAAATGTTCCCCATTCCGGGAATCATTTCCAGAACCCTCGCAAGCCCGCCCATTTTCTTCAGCTGCTGCATCTGCTCCAGGAAATCTTCGAAATCAAATTTCTGCTTTCTTATCTTCTCCTCAAGTTTCCGGGCGCGCTCCTCCGTCATGGTCTTTTCCGCTTTTTCAACAAGAGTTATGACGTCACCCATCCCGAGTATCCTTGAAGCCACCCGGTCTGGATGAAAAATCTCCATGTCCTCCATCTTTTCGCCTATGGATACAAGTTTGATGGGTCGCCCGGTCACGGTCTTCATTGAAAGCGCGGCGCCCCCCCTGGCGTCACCATCCATTTTCGTAAGTATTATCCCGTCGAACTCTATGCTTTCCAAAAACGCGAGCGCGACATTGACCGCCTCCTGACCAGTCATCGCATCCACCACAAGGAGTGTTTCAGAGGGATTAACCCTCTCTTTGATTTCGACCAATTCCTGCATCATCTCCTCGTCTATGTGGAGCCTGCCCGCGGTATCGAGTATGACCACATCATAACCGGTTCTGCTTGCCCACTCGACGGACAACGAACAGATTTCGACCGCGCTCTTATGTTTGAAGTAAGAAACGGGTACGCCCGTTTTCTCACCGAGTATCTGGAGCTGCTCCACCGCCGCTGGTCTGTATATGTCCGCAGCCACCAGGCAAGGATTTCTACCCTGGTGGCGGAGCATTACGGCGAGCTTTGCCGCCGCGGTTGTCTTTCCGCTTCCCTGAAGCCCAACAAGCATTATCACCGAGGGCGGATGAGTGGCGAAATTCAAAGACCGCGAAGAGCCTCCCAGAATTTCGGTCATCTCGTCATAGATTATCTTTACCACCTGCTGGGCAGGGGTCACGCTTTTAATAACTTCCTCGCCTATAGCCTTCTGTCTCACGTGGTCAATGAACATCTTCACAACCTTGTAGTTGACATCCGCCTCGAGAAGCACGAGCCTAAGTTCCTTGAGGGCAGCCTCGACGTCTTTTTCGGTAAGCTTGCCTCTCCCCTTTAATTTTGAGAAAACGGCCTGAATGCGGTCATTAAGGGTATCGAACATTTACCATCTTCCCTCTCTTGAAACAAAACCCTGCGTATGGAAATCCGATCTCACGGTTGCAATATACCAAAAGGCAACCCAAATCCAACCGCTTAAGTCAATGAAACCTTAAATGAAAATTCTGTTTTTTAGCTTAACTCAAACCGGTCAAAAGCGCATCAACATGAAGAACGTACCTACCAGTTGTTTTCCGTTCGTCAATATTGGGGCGAAAAAGCGTTATTCAAAGCGTGATGCTTTCTTAAGAATAAACGGGTACAATCTATCTCACCTTAACAGGGAAAAATCCCGCAAATTCGACAGGGGAAAAAATGGAGAAAAAGATGTTTGACGAGATTAAAAGGGCGTTCGAGGAATCCAGAGCCCGCCAAACTGTGAAAGCGCTTTCGAAAAACGAATTCGACGCGCGATTTTTTTATACCTCTGGGGAAGCGGTGAGCACGATACTTGAAATCATTCCCCCAGGGTCAAGGGTCGGCGCAGGCGGTTCGGTTACCTTGCAGGAAATAGGGATTTTGCAAACGCTTGCCGAAAGGGGCGATGAGGTTGTCTATCACAGACCCGACATGGACCCCCTTAAAAGTCTTGAGGTCAGGAAAGAGGCGATTTCGTGCCCCTACTTCCTTTGTTCTGCAAACGCGATAACAATGCGGGGCGAGATAGTTAACGTAGACGGGATCGGGAACAGGGTTTCCGGGACGATATTCGGACCTCAAACCGTCTTCATCGTCGCTGGCGTAAACAAGATAGTATCTGACCTTGATGAGGGGATATCTCGCGTGAGGAACGTCGCGGCTCCCGCGAACGCAAGGAGACTGGGCATCGATGTTCCCTGCGTGGAAAAAGGCAGGTGCGTTAACTGCAAGGTCCCATCCAACATATGCCGCGTGACCGTGATAATGTCCAGAAGACCCATGCTCACCAATGTCAAGGTGTTCATAATCGGCGAATCACTCGGTTTGTAGCGGTTTATGGTCTTTAAAAAACGCGCGGAAAGCGTGGATCAAGCGCGGATTAATCTCGAAAAGGCAAGGTAGAAAATCCTTAAAGCTGAAAGACTCTGAGACAACAACCTGTTTTTCTTTGGAACTCTCGGTTTTGCCGCAATAATCTCACTCATCCAAATTTCGGGGTCATCACGGGTTACGACCCCCTCAAGATTGTAAACGCTTATGTCCCTGATCCCAGCGGCGAGCGCCGCACCAATGCTTTCCACAAGTTCCCCAACGCTTTCAAAAGTCTTCTCGGTTCCAAGAATCCCCGTACCGGTTACGCCAACCGAAATCCCGGCTTTATCTCCGTATCTAAAGCGAAGCCCGAGAGAGGACTCGAACGCCATTCTGTTGGCGACCTGCTGAGAAATTATTCCCTTGGTCGAGCCCTCAAACATTGACGAGTACCACATCGGGCTTATGACATCCCAGTTAATCCCTCCAACCGGCGTCTCCATGAAGTTTTGAATGAGATTGCCCTGACCTTCCAGCTCGAGAGCGACCCACGGCAGGATAGCCGCAATTGTCTTGATGCCCCTGGAACGAACCCATCCCACAAACTCGCTCAAATTTTCCCGTGCGGACACAAACCTGATGGGGTCAATGTTTTCCCTTAACAGCCGAACCACGCCTTTGAGCTTGCCAACCGGCGACGCATTGAAGAGTCCGAAAATCTGGTCAGCCGGCATTTCGAGGTCGACTGCAACGTAATCCGGAGTCACACCCGCCTCAACAGCCTTAGAAACTATTTCTTTTGCATGAGAACAAAAGACAGACATGTTTCTCTCGTTGGGAAAATATCCGTCATCCGGCTTGAGCAGTATCCAGAACGCGATTTCAACCCCAGATTCTCTCAAACAAGCAAGGGCAGAAACATTCTCATCGTTTAGAGTTTCAGGGAATATCGCTATGTTCAAACCCGGCTTGTACTTCGATATTAGATCAAAGGCTTCTTGGACAATTCTTTCAGGAGACCAGTGTTCAACCCAGAACCTCAGTTTGTAAGACATTCATCTCTCCAATCAGCTTGGGCAACGCAACTAAAAGGGGAGCGCTAAAAAGATATCAGAAAAGGGCTTTTGCGTATTCAACCGGATCGAAGGGGCGTAAATCGCCCAGTCCTTCACCAACACCCACAAAACCAACCGGTATCTTAAGCTCTTTTCCGATTGCAAGAACGACCCCGCCTTTGGCGGTGCCGTCCATTTTCGTTAAAGCAATCATATCCACTTTTAGAGCCTGGCTGAAAATCCTTGCCTGATTCACTCCGTTCTGTCCGGTAGTGGCGTCTATCACAAGGATACCCAAAGGGCTGTGCGTCAGTTTCTTCTCGGCAACCCTCCAGATCTTGGAAAGTTCCTCCATGAGATTCTTTTTGGTATGAAGTCTGCCCGCGGTGTCAACAACTACCGCGTCGATATCTTTAGCCAGCGCGCGCTCGATGCAGTCGTAAACAACAGCTGCCGGGTCACCACCCGCTTTATGCCTTACAACCGGGGCGCCGACTCTCGCCGCCCACATCTCCATCTGCTCTATCCCGGCGGCGCGAAAAGTGTCGGCGGCGGCGAAGATTACCCTCTTGCCCGCGCTTTTGAAGATGTAGCCGATTTTTGCGCAGGTGGTTGTCTTGCCCACCCCGTTGACACCAACCACAAATATCACTCGAGGCTTGGGTCCCTCAAGAGAAGGAGGGGTACCCGAAGAAAGAATTGTCTCGACGACCGCTTTTCTGAAAGCCTCCCTGACGCCCTCCAGTGACTTAACCCCCTCCTCTATGACGATTTCTTTAGCCTTTTGCACTATCACCGCCGAGCAGTCAACACCGGCATCCGCCGCTATTAACGCCTCTTCCGCCTCCGCCCAGAATGACGGATCAATCGCTTTCTTCACAGCGGCTTTCGCAAAAGGCCTGGATAGAACTTTTCTGGAAAGGGCTAACCCCGCTTTAAGACCTTTCGGGGAGGACGAATTTAGCTCAGCCTTGGCGGTTTCTCTGAGGCTTTCCGCGCCGGCAGAAACCAAAGAAGAATTTGAGTCGCTTCCTTCGGGCAATGGTTCCTCTTTTTCGATATGAGGCTTTTCAACCGCGAAACGAGCGGATTCTTCCGCAGTCTCTTCTCCGGACGCTTCTATTACGCCGGAGTCAATTATTTCCTCCGGCGCTTCTGGCTCTTCTTTTCCGGCTTTCTTCCTTTTGAAGACCATTTCCGCTTATAAATATCAGGCAATCGCCGAACTCGTTGCGCGCAACGGACTTATGACATCTGATTCTCTACCGTGGCGGTCCATCCTCTGCGAGATGACCCTCGAGACGCCGTCGCCCTGCATGCTTATCCCGTAGAGAACATCGGCTATCTCCATGGAACGCTTTTGATGCGTTATTAAGATTAACTGAGACTTATTCTTGAACTCACCTACCAGCCTCAGAAAGCGATTCAGATTCACATCGTCCAAAGCGGCCTCCACTTCGTCGAGAAAATAGAAGGGGCTCGGTCGGACTTCGAAAAGCGCAAAGAAGAATGCTATTGCCGTAAGAGCTGTTTCACCCCCGGATAGAAGGGAAATCCTTCTGAGTTTCTTCCCTTCCGGTTGAGCGTAAATCTCAACTCCCGTATTCAAGGGGTCATCCGGGTCCGTCAACCTGAGCTCCGCTTTTCCTCCCGGGAATAGAAAAGAGAAAATCCGCCGGAAATGTTCGTCAACCAGGGTAAAGGTCTCGGCAAACTTACGCTCGATTTCGCTGTCGATCTCTCTTATTATCTTTTTCAACTGGGATTTGCTCTTCACAAGGTCCTCGAGCTGCTCCGATAAGAATCTGCCTCTTTCCTCTAACGCTTCGAGGTCGTTTACCGCAACGGGATTGACTGGACCGAGCCTCTCAAGTTCAGACGCAAGCGTTTCAATCCTTCTTTCGAGCGAAGACACAGGTTCATCGCTTTCATACTGCCTTAAAGCGACGTCGACCGAGATGCGATGTCCCTCGATTATCTCAGAAGACAGTTGATTTATTTTGAACTTGAGTTCGGCGTCCGCCACCTCATCCTGGTGTAATAACTCCTTAAGCGATTCCTCCTCCCTGCTGAGAAGCTCAAGCGACCTCTTGAGGTCCGCAGCCGTGCGATATTCGTCCTCAGCGGTCTTCTCTCGATTCTTTATCGCTGTCTCGAGTTCACGGCGCTTTGAGGCCGCATGGTTGACAAGCCTGTCGCATAGATACGAAACTTTCCTGGCAAGGGGACGTATGGCGCTTTCTTTTTCCCTATCCCGTGCCCCCAGCTTTGTTAGAATTTCAGCTTTCCTATCCGAAAGGCTCTTGGTCTCGGCATCTATCTGGCGAATTCTCTTTTCAAGTCCTCTTATCTGCGCCCGGGTTTCCTCCAGGGCTTTTTGAAGCTCAGCGGCTCTTTTCTCTTCTCTTTCCTTTTCCTGCAGCGCGATTTTCAGCGCCTTCTCCAATTCCTCGATCCTCTCCTCCTGCAAATCCAGACCTTCACCAGCTTCGGGTTTTTCTCCTCGGGCAAGAGAAATGCGCTCCCTTACAACGGCGAGATTAGAAGAGACAGTAGCTTTTTCCATGTTGTTTTCGCCAAGCTCAAGGTATAGATTCCTTATTTCTGTAAGCAGGTCCGCTTCCCTGGTAGAGAGCGCCTCAAGCTCGAGCTCAAGTAGGTCGAGCTTCTCGAGGTAGCGCGAGGCAAGTTCTTCTTGCTCCTCCATCCGCTTGCGGGAAATCTCTTTAAACGCCTCAGAGAATTCGTTACTTCCGCCTTTTACGAGACCGCCGCCAGAGATGACGTCCGCATCGGGGGTAAGAAAAACGAGGTTCGGGTAATCTTCTGCGCACCTTAAACCCTCGTCGAGGTCGCGCACCATATAGACATCCCCGAGCAACACGTCGAGAGCGTCTGAAAATATCTCTGGGGCTTTCACGAGGTCCCTCGCCCTCCTGAGACCTTCAGGACAGGGTTGCTCGATGTCGCCAATTTTTCCGCTGGCGTTCCTCTGTGTACGGAAAAACAGCGCTTTCCCCATGCCTTCCTCTTTGAGATACTCAATCGCGCGTTTAAGCGCGTCATCGTCTTTCCCGAGCATCCCGAAAAGCCATGGACCCAGAAAGCCGCTTATTGCCGCTTCATAGCCCTCCTCTATTTCAAGGTAGTATGCAAGCATCTCGCTTAAGCCGCCACCCGTGGGGTCACTTTTCTCAAGTTCAGAGGCGGCGCTTGCGAAATCCCACCTCAAATCGTTTAAATGCGCAAGAATTTCGAGCCTCGCCAATAGTGATGATGCCTTCGCGTCTGTTTCCCTTATTTTCCCTAAAAGCTCATTCTTCTTGATTTGTAGCGAGTCAAGCTCATCTGTGGTTTTATCTATTTCTGCCTGGATTCTACAAGCGCTTGCCTCAAGCTGTTCGTATTCGGCGGAAAGATTTCTTTCCCTCAGACAAAGCGAATCCATGTCCTCATAGCATGCGTCCTGCGGATTGAGTGAACCGCTCATCCTTTGGGAAATTGCTCGCTTGAGCCCCTCTATCTTTCCCTCACAAATGGCTGCGTCTCTCGCGATTGCTCCAAGCCTTTGCTCACATTCGAAAAGCTGTTTGCGCATCTCCTCTTCGGCTTCCAGAGCGCTCTCTAACTCTTGGTTGGTCCTGATATTCTCCTCTCCTAGTGAGCTTATCTTTTCTTCCAAACTCTCAAGCTCCCCTTCAAGTTTCTCCAATTCGCCGGGCAAAAGGTAAGGCTCCTCCTCATCGGGAACGATTATTTTCTCTGAATACGCAATCAGGCGCTCGTGTACTGCGATAAGTCGGTAGAGGGCATCCCTTAACGAGGATTCTCTGAGGCGCCAGTCGGTCGAGTCACGCTCGATTGATGCAATTCCGCGAGTTATCCCTTCTATCTGTTCTTTAAGCGAATCAAGACGGGACCTTTTCTGGCTCAAACATGCGCCAAGTTCTTCCCTCTGGCGCATCACCTCCTTCAATCGGGAAACAAGGAGGGTTAGCTTCGCCTGTTGGAGCTGGTGGTTTAACTCCTTATATGCCTCGAACCTTTTAGCCTGGTGTGAAAGCGGTTTTATTTGCCTTTTTACCTCGCGCAATACATCTTTTACTCTCAGAATCTCATCTTCCGTCCTCTCGAGCTTCCTGTTGGACTTCTCTCGTCTTCTTCTGAATTTGAGTAGCCCACCCGCTTCCTCTATGTATCGTCTTCTCTCCTCAGGGCGCATCGAAAGCACTTCCTCGAGCTGCCCCTGACTCACAACCGAGTTGAGTGTTCTGCCTATTCCCGCATCCGAGAGAATTTCCTGAATATCAGTAAGTCTGCAAGGTGTATTGTTTAACAGATATTCGCTTTCCCCTCCCCTGGCCACTACCCTCGATATGGAAATTTCCAAATAACTGAAAGGAAAATTATTGTTCGAGTTGTCCAGTACGAGTTCCACCTCGGCGCAATTGACGGGCTTGTGAACACCGCTGCCGGCGAATATGACGTCCTCCATTCTGGAACCTCTTAAACTTGAAGGGCTCTGCTCACCAAGAACCCACATGACGGCATCGGCGATGTTGCTCTTTCCAGAACCGTTGGGACCCACGATAATCGTTAGCCCCGGCTCAAATTTCAGCGCCGTCTTGCGGGCAAACGACTTGAACCCTTTCAAGTTAAGCTCCTTTAAATACAAGGCGTCCCTCCATTCAACACACTAACCGGAATTTCCGTAGCGCATCTGCCTGGGCAGTATCACCAGAATCATGTCCCATAAAAGGATTCTATTCCCAGAGCGCAATGCCTTCTCCTGCCAGAACTGCGGCACCAATCATCCCGGCGCTCGTTCCAAGCGAGGAGAGCACGATCTGTGTGCCCTCGATGCAAGAGGGAATCCCTCTTTCTTCAACCACTTTTCGCAAGCCATCGAGAATCAATCCGCCCGACCTTGCTATTCCGCCGCCAAGTACAACAAGTTCCGGGTCGAAAATGTGAATCAGGCTCACTATTCCTATTCCCAGATAGTGCGAAACGTATGAGAAAACTTCCAAGGCAGCCTTATCACCGGCTTCTGCGGCTTCCGCGACATTTTCACCGGTAATCCCTTCCAGGTCATTCGAGCACATATGATTCAAAATAGAATCGGGATATTTTCTGGCCGCCCGCGCGGCCTCTCTCTCAAGCGCAGTTCCCGAAGCAAGCGCCTCCAGGCAGCCCTTCCTGCCGCAACCGCAGGTTGGACCCTCGGGATCGACGACCATATGCCCGATCTCCGCAGCCGTCCCTTTGTGTCCCCGATATATCTTGCCGCCTATGCATATCCCGCCGCCTATCCCGGTCCCGAGGGTAAGATAGACGAAGTTATCAACCCCTTTGCATATGCCGGCGAACTTCTCCCCAAGGGCTGCCGCGTTGGCGTCGTTGTCAACAAAAACGGGAAGTCCGGTGGCATCACCGAGAATTTTCTTCAACTCCACGTTTTTCCAGCGGATGTTCGGGGACTCAAGAACGACGCCCTCTGGCTGAAGGATAAAACCGGCGGCGCCTATCCCCACAGCGCGGGGATTAAAAAAGGCGTCCCGGCTTGATTTGAGCATTTCGTCAATCAGGCCAACAAGCGCTTGGAGCATCAACCGCTGTTCTTGAGATGAGGATTGAATGGTCTTTGACAGGACAATTTTCCCAGAGGAATCCATAACCCCGCAGGAGATCTTGGTCCCCCCGAGATCAACTCCCACCACGCAATCTTTTCTCTCCCCCATGACCCGCCTTTCTTATAGCGTGCTTCAGTTCCAAAAGGGCGGCACGAGCCGCGCCCTGTTCGGCTTCCTTCCGTGAACTTCCCTCCACGGGACCAAAAACAAACCCCGCGATGCTAACCTTGGCGTAGAAAGTCCGAGAGTGAGCCGGACCTTTATATTTAACTGAATATTCCGGAGCGCACTTAAATTCCTTCACGGCGAATTCCTGCAGCTCGCTTTTGAAATCGCCGAGTCCTCTCAGGGAAAGCTTTTTGAGACTCTCCCTCATAAATGAAATTACCATATCTTGGGCAGTCTCAAAACCGGAGTCAAGAAAAACCGCCCCGATAAGCGCCTCGAAAGCGCCAGCCAGGATGGACTGTTTTCTCCTGCCGCCGGAAATCCTCTCACCCTTTCCGAGAAGAACGAAGTTGCCCATTCCAGCGCTGGACGCGATTTGGGCAAGAGACCTTCGGGAAACGAGCAGAGCCCTTGCCTTTGTGAGGTCACCTTCCGTGTAATCGGGATATTCGGAGTAAAGGAAATTCGAGACCGCAAGCTCTATTACGGAATCCCCGAGAAACTCGAGGCGCTCGTTTGAAAATTGACCCGGCAATCCATGCTCGTTTGTAAAAGAGGAGTGGCACAGAGCCCTGAAAAGGAGGTGCTTGTCATTGAAGCGGTAGTTTAATATCCGCTCAAGAGAATCGAGTTTTTCATCGTACTCTTTCAATAACGAAGAAATGTCCACTTTAAGTCAGCCGCTCATACGAGGCGGGAGGTCCATGATATCAAGAATAGTGTCCACGTCGATTAGTTCTTTGACGTATTTCCTTATCCTCTCGAGTTTCTTTGGGTGATGGACTTTCTGTTGGCTGATAGCCTGGTCAACCTTTTCCACCGCGGTCGCGGTATCGTAATCCACAACGATAATCGGAACCCCGAGTTCTTCTGCCTGACCAACGACTATGGGCGTCGGTATGTGACCGCCGGTAAGTATCAGGCTCTTGGTGGGGGTTTCAAGCGCAGCAAGCTGGATATCGGGTCGGTCGCCCCCGGTTATTACCACCTTATTTGCTTGCTTTCGGAAAAGGCGAAGCGCTTGCTCCTGTCCCATAGCTCCCACCATCATGTTTTCCACAAGCTCTTCCGCCTTGTCTCGAGCGCAGATTAAATTGCCGTTGAGGCTTGCCGCCAGTTCACCAACAGTTATTGACCTCAGAATTCTGTCGGCGGGTATTGCCCCCAGCATCCTTATTCCCTCTGCTTCAAGGAACCGCTTGAAAAGGTTTTCGGCGAAACTCATTCTTCTTTCCGGCACCCAGTTGAGAATCACACCGAGAAATCTATCGGAAAAGTATTCTGCCGCGCTCAGAGCCCTGTCAACGCTCAACTCCTCGTTAAAAGTGTCAAGGAGGAGTACGCCAGCCTCAAGAATTGCGGCGACCTCAACAGCGGAAAGCCCCAGAATTTTCCCATGAACGAAGTTCTGTGCCCCCTCGATGAGGACCAGGTCCGCATTCTGAGAGATCCTCTCGTAACAAGCCCTTATTTTCTCCTCAACCAGAGACGGCCTTTTTCTCATGTATCGATTGAGAGTGTCCCAGTTGAGAAAGAAGGGTGAAAGGTCGGGAATGAGCTCCTCGTCTATTCCCAAGGAGTTGGCGATGTAATAAGCGTCCTCATCCACTTTGCGCTGATCGATTCTGACCGGATAGCTACCGACGGGCTTCATGTAGCCTATCTTGAATCCCCGATCGATAAGCTCAAGCCCGATACCTACCGCAAGGCTGCTTTTGCCCGAATACCTCTCGGCAGACGCTATGATTATCCCTTTTGACAAGTCTATCTCCCTATCGTCATTCTAACATCAACGCAGACGCACCCGTCGCCCGCATTGTAGACCATGAGAGGGTTTATGTCCATTTCGAGTATCTCGGGGTGGTCACAGGCAAGCTGGGAAACCCTCAAGACAACATCCTCCACAGACTCGATGTCCGCTCTCTTCTCGCCCCTGATCCCTTCTAAAAGACTAAACGCTTTCAGCTCCCTTAGCATCGAAGCCGCTTCGGTAAACGAGACCGGGGCAATCCTGAAAGAGGTGTCCTTGAAAGCTTCCACATAGATCCCCCCGAAACCAACCATTAAAAGTGGACCGAACTGCGGGTCCCTCGTCATGCCAACTATTATTTCCCTCCCCCTTGGAACCATCTTTTGCACGGCAACCCCAAGTATTTCCGCATCAGGCATATGCCTTCTCGTCCTGGAAATAAGCTGCTCGAACGTCTGCTCGACTTTCTCACTCGAAGAAATGTCAAGCACCACCCCTCCGATGTCCGTCTTATGAAGAACCTGGGGAGACACTATCTTCATGGCAACCGGATAGCCTATTGCCTCCGCGAACTCCACCGCTTCTTCCGCGCTTTCAGATAAGTGATAAGCCGCGGTCGGCACCCCGTAAGCCCCGAGAATCTCCACGCAGCTTTCAAGATCAAGCTGAGTCATCCCTTTTTCGATGCACTGGAGTATCACCGCGCGGACTCTCTCGAAATCGACAGAATACCTGGGCGGCACCGACACCGGCCTTTTTGTAAGGACTGTCCGCGCATACATTCCACCGAGTATGTCTGCCGCATGGTCGGGATAATCGATGTTCAAAACCCCTCCGTTCTGCAGCACGTTCACAGCCTCCGAAAGAGAATCGCGCCCCATGAATGAACAGATAATTGGCTTATCCGTACTTGAAAAGACGTTAACAACCCCGCGGGCGGTTCCCACCGCGTCGGTCATCGCCTGTGGTGTAAGTATCAAAAGCAACGCATCAACACCCTCATCTGAAACAAGCGCTTCGAGGGCTTCAGTGTACCGCTGAGCTCCTGCGTCCCCCAACACGTCAACGGGATTGTGGAGACCAGCCGCAGGAGGAAGAACTTGCTTGAGCCTGTTGATTGTCTTTCTCTCCAAACCGGCAAGATATAAACCCGCTTTCTCGCAGGCGTCGGCGGTTATTATTCCCGGACCACCGGCATTCGTCAGAATGGCGATTTTGTTTCCCTTCGGGGGATCCATGAGAGCAAAAGCGCGGGAGAGGTCGAACAGCTCGGCTAAGCTGTCGACCATTATCGCCCCAGAGCGCTCACATGCCGCCTGATAAGCTGCCTGTGAGCCCGCAAGAGACCCGGTGTGCGACGAGGCTGCTTTGGCTCCGGCAAGAGTCTTCCCTGACTTGTAAACGATAACTGGCTTCTTTTCGGCGGCGAAGGAAAGTGCCTCCATAAATCTTCTTCCGTCGACAACCCCCTCTACGTAAAGAGAAATCACTCGAGTATCCTTATCAACCGCGAGCATTTCCACAAAATCGCTTTCAGTAAGGTCACAGCTGTTTCCGAGGCTTATGAGTTTTGAAAAACCGCACGAACTTGAGCGCGCCCAATCGATGAGAGAGGTGCATATCGCGCCTGACTGACTGATCATTCCGACTTTGCCAGTCGGGGGCATTATCCGGGAAAATGAAGCGTTTATCGGCAAGTTTGTGTTTATGAATCCAAGGCAATTCGGACCTAAAACGCGCATACCGTGCTTGCGTGCAATTTCGATTATTTCCCTCTCCAGCTTGAGGCCCTCAAACCCGGTTTCCTTAAAGCCTGCGGAGATTACAACACAAAAGGGAACTCCGAGCGAACCGCATTCGTCAAGGACACCTGGAACCGCGCGCGCGGGAATCACGATAACGCAAAGATCCACAGGCACCGGTATTTCCGAAACGCTCGCTTGCGCTTTTACCCCAAGGATTTCCTTAGAATGGGGATTAACGGGAAACACTCTTCCCTTGTATCCGGAGTCTAAAATGTTTCTAAGAATCGCGTGTCCGACCTTGGATGGGTTTGAGGAGGCACCGATAACGGCGACTGATTTCGGTTCGAAAAAATTGCCAGCGCGTCCTAACAGGTCATTCGATCTCAAAGACCTGTCGCCCATTGTAGTACCCACACTCTCTGCACACCCTGTGCGGCAACTTCGGTTGATGGCACTGCGGGCACTCTGTAAGCTTTATCTCACGTATGCTGTGGTGCGCTCTTCTTGAATCCCTTTTTGATTTTGATTTCTTCCTCTTTGGTACAGCCATTTTTATGCCCTTAAACGAATAATATGCTTTGGTACGCTTTGAAAAGGTTACTTGAATGACCCTCGAGCGTCAAGTGAAACTGAAGCTTTAAAGGGGGCATCCATCGCTTTGGCTAAAAAGCACTCATATTTTCTTGAAAACGCCTGCATGTACACACTTTATCAAAGACATTCACGGTCATAACTAACGGACGTTACTCTGGCATAAATCAGCCAGGTTAAAGAAGTTTAATTCACATTTGAGCATAATCCTATGTCACCGAGAAGCATGAGGAAAAGATAATCGAGGGTGAAAGAGTTTTAATTCTTAATTCATATTTAAGCCTGATCTCATCTTCGCTGAATCCAAAACTCTCATCGGACAAAACCCTGCCAATCTGTCAGAAGTTTTCCGCCGCCATACCTTGAAAATCACAATGTCACACCGGGTGTTTAACATGAGTACACCTTGGAAATTTACATGGAGCACTTGGATAAATTCACAGGAGAAATGATTGAGGCGAAGCTATTGTGTAATAATAATCCATTAAGTTATAGAGAAAGCGGCAATTTAGATAACGCGTTTGAGAAGTTTCAAATTGAGTATTTTTTGCTCAATTTGAATTCTTCAGGTGCAGCAATCAAAAAGGAGGAGCCTTGAACACCTATCCGAGCTTCGAAGAGTTTTTCGAGACGGGAAGCGCCAATAAACCTTTTCCCTATCAAAAAAGACTTGCAGAAATGAAAAAACCGCCATCTCTCATACGAATACCCACCGGGAGTGGAAAAACTCTCGCCGCTGTCGCTTCCTGGTTGTGGCGCCACCTCTCAAGCGACAATAATTCCAGTTTGTCCACGCCGAGAAAACTCGTCTACTGCCTTCCAATGCGCGTTTTGGTCAACCAAACGTTCCAAGAAATATACGATTTCTTAGACAGGCTTAAACTGATCGAGGAGTTCCCCGTCTATAAACTCATCGGCGGTGAAATCAACGAGGAGTGGTTGCTTTATCCAGAAAGAAAGTGTGTCATTGTCGGAACCCAGGATATGCTGTTGTCAAGGGCATTGAATCGCGGCTACTCCCAGAGCAGATTCGCGTGGCCAAGGTCGTTCGGTCTTCTTAATAATGACTGTCAGTGGATCTTCGATGAGGTCCAGTTAATGAGCACCAGTATTTCCACTTCAGCCCAGCTTCACGGTTTCAGAGATTATTTCGGCACAGTTTTGCCGTGCCAGAGCACCTGGATGAGCGCGACTCTGAGCGAACAATGGCTCCAATCGCCGGATTTCAGCCTGGAAGAAAATGAAATGTTCGTTCTCGACAGTGACGACTTAGCGGTACCTCAACTGGAAAAGCGAGTTTTCGCCAGGAAAAAAATCGAAAAGTTCGGTCTGGAAGGCGATGCCAAAAATAGAGACAAAGAGCTCGCCTCATTCGTGCTCGACAACCACGTGCCTGGCAAGCAGACTCTCGTAGTGTTAAACACCGTGAAAAGGGCAACCTCCCTTTACGAGGAAATAAAGAAAGCGCAACGTAAAAGAAACGGCGACAGTGCACCTGAGTTGATGCTCATTCATTCACGCTTCCGACCATACGAAAGAATGGCACTGGAGAAAAGAATTGCCCAAAAAAGCCTGCCCCCGGAGGGACGAATCATTGTTTCAACCCAGGTGGTCGAAGCAGGGGTAAACATCACCTCTTCGCTCCTTGTGACTGAGCTTGCCCCCTGGTCATCGATAGTTCAACGGCTGGGAAGAAACAACCGGTTCGGTGAAGAAATCAGTTCGCAAGCCTGCTGGATTGATCTTGAAGAAAAAGATTATCCCCCCTACAACCAATCAGAAATGGACGCGACAAGGGAAATTATGGAAAGCATGACCGGGCGGGAGATTACCCCCCATTCACTTATCGACAAACGGCTTTCGGTTGAATCACAGCAAGTGTACTTCGTTCCGCGAAAAAAGGATTTATTTGAACTTTTCGACACCACGCCTGACCTATTCGGCTTCGACACTGACGTTTCCCGCTTCATACGGGAGGGAGATTTCCTCGATGCCTACGTTTTCTGGAGAGATTTCGAGGAAAACCCTCCCGAGGACCGACTATATCTCAGGGAAGAACTCTGCCCTGTTCCTTACAACGAGGTTCGAGAGCAGATGAGTAAAAGTAAAGATGCCCGCACGGTTTGGTACTTTGACCACATCGACGGCAGGTGGCGGAGAGCATCCGCAGACAATGTATTCCCCGGTGCAGTGTTGATGCTCAAAGCGAAAGATGGAGGTTACTCTAAAGAAAAAGGTTGGGACCCAGCATCCAAATCGGCTGTTGAAGTGATTACCGGGGAAATACTAACAGAGCCCTCCGAGGAAATACTCGAATCCGAAGAAAGCGACGACCTGTCACACCTCGAATACGCCCGGTGGGTCTCGCTTGAAGACCACGCCAGCGATGTAGAAAGTGAGATCGAAGAAATCCTAAAGGCGCTTGAGTGGGACGCATTAAGCTGGGAAAACAAAACGCATGCGCGCACCGTTTTAAAATACGCCGCGCTCTTGCACGATATCGGAAAAAGCAGCCAGATTTTCCAGGAAGCTCTGGTGAACGCGTGTGACCCCAAACCACCAGAAACAACTACACTCTGGGCTAAGGGTCCCGGCAAAGGTCGGCTATCATACCGAAGGAAATATTTCAGGCACGAACTTGCCAGCACCCTGAGAATCTTAAGCGATGCAAACCCCGGCTTTTTGCCGGAGTTTACAGACGAAGAATTGAGTCTTCTCGCTTATCTAATCGCCGCTCATCACGGAAAAGTTCGAACAGCGATCTCTCCCATGCCATCAGAGATGCCTCCAGGTGACGAAAGGAGGTACGCTCTCGGGCTAATTGAGGGTGATGAGCTTCCGGAGATAGTGATAGGCTCCATGAGGATACCTTCAATTCCATTAAGCCTTGGATGCATGGAAATGGGAAATTCAGGCACTCGCTCATGGAGTGAAAGGGTTCTCACACTCTGTCACTCAAAGGAATATGGACCGTTCAGGCTTGCCTATTTTGAAGCTCTCGTAAGGGCGGCAGACATCAGAGCATCAATTAAGGAGAGGGGGGAACTCAATGAGCGATAACGTGATAACTCTTACCGGGTGCAAAACGACACCCCTTGTGAATTATCTCAAAGCTCTTGCAGTCTTCAGAATAACATCCATCCAAAAAGACCCTTCTGTTCGCTGCTTCTGGCAGGACGATTTTCTGAACATGATTGCTCCTTTCACCATTGACAATCTCATTGACTTCTTTCTTGAGGAATACAAACCCGCCCCAATAATAGCCCCCTGGAACAGCAGCGCAGGATTTTCTCCGCCAGACGAAAAGGAGGGAGAGTATCTCAGATTCATAAAAAGCCAAACCTCTTTAGAGAGGCTTAAAGATTACAGAGAGATAATTCTCATCGCGGAAAAAGCGATAAGACACCTCGAAATCACCGATAGCAAGAGCCTAAAGGAGAATAAAAACGCCCTGTGCGCCCTTTTGAGAAAGACTCTTCCCGACAGCGCCATTCCCTGGCTTGATGCCACCATCATAATTACCTCAACGGAGAAAGGGAAACCGGATTTGAACTACCCTCCGCTTCTGGGAACCGGGGCAAATGACGGCCGGCTGGATTTTACCGTAAATTTCATGAAAAACTTAAAAGAAATCCTCACTAACCTGAATACCTCTAAATCCCGTGCATGGCTGAAAGACGCGCTCTTGGGCTTAAACGAAAGCCAGGGAATCAATAATCCATCAGGATTTTTCTCGTTATCTGCCGCCGGAGGCCCGAATACCGACCAAGGATTCGAAGGGGAAAGCGTTCTGAACCCCTGGGATTTCATATTGATGATTGAGGGAACCATCCTTTTTGCGGGTTCAGTCTCCCGGCGCTTTTCAGTAACCGAAGCGCAAGGAAAAGCTGCTTTTCCCTTCACCGTGAATCCTTCCGCCGTTGGCTTCAATTCTTATGCGGCAAAAGAAGAGAGCACTTCTCGTTCTCGAGGAGAGCTCTGGGTTCCCGTTTGGAAAAACCCTGTTTCGCTTGTCGAACTTGAGAACCTCTATGGGGAAGGAAGGGCAAGGCTCGGCAGAAGACTTGCGCGCAACGGACTTGATTTTGCAAGGTCTATAGCTTCTCTCGGTACCGCACGTGGCGTGGACTCATTCATTCGCTACAGCTTCTTGAAACGCCGGGGCGATTCTCACATCGCCGTTCCGCTGAGAACTTACAAGACCCGAAAAATCCCCTTGGAGGGAGTGAACCTAATTGACCAAATAGACAATTGGATTATAAGCGCTGAACGCGCCGTTTCTGGCGCAAAGACGGTTCCCCACAGTATCGTCTCATCACTTTATGCCCTCAAAGAATCGATCCACTCTTATACAGTGCACGGCCAGAAGCGTGATTTCCAAAAAATAGTGGTCAACCTTGGCAAGCTCGAGCGCGCAATTGCCTCCTCAAAGACGATTAAATCCACTTACAACATAAGACCGCTTTTTCTTAGGGATGTCGGGTGGATCAAGATGTGCGATGACGGTAGCCATGAGTTTCGGATAGCTGCTTCGGTTGTCTCCATTCAGCCAGCCGAAGAAAAAATTGGACCGTTAAGAGCCAACCTGGAACCGGTAACCGTTGTAAAGGATTTTGCCGAATGGGAGGAAAACAGCAAACAGGTTGTTCCGGTGAGCAATGATGTTTACAGGACACTCATATCCATTCTCGAGAGGAGAATCATAGAGGCATTGAAACATGAGCTTGAGTTCATACCGATAGCCGGAACGCTTCACTGCTCTGCGCATGAGATTAAACTTTTCCTTGATGGCAGACTTGACGGCGAGAAAATCCTCTCATTAATCCTCGGTTTATCACTGATCCACCACAGGATATTCGCATATTATCGCGACGGTCGTAAGAACGGCGAAAGTGAGCCAAGAATTCCACGGGATTACATTGTTTTGAAAACGCAGTTTCTTCCATCCTCTCTGTCTGTAAACAACGAGAACATAAGTTTCCCTTATGACCTAACCTTGTTCTCCCTCCTGTCTGCGGGCAGAGTTAAAGAGGCATGCAAAAAGGCAACCCAAAGGCTGCGAAACGCGGGCTTTCTACCGTTGAGTGCATTTGGCGTATCGGGATGCGACCCTCATCGTTTACTGGCTTCGATGATCATACCTATACAAACAGAAAAGTTCGCCATGGAGCTTCTTCCCATGGCGGTAAACAAAGGCAGTAAGTTCAAAGTTTAGGAGGTGTTGGAGATGTATGCTGACATTGATCAAGCGTTAAGTGTCCCAACTCTAAGGTTTGAGGTGGAACTTGAGCCAGCTCAAGGAACGCGGTTTCAACCAACGAACTTTCCAGACCTCGGGCCTGCCACATACTCACGACCCGACGGCACGGAAATGCTCCTCGTGGAATCACCGCAAAGCATGGCAAATCGCCTCGAAGAAGTATGCTGGAACCACGAACGCGCGGACCTGCATGATGTCCTTACCGGGCTTCCCTACGTTCGCATCAATCTCGGAAACGGGCTGTTCACAAACTCAATACTCGAGGCGCACAGATTGAACTCACCATATATCCTTGAGTCAAGCGACAAGACCTTTATGACTGCGTTGATACAGGAATTTAAAGAGTTTGAGATGTCTCCGGTGGATGTTCGAAAAGTCGCCAGAGTGGTTTTCAAATACGACCCGAACTCAGTGCTTCACGGGGTCTTCTTCGCGAAAAGCGACCTTGCCGGGGGAAGAATCAGGCTAACCCGCGCTTTATCCTCTTTCATCGAAGCTGAAGGCGTGAATGTCGCGGAAAGCGGAGGCGTTAAGATGGATGTTGTAAACCCGCGGGGTGATACTTCCAAGGGATTCGGACATGTACCATTCCACAGAACTGAGTTTACGGCATCCAGAATTACCGCATACTTCAGCCTTGACAACGCTTTGATTAAAGGGTACTCACTTGGCGAGACTGCGGAAAAGCTTTTGTGTGCGCTTGCGCTGTGGAAAGTGAGAAAGTTTCTCGACTCCGGTCTGAGGCTCAGAACAAGCTGCGATTTCCAGGTAAAAGACAGGGAAAAGATCGAGATCCCCGAACTCCGCTACCTTGAGGAAATACTGCCCGGTTTGATCAAGAAATGTGCGGAAGAAGGACTGTTTGCTATGCCACCTGTCACAGAGGTGCAGTGGAAACAATAGGGGGTAGCGATGCTTGCGATCAAATTTATCTTCACGGGGGGAAAATACCACGCTACTCCATGGGACAGGCACGCTAATGAAGGAGTTTGGGAGTGGCCTCCTTCGCCATGGAGAATTCTTCGCGCTTTAATGGCTGTCTGGAAGACAAAGTGCGCAAACCAAAACGTTGACGAAGAGACCGTACATTCACTCCTGAACAAGCTTGCGCACCCGCCCACGTATCATCTTCCACCAGCGGTCGCATCCCACACTCGCCATTTCATGCCCTGGAACAAGAGCTGGAAAAAGGCGCGCGAATCTTCCAGAACACTTGTCCTTGATTCTTTCCTCTCGCTGGAACCAACTGATCCGATGTGGGTGATCTGGGAAAACGTTGTTCTGGACAACGATGAAAAAGAAACGCTTAGCGCATTGCTTTCCAAAATTAGCTATCTTGGAAGAGCCGAATCGTGGTGTAACGCTTCGACAGCAGATGAACGAAGTCCAAAACCTAACTGCCTGCCGAGCGAGTTTTCCAACTCTCCAAATAACCTCTCAGGGGAAAACGACCGAGAATTCGTTTATCTTCTCGCCCCTGAACTGCCTTTAAAAATCGATGCGCTTCTTGTTGAGACAACGAATATGAGAAAAGACGGTCTCTTGCAACCTCGGGGGACAAGATGGTTAAAATACGAAATACAGGATGGCAAACTCAGCGATAAATTGAGAACTAAACCGTTGATGCCCACCTCGCCACAAAAGCCTGTTCGCCTCGCTGTCTACAGCGTCTCGGGTCCGGTTCTTCCTCTTGTCACAAAAACGTTAAGTTTTGCAGAATTTTTGAGAAAAGCGGTTCAGTCAATTTACGGAAATCTATCAAACGGCGCTTCTTCCCCCATGTTTTCCGGCAAAGCTATAAACGGGGAAATGCTCGAAGGCCACAGGCACGCTCACTTCATTCCCTTAGACTGCGACCGCGATTTAAGGATCGACCATATCCTTATTTACACGTTTGACCAAGAAGGCTTCTCAGACTTAGAACAGCAAGCTCTCGCACAGCTTAGAAAACTTAAAGGAGCCGTAAGCGGCTACGACATTGACGTGGTTCTCGTTTTTTTGGGGGAACCGGATAGATTCGGCCACGCAAACCGGATCTGTCCCGTTTTGAGTGAGTGCAAAACATGGGTCTCCGAAACGCCTTTCTTGCTCGTAAGACACCCGAAGGTCCGTGGAAAACAGCCCGATAAATATTTGGTTGACAGTCCTGAAGACCAGGTTCTACTTGAACTGCAAAGAAGAGGATTCCCTGAACCTATCGTTGAGGAAATGCTATATCGACCTGGAATTAGAAGAAAAATCAGGTGGCTGGAATTTGAAAGATGGCGGAAAATCAGACCGCCCATCGACAGAGGGTTTGGATTTAAACTTGAGTTTCCCACACCGGTAAAGGGACCAATAATTATTGGATATTACTGTCATTACGGTTTGGGGCTTTTCCTTCCTCAGGAAAGAGATTATCCCTGCTCCCTGTGCTTCTAACACATCTTAACCAATATAGCGGCGATGGAAAACGTTGAAAAAAATTACATGCCAGTTAAATACCTCAGCGAATTTGCGTACTGCCCGCGCTTGGGCTATTTGGAGTGGGTGGAAAGCGAATACGCGGACAACGAGTACACGCTTAACGGAACTTTCAAGCACCGGCGAGTCAACCAAGAAACAACACCACGGGTCTCACCTGACGAACAAATCGAGGAGAGCAAAATCCATGCCAGATCCGTCTTTCTTTCATCTGACGAGCTTGGTCTTACCGGAAGAATTGACATCATCGAAAAAGATGACGATAAGCTTGTGCCGGTAGAGTATAAACGGGGCAAGATACCTCATCTTGAAGAGAAATATTACGATTCTAAAGCTATCCAGCTATGCGCTTACGCTCTTCTCTTAAAGGAAAACGCGTATCAATGCGATCATGGAATCCTTTATTACACGGATTCAAAGAAACGCGTAGAGATTAAATTCACCGACACGCTTATCCAAACCACCAAAAGTTGCATTGAAGCATTTAGAAAAGTGGCTGATAGCGGCGAGGTGCCCGCGCCTCTTGAGGATAGCAACAAATGTTTTGGTTGTTCACTTGTTGGAATATGTCTTCCGGATGAAACTGCTTTTCTAAGAAAACCTTATGAAAAAACTCCAAAGGAATTAAGGAGACTCGTCCCCGCAAGGGACGACTCTCTTCCAGTTTATGTAAACGAGCAAGGAACACATATTTCCAAAAGCGGTGAACTTTTGGCTTTTAAGACGAGGTCAGAAGGCGAGCGCAAGATAGCTAAAGAGGTGCGTCTGATTGACATCTCACAACTTTGCATATTTGGCAACGTGCAAATCTCAACCCAGGCAATTCGCGAGCTTTGTGCCCGTGAAATCCCCATTTGTTATTTTTCATACGGAGGTCTGTTTTACGGAATAACCCACGGACATCCGCATAAAAATGTGGTGTTAAGGCTTGCGCAGTACAACACTTATAACGACGCCTCCAAAAGACTCGAGCTCTCTAAACAGATCGTATTCGGAAAAATAAGGAACAGTCGTACCCTTATTAGAAGAAACCACCCGGAGAAACCCTCCGATGTTCTTTCGCAGTTAGAAGCTTTATCTAATCAGGCGCTTAAAGCCCATGACCTGCAGCAGCTTCTTGGCATAGAGGGCCTGGCGGCCCGTGTTTATTACTCAGCGTTTCCGGAAATGCTCAAAGATAAAAACTTAAAGTTCGAATTTACTCGCCGAAACAGAAGACCACCAAAAGACCCGGTGAACGCCCTTCTTTCTTTCGCATACGCGATGCTGGTGAAGGACCTAACGATTACAATTTACGCGGTTGGGCTTGATCCCTATGTTGGATTCTACCATCAGGTTAAATACGGTAAGCCCTCACTCGCGCTTGATCTTGCCGAAGAGTTTCGGCCTCTAATTGCTGATTCCGTCGTAATGACCATGATTAATAACGGTGAGGTAACAGAAAACGATTTCGTTAAGGGCTTAGGGTCCGTAACAATGAAAGGTGCTGCTCGGACAAAACTTATAGCCGCATATGAGAGAAGAATGGAAACTCTTATAAAGCACCCCATATTTGGGTATTCAATAAGCTACAGGCGGGTTCTGGAAGTGCAAACCCGGCTTCTCGCGAGATTCCTCACCGGCGAAATTCCAAAATACAATCCTTTCTGCACGAGGTAAACATGAGGCATACGTATATAGTTTGTTACGACATATCAGACCAGAAACGATTACACAGGATGTTTAAAACAATGAAAGGATTCGGAGACCCTCTCCAGTACTCTGTTTTCTTTTGCACCCTGTCTGCGTCGGAAAAAATAGTGATGGTCTCAAAAGTTCTCGAGGTGATGAACTGCAACGAGGACCGTTTTATGATTGTTAAGATTGGTCCCGAAGATACCAGTCTTTCGAAATCATTTGAGTTTTTCGGTAAAAGAAAACCGTTGGAGCACAGTAGTTGTATAATTATTTGAAAGGAAATCTGAGTTATTTGTTTTATTCGTTTATTCTTTTTAATTGCTAAATTTATCGAGAAGCTTAGTGATGAAAAAATTTATGGAACCGCTCGAAACAAAAATTAAGCTTAAGAACGTGACCTTACTCGGGACACGCCGAGTTGAAATACGCACCTTGACAAATAGAGAGCAGCCTCTCGATCATACAGTCGCGAACAGGCTTCATTGCGCAATCTGTGAAGTGCGCTGTATCCACGGATAAATCACCGTGGCCCAATTGAAGCCGGCAATTTCTCGCTCCTCTTTCCTTCGTTCAAGTCTGGTATCCACGGATAAATCACCGTGGCCCAATTGAAGCAACTAG
>OGCI01000199.1_pt1 | contig 78664 bp, 59 predicted proteins | sample 1570021 | NCBI WGS metagenome assembly OGCI01 (sample SAMN06264664, study PRJEB24512) | hot springs metagenome | isolation source: Hot spring water | place: South Africa: Tshipise | collected 2015-06-21
TGTATAGTATAATAGACTTCGCTAATGCGAAAACCAAAAGTTTGCCGTATGCGCGCAATTGTTTTTGATAACCAACTGCAGTTCAGAGCAGATTATCCCGAACCTCAACGCCAACCGGGTGAAGCGCTCATTCGCCCCCATCTCGTTGGTATTTGCAACACTGACCTGGAAATCACTCGCGGTTACATGAATTTCCGCGGCGTCCTCGGTCACGAGTTCGTTGGCACAGTGATCGAGAGTGACAATCCGGCCTGGATAGGTCAGCGGGTAGTTGGTGAAATCAACGCTGCTTGCCGCCGGTGCCCAACATGCCTGCGCGGTGATGAAAGTCACTGCCCACAGCGCACAACCCTTGGCATTGACCGACGCGACGGCGCAATGGCCGATTTATTCACGCTGCCTGAGTCGTGTCTGCACGCCGTGCCGACAACAGTGAGCGACGAAGCGGCAGTCTTTACCGAACCTCTCGCTGCGGCGCTAGAGATTGTGCAACAGAGTCACATTCATCCAACCGATCGCGTCGCTGTCGTTGGCGACGGCAAACTCGGCGCGATGATCGCACAGGTGTTACGGTTGACCGGCTGCGATCTGACTCTGGTTGGGCGCCATCCCGAACGGTGGGAACTGTACCGCCGACAAGGTGTCACATGCGTAACGGTTTCTGAACTAACCGCCAACCAGTTTGATATTGTGATTGATTGTACCGGCAATCCGGCTGGGCTGGCAACTGCCCGGCAACTGGTTCGTCCGCGCGGTCGCCTGGTTCTCAAGAGCACATTTGCCGCCGAGGCACGCCTGAATCTGAGCATGCTGGTGGTTGATGAAATCCAACTGATCGGCTCGCGTTGCGGCCCATTCGCTCCGGCGCTACGCTTGCTCGAACGCGGCTTGATCGAAACCGAATCTCTGATCAGTGCTCGTTACCCGCTTGATGCGGGCATGCATGCATTTGCCGTTGCGCCTGGTCAGCTCAAGGTTTTGCTCTGTGTCTGAACCATTCCATAAACCGACGGTCCTGATTGCCGATGATGAGCCAAACCTGCGCTTCCTGCTCAGCAATGCGCTGGCGCAAGCCGGATTTGACGTGCTTGCGGCAGAAGATGGGCTTGATCTGATCCGGATTGCTCAGGAAGAGATGCCTGATGTGATCTTGATCGATCTTATGTTGCCCGGTATCGATGGCTATGAGGCGATACGTCAGCTTCGCAATGACACCCGCACGGCTCACCTGCCGATTATCATTGTTACTGCGCGCACCAACCCCGCCGATGTGGTGATCGGTTTCGACTCCGGCGCTGATGATTATGTCACTAAACCATTCAATGAAGCCGAGTTGATTGCCCGCATCCGCTCGTTGCTACGTCGCACTGCGCAACGTCCGGTGCGCAATCCACTGACCGGCTTGCCCGGCAATCTGTTGATCAGCGAAGAGATTCGCTATCGCCTGCAACGCGGCGAAGCGTTTGTGCTGCTCTACATCGACCTGAATGACTTTAAAGCATTCAACGATGCTTACGGCTTTGCGCGCGGCGATCAGGCCATTCTGTTGCTGGCCAACATTTGCGAGCAGTCTCAACGACACTTCGCCTCACACCCAACCTTTCTCGGCCATATCGGTGGCGATGATTTCGTTATGCTTTGCCCAACCTCGATTGCTGCCGATCTGGCAATATGGATTGTCGATCAGTATGAGCAGGCTGCCAGGGCACTGTACGATGAGCGCGACCGCGAACAAGGATTCCTGATCGGGCACGACCGCGCCGGTAATTTACGCCAGATTTCAATTGGTGCAGTCGCTATTGGCGGCGTCTCAAGTCATAACTATACGTCGGTTGAAGAGTTGTCGCGGGCTGCTGCTGATATGAAGCACGCGGCTAAAGTATTCGGTGTCAGCGCTGTGGTCATTGACCATGCGCGCTTGAAATGAGCGCGCAATAACCGCAAAAACGGTCTCGATTTCCGAGCGAGTCAGGGTTTACCACGCGCGCCGTTGGTCAGATCATCATTCCCAGAGTTTACCGGCACAATAACCGAGCCTTTCATTGCCGTAATGTAAGCCATTCTCTTTTTCATACGCTTGCTGTCATAGAGTTACGTTCATTGCTCAGCGCTTGAAATATCGGCAAAACTGCTTACAATTAAGATGCAATGTCGTAGGTTGTGGGCAAGGAGCACCATCATGCGCTGGTCCTGGCGACGAGGACAGGTGGAACCTTATATTGATCAGCAAACCGATCGCCCCAAATGGTATCGACGCCTGCATCGCTGGCAATGGCTCTTGCTCATGTTGGCGCTGATCGGTGTTGTAATCAGCCTTGTTGTCCTGCTCCAACCATCCGAACCTCGCTTTGTGATTGCAATTGCGCCGTTTGCCGATCAAGATGGGCGCACCGGCCAGCAGATTGCCGGCGCGCTAGCGCGCCAGCTTCGCGCGCAAGGTAGCAATCTGATACAGGTTCTGAGCGCGGAAACCCGACCGGGCAGTAAAGCTGATGCCCTGGTTCTGGCCCAACAATTAAATGTCGATCTCCTGGTTTGGGGTGAAGTTACGCCCGGTGGCGTGCTTGATAGCGCCAGCTTGCGCCCTCACTTGATTTACACGCCGCGCAATCTTGACATCACGCAGGCGTGGCACAACTTCGCGCCACGCTTTGCCATGCCGCAAAGCTTTACGATCAGCGCAGCGCCGATAAATGGCCAAGCAGTTCTCATCCCTTACTTACTTGCTCTAACCGCCTATCATCACGGCGAAGCAGATCTGGCGCTTGATCAGTTTCAACGACTGCTAGAGGTTCATCCGCAATTGAATCCCCTCTTGCCACAATTATTGCAGGGTAACCTGCTGTGGGCCCGCGGATGGTATACGGCGGCAGCAACGGAATATCAAGCAGCGCTCGCGACGGCAACTGAGGAGCGAGCGCTGATCACAAACAATCTTGGCGCTATCCTGTTCGATGCCCGCGATCCCGCAGCGCCAAACTATTTCGCCGAAGCTATCGATTTGCTCGATGGTCGCGATCTCGGCCAGTTGCGGGTTAATCTGGCGCTCTGGGCCTTGCGCGAACAGCGTACACGCGATGCAGTATCCGATCTCGAACAGGCGCGAAACCTGTTGCCGGCTCATCCAGAACTGGAAATCATTCTTGCCACTGCCTACCGCGAGAGTGGTCGCCTCTCAGACGCCGCCACTGCCCTGGAACGGGCCGCGCAGTTGAAGAGTATGTTCCTCAACCGCGTGCCGCAGGCATTCCGCCCGGCAGTTGAGACGCGCCTGGAAGCACTTTTGTTTGAAGAGCGTGCCCTGGTCACATTTGAACGCTTGCTTCCGCTTTCTGGTCCCCTCTACTGGTCGATTGAAGCGGCTGAGCCGCTGCCTGCGGCTGATAGTGTGCGCCAGGCCCGCGACAATCTACGCACCGCGACCGAATATATGGCTCGCTCGATCAATTTCTGGCGGCAAAGAGCTGCCAGCGAAGCAGCCATTTTTCCCGGTGCCGGCCTGATGTCTACCGGGCAGGCCGAACGCAGCGAAGAGCTTGCCAATCGCCAACGCATTGAGCTGGCCTTGATCGAGGCAACCCTGCAAGCCGCGACGGGGAACCAGGCTTCTAGCTCACCAAACCGGTGGCTGGCCGCGCTCTTTGGCGCGACGAGTGCCGATAATACAACGGTTGCTACGCTGCAACAGTTGCGTGAACAATTGCCCGACGATGTGCCACTGTTGCTAACGCTCGGATTTGCGCTGCGCGTTGACGGTCAGCTCGATCAGGCTGAGCAGATCTACCGGCAAGTGATTGAACTGGCGCCACAGCTTCCCGATGGGTATGTCGGTGTCGGCAAGATAGCGATGTCTCGTAACGATCAGGCCGGCGCGCAAGCGTCGTGGCAGATGGCGCTGGAACGCAATCAAGCCTTCTTTCCCGCTCACCTGGCGTTAGCGCGTCTTGCCGAAAGCGCCAGCGACTGGTCAACGGCAATTACGCACTGGCGCGCGCTGACAAACTGGCAGGAAACCCCGTATACCATTGTGAATCTGAGTCGGGTATTGCGTCGCAGTGGTGTAAGCGGGTTCGCCGAAGCTGAACGGCTGCTCGTTCCCCTGGCAACTACCGAAGCCGAAGCAGCTATCGAACTGGCCCGTCTTTACAATGACGCTGGCTATCCAGCCGAAGCTGCCGCTGTATACCGAGATGCGTTGACCCTTGCGCCCCGTTCGACTGTTGCTGCGTTCGAGCTTGGCGAGACGTATCTCAAACTCAACGACCTGACCGCCGCCGAGCAGATGTTGCGCCAGGCCCTTTCGTTCGACGAGCGGAATCTCGATGCGCGCATGCGATTAGCTGAGCTGTACGAAGGTCCGCTCAATCGGCCCGACCGCGCGGTCGAACAATACCGGATTGCGCTTGGGCAAGGTATTGATGATCCCGACCGCCTGATAATGATTGGGCAGGCTGCGCTCAACGTCGATGCCGCGACCGTGGCCATTCAGGCCCTTGAGCGCGCTCTAAATCTGCGCCCTGAATCGGTTACTGCCCAACAGTTGCTCGCCCGCGCCTATCTGGCCGGTAATCGGGTTGAGGCCGCCGCCCAAACCGCCCGCCGGGCCATCGAACAGACGGCTAACCGCGCCGACTCTGAAGCGATCGCAGCCCGCACCAACGCGCTCCTGACAATGGCCGAAATTGCCCGCCGCCGTAATGATGAGACAGCGGCTGATGAATTCTACCGCCAGGCCATCGCAACCGATCCACGGTCAGTTGCCGCGCATATCGGTCTGGGTGAACTCACCGCCGGGCAAGGCAACTGGGGGGTCGCGCTCGGCTACTTTGAGACCGCAGTCAATCTACCCGGTGGCGAGACCAACCCGACTGCTCAATTCTGGCTGGGCGAGGCGTTGCTCCGCAATGGTCAGCTTGCCCGCGCCATGGCCGCATACCAACGCGCGCTCGAGCTACAACCTCAATATCCCGGCGCGCTGCTGGGCCTGGCGCAAACGCAATACGCTTTGGGCCGGGCCGATGAAGCCCTGGAAACCGTCGATCAAGCGCTACGCCAGGAAAGTAACTTCGCCGAAGCCCATCTTTTCCGCGGGAAACTGCTACAAGAGGCCGGTCGCTTCAACGAGGCCCGCGCCGCATACGATGCCGCCATCAGCGCCAATGATCGTATCGCCGAGAGTTTCTACCGCCGGGCACTGCTGGCAATTCGCGCCAATGATTATGATCAGGCAATCCGTGACCTGAACCGGGCCATTGCCCTGCAACCAAATTTTCCTGAAGCCCATTACTGGCTTGGCCGCGCCTACTACGCTCAAGGCCGCACCGAGAACGCTTCGCAGGCAATCCGCCAGGCTATTGCCCTCAATGCAGATTACAGCGAAGCCATCTTTTACAGTGGTTTGATCGCCGAAGACCAAGCCAATCTTCTCGCTGCTCGTGAAGCATATCAGACTCTGATCAGTCGTGAACCAACCAGTGAATGGGGGCAACGCGCTCGCGCTCAACTTGAACGCCTGCCATGAACACACTCCGTCAGTATCGGATTGCCTTGCAAATCTTCCAATCAAACCGCCTGCGGCGCGATTATCAAGATTTGTCGGAAATACCTGAGTACGAGCCGCTCGGCGAGTTCTTCTTCAACGAAATGTACGGCCCGCGCGACTTCAGCCAGCGCGATCAAGAAGGTCGCCGGTTACAGCACTTTCTCGGCATGCTGCCCGGTGTGCATCTGCGCGATCTGGAAGAGGTGCTGGAATTGCTCGATCTCACCTACCAGCTCGATGACGATCTGGCTCGACTGATGCAGGCCGCGCAGGTTGGCACCGATTTTGATGAAACCACCTACGAACACTTCTACCGGCTGGCCGACCGGTATGACGAACGCTTGCGCCAGCTCACGCTGATCAGGAGTTCGTTGTACAATGTCTTCCGACTATCGCGTTCGTCAATGCTTGGCATGGCCTTGCGCCGATCGCATTTCATTGCCCGCCTTGCCGGTATCGGTCACGTGCATACGTTCCTTCGACGTGGCTATGAAGCTTTGCAACATCTTGCCGCCATCGATCATTTCGCCGAAACGATCTATCAACGCGAGCTTGATCGGCTCAATCGTATCTATCAACGATGAAGCACATATCTGAACTGTTGCCAGTCATTGTGTTGATTCCCGGCCAGACCTTTCTCATGGGCACCCCCGCGCGCGAGACCAGCGCTCTCGCGCGCCGCTATGGCGGCACCCGCGAGAGCTACCACGAAGAGACTCCACAACACGAGGTGACAGTGCCGGCTTTCGCGATTGCACAGACTCCATTGAGCGCCGCACTCTATGCCTGTGCCGTCGCCGCCGGCGCCGTGCCGCCACCACCGATCTGGCGCGGCCCGCAACCTCCGCCTCATCTGTCCGATCTGCCGGTGACCGATATCACCTGGCACGAAGCGCGCGCCTTTTGCGCCTGGCTGAATCGGCAGCCCGATCTCGCCCTATGCCTGGTCGATAGTAACGGACAACCCCTGCCACCGCCATCGCATCTCCACTTTCGCCTGCCTGCCGAGGCCGAATGGGAACTCGCTGCGCGCGGTATTGATGGCCGTCGTTTCCCATGGGGCGATACGTTCAGTCCTGAGCTGGCTAATACCCGTGAAAGCGGTCGCGCTGCGCCAAATCCACCCGGCGTCTACCGCAACGGACGCAGCCCATTCGGGATCGAGGATATGGCCGGCAATGTCTGGGAATGGACATCCTCGCTCGATCGACCATACCCATATCGGGCTGATGATGGACGCGAAGACCCCGCCGCGCCGGGACGACGGATTCTGCGCGGCGGTTGCTACGCCAACCCGCAAGGCTACGCTCGTTGCGCTTGCCGGTTTCGCTTGCAGCCAACAATGCGCAATCAGTTTTTGGGAATGCGATTAGCATTGAGTATTTCTTGACACTATCGAATCTGCCAGTTTGACCAACATCGACTGTATAATAAGGAGTAACGGGTATGACTCGCACCGGAGCGCCGAAACCGGGTCGTAATGACCCCTGCTACTGCGGCAGTGGCCGCAAATATAAAGACTGCCACTTGCGCCAGGAAGAGGAATGGCGTAGCCAGCAGTTACGGCTGCGCAACGCTCAGGATAGTCTACTTCAACGCATCCTGGCCATGGCGACCGATGCTGAGGCCGCAGATCTGCGCACAGCGTTCGACCGCTACTGGAATGGACGCTATCAATTCGAGCAGTTGGCCGAGTTGAATGAACGCGAAGGCTATGGCGCCGACCGCTTTATGGTCTGGTTTGCCTTCGACTATCGCCAGAGCGATGGGCAGACTTTGGTGTCACGTCTCGCCAAGACCATCGACCAAAGCGACTTGCCACCGCTTGAGCGCCAATTGCTGCCACAATGGGTTGATGTGCGGCTTCGCCCTTACCGGGTTGAACGCCTGCGCCCCAATGCCGGCGCGAATCTGCGTGACCTGCTGACCGATGAACCGCTGATACTAGCCGATAGCCATGCCTCGCTGCGGCTCGAGCTAGACGAAGTTATCGTTGGACATCTGGTACCGGTCGATACTCCACTCGGCGCCAATCAGTCCAACTACTATCTCGCCGGCCCGGCAGCGCACCTGACCCCCGATACTGCCGAACCGCTGCGCGCGTTTGCCGATATTCACCTGGCAGCATTTCGCCGCAATCATCCCGATGCCGGGTGGCTTGAACTGCTGCGCGAACGCTCTGAGATTTTCAGTCACTTTATCCTGATCTTGCCTACCGACAAGCCTGACCCAGAACGAATTCAGCGCTTCATCGCTGAAACGCGACAACAACTCCTTGGTGAGTAAGTTATTCGACAACAATCTCGGCCAGGGGCAGTGTGAAATGAAACGCGCTGCCCTGGTCGGGCTGACTTTCCACCCAAATCGCGCCATGATGGGCCTCAACCGCCAATCGGCAGAACGTTAACCCCAAACCGATCCCTTCATTTCGTCTGCGACTAACCTGGCTGAAGCGATCAAAGATACGCTCCTGATCTTCCGGGGGAATGCCCACCCCTTGATCGCGCACAACAAAATGCGCCATCCGGTTGCCAGGAATGAGCAAGGTCAATTCATCCGAAATCTGTACAATCTGATCCTGACCATTTGCGGGCACGTTCGCTACCTCAAGCGTAATCACACCCGCAGATGGGCTAAATTTCAAGGCATTCTCGAGCAGATTTTGCAAAACGCGGGCGATAATGTTGCTATCGGCAAATACCATTTGAATGTGCGGGTCGATTCGGTAAACGATCTTTACCTGCTTAAGCTGGGCCTGAATCGAGAATGGATCGATAACCCGCTCAATCACAGCTTCAATCGGCAATGGGCCGCGATCGAGTGGCATCTGACCACTCTCCAACCGGCCAATCTCGAGCATTGTATTGACCAGATTGAGCAATCGATGAGCGCTGTTTTGTCCAACCCGCACTGCCTGTTGCTGACGTTCGGTAAAGAGATCACCTAACTCATTCGTCAACCGCTCAAACGCCAGCAGAATGGTATTGAGAGGATTGCGCAGATCGTGGATCAGCATATGGGTCAAATCGTCGCGCAACTGCTCGGCTTTTCTGGCTGCTGTCACGTCGCGAATGGTAAGCAAGAACGCCTGTGACCGTCCGGCAGTCAGATCACCGGCCTGTGTCACCTGCCATGCCAGTATCGTATCTTTGCTCGACAGGACGCCGGTCGCGTTAGAAACCGTCAGTAAACGCTGCAAGGCGGCAACGTCGCGCGGATCGAGCATACGTTGCGTCATCCACTGTATCAAAACATCGTTAATCGTTCGCCCCTCAATCTGTGATAATGGCGACGACCATGCTGAGGTTTGGGCAAGACGGTAAAATGCTTCGTTAGCAACAATAATAACACCATCCGCAGCGAACAAGATTAAACCATCCTGCACAGCCGCCATCACCCGCGCCAGATTGTCACGTCCACGCCGCACCTCTTCGAGCAAACGCATACTCTCGACCGCCACCGCAGCCTGGGTCGCGTATAGCATGAGCATTTCAATATCGGTAGAGTCAAATGCCTGTTCGCTACCCAGGACGATGACGCCGATCATGCGCTGCGTCCCGCGCAGTGGCACTGCCACGGTTGTCGCCGAACGAAAGACCGGTCGCCGGTTGAGCAAGGCCCGCCGGGCCAGTGTGGTCACAATGTCAGGCTCCAGGGCACTGATGCCAAACATCTGATCAAGCACGAGTTCATCATGATCGCGGTCGTACAACACAATTTGTGCCCAGGCGGCATTGACCATCTCAAGCATGCCGCGCGCCGTCATCTCTAACACCTGTGGCTGTGGCAACGATTGGGAATGGATGACCATACCGAGGCCATTGAGCGCGGTCAGACGTTCGAGGCTGCGCTGCTGACGGTCGCGCAAGAGCGCCATATCAATCGCCGAGCCGGCGATGCTGGCGTAAACGGTCAGCACTTCGAGCTCGGCTACTGTTGGCCGTCGCCCGTTAACCGGATGATCGAGCAGCAATATGGCCTGCACTTCACGATTGGCGGCTCGCAACAATACGACCAGCAGATCAGTAGCTTCCCACTGCGTGGTTCCAAATGTCACATACTGCGTGGAGGAAGATGATGGCGGGATGTCGAACAACACAGCAAAGGTCGGGCTATGACGATTGAGCAAGAAACAATCTTCGCCGAAGGACCACTCGTTGGCCAACACGTCGAGGCGGGACGCAGCGAGCGTTCGACCCAACCAGAATTCTCGCCCCAGATCACCCATCACCGCCACGCACGTCAACACCGGATGGAGACGGTGGTTATGTTGATTTACAAAGAGCGCTGCGCTCTGGAATTGCGCGCGCTGACCGATCGTATCAATGATCAACTGGAAGAGCTGCTTATGATCTGAGGCGCTCAACATTTCCCGGTTGAAGGCCAAGACCGAACGGAGATCGGCGCTGTACCAATCACGCTCGCGCGCCTGCTGAACGAATTCTGTCGCAACTGGCTCCTGTCGGCGAGCTTGATCAAACACCAGCCCCATCAGACCAACAATGGCCCGGATCTGCTCAATGTCGCGCTCGGTGAACGGAGCATTGCGGTGACGATTGATGAATTGAACCAGGAAGCGTATGCCTGCCGGTGTCGTGTGTGGCACACTGATCAGGTTGGTTGCCGTTATCCCCACAATGCGATCAAGTATGTGACTGCGACGGGGATCATCGGTCGCATCATTCATTATTACCGGCTTGTCAGCGATCAACGACTGCATCAGGATGCTTTGCGGTGATGACAACCGAAAACCGACCAGTCGACTCAATTGCGCATTTGAAGCGTAGCGAAAGATCGCTTCATGCCGTTCTTCATCCCAGAGAAAAATTCCGCCCCCATACACTGCCAGCAAACGACAACTCGCCTCCAGCATCGTTTGCAAGGCGCGATCGGGATCGACAAGATGGAGACTCGCGGCAACAATCTCCTGCCAGGCCTTACTCCGCTCCTGGTGCTGAATGAACTCTCGCCGCAAGATACCTGGCAATAGCGCCTGACTGACGCGGTACACCGTCTCTGCCAGAATGCGTTGCTGCTCTTCACTGATTGGTTGCGTCGTAAAGGCGTAGGTCATCCCAATCGACTCACCGGTTAACCGGATCGGCGCGCCAACCCAATACGCAGGAGTCGTTTCCGGCGATTGATAATCAGGATGGGGACGCACATTGTAACGCGCGCAATCGGTGAGGTAGGCCGCTGTACTGATCGGCACCCCAAGCTTGATCACTGCGCTGCTCAGATCAACATCGGCCAGCCAGAATTGCGTGCCGGTTGCATTCGCGGGCATTTGTTCGCTATAACGCGCCACCAGCTCTAACCAGAGGCTTGAACTGACCGGCGCGACCACACCCATTTCAACCGGACAACCGATGATCCGGCTGAGCATCTGACCGATCTGGCGACAAATTACGTCTGGATCGCTATTTCCGCTAAGAACTTCTAATTCGATATGTAGACGTTGATCCCAACTCGCTTGCCTGGCCCGCGCCTGCAAACGTTCGTAACCAATCACGATCAGATGCTCAATCGCGCCGAGCGCATTGGCTTCCGCCTCCGTCATCTCAGCCGGACGAATGACCAGCCAACCGAGCGGTTTCGTAGTAGCCAGTGGCCTCACCAATCCGGACAAATCCGACTCCGGCTGACCATGACCCGACCATATCAGCGTCGCCTGATGATGGGGCAATGCCCGGCGCAACGCAGTAAGTGCCATTCGTTCGAGATCAACCAGTTGTTGCGCATCAAGGATAGCCGCTGAGATGCTGAATCCCTCAGACGCAGGATGATGCGCAACGTGTACCATCGGTTAACTCTCCTTTCCTTTCATGTCAGTGACGTTATGAACATTGTACCGCGTTTCAACCTGCACAGATCTGATCAGGATCTGAGTCAGAAGAGCGCAAAAAAGGCGACCAGTGGTCGCCTCTGGTCGGTTTCGCCTGACCTTATCACACCTGCGGCGGCGGCAACCCTTCCATCGCCGCGTATTCGCGCAAGATTGCAGCCACATGCTCTAAATCTTCCAAAATGAAGTAGGTCTCGTGCATCGAATAGGCTGCGCCAGGTGTATTCGCTACGCGCCGAATATCAAACGGCACCCGCGGCGTATCCGGCGCAAAGGCGTGATCCAGTTCGCCGATCGACGAAAGCAAACCGGCGCCAAAAGCGCGCAGCTCACCATCTTCGCGGATCAACCCAAATTCAATGCTATACCACCACAGTCGGGCAATTTCAAGCTGCTGCCGTTCGCTACCGGCAAAGTAGAGCGGGCCGAACGCCTGAGCAATGTCGGCGAAACGCTGATCGGTAAAAAAGGCAAGATGACCGATATACTCGTGGAACAGATCGGGCAGCGGCGTGAAATCCAGCTCATCCATTCGCCGAATGTAGTTGGTGACTGGAAAACGCCGCTCGGCAATATGCTCAAACCACTCGGTGGGATTGAGATACTCGTTCTGCGCATCGCATAATGTCCAACCGGTTAAGCCGTGTAAACGCTCACTGACCTGCGCCGGATCAGGCAGGCGTTGCAGATCGAGGTTGAGCTTGCGAAATCCTTCGCGGAAGAGACGGCAGGCATAACGGTCGAGCCGGGGAACCTGACGAGCACAGAGCGTCGCCCAGACCAGATGATCTTCTTCGGTGTAAGCAGGGAGTGCAGGGGGGGCGATGGTCGCCATGACAATACCTCCTCGTATTGCATGTATACTCGGTATACCAGCGTTCGGCAGACACCACCCAACATCTGCCGAACGCAATCCCGCTTAGAAGAAACCCAACTCTTCCCGCGCCTCTTCCGACATCATCGATGGATTCCAGAAGGGCGTCCAGACCAGGTTGATCTTGACATTTTCCAGCTCTTTATAGACTTCGCTGAGCGCCATCACTTCCCGGCGCGCCTGTTCTAGAATCTGCGGCCCTGCCGGGCACGCTGGCGTCGTCAGGGTCATATCGATATCAACCGTCTTGCCGCCATCGAGAATATCAATCCGGTAGACCAGCCCAAGATTGACGACATCAAGGCCGATCTCAGGATCAACCACATTCTTAAGCGCTGCGCGCACCATATCTTCGGTAATCATACGATCCCTCTTTCTTAACCGCGCGTTATCATCGACATGATACCATACACGGCGGAACATGACGAGACTTGCGCCGACGCGATCTGCTTTGCTATCGAGCCGGCTATCAAGGCAACCCTATGATTGACATTCTGGCCACTAACCCAATTCTGCTTCTCTTCATCGTCTCGGCGATCGGCTACCTTCTCGGGCGGATCCGAATCGGTGGCGTGAGTCTGGGTGTCGCGGCAGTGCTGTTTGTCGGCCTGGCCTTTGGCGCGCTTGACCAGCGTCTGCGCCTCCCTGACATTATCTACCTGCTCGGTCTGGTGATCTTCGTCTACACTATCGGTCTCAGCAGCGGCCCCGGCTTCATCGCCTCATTGCGCCGGCGTGGACTGCGTAACAATCTGTTCATCGGCGGTATTCTCGTCGTCGCCGCCGGCCTCACGATGCTGATACGCGCAATACTTAACCTCAATAGCGCCCAAACCGCTGGCCTCTTCGCCGGCAGTCTGACGAACACGCCGGCGCTAGCTGCAATCATCGAGCAGCTCGCCCAGCTCGGCGCAGATGAAGCCCTGCGCGCCGAACCGGTCGTTGGCTATTCCGTGGCCTATCCGGTTGGCGTATTGGGCATGATTCTCGCCATCTATCTGACCCGTCGCCTCTGGCGCATCGATTTCGCGCAAGAAGCTCATCTGCTCCACGAGTTAGGCGCCACCGGCGAGAGCCTGATCAACCGCACCATCCGCGTGACCAATCCCGCTGTCGCTGGTCAGACCATTGCCGACCTGGTAAAACAACATCAATGGAACGTCATCTTTAGTCGCCGTCAGCGCGATGGGCGGCTAGAACTGGCTACCGGTACGGCTCAGATTGCGCCGGGCGACCTGATCAACGTCGTCGGCGCTCCTGAAACTGTCGCGCAAGTCGCCGCAACCCTGGGCGAAGAGACTAACGACCATCTCGAACTCGATCGTCATACCCTCGATTTTCGCCGGATCTTTGTCTCTAACCCGGCAGTTGTCGGCATTCCGCTACGCAACCTTAATCTACCATCAACGATGGGCGCGGTCATCACCCGCATTCGTCGCGGCGATGTCGAGCTGCTGCCCCACGGCGATACAACACTCGAACTTGGCGACCGAGTGCGCGTGGTCACGCAACGCGACAACATGGATCGGGTGAGCGCCTTTTTCGGCGATTCCTACCGCTCGCTGGCTGAAGTCGATGTGGTTTCGCTAGGTCTAGGGGTGGCGCTCGGCATCCTGGTCGGCCTGATACCATTCCCCCTGCCCGGTGGCGGTAGCTTTTCGCTGGGGCTGGCCGGTGGCCCGTTGATTGTGGCGCTACTGCTCGGCTGGCGCGGACGCACCGGCCCCATCGTCTGGAGCCTGCCCTATAGCGCCAACCTCACGTTACGTCAGGTTGGCATGACCCTCTTCCTCGCCGGGGTTGGCACGCGCGCCGGCTACAGCTTCGTGAACACGTTGACACAAGGTAACGGACTGCCTCTGTTTCTTGGCGGCGCGCTGATTACCGTCTCGGTCGCATTTGCCACGCTCTTCATCGGGTACAGGCTGCTCAAAATCCCCTTTAGCCTGCTCGCCGGTATGCTGGCCGGTTTACAAACCCAACCTGCTGTGCTCGCCTTCGCCAATGAACAGACCGGCAACGAAGCGCCTAACGTCGGCTATGCGATGGTGTATCCCACCGCGACAATTGTCAAGATTATTCTGGCCCAACTCTTGCTCGGAAGTGGATGAGTCAGAGCGAGACGTGAAGCGAAGTCATTGGTGCGCAGAGACGTGGACGGCTAACCCGACTTCCGTATGTGCTGGGAGTGTGTCGCGATACCGGTTGTGCGCAGCGCGCCAGCATCTGTTGCAGCTAACCTGACCTTCCGTATGTGCTAGGAGTGTGTCAGCACACTCTTGTCTGTTTGATCGCACTTGACAATTTTTTTGATACAAGGTATCATTACTATCGCTGTCGCGTCAGGCAGCACTTTCTTTCGTTTCCAGTTATTGATATAAGGTATCATTTATGGAACAGGCTACCACCCACTCACATCGCCTGCCGGTCACGGTGCTCTCTGGCTTTCTCGGCAGTGGCAAAACCACGCTACTCAATCATGTGCTGGCAAACCGCGACCACATGCGCGTCGCAGTTATCGTCAACGACATGAGTGAAGTCAACATCGACGCCCAACTGGTGCGACGCGGTGAAGCTGCGCTCAGCCGCACTGAAGAACGGCTGGTTGAGCTAACCAATGGCTGCATCTGTTGCACACTCCGCGAAGATTTGCTCGTGGAAGTTGCCCGTCTCGCCCGCGAACGGCGCTTCGACTACATCCTGATCGAGTCGACCGGTATCGCCGAACCGCTGCCGGTGGCCGAAACCTTCACCTTTCCCGGCCCCGATGGAACAGTGCTTGCTGACCTGGCCCGGCTCGACACCATGGTCACGGTGGTTGATGCGTACAACTTCCCGCGCGATCTCTGCGCGCTCGATGAGCTGCGCGACCGTGATCTGGCGGTAGATGAGGAAGACGATCGCACCATCGGCGATTTGCTGATCGAACAGGTTGAATTCGCCGATGTGATTGTGCTCAACAAGATCGATCTGGTTGCTGCCGATGAGCTTGATCGGCTAGAGGCTATCTTATCCAGACTCAATCCCGACGCGCGGATCATCCGCAGCTCGTTCGGACAGGTACCGTTGAACCAGATTCTCAATACCGGTCTGTTCAGCTTCGAGCGCGCAGCCCAGATGCCGGGCTGGCTGAAAGAATTGCGCGGTGAACACACTCCTGAAACTGAAGAGTATGGGATCAGCAGCTTCGTCTTTCGCGCCCGTCGTCCCTTTCACCCCCAGCGTTTCTGGGATCTGCTCCACGATGAATGGCCCGGTGTCTTGCGCTCGAAGGGCATTTTCTGGCTGGCTACCCGAATGGATCAGTGTGGAATCTGGTCACAGGCTGGCGCGTCGTGTCGGATCGAACCGGGCGGTTGGTGGTGGGCGGCCAGCGCCGAACGGCCAGACGATCCTGCTGAGCAAGTGGCATTGGCCGCGATCTGGGATGATCAGTGGGGTGATCGCCGACAGGAGCTGGTCGTGATCGGCCAGGACATGGATACAGCGGCGCTCCAGGCGCGTCTTACAGCTTGCCTGCTCACCGATGCAGAAATGGCCCTCGGCCCATCCGGTTGGACAACTTTTTCTGACCCTTTCGGCAGTTGGGAGATCGCCTTTACCGTCGATGATGAAGCCGGGTAGCGTAACTTGCAGTACAATCAACCGTGTCATTTCGCAACATCTTTGTATCGAAAAGGAGCAGGTATGAAAGTCGCTTACATTTTCGCCACCTCTGGTCACACCGCCAGCTACAAGCTTGGCAAGATGATTCTGCCCCAACTCGAAGCCGGCAACCACGGCGCGCAGGTCGTTGGGATGTTCTTTTTCGACGACAATACCTATCTGCTGCGCGCAGGTGACCCGCTCGGTGAGCGCCTGGCAAAAGTGGCCGCTGAACAGGGCATTTTGCTGATGATGTGCGATCAATGCGCGCTTGAACGCGGATTGGCCGTAGGCGAACTGGGGAATTGTCAGGTGAGCGGCACAGTGGCCGGCGTGCAGGTCGGTTGTTTCCCCGATCTCTATGCTGCGCTGTCCGGTAATCCACCCGATCAGGTGATTACGCTGTAGCTTCTCGGGTGTAGGCAGTCTGTTGCCTGACTGCGCCGGCAACAGACACGAGAGATTCGGTGGTTGGTCTGAGCGCGCTCGCGCGCCAGAGACCAACCATCGTTTTGCATCGTCACGATCAGAATCTACCCTCCCGCAAACAAGCAATAGTCTCAGAGCGAGCGCAAGAAGTTCGCTTCAACCGCATGATGCCGGCAAAACCGCGACTCTGATTGCGCAGATTTGTGGTTGCGCCTCGCACCTCGTTGAAGGCGCGACCGACTATTTACAAACAGTCAACCCAACAGGGCCTGGAAAGTGGCAGGTATTGCGAGAAACGCGCTGGCGCGCAATGTCCGGTATGCGTTACAGGAAACAAACGTTACGTAAATTTGCACATTTGATCTCAATCGATGTTCGACCAAAGGCCGGTTGTTATCACCATCGAGAGAGCAACAATCCCTGCGCGCCCAGACTCCACGCTCACGCTCGCCAGATCGCTCTGAAACATCAGTGCTTGACGCCTGATAACAACTTTTATTATAATCCGCAGTAACATTCCCAAAAAGCACCGGAACAGTTCCAGCACCCGAGAAGGAAAGGAACCGCAATGAGGCAAGTATTCTCGCTTGTTCTGCTGTTTGTCATGGCACTCAGCGCATGTGGGAATTCAGAGTGCGACAACCTCGACCACTGTTGAATACCCAACACAGCCGATCAACATCATGGCCCCGGCTTCACCCGGTGGCGGTTGGGATAGCACAGCTCGCGCAATGCAGACTGCTCTGGCAGCAACCACCAATCAGACTGTCCAGGTCTACAACGTCAGTGGCGCCGGTGGCACGATTGGTCTGGCTCAATTTGTGAATGAAGCGAAGGGCAAGCCGCATGAACTCATGGTCGGTGGCCTGGTAATGGTTGGAGCCATTCAGACCAACAAAGCGCCGGTCAATCTGTCGCAGGTCACGCCCCTCGCCCTGCTCACAGCCGAAGCCGAAGCTATTGTCGTGCCTGCCGATTCGAAATATCAGACCATGCAGGAGCTGATCGAAGACTTCAAGGCCAACCCGACAGCCATAAGCTGGGGAGGCGGTTCGGCTGGCGGCACCGATCACATTTTGGTCGGCTTGATCGCCAAAGCGGTTGGCGTTTCACCGGCGCAGATCAATTACATTGCCTATTCTGGCGGCGGTGAAGCAACGGCAGCGATCCTCTCCGGCGCAGTGACGGCAGGCGTATCGGGAGTGTCTGAGTTCGCCGAACAGGTCGCCGCCGGCACGATGCGGATGCTGGCCGTTTCGAGTGAACAACCGATTGAAGGGGTAAATGCGCCAACCCTCAAAGAGGCCGGCATTGATGTCGCCTTGATGAACTGGCGCGCCGTCTTCGGAGCGCCTGATCTGACTGCTGAACAGCGCGCTGCGGTTATTGCCGCGCTTGAGAAAATGCATGCCAGCAAAGAATGGCAGGATGCGCTGGCGAAAAATGGCTGGACCGACTACTTCCGAGCAGGCGATGAATTCAGCGCCTTCCTCAATAATGAGATTACTCGCATTGAGGCGGTGTTGCGTGATCTCGGATTGATCCAATGAACGCGGAAACTCGGGCACTTCTCTGGCTGAGGCTCACAGCGTTAGCCGTGATCGGTTTGGGTGGGGTTATCCTCACCCAAACCTCACAAATCGGCGAAAATCTCGGATATACGATCATTGGACCGCGATTCTTCCCAACACTGGTCGGGATTGGGTTTCTGATTCTGGGTGGTCTGCTATTTCTTCGCCTTACCATGTTTCCCGATCAGACCTTGATCGACGAGGTGGTCGCTGAAGAACGCATGATCGATTGGCTGATGACCGCTACTGTACTGGCATTGCTGGTCGTGTATGCTGCCCTGTTAGAATCACTCGGCTATGTGCTTGCGACAACTATCTTTTTCGCGCTGAACAGTCGTGTGCTGGGAAGCCGACGCCTCCGCCGCGACGTTCTGATCGGTTTTGCAATTGGCATCGCTGTCTATCTTTTCTTTACCCGCCTCCTCGGTGTTCGCCTCCCCGCTGGTCTGTTGAGCGGTCTGTTATAGGAATATCGTCGTGGAAGTATTCCAGCAATTATTGATCGGCTTCAGTCATGCGCTCACCCCGCAGTACCTGCTGTTAGCCGCTATCGGCGTCACTATCGGCACAGCCGTCGGTGTTCTGCCCGGAATCGGGCCGGCGCTCACCGTCGCCCTCTTGCTGCCACTGACGTACAACTTCGACCCGACCGGCGCATTGATCATGTTCGCCGGCATCTACTATGGCGGTATGTACGGCGGTTCTACCACCTCGATCCTGCTCAACACGCCGGGTGAGTCGGCATCAGTGGCAACAACCCTGGAAGGATTCGCGATGGCGACTTCAGGCCGGGCCGGCGCTGCCCTGGCTACCGCAGCCATCGGATCGTTCGTTGCTGGAACACTCTCTACCCTTTTGCTCACCTTTACCGCGCCGTGGCTGGCCAGAGCTGCGCTACTCTTCCAACCCGCCGACTATTTCGCGCTGACAGTGTTAGCCTTTGTGAGTGTGACCGCACTGGTCGGTTCATCGCTCTTGCGCGGGATGATCAGCCTCTTCATCGGTCTCTTCTTCGGCCTGATCGGAATCGACGTGCTTTCGGGGCAAGTGCGATACACATTCGGCGTGGTTGAGTTGCTCGACGGGATCGATGTGGTCGTCGTTGCCGTCGGTCTGTTTGCAGTTGGTGAAGCGCTCTTCGTGGCCTCACAATTCCGCCAGCGCCGGGAAGAGGTGCTCGCCGTTCGTTCTCGAATCGGAATGAACCGCGAGGAGTGGCGACGCTCGTGGCCGGCATGGTTGCGTGGCGCCTTGATCGGATTTCCTCTTGGCGCCTTGCCCGCCGGTGGCGCAGAAATCCCGACCTTTCTCAGCTACACCCTGGAGAAGCGACTCTCAAAACATCCCGATGAATGGGGGCGTGGCGCTATCGAGGGTGTAGCCGGGCCAGAAGCGGCCAACAATGCCGCTTTTTCCGGCGTTTTGGTGCCCCTCCTGACCCTCGGATTACCAACCTCGGCAACCGCAGCGATTTTGCTCGCCGCTTTCCAAATCTACAATCTCCAACCCGGACCGCTCCTGTTTCAAAAAGCGCCGGATTTGGTGTGGACGCTGATTGCCAGTCTGTACGTTGGCAATGTTATGCTCTTGATCTTGAATCTGCCGCTCATCCGCATCTGGATCAAGATTCTTACCATCCCGCGCTCGCTGCTCTACAGTGGCATCCTCGTGTTCGGCACGCTTGGCGTCTACAGTATGTCCAACAGCTTTATCGATGTCCTCTTGATGTACGGCATCGGCGTCATCGGTTTCTTTATGCGACGGTTTCGCATACCGATCGGGCCGGCCATCCTCGGCCTGATCCTGATGCCACTGGCCGAAGCGCACTTTCGGCGGGCACTGGCTATCAGTCAAGGCGATCTCAGCGTCTTCGTCACCCGTCCCATTGCGCTGAGTCTCCTGCTTGCCACTCTGGTAGCGATCATCTTGCCCTACCTGCCAGTGTTGATCAACCGACTCACCGGCAAGCGAACGCCTGCCGGTCGTCTGGTTTTTGGGCAAGGTGAAGAGGATTGAGCAGCTTCTGTAAAGGCAACTCCTCATTCACCTCAGTTCCGGCCAGGCCGGGCAACGCGATGGTGAATGCGGCTCTCACCCTGTTGTGCGCAAACCGGCTGCAATTGCATTCACCAGCAAGAGCAGATCGGTCAGGGTCTCTTCAGCAGCCGGATCATGAGCGGCCCGCTGCGCTCGCCATTGGCGTAAGAGCGCAATCTGGCGCTGATGCAGCGGCGCCAGTCCGATCTGCCGCCGGGCCAGTGTGGCCGCAATCTGGGGCCGACGTTGGGCAATCGGCATGCCGAAGATGGCGCTCAATGCCGCTTCGGTACGCGCAAACTCGGCGTCGATCAGCTCAAGGAACTGCTGCCGCAGCGCCTCATCTTCGACCAGTCCGGCATAGGCATGCATCGTTTCGCGGTGCGCCGTTTGAATACTGGTGCTCACATTAGCCAGCAGATAACGCAACAATGGCCAGTTCCACTGCTCGGCGCGCACTTGTTCCCAGGCTGCGGGATCGGTCTGCTGTAAAGCGCTCAGAGCGTAACCAACTCCATACCAGCCGGGTAAATAGAAGCGAGCCTGATTCCAGCTAAAGACCCAGGGAATTGCCCGCAGATCGGCCAGCGTGGCCTGACCGGTGCGCCGGGCGGGCCGGGAGCCAATGCGACTCTGCTCGATGACATCAATCGGCGTAGCCTGCCGGAAGAAGGTCAGGAAGCCATCGCGTTCGATCAGATCGCGATAGGCAGCCTGCGCCTGTCGCGCCAACCAGTCCATTACCGGCTCGAGCGGATGTTGCTCAACCGCTTGACGCCGTTGCCGCAACGTATGGACGGTCGTGCCGGCCAGCAGCAACTCTAGATTGTAAGCTGCGGTCAACCGATTAGCATACTTTTGCGCGATCACTTCACCCTGTTCAGTCAGCCGCAAATCGCCATTCAACGTGCCCGGCGGTAACATCGCGATGAAGCGATTGGTTGGCCCGGCGCCGCGACTGATCGTCCCCCCGCGACCATGGAAGAAGCGAATGCGCACCCCGCGCTCGCGCCCCACCTCTGTCATCGCGCGCTGCGCCCGGTAGAGCGCCCACTGACTGGCCAGAATGCCACCATCTTTGTTACTATCGCTATAGCCGATCATGACCTGCTGCACCAGTTCGCCACCGTTGGCCTGGGCACGCAGACTGCGTTGCGTTACCGGATGATCGAGGATGTCGGCTAAAATCTGGGGACTATGTTCGAGATCGTCAATTGTCTCAAACAGAGGCACAACCGGCAAACGACACACCAATCCTTCAGGAGTAGCATAAGCCAGCCCCGCTTCACGGGCCAGCAAATACACAACCAGGACATCAGTAACATCGCGGGTCATACTGATGATGAGCGGGCCAAGCCCGGCCAGCCCGTGGCGCGCAATGTGGGCCACCAATACCCGATAACAACTGACGACTGCTGTCGCTTCCGGGCCAAGTGGTGTGTCGGGATGAGCAAAGGGACGTGGCGAGGCGACTTCGCGTTCGAGCAACGCCAGTCGTTTTGCCGGATCGGGACTGAACAGATCATCGGCAGGCAAGCCGGCAGCCATTAACAACTGCGCCAGCGCGCGATCGTGGAACTGGCTGTTCTGGCGAATGTCGAGCGTGGCCAGGTGAAACCCAAAAGTCTGCACCAACTGGATCAGCGGTCGGACCTCGGCATCGACTAGTCGTTCAGCGCCGATTGCGCGGAGATAACCGGCAAACTCGCGCAAATCACGCAACAGCTCATCGGCCTGACGATAACGGCCAGGCTCATCTACAAGCCGCGCGGCCTCTGCCGGAGCGTCATCAATTGGCAGTCGGGCCAGCATCAGATTGAGCGCCTGTCGCCAGGGCTCGTTGGGATTGCGGGCAATTGCCCGCGCGCCGCGTTCACCCAACCCGTCAGCCAGTCGTTGAATAAGCGTGGTCAATCCCTCCGGCGTCGGTGTCAGCCGATCGGAGATGCTTAGATGACGGGCGGCCAGTCGAAGCCGGCGACGGATCAGGCGCAACGCTTGCAAGCGCAATTCCTGGAGGGTCTGGGCAGTAATGTCGGCGGTGACCAGCGGATGACCATCGCGATCACCCCCCACCCACGAACCGAAACTGAGTCGCGGCCAGTGTTCGGAAAGTAGCGCCAGATCAAACCCGTTTGCCTGCCAGGCGTAGCGTAACTGATTATCGAGCACCGGCAATACATCAGGAAAGACGTTAACCAGGTAGTGCAGAACATTCCGCACTTCCGAGGGCACATCTGGTTTGCTGAGAAAAATGTCACCGGTGCGCCACAAACGTTCGAGCAGTGTCACAATCTCGGCTTCGATCTCAGCCTGCTCTGCCGGTGACCAGCGTTGACTCTCGCGCCGAACCAGCAACAAGTACAGCTCACGATAGTGTTCGAGAACGGTTGCTCGTTTCGCTTCAGTCGGATGCGCAGTCAAGACCGGCTCAACCCGGATGTCCGGCAGTGCTGTCGCGATCTCTTCCGCAGTCCAACCGGCCTGTTGCAGTTTGATCAAGGTATCACGCCAACGCCCCGACTCGGGTGGCAAATCGGGGTCACGATCTGCAATACGGCGCTGCTGAACTGCGGCGTTCTCTTCGGCAATGTTCAACAATTGGAACGCGATCACCAGCGCCTGCGCCAACGCGCGGGTTGGCACGCTGGTTTCCTGGCTGGTCGTTGATCCCCACGGCAGCACTGCTGCCACTTCCTCAGTTGCCACCTTTCGCAACACCGACCGAAAACAGTCTAGCAAGAATCCAAAATCGATATCGACTTTCGCCTGATCTAGTGGTTGCATCTATCTTCACCTCTGCTGGCTTTACGGTAGGAGTGGCAAGTGCGGATCTTGCTGACACAACTCCCAGGTATCATACCATAGAGGCGATAGCCGATAGCCGATAGCCGATAGCCGATAGCCGATAGCCGATAGCCGATAGCCGATAGCCGATAGCCGATAGCCGATAGGCGCTCTACGTAATCTGTGATCTCTTTCGCGAAAAGGGAGAGACGTTGCAATGCAACGTCTCTCCCTTCCTCTAGAGGGTAAGTCGCAAGGTAAAGTCGGTCAGCGATAAATCACCGGGACATAGACATTAATGCCTGACGATGGCGGCAAAATCTCGATTGTCCGAATAATCCCATTGGGTGGCGAAATGTTTTCGCCGCGGTTATTGCTGCGCCCCTGGGCATCTTCACCGGTAAAGGTGGTATAGTCAACCACAATACCGATGTCATATATTCCCGGCTCGGCAAAGATTTGACTCCAGTTTGCAGGGCCGGTCGTTTGCGCATCCAGCCAATCGCTAAGACTCACAGTATATGTCGCGCCAGCTCCCATTGCGCTCTTAGGCACCTGGGCTGAAACTGTTGCGCATTCCGGCAATGCAGTATTTGAGGCATTTGGATCAGGCGGCGGCACTGCCGTCAACGCCGGCGTTGACGGGTTGCTTCGGCGAGCGATGCACAAATCGACAAAGAAACCACCGTCGCCAGTCGCCGCCACAACACTGCGCGTTGCTGCGAGGCTATTGTTGCGCAGATTGCGCAGAGTCAGGACAATATTGCTAAACTGACCGTTCACCGTCTGCACATTGAAGGTATCGATCAAAATATCGGGGCGCGCCGCCACCACCTTCTCAACGGCGAAGTAGTACAGTTTCGGCGAGATGGTGCGATTGCCAGGATCTTGAATCAAGCGAGCCCGAAATTGCATACAGGTAGCCTGAATTTCCTCATCGGGAAAGGCCGTAATCAAGCGCACAGTGTTCTCGCCATTGATTGATCGCAATGCCGAACCTGGATCGCCATCGAGGATACGCCAGCGCGAGGGATTGGTCGAGGCGGTTGAAGGGTTGAAATCGCTTTCGCGACAGGTGCCACTCGTCACCACTGCCCGGAACTGAACTTCAATATCAGCATCGGGATTGGTGGCCGGACGCTCAATACTGGTCAACCACTTCAACGCCAGCAGACGGGAAGTCTCACCTTCGGTTAACACGCTAAATGGCTGCGAGTAATACCATCCTTCCGGCGCGCGGACTGCGCTGGTCGTTTCGTTAGCCCCACCCACACCACCGACAAAAATTGTCGATTGGGGCTGATTACTCTCATTAGAACCACCTGCAACGAAGATCCAGGCCGCGTTGACAGAGCTTGTGCTGCCTGCCGGCGGCACAGCCGGCACCAATGCCACGGAAGCATTGAGGCGTCGGTTTGGTTGCGGCAACACGTAGTCGTTCGTTTCGTCAGTGCCGACAAAATAGGTGTTGCTTTCGGTCAAGTCCTCCAGCAAAAACGAATCATCGTGGATCGACACCGGAATTGTAGCCGTTGCGCCACTGGCTCCCGGCGATCCGGTGGATGTGGAACCGGTCACGTAGTAGAGTCGGTTGTTGAAGCTCAAGCCGGTGACTCCCTGCCGACCCTGAATACTGATCGACTGCGCTCCCCCACCGCTCGTCTTGGCAACCTGGTTCGTCCAGGTCAATGCGCCCGTATCGGGGTTGACATCTGCCCGCCACACTGCCGTATTGAGAGTCGAGCAATTGATGGCAGTGCAGCCGCCTAACAGGAAAATAGCGTCTTTCTGCACCGGCACGCCACTTTCGACCCGGGTTGCCCGCGTAGCGATAGCTGTGCCTGAATGCAGCCCAAATGGCAAATCGTTCAGGCGTTTCCAGACTGTAGGCGGATTGGGATTGGTCGGATTGTCTGGATTCACCAGATTCCCGTTTGCGGCAACCTGAGTGTAAAAGACGAAGGGGTAGAGGTCTTCTTGTAAGAACTGACCAGGCGCAATACTTAACCCACCGATAACGTAGATAAAATCCTTGCCGGCGTTGGTGCGCACATAGGCAATCTGAACGTTCTGAACGCCTCGCAGATCGGGCGAATTTGGATTGGTGATGATGTTACCATTATCATCAAGAGTTGGAAATCGCCAGTTATCAGGCGCACTCCAGGCGGTAATCAGGCCGCTGCTATTGACCGTTGCCCGTTGCACAACGTTGAGTGAAAAGTCGTAAGTCTGACAATTCTGATCGTAGACGCTCCCACCTACAACAAAGATATACCCAAGGTTTGAACCACCGCTATCCGGCACTGCCACTGCCCCGGCTCGCGAACGAGCGTTGAGCAACAGATCACAATCAGGTCCAGGATCAATTCCTGGTATCTCGAAAGCTTGAAAGAAGGCATTGCCATTTGGATATGGTGTTTCATTCGAGACCAGGGAACCTGAATCCTGGACAACCTCGGCCCGATAGACAAAACGCGAACGGTTCTCTTCGTTAGCATTCGGACTGGTCGCGCCACCGACGACAAACAGGTAGCGGTCGAGCGCCACCAGCGCAGCATCGCTCAGCGGTTGCGGCAGGTCAGCGGTTGCGCGCCACTGGTTTCGGTTTAGCGCTCCTACCGGCGCCAGTTCAACCGAGCCAATCTGATCGGGATTGGTCGGCGAAGCGGGGGAGGCCGCAACCACTGTGCGCTGAAAGACACCGCGCGCAAAATCAGACTGGGTATTGTAGATATACTCCGTAAACCCGGTCTCATCTTCAAGAGCGCGCGCTGACGAAGGCGGCCAGGCAGACAGGATAAGCCAGAGCGATAACCCGCCGATGACGAGTAGAGTCAGAGGACGATAGCGACGAAGCTGTAGCAATGACATCATTACCATAACCTCCCTGGCGGCGATATAGGGCAGCGCAAGTGGTATCGCTGACAAAAACCGGTGCTATACGGGCGGTATAGCGCCTGCATGCCGTCGTATTGCGATCAGTTCACACTGCACACATTGCCATCGAGGCGTATGCGCAGATTCTGCTCGATTGTGGAGATAAATCCAACTCCCTGACCAGACGGCTCAAGCGTCACAATCATATCAGACTGGGTCGAGCTACCATTGAAGATCTGGCTGTACATCCGTGGGCCTGCCGTCGGCGGATCGAGCGGATGCCGGTAGAAGAGATAGGCCTGCATCCGATACGTGCCGCGCGGAATCTCCTCAAAGGTATAGCGCACCCGACCATCAGTGCCGGCCACGATCGGCGCTCGATAAATGCTACCGGTCGTCACATCCTCCAGGATCACCTCGCCGACATTCGGGTAGCGCAGGCCGCCAACGGACTGGAAGTGATCGCCAGGAATAGTGGCGCGCCACTCGCCATCGCTGCCGTTGATACACGGCCCACGCTCGACCTGCTCGTTAATTGCCAGCATGATCCGGTCAACGTTGTTCAAGCCATCAGGTCCGCGTTGTAGCGTCTCGGCAATATAGAAGTGACGCGGCGTTGAAGCAACTCCATCCCGCAAGCCAACTGTAGGCACCGAGGAAATCGTCAGCACATAGATGTCGGTTTGCACATCCTGGCGTGATTTGATGGCCTGCGCCTGCTGGATCATTTGCGTGAGCGGGCGATCAAAGGTCTTGTTGCCTGACGTGTAGAGGCCACCCACCTCAGTGGTCTGGCATTCCGCAGTGTCCAGTACCGCTCCCTCCAAAGCGCGACACCAGTGACCTTGCGGGTACGTGTTACTATTGCTCTGACCACCATTCAGAGTACTATTGCTCGTGTCGATGAAGTAGTTCGGCAACCCGTCGGTAACAAAGATGACTACTCGTCGATACGACCACTCACGGCCATTGTGAACTATCTTTGTTGGGGCGCGATCGAGTATCTCGCGAACCCGATAAAGCGCGCCGGCTGCGTTCGTTCCGCCCCAGGTCAGGTACGGATCGCCATTGGTGAAGAAGTCATTGCTTCCCCAAGTCCTGGGAGCGCGACCAGCGTCGTTCGTAGCTCTTACATTGTGAGCGCCAGCGGCGTGAATAACCCGCTTCAACTCCACCGGATCGCTGCTGAAACCGGTGTTCAGACTTGGATACTGGTACCCTTGCGGCATATCGTGGATAAACCAGACGATCTTCATCTGATCCGATGGCCGGGCGCTGTCATACCCTTCATTGCCGGGCATATTGGTCTGATCAACGAGCAGTTTCGTCGCCTCTTTCGCAACATAGATTCGACGCTCTTCGAGCGGTGTCCAGGCATATTGGGGAGAGCCATTGCAGATCTGCTTGCCGCTTCTATCACGATCGACAGGCTCTCCATTCGGACCTGGCAGGCATTGGCGCGCCACCCCATTCACCCGACCCCGCCCAAGGAAGTCAGCGTTCATTGAACCGGTAACATCCAACACAACCACGTATTGCACCGGCAACCGCTCGCCCACATTAACCTGATATTCCGGCCACAGCTCGACACTACCGGTCAGGCGCACCACGCTGGTATTTTCGGGTGGTGGCGGAGTGGCCGAGCAAGCGGTACCCTGCCGGTCAGGTTCGCCGAGGAAGATGAAATCCATGTAGTTGCGATTTCGCTCGCGGCCATATTCGGTCAGCACGAAGAGACCGAAGCGAACGACGCGATAGGCGGCATTAGATCCCTGTCCGACTGCCACGTCGTAGATAGGCAACACCATGCGGGTGCCGTTGGCAATATGCGCATCGAGCGCGCCGCGCACATCGGTGCTGTTGTTATAACCGGTGCTCCCGTAGATCCAGTCGCCGATATTCAACTCGCCGGGCCGTTCAGGATAATTTGACGGCTGAGGCAGATGGCTGGCCGGCCAGGGGGTCACCTCCATGAAACCGCGGGAGAGCGTTCCGGTGCCGGTGAGCGACATCGCCAGTTCCTGATTGCTGTTGGCGTTGGCGCCGCTCGCGCCGCGACCATCGAGCCAGCGCAGCCAGCCAAAGCCGCCTGGCGTTGCGCCATCAGCCGGATAGAGGCGCATTTTGGTATAACCCCTGTAAGTTCCGGTAGTAAGACGTTGCCAGTTATTATCTGGCTGACCATCGTTATCGGCGTCACCCGGATTGCGAAATTCGTTGCCGCTGATGTAGTCGTTGTTAACGCCAATCGGAAACACGCCATCAGTGGGCGGGCAAGTGCCGGCATAAGCGGTAGCCGCAATCGGCAGTTGATTCTGATTGACAACGCGGGCAAAGGTAGTGTCAACCATGCCTTCAAGGTTGACCTGGATGTACGCCGCGTTATCGGGAGCTACCGTGCCGTCGCGAGTAATGCGAGCGCCGCCCTCAAGCGGTTCGCCGCGGGCATTGAGGTAGAACGCTTCCAGTTCGATATTTGGATCGTTCTCGACATCGATGCCGTTAGAGCGCAGCGAGTTGACAATCGCATTATAAATGACCGTGTTCGTCGTGCCAGCCGGACGGCGAAGGTATGTGTTCATCGCCGCGAGTGACGCGGCGTTGGCAGCGGCGACAGCCCGTCGCTCCTCAGAAAAGGTGCGACCCACGTCTACCGATAAAGCCACCATCCCCATCAACACAACGATCATCAGGGCCAGCAAAGGGATGCTTTGACCCCGCGCTCGTCGTGGCGGGTTGTGATTAATGTTGCGACGCTTCGACATAGTTTTCCTCCGCTTTCTTGATCGGGTTGATGCTTCGATGATGACCAGCAGATAGCGAACCCTCATTCCTCGCTAACCAACAAACTGACTCCGGATAGGCATTGTGTGAGTCACGCGCAAAATGATCTCTCTTCCGAGCACCGGCGCAAATGGAAAGAACAGCCGATAGCGATAGCGAATGGTCACTCTGATCCAGCAGTTCTGACCAGCGTTGCGCATATCAACACGCGGCGTAGTCGTCGCGCACGTGCCACTCAAATTGGCCGGATTGGATCCTTTGGGATTTTCAATAATCACAAAACCATTCGGATTTGTTGGATTGTTTTTATCAAAAATAAGAGACAATTGTAGCTGGTCATTGACACCATCATTATTTAAATCCATGAGATTAGCGACCCCAACCGGCTGGGTACCGCCAGCCGTTCGGATTCGTCTGTAAATCTCTTCGTAATTGAGTCGAACCTCTGTCACCTGTCCACTGCTATTGGTCACAACTACCGGATAGCTGCCATATGTCGCTCCTTCCTGAGCCGCGGCTCGCAGCGCCTGCAGGGTAAAAAAGATCAGGCCAAGATCAACCGCCGCGGACAGCAACAGAAAGATGATGGTGGCAGTCAAAGCAAACTCAACCAGGGCTTGTCCAACAGTTTTGCGACGACGCTTCATCTGTCATCTCCTCTTTCATGCTTTCACTGGCCGGTCTGCATGTTCTGCCAGTCGGCGACATCGCGGGCGCAAGCCACGCCGCGTGGATTGTTTGGGTCAACGCCAAGGTTTTCAATCGAGCGGCGCTGAATGACGCGCAACGTGAAGTTGTTATCATCAAGACCGATCAAATCGAAGAGCGGCGTGATCCCCCGGATTGGATAGTTGATCTCTATTTCAATCGGCCCGCGATCGCTGAGGTTGCGGGTACCCCCACCCCCTGGGTAACGAATAGTGACATAATCCTCGATGCGCCGTCCTTCATTTGCTGAACCATCAAACAGCACAATGTCAGAGCGAATCGCTTCCATAATCCCGCGCACACACGCATCGGCAGTAAAACCGGGATAGTTAGCGGGAGGATTGTTGCGCAATTGCAGCCAGGTTTCATGAGGCGGCAATTGAGCGGCTGCTTCAGCGCCGTTACGGGCTGCCTGCGAGACCATCGAGTAGGCAAAGATGATGTAGCCAAACTCGATGATGCCGAACAATACGATCAGCATAAACGGCAGCAGGAGAGCCATCTCAACCATTGATTGTCCCTGTTTTACCTTCATGGCGCGCGCTCCTACTCAAGACATTTGCTCTGGTTATCAGTATATGACGACAGGGCCGGTGGTAGAATAGTCCGAAGGTACCGGCTTTTTTGACGCTAGCGAGCATTAAAACAGCGAAACAGGCGCCGGTTCACGCCTGTCTCGGCCATCTGGCGGTCGGTCGTTGACTCAATCGTGACCGCCAATATATTGCACGATCATGCGCTGCCAGTAGGGCCAATCATGGCACCAGCCGTCCCAAATCCGTAGAGCGTTGCCGATTCCTTTCGCCCAGAGCTGACTGGAGAGCAATTCGTTCGACCACGCCGCTGGATCGTCGCGCCCGGTAACCAGGATAATATCGGTTTCTCGCAGACGATCGATCGTCCAGGGATCGTTGAGATTTGGCACGAAGTCAACCGGATTGTGAAAGTAGACCCCTTGCGTGTAGTTAGTAAAGAACCGCTTGAGATCGTACAATCCCGACAACCCGATCACGCGCCGCACCAGACCAGGATGACGCAGAGTGAAGATCACCGCTTCACTGGCTCCAAACGAGCACCCGGTCGCAATCAGAAATGGATTGGAATTGAGATGACGTATCAATGGCAACACCTCGGTCAGTAGATAGTGTTCGTACTGTTCTTCACGCCAGATCCGGGCATCTGTGTCGGCAGTGTAGTTGTACCAGCTCTCGCTGTTAACGCTATCGACACAGATGAGCTGGATCCAGCCTTGCTCTAGGTGATGCCCCAATGCGGCGACCATCCCCCGATCCTCGTATTCATAAAACCGACCGTGTGAAGTGGGGAAAACGAGTACCGGCGCGCCGGCATGGCCGAATATGAGCAGTTCCATCGTTCGATTAAGGGCAGGGCTGTGCCATGAGTGATATTGACGTTGCATAATCTACAGGCCACGAAGTTTACATTTGCGAGTGACAATAAGCAAAATGATAGTCCGGGCTGGCGTGGCTGTCAACGCCAGCCGGAAAGGTAGTAGTGCATGACCTCACTGACTGCAACCGGCCTGCGCGAACTCACCTGGTCACAAATCGTTGCGCTCATCTGGGGCCGCTGGCTGATGAGTCTCGCCTTCCGGATTGTCTACCCATTGCTGGCGTTTCTTGCCGCCGGTTTCACTATCGATCTCAGCGCTGCCAGTCTGTTGATCACAGTGCAGGTGGCAGCATCGTTACTCAGTCCACTCGGTGGCGCGCTCAGCGACCGGTTCGGCGATCGTGTAACGCTCATCTGGAGCAGTGCTATTTTCACGCTCGGCGCCACCATCTGCGCGTTCAGCAACGCCTTCATTCCCTTTATGATCGGCTATGCCGTGATCGGGCTGGCAATTGCGCTGGGGATGCCGGCATTGCAGAGCTATGTAAGCGCGCGTAGCCGATACGAACGTCGGGCCAGAATGCTTGGCGCACTGGAATTGAGCTGGGCATTGTCAGCGCTGATCGGCGTGCCGCTGGCAACGGCGATCGCTGAGCGATTTGGAATCGGCGCTGTATTTGGCAGCCTGGCGCTTGCCGGCGCATCTATGATTGGATTGTATGCTATACTGCCTGTTGATCCTCCCGCACTCGCTCCATCGCACCCGGCTGGATCATCGACATCCGCAGCCAACACCATGGCAGTGTTGCGCCAACCAACAGTCGTGGCCGCGCTAGGGTTTATCTTGATACAACTGGCCGCAGTTGAGCTGATTTTCGTGAGCTACGCCGGTTGGCTGAGCAGCGTATTCGGGGCGACCACCACCCAATTAGGTCTGGTCTTTGCTCTTTTGGGATTGGTTGAACTGATCGGTTCACTGACTGCTACCCTCTTCACCGATCGGATCGGCAAACGGCGCGCGGTATTAGCTGGTTTTGCGCTGGTAGGGATCTGGCTGTTACTCTTGCCCTTGAGCGGTTCGTGGCCGGTCTTTCTCGCAGTGCTGCTGGCTTTTGATCTGTGTTTCGAGTTTGCGATTGTCTCAGCCTTTCCCCTCTTCAGCGGTCTCAGCGCCAGGGGACGCGGCGCGATCCTGGCGATGATGACGGCGTGCATCGGTGGTGGACGTATTCTCGGTTCGCTGGCCGGGCCATGGATAACGGCCACTGCCGGCTATACGCTGAATAGCATGCTGGCTGGCGGTCTGGTCTTGCTCGGCGTCGGATTGGGTGTATGGATGATACGCGAAGGGCGGGTTTGAAGCAAGGGGATCGCGCGGTGTAACCAGCTTCGCGCCAGTTGCATCGTATTGGTAGCAATAACAAACGTTGCCACGAGAAAGGAAGCCAACTATGGCCTTGATGCAGGAAAAAGATCGCAAAGCGGTAACGGAAGCCTTCGCTGGATTGCAGCGCCCGGTCGAGATCGTGTTATTTACCTCGGCAGAGAGCGGTGAATACAGTGAAGTTACCCATGAACTGCTCCAGGAGGTGGTGGCGCTTAACCCGCTGTTGCGTCTGAACGTGTACGATCTGGAGAGCGATGGCGCATACGCCGCAGAACTGGGAGTTGACAAAGCGCCCGGAATCGTCTTCTTGATCGGTGAAGAGCGACAAAATCACGGGTTGCGCTTTGCCGGTTTGCCCAGCGGCTACGAATTTGCTTCGTTGATCGAGGCGATCCGGCTGGCTGGCGGCGCCGCGCAACCCGATTTGCAACCGGCAACGCTGGCGTTGCTCGAGACGATCAAGGCGCCGATGCACTTGCAGGTGTTTGTGACTCCAACCTGCCCCTATTGCCCGCGAGCCGTCGTTATGGCGTACCGGCTGGCTCTTGCCAACCCGTATATCACCGCTGAGGGGATTGAAGTGACCGAATTTCCCGAACTCGGTGATCGCTATGCAGTAATGGGTGTGCCAAAGACAGTGATTGACGATCTGGTGCATATCGAAGGGGCAGTGCCGGAAGGGATGATGGTCAACAAGCTGCGTGAGGCAATTGTCGCTGCGGCGTGATAGTCAATGGCTTGAGCAACTCTTGCCGGTTGTCTGATAGCGGCAGCGCGCCACGCAGATCCAGCCCGCCATCGCAGGTATGTTATACTAAACAGTACCAGCATGGCTGCGATGGAGGAACACTGTGCCGGGACCAATTATCGACCTTTCGCTGTACGATGACGAGCAAGCGTTGCTTGACGGGTTGCGTCGCGGTGACCCTGACGCCTGCACCTGCTTCGTGAAACGCTTTGCGCCTTTAGTCTATGCGCGGGCGCTGCGTTTGCTCGGCGATGCAGACGACGCCGAAAATGTATTGCAGACCACATTTATCAAAGCGTGCGCCGCGCTGTCTGAATATACCGGAGCCGGTAGCCTGAAGAGCTGGCTCTACCGGATTGCTTCAAATGAAGGATTGATGCTCTTGCGGCAAAAGCGACCACAGGTTGGCCTGGATGCCGCCGGTGAGCTGACGCCGGACGAAACAGATCTTCATTTCAACATTCCATGGGCGCTTGATCCGGCGCGGAGCGTTCTCGAAGGGGAATTGCGGCGCGAAATTGCCCGCGCAATTGCCGAATTGCCCGATGGATTGCGGGAAGTGGTGGTCTTGCGCGATATTGAACAATTGAGCACCGAAGAGACAGCCGAGCGGCTGGGTATCAGCGCTGGCGCGGTCAAGGTGCGCCTCCACCGCGCTCGTTTGCGGTTACGCGAAGCGTTGGCACGGTATCTCGAAACTGTCAGCGAGACCACATCCCAAAGGGATAACAGCGCCTGACCCTGGCGCGGCTGAGGAATCTCATGGAATCGCATGCGCATCATCACTGTCTTGACCTCATTGATCGCCTGAACGAGTATCTTGATGGCGAGCTGAATGCAGATTCTTGCGCCGAGCTAGAAGCGCACTTGCGCGCCTGTCCGGAATGTCAGGAATTGCTGCTGTCGTTGCAACAGACGGTGGATCTGCTCCACCATCTCGACGATGAGCCGCTGCCACTGCCGCCGGCGCTAGAGGATCGTCTCGCGCGCCAGTTGCAACAACGACTGGCGACCAAATCGCACTAACGGCCATAATGAGCGGTCAGTAACTGGCGAAACGCATACGCAACCGGCGACAACGGTCGCGCTGCGCGCCAGAGCAAGCGTAGCGTGCGCCGCAACAGGCGGCCCTTAATAGCAATCGGATGCAGCGCCCCTACCTCTTGTTCGGCAGAGATGGTATACAAGGGCAAAATGGTCAGACCGGTTCCGATCATCACCATCCGTTTGATCGACTCAAGATTATCAAGCTCGGCAATGACGCGCGGAGTCAACGATTGTTCGCGCAATGCCTGATCGAGCCACGAGCGGGTCTGACTATTCGATTGACGCATAACCATTGGCTGGCCGGCCAGCTCGCTTAATGCAACCTCATCCCTGCCCCACCATGGATGACGGCGACCAACGATGACATACTGGTCGAACTCACGCAACGGTTGTTGCTGAATATCAGAGGCAGTGCTTTCTAGCTCTCCTTCAATTGCACCTAGATCAAGAGCGCCGCTGCGCAACTCGTTGACAATCGCCGGCGTAGTGCCGGTCTGCACGCTGACGGCGAGATTCGGGTACCGCTGGCCAAACATCTGTACCCATTCGGGCAAAAGATAAGCGCTAACGCCGGGTGTAACCCCGATCAGCAACTGACCGGCCCGCAGACCGGCCACATCGGTCACGGCCAGCTCCGCTTCCGCGACGAGGCGAAAGATACCCTCGCAGTATGCCAGCAAGCGCTGCCCGGCAGGAGTCAGTTCGACGCCGCGTCGGCCCCGCACAAACAGCTCGGTACCCAACGACTCTTCTAACGCGCGAATATGCTGGCTTACGCCTGATTGAGTCATGTGCAACTGCTCAGCAGCTTTGCTAAGGCTGCCTGCCGCAACCACCCGAGTGAAGATATCGAGCTTGTACAGATCGAGCATCGTTGCTCTCCTGACGCCCAGGCGCATATCTCGCGACGCGGAAGCGCCATTCCACGGCGTCATCAACACGCAAAAACCACCAGCTTACCCCGCGAACAGGCCATCTATTCCATATTGTAATAACCGACCCTTATCAGAGGTATAAGTCTTCACTAAGAGATAGTATAAGCAAGTTCCGGCTTCTGCCAAGAGGGATTTTTTGTTATCATTCGTACAAACAATACCAACACTCTAGTCAAGCGGCTGGCGCCAACGCTGCACACGGGAAGTAGACCCTGACAGGCAATGAAAGCAGAAGAAGGGAATGTAAGCAATGTTGCTGAAGTACTTTTACGATGAGATGCTGGCGCAGGCATCCTATCTGATCGGTTGCGCCAAGACTGGCGAAGCGATGGTGATCGATCCGATGCGCGACGTTGAGCCGTATCTGCGCGTCGCCGCTAAAGAGAAGCTGCGAATTACCCACGTCACTGAGACGCACATCCACGCCGACTTTGTGAGTGGCGTGCGCGAGCTGGCCGCTCGCACTGGCGCGCAGATGTATCTGAGCGACATGGGTGATGAGAACTGGAAGTATGCGTATCCCGAGGTAGGCAAAGCGATCCTGGTCAAGGATGGCGACACCTGGATGGTGGGCAACATCAAGGTGCAGGTGATTGCAACCCCCGGTCACACCCCTGAACACATTGCTTTCATGATCACCGACACCGCTGGCGCCGACCAACCGATGGGCATTTTCACTGGCGACTTCCTTTTCGTTGGCGATGTTGGCCGGCCCGATTTGCTGGAGGAGGCGGCGGGCATTGCCGGAACTAAAGAGCCGGGCGCGCGCCGGCAGTTCCAGTCGGTGCAACGGATTAAGGCTCTGCCTGACTACCTGCAAGTCTGGCCAGCGCACGGCTCGGGTAGCGCTTGTGGCAAAGCATTGGGAGCGATTCCGTCGAGCACACTCGGATATGAGAAGCGCTTCAACCCTGCCTTTCAGTTCGATGATGAAGATGCGTTTGTGCGCTGGTTACTGCATGGGCAGCCAGAGCCGCCGCGCTATTTCGCCCGCATGAAGCATGTGAATAAGGTTGGGCCGGCGCTGCTGCATGATTTGCCCACTCCGGTAGAGATCGAGCGGCCTGTGCTTGATCAGGCGATGGCTGAAGGAGCATTGGTGTTCGACCTGCGTAGCGCCGCTGAGTTCGTCGCCGGACACGTGCCAGGAAGTATCAGCGTTCCCATCCGGGCGATGTACAGCACTTACGTTGGCTGGTTTGTCGATTACACAAAGCCAACCTATCTCGTCGTGCCGGATGATGCCGATCTGAATGAAATCCTCAAAGATTTGCGCGCGATCGGAGTCGATGATATTCCGGGTTACCTGCCGGCTTCGGCCCTGGGTAACAATCTGGCTCAGTTGCCGACGGCAACGGTGAAGGATCTAAGCGCTGCGCTGGTCAATCACTCGGCTGTCATTCTCGATATGCGCAACTTGACCGAGTATGAAGAGATCCATCTGCCGGGAGCGCTGCACATTCCGGTTGGCTACCTGCCACGCCGGCTCGATCAAATTCCGCGCGATACACCGATCATTGCCCACTGCGCCACCGGCTATCGCTCGCAGGTCGGCACGAGCGTGCTACGCCGCCTAGGTTTCACCAATGTCGCCACTCTGGTTGATCCACAGGGTACGTGGCGCGAACTGGTGTCGGCTGTCGCCGTTTAATTTCCGGTTTACTGCCCACACGGCAGGAGTGGCCATCACTGCCGTGTGGGCAATACGATAACCTGTGAGCAATGGTCTTGCCCGAACGGCCATCGGGCAACAGGTAGGAAGAGCCATGACATACACGCAAACCAATGATGGTATGCCCGCCGAGGTCCATTCACTCGATGCCGGTCACATTGCCAAGCTGCTGAACCAGATGATGGAGCGGATGGATCGACTTGAGCAGCACCTGATGAAGGTGAATACGCTGGCCGATGAAGCGCCAGCGCTCTTGGCCATGGCGACCGATACGGTCGATGGATTGTACCGCGATGCGGCCAACGCTGGCGTCGATATTGATGAGCGATTGAAAGTTGGCTTGCATGCGCTCGAGCGGCTGACCGATCCGGCAACGCTGCGCGCGCTGGCCGGGTTGAGTGAACAACTGGTCACGCTAGAGCAACTGGCCCGACAGGCACCCGGTTTTGCGGCCATGACAGTCGATATGATCGATGAGCTGTATGCAGCGATCAGTAAGCAAGGCGTCGATCTCGAAGGGACAGTTCGTCAGGGCCTGCTCGCGCTCCGCAATCTCTTGACGTTGATGCAGTCGGAAGAAGTGAAGGCGCTGATGAGTTCGGGTGTGCTCGACCCGAAGACGTTGCAGGTGATGGGAGCGGCAGCGCATGCGCTGGTCAGCGCCCAGCGCGAGCCGCGCCGGGCCGGGCCGATGTCACTGCTGGGCGCGCTCTTCAATCGCGATGTGCAGCGCTCGCTTGGATTTGCGCTCAATTTTGCCGAACGGTTCGGGCAGAAGTTGCCGGGATAATGCCAGGATTGGCAGTTGCTTGTTGCGGGCAATAGATCAGATTGCGGCTGATATGCCGCTACTAGAGAGGAAAAAGATCTATGGCTAAGAGCCACTATCAGGTTGTCATCGCCGGTGGCGGCACCGCAGGTTTGACCGTCGCCGCCCAGCTCATGGAACAGCCGAATCCGCCAGAGATTGCCCTGATTGAGCCTTCGACCGTCCACTATTATCAGCCTCTGTGGACGCTGGTTGGGGCGGGTGTCTTTCCACGCGAGCAGTCGGCTCGCCCGGAAGCCGATTACATCCCGCCGGGGGTAACCTGGCTGAAGGAGAAGGTGAAGGCGTTCGATCCCGACAACAACAGTCTGACCCTGAGCAATGGCGAGACGATTACCTACGACTTTCTGGTTGTAGCGCTCGGTATCCAGATCGACTGGGGCAAAATTAAAGGCTTGCCGGAAACGCTCGGTAGAAACGGCGTTTGCTCGAACTATTCTTACGATACGGTTGAATACACCTGGCAGAATATTCGCACTTTCCGCGGCGGCAATGCCGTCTTCACCCACCCCAGCACTCCAATCAAGTGTGGTGGCGCGCCGCAGAAGATCGTCTACCTGGCCGATGACTATTTCCGCCGGTCGGGTGTGCGCCAGCAGAGCCAGCTCAATTTCTATCACGCCGGCGCGGCGATCTTCGCGGTAAAGAAGTATGCCGATGCGCTCAACCGGGTCGTGGCGCGCAAGGGAATCAATGTTCACTTCCAGCATGACCTGATCGAAGTGCGTGGTGAAGCGCGTGAAGCGGTTTTCCTGAATCTTGCTACTCGCGAGACAGTGACAGTTAACTTCGATATGCTGCACGTTTCACCGCCGCAGAGCGCGCCGGATGTGATCAAGAGCAGCACGCTGGCCAATACTGGCGGCTGGGTGGATGTCGATCAGTACACGCTGCAACACAAGCGTTATCCGAACGTCTTTAGCCTCGGCGATTGCTCTAGCCTGCCGACTTCGAAGACGGGCGCAGCCATTCGCAAGCAGGCGCCGGTGGTGGTGGCCAACCTGATGGCGGCTATCGCTAAAGAGACGCTGCCGGCTACCTACGACGGCTACACGTCATGCCCGCTGGTGACCGGCTACGGCAGCCTGATCCTGGCCGAGTTTGACTACACCAATCAGCCCAAAGAGAGCTTCCCGTTTGATCAATCGCAGGAACGCTACAGCATGTACGCGCTGAAGGCGTATGGCCTGCCGGCCATGTACTGGAACGGAATGTTACGCGGGCGCATGTAATCGATTTCTTCCCGGGTCTCCTCCCTCCCCACGCCGCAGCTCCATGTTTGGGGCTGCGGCGATTGATATTGATGGGATTGCGGTCGAAGCCAACGCGCTATGCCGCCGGGCATTAATAACGCTGATCACTGACCGAGATACGCAAGAGCAGGCCAACGATCAGGAAATTGATCACGATTGAGGAACCTCCGTAAGAGACGAAGGGGAGGGTGATACCGGTGAGCGGAATCAGGCGAAGATTGCCACCCAGAATGATCAGTGATTGCACAGCAATGATCGATGTGAGGCCAACGCCTAGCAACTGCTCGAAACCGCGAAACCGGCCAGGGATCGCCAGAGACACGTGAAAACCGCGGAAGATCAGCAGCAGATAAGCGATCAACACCGCCAGCGTTCCGGCTAACCCCATCTCTTCGCCGATTGCCACGAAGATAAAATCGGTATGAACTGCCGGCACATATTCCGGCACCCCCCGACCTAAACCGGCCCCAAAGATACCACCTGAAGCCAGCGCGTAGATAGCCTGCACGATCTGGTAGCCTGATCCCTGAGCTGTTGCCCAGGGATCAAGCCAAACCGAAACCCGCAGCACCACGATAGGCAAAAAGCGGTAGAGCAGGTATGCGCCAGCGGCAAAGGCAGCAATGCCGACAAACACATACAGGCCGCGCCCGGTGGCGACGTAGAGCATTGACAGGAAGACGCCAAACAGTAAGAGCGCCGCGCCCAGATCGCGCTGGAAGACGATAGTGAGCATGGCGATACCCCACATTCCGACCAGGGGCACAAGATACGGCAGCGGCGGCAATTTGAGTGGGCCGAGCCGGTAATTCGATTGCACGACCTCGCGGTATTCATTTAAGTACGAGGCCATGAAGATGACCAGGATAATTTTGAGCAGTTCTGATGGTTGAAAATAGAACAGACCGAAGTTAAACCAGACTCGCACTCCGCTGGCGTTGGGATCGACGCCAAACACAAAGGTAGCCAGGATCAGCAGCAGACCGAGCGATAACCAGAGGTAGCGGTAATGATCGAGGACATCGATGAATGAGAGACGAAACAAGCGAATACAAATGCGGTCGAGCGGGGTAAAGAGGATGGCGGCCATCAGCGTTGTGCCCAGCGTCACCCATAATGTCTGTTTGGCGGCGATACCTTCGTAGCATGGAAACCGCTCGCCAGCAGCATTGCTGCAAAAGGCAATCTGGTTGAGACCCGGCTCGAGCCTTGCCGTCATCATCAGGCTCAGGCCGGCCAGTAGCGCAACCAGGGGCAGAATCAACTGATCGGCAGTGGGGCTACGCCACGAGAGACCGAGCGAGATGGCAACGAAGAGCAGGAGCGGCAAACTTGAGGGCCAGAGAATGCCGGCCAGCCCACTGAACGTAGTTTGCAACTCGCTCTGACCGGTCGCAACCACTACCAGCAGATAACCGGCAGCGAAAAAGAGCAATACCGTTACCAGTAACTGTAATTCAACTGCGCGCAGGCGGCGAAGCTGCGTAAAGGCTGCCCGGATCGTTGCCATAGTTGAGATCCCTGCCAGATGCGAAGGTACAACCATAATGGTTTATTGTGCATCTTCACATCGATGCGATGAAGCTTAAATCGGCCAGTTTGACTCGCGTTCGCAGTGAAATCCGGCCCGTTCGAGCGACTCGATAACTGCCTGCGCATGCTCTCCATCGCGCACTTCGAGGATCAGCTCCACTCCGGCGCGATCGATTGGCACCCGCCACATACCACGACGGTGGAAGAGATCCATCACACTGGCACCGGTGGCGGCGACGTGGTTGACCAGTGCTGCCAATCCGCCTGGCCGATCATCGACACTCGTGCGCAGGAGCAGGTAACGACCCTGACGCACCAGGGCAAACTCAATCACTCGCATCAACAGATTGGCGTCAATATTGCCGCCACACAGCACTGTTGCCGTCACCTGATGCGGATGTACCGACACCTTACCGCTGAGCAAGGCTGCTACGCCGGCAGCGCCAGCGCCTTCGACCACCAGCCGGCTATGTTGCAGCACGTGAGCAATCGCCATCACGATCTCTTCGTCTTCGACCGTGACCACCTCATCAACCAGAGACTGGATCATCGGCAAGGTCAGATCGCCAGGGCGCTTGACAGCAATACCATCGGCAATTGTATTTGCCGCAGGCACAGTCAATGGATGGCCAGCGGCCAGCGAGGCTGGCACCGGCGCGCAGCCAGCAGCCTGAACACCAACGATACGGGCATGGGGTAGCAAGGTCTTGACGGCCAGAGCAATTCCGCTGATCAGGCCGCCACCGCCAATCGGCACCACCAGTTGCTGGAGATCGGGCAACGCTTCAACCAGCTCAAGCCCAATTGTGCCCTGACCGGCGATAACCCGTGGATGATCGAACGCATGGACATAGGTCAGACCGCGCTCTTCCTTGAGAGCATGGGCACAGGCGACGGCATCGTCAAATGTCGCGCCGTGAAGGATGACTTCGGCGCCAAGACGACGGGTTGCCACCACCTTGGTGAGTGGGGCGCGTTCGGGCATAACGATGGTCGCCTTCACGCCGAGCAATTGAGCGGCCTGAGCGACTCCCTGGGCATGGTTGCCGGCTGATGGGGCAATCACACCGCGCGCCTGTTCTTCGGGGGTAAGATGAACTATTGTGTTGTAAGCGCCGCGAATCTTGAATGAACCGCTTTGTTGGGTATTCTCGGCTTTGTAGAAGATCGGCCCGCCCAATTCGGCGCTTAGCCGGGTAGCGGGCAATACCGGCGTTGGCAAAATGATGTTGCGCAGCGCGCGTCGCGCCGCCTGGATGTCGGCAAGTTCAATAGCAAATCGGCTCATGGAACGTCGTTGCTCCCTGATCTGAGGCCATCATTGGCCCTAATCCTCTCCCGCAATGATCTCCTGGGCATTCGCTGCGCGCGCCGCCAGCACGCGAAAGCGCATTGCCGTATCGCGATCGCGCGCCTGCTCGGCAGCGCGCATCAGCACGCCAAGCGCCAGTTGTAACCGACGCAGCTCTTCCCGATCGCCGACCAGTTGCAGTCGGGCAATCTCTTGCTCGCAATAGTGGGCAATCTGATCGATCGTGAGCATCACCATTCTCCTGCGATCTTAGCGTCTTGCCTTGCTGCCATTGTACCATTGTTACTCTACAATGAAACAAATCGATGACAGAGAAAGGAGCTACCTCAATGCCGATGAGCATTGCCGAATTGACTGCCGCGATTAATCAGTTTGTCACTGATAAAGGCTGGTATGCGCCCGACAGCATCTTCCCGCAAACACCGCGCAACATCGCGATTTCGGTGGCCGTAGAGGCAGCCGAGATTCTGGAACATTTCCAGTTTCACGACGAGCCACGCAACCGTGAGGCGCTGGCTGGTGAGCTGGCCGATGTGGCCAATTATCTGTTTCAACTGGCGTATCTGCTCGACATTGACCTTGAACAGGCCATTTTGACCAAGCTGGCAGAAAACTATGGCCGAACCTGGAATGAGTAACTGGTTGTTCGCACCCTCTTTCACAATCATGTAACTATCGCGTAACAACGAGTGTTATACTGCATTCTACCTGTTAAATTTGCCGACCGTGCTCGTCACGTTCAATGAGGAAACTGGAGAAACGCACTATGGATCGTGCCGCACACATCAAGCAGATTGCCGATAGCTGGAACTCCCCTCGTTTTGCCGGTATTGTGCGCCCCTACACCCCGGAAGATGTTTATCGCTTGCGTGGTTCGGTGCAGATTGAGTATACGCTGGCCCGGATGGGCGCTGAACGCTTGTGGAACCTGTTACACAGCGAGCCGTACATCAATGCGCTCGGCGCGTTGACCGGTAATCAGGCGATGCAGCAGGTCAAGGCCGGGTTGAAGGCGATCTACCTGAGCGGGTGGCAGGTTGCCGCAGACGCCAATCTTGCCGGGCAGATGTATCCCGATCAGAGTCTTTATCCGGCTAACTCCGGCCCGCAGCTCGCGCGCGCCATCAACAACGCGCTGCGGCGGGCCGATCAGATTTATCACAGCGAGGGACGCGACGACATTTACTGGTTTGCGCCAATTGTGGCCGACGCTGAAGCCGGTTTTGGCGGTCCACTCAACGTATTTGAGATCACGAAGGCGTATATCGAAGCCGGTGTGGCGGGAATCCACTTTGAGGACCAGCTCGCTTCAGAGAAGAAGTGTGGCCACATGGGTGGAAAGGTACTGATCCCAACCCAGGCTGCCATTCGCAACCTGGTTGCCGCCCGCCTGGCCGCCGATGTGATGGGAGTGCCGACGATTATCGTGGCGCGCACTGACGCCAATGCAGCTACCTTACTGACCAGCGATATCGATGAGCGCGACCGTCCCTTCTGCACTGGCGAGCGCACCAGCGAAGGCTTCTACCGGGTGCGGGCCGGACTCGATCAGGCCATCGCGCGCGGGCTGGCTTACGCTCCTTACGCCGATATGATCTGGTGTGAGACGAGTGAGCCGAACCTCGAAGAGGCGCGCCGTTTCGCCGAAGCAATTCACGCTCAGTTCCCCGGCAAGCTGCTCGCCTACAACTGCTCGCCGTCGTTTAACTGGAAGAAGAAACTCGACGATGCCACCATCGCCGCATTCCAGCGCGAACTGGGCGCAATGGGGTATAAGTTCCAATTCGTGACGCTGGCCGGCTTCCATACGCTCAACTACAGCATGTTCGATCTGGCATACAACTACCGCGAGCGTGGAATGGCTGCTTACAGCGAGCTGCAACAGGCTGAATTTGCAGCGGAAGCATACGGTTACACGGCAACCCGCCACCAGCGTGAAGTGGGTACCGGCTACTTCGATGAGGTGGCGCAGGTGATTGCCGGCGGTGAGAGCAGCACTACAGCGCTGACCGGCAGCACCGAGGAAGAGCAGTTCCACTAAACGCAATCGCTACGCCGGAAATAATAGCGACGGGCTGACGTATCCTGCAGCGGGTTTGATACGTCAGCCCGCCGTTGCTGTATCACGTGTATAATATCGGGTGTGCAGATCCCGGCATTAATTATCATCACCGGTTATCCAGCAACCGGCAAAACAACCCTCTCGCGAGCGCTGGCGGACAGCCTGCGCCTGCCGTTGTTAAGTAAAGATACGTTCAAAGAATTGATGTTCGACGGGTTGGGATGGTCAGATCGGGAATGGTCGCGGCGAATTGGTTCAACGGCCATTTCACTGCTGTACCATACTGCGGCAACCATTCTGTCCAGTGGCCAATCGTTGATTGTAGAGAGCAATTTTCGCGTCGATCTCGATACTCCGCGCATGCAACGATTGCAGGCCATAGCTCCGTTTCGGCCAATCCAGATCCGTTGCGTTGCCCAGGGTGAAGTGCTGGTAGAGCGAATTATCAGTCGGGTTGCGCTCGGCCAGCGCCATCCCGGTCATTGTGATGACATGGCGCCTGCCGATCTCGAAGTGGTTCGCACCCGCGGTGATATTGAGCCGCTGCCAATCGGGGGGCCACTGCTGACCGTCGATACGACAGTGCCTGCGCTGATCGACTCACACGCGATCCTGGAGTGGACACGGGCGCAACTACAGAGCATAGAGTAGCAACCCTACTGTTTAAGGAGTTTGGCAATGAGTCAGGCGATCATCCATCCCACCGCTACAGTTGATCCGCGGGCGCAAATTGGCGATGATACGCGCGTCTGGCACTGGACGCAGATCCGGGAAGAGGTGACCATTGGCCGTGAGTCGATTATCGGCAAGGGATGTTACTTCGATGCCGGGGTAACAATTGGCAGTCGAGTAAAGATCCAGAGCAATGTTTCGGTCTTCCGCGGCGTAACTATCGAAGATGGGGTCTTCGTCGGGCCACACGTCTGTTTCACCAATGACAAAACACCGCGCGCGATCAACCCGGATGGCACGCTGAAAGGGGCAGACGACTGGACGGTAACGCCAACACTGGTGCGCTACGGAGCCAGCATTGGCGCTAATGCAACGATTGTGTGCGGGATCACGATTGGGCGTTTTGCAATGGTAGCAGCCGGCGCAGTCGTGACGCGCAACGTGCCTGATTACGGTCTGGTAATGGGGAATCCGGCTCGCCTGATCGGCTATGTCTGCCCGTGTGGCGCGCGCCTGCCGGGTGGACCAACCCAAACGCCCGAGACGCGCACCTGCCCGGCGTGTGGTCAGACCACGCTAGTTGGTGACGCATAGCAAACCGGGAATGGCATTAGCGGATCGTGTGGGGAACCAGCGGCGCATTGAGTTGCGCGCGCGCAGTTTCCCAGTGACCGAGTGGAGCTAGCTCGATCTGATTGCTGTCCGGATCGAGCAAGAGCACAGCTCGCTCGAAGTATTGGGCAATCCGCCGGCTGCCATCGGCCAGACGAGTGAGAAACGGCGCGCTGAGCGGCTCGCTAAAAACCATTTGCGCGCCGCCCCGCTGCCAGTACTCAGCAAAAGGACCAGATGGCCAATCAACCGGCGTTCCCACGGCATCACCACCGCCATAAGCCAGCGCCGCTGCCGCTTCGGAGCCGAGCGCTGCCAGCCGAACGTAGTCAACGGTGTCGCGCCGGGTTTCATCGACGACGATGATTGCGCGACTGAAGGTTTGGCGGATACCGGTAGCGGAAACTTCGGCGGCGCCCAGCGGCAGACCAAAACGCGCTTCCGCGCCGAGCGCTCGCCAGAAGCGGTAGATAACTGCCGGAACCGGCGTGTCGTTGATCAATCCCGGCTCAGGCAATGGCAACAGCTCAGTGGCATTTGCCAGCACTGCGCGCAATCCGGCGAGATTCTCGGCAATTTCGGGCTGATCGCCAGTGACCAGTTCGGGCGTGATGGCGGCAATGCCCAACCCACCGGCCCAATCGTGCATTCCACCGGTGATAGTGTAACGATCCCAGAAACGGGCATACGTATAACCAGCGGCAGCGGCGTACACTTGCGCCATAGCGATCGAAGGGGCGTGTTCGCAACTGGCCGGGAAGACTACCCCGGCATTGGAATGGAGAAAGATTGCGCCAGCAGCGTCGAGCAGAAATGAGCGGAGCAAGCGGCTTTCAACCTGGGAGTCGGGATAGGGGCCGCCGGTGTCAGAGACAATACCGCGCGCGCCCTGGACCCGTTGCCGCCAGTCATTGTCTGGACATGCATCGTGGCTGGTATCCATATTCCGGTTGAGATCAACGCCGGCAGCGTCGAATCGCCAGCCCCGGGCCAGGCCGTCGGGGTTGAGCAGGGGAATGATGACGAGGCGCACATCGGTCGGTACCTCAGCGGGGTTGGAGCGGAAATGGTCTATCAGGGCCAGCGCCAGGCGATAGGTATTGGCTTCGGGAGCGCCATGGGTCGCGCCGACCACAACCAGTTTGCGCGGGCCATCGCCAAAAATGACCGCCTCGATCGGGCGACCTTCTGCCGAGCGACCGATCTCGACCTCGCGAACAGGTATCGGCTGCGTTGGCGATAACCTCAGTGGCCAGCCCGCCACAATCAGAAATGCCAGCAGGAACAGATATTTCATACCAACCATTGTATACGGAACGATCGACTACGCTTGCGGGTTCTTGCCTCTCAACAAGCGCTACAACCGTGCCTCTTCTTTCAGACGCAGATACGTATTCACCACCGACACCGTTAACGCTGTTGCCGGAACATCGAGGGTCAACGCGCCGCTACGCTGGATCTGATCGAGCAAGGCGCGCCGTTCATCGGCCAACTGTTCGGCAACCAGACGACGAAACAACTCGTGACTGTTACGCACCGGACGACCGGCTATGTTGGCGATATTTGGATCGCTAATCGTTACACATAGCGGCAGATGACGACGGGCTAAACGGCGCAGATGGGTGACAAGGGGCTGAACAGCAGCCGGATTGGCCAGATCGGTAAAGATGATGATCAACGTGCGCCGTTGCTGGCGCTGATCGAGATAGGCCAGCGCAGTGGCAATATCAGCTTCGACCGGTTGCGCCTGCACATTGTACAGCGTCTCAAGTAAGCGTTGAAACTGGCCTTTACCTTTGCGTGGAACAACGAAGTTCTCGACCTTGCCGGCAAACGTGAGCATGCCAACCTGATCGCCTTTGCCGAGCGCCACATAGCTCAGCATCAGAGCCGTGTTGACAACGTAATCGAGCCGGGTCAGACCGGCATCATCAGGTTGAAGCGGGTCAGCCACCGGCATTGCCATTAAACGACCAGCATCGATCACGCAGAGGATATGTTGACTACGTTCAGCCTCAATCTCAGCCACGATTGGCTTGCCACGACGGGCTGTCGCTTTCCAGTTGATCCGTCGGTATTCATCATCGGTGGTGTACTCGCGCAGGCGCTCAAATTCACCACCCTGACCCAACTGCCGGATCGAACGCAAGCCGATGGCGCGCAACTGGCCACGTCGTATCAGCAGATCGTATTTCCGCGCCTCAAGCAGGTTGGGATAGACCTGCACTGTCGCTGCCGCCGGAAAGCGAACCTGGCGTTGATGACAACCGAGCACACCAACGTAGCGCATCACCACATCACCAAACTGGTAGTCACCGCGCCGTCGTGGACGCGCGTGATAGTGGAAAGAACCAAGACTGAGGGGCGCAATTTCACCAGACAACACCTCAGTATCAACCGGCATCTCGACCGGATACTCATCGCGTAATGTAAATCGAAGTGGACGCGGCGAGGCGTTGGTGATCAGGAGCGTGATCAGATTTGACGCGCCAAGGGAGAGTCGCCGATCATGCACACGCTCGACCTCGATCTGATGAGGGCGTGGCGAGAGCAAAATATCGCTGACCAGCACCATGCCGACCAGCGCAATGTAGACCACAGCGATCCAGCTCAAGAACGGCGCAAGCGCAGCCCCGGCGATCAGCGGTGCCGCTAGCAGGAGCAAGAGTAACAGGCGAGGCGTTGGGAGCATGCAGGCACTCGATGTACAGGAGAGGGAAATCCCTGGCGAAACCAAAACGCTCTGAGATACCGGTTATTGCGCGCATCAATATCCATTATAATCGATGCATCAACCTGTAACGACAGACACTACCTCACATATGATCATTCAACGACTGCGGCAAACTCCGCTCCGGGCATGGCCCATCCTGTCACTTTCAACCACCGAAGGTTCCATCCTCTTCATGATCGCGTTTCTGGTCTCAGCGGCACTCGGCGTCGCGCGCCAAACCCTGTTCAACTATCGATTTGGCATCGGTGAAGAAGCGGCGGCACTCTACGCTGCATTCCGGTTATCGGAAACCATCAGCACCCTCATTGCCGGAGGCGCTTTGACCAATGCGCTGGTGCCGTATCTGCTCATAGCAGCCCGCCAGGGCGAGCGGGCAATCTCGCTCCTGGTCAGCAGATTTCTTTCCTTTATGCTGGTGGTGGCGATTCCGCTCACCATAGGCTTTGGGTTGAATGCAGCGCCACTCTTGCGCTGGATCATTGCGCCAGGACTTGACCCGGCAACGCAGGAACTGGCCGCGTTACTAACCCGGATTCTGGTGGCCGAAATTGTCGTGCTGGTTGTCGAAGGCATTCTCAGCGCGATCTTGATTGCGCGCGGTCAATTCCTCTTGCCGGCACTGGGGATTGCGTTGCGCAATTCGGTGATCATCACGGTCTTGCTGACACCCGCGCCAACGATTATTGATGCCGCGATCGGATCGCTCGGCGACTCAATCATTCAGCTTCTCATCCTGATACCCGGTCTCGTCCATCACCGTCTACAACTCCGACCGGCATGGAACCTGCGCGATCCCCTGATGCGCGGCACTCTGCGACTGGCCATACCGGGATCGATTTCGGCAACGATCAACTACAGCAACGCAATCGTTGATACGGCCATTGCCAGTTTGGGAGCGCAGGCGGCAGGGTTAGGCGCGCTCCACAATGCGTTGCTATTGGGATATTTACCGCAACGGTTGTGCGGAATCGCCATTGGTCAGGCAGCCTTCCCCTATCTGGCTGCCGCAGCGGTTGCCCGTGACCGGGATTTGTTTCGTCGCCGCTGGCTCGCGGCCACCGGCATCGGCGCAGCGCTGGCCGCTCTCAGCGGATTGGCATTGGCGATAGGTGGGCGCCGGCTGATTCAGTTGATCTTTGAACGCGGGGCTTTCGATAGTGTAGCCGGTGATCTGACATTTGCCATTCTGTTTATCTTTGTCATCGGCTTGCCGATCTACGTCACGGTGGAAATAACCGGACGGGCATTAATTGCGCTCGGCGATGCGCACACTCCTTTGCTGGCAAACATCGCGCAACTAATCACGCGGATCGGTGTTGCAATGTCCTTGTGGCAGATAGCCGGCGTGTTTGCCGTGCCAATCGCGATTGTGCTCAGCAGCTTCGTCGAGGCCGGCATTCTCAGCGGCGTCATCCTTGCGCGCTTGCGGCAGACACAGACGTGGCGCGCAGCGCACCACATGATCATCGATTGATAAATGCATACAATTATATATTGAATGTTTTCGTTATGTCTGGTAAAAGTCTGGTATGATTGATCGAAGGGGATGCAATTACTACGGGGAGCAGCAATCATGGCAGAACCACAGACACCCCGGCCAGGCAGTCTCCACCTGGATGCAGCAGCCGCACTTTCCCACCTCCCGATCACGCTGAGAGTAATCGATGCCAATTATCGCCTGATCTACACCAACCAAACCTGGAACAACGGGCAGATAATCTGGTCATTACCTCCTGCGCAAGCCGATGAGTCGATTCTCCTCAAAATTGACGACGCAACGCGACGCGCGATCTGGCAGCACTGCTGCGATCGAGCGCTTGACGGCGAGTCATGCATAACGACGATAGCAGAGAGCAGCTTTCATTTCCTACCCATCTCCGATGTTCAAGGCCAGCCCTACGTACTGGTGATTGAAACTGCCTCCCCTCCCCCGCAGGCACAGCGTGACATTGACGACCAACACCGGGTTGCAATCGAGGCTATTCCTGAGCCTTTCAGCCTGTGCGAGGTGATTCGCAACCAGCGCGGTCAGATCGTTGATGCGCGCATTGTCGCCGTAAACACCGCGATGTGTCGGCTGACCGACTACTCGTATCAGGATTTAAGCGGGCAACGCCTCCTTGATCTGTTTCCCAATTTTGCGGAAGACGGTGTCTTCGGCGAGCTGAGGCGAGTAGTCGAAACCGGCACACCGTTGCGACGACAGGCTACCATCACCACCCAGAGCGGTGAGTTACGGATCATTGAGCTGTGCGTTGTCCAGATTGGTGACGGCTTTACCGGAATCTGGCGGGACATCACTGCCCAGGTACAGCGCGATCAGCAATGGCGCCAGCAGGCGCAACTCTTCGATCATATCGTCGATGCAGTGATTGGCACCGATTTGAATTATGTCATCACAAGCTGGAATCGAGGAGCTGAACTGATTTACGGCTGGTCGGCAAGCGAGACGATTGGTCACCGTTTAGGCGAGTTCCTTAGGACCCATTTTTCCGAGACTACAGCAGAAGAAGCGATGGATACTCTGCTCCAGACTGGTCGTTGGGAGGGTGAAGTAGAGCAGAACCGGCGTGACAACACACTTGTGCCCATCCATTCGGTTGTTGTGTTAGTTCGTGATGAAAAGGGCGCGCCTACCGGCATTGTGGCTGTCAATCGCGATATGAGCGAGCGGCGGCACTTCGAACAGTTGCTGATGAAAGTCAACCAGCGACTCGAGGAGGCGATGATCGAGGCCCAGCGGCAGGCGAATGAAGTGTTGCTGGTCAATGAATTACACGATTTGCTCCAGGTCTGTCAGACGCGGAGCGAAGCGGCCAATGTGATTGCGTTTAGCCTGCAACGGATCTTCCCAAGACAAATCGGGTATGTGCTGGTGCGCCAGACCGGCTCTGCCAGCCTGAATCTGCTGGCTGCGTGGGGCGACTGCGCGCCAACCAGCGATCCGATCACCATCGACCAGTGCTGGGCATTGCGTCGAGGCTTACTCCACCGCGCCTGTCCCGAAGAAAATCTCCGCTGCGCGCATATACCCCCAGCCTACGAAGATTGCACATGCTGCGTGCCACTGGTAGTGCAAGGGGACATTTATGGATTGCTGCACATTGCCGGTCGCGATCTACCGCGGAGCGAATTGATTGTGATGACCGGCGACGCGATCAAATTAGCGCTCTCTAATCTTGATCTGCGCGCGATGCTACGCGAGCAGGCCATCATCGATCCATTAACTAGCCTTTACAACCGACGTTATCTGGAAACCACCCTGCCGCGCGAACTTCACCGCGCGCAACGTGAGCGATCGCCGCTTACGGTGGCGATGGTCGATATTGATTATTTCAAACAGTTCAACGATCAGTATGGGCACGATGCCGGCGATACACTTTTGCGCGAGCTGGCCACCATCTTCCGCGAGCATATGCGACAGAGCGATCTGATTTGCCGGTACGGTGGCGAAGAATTTGTGCTGATTATGCCGGGAATTAACAGTGTCACGGCGCAACAGCGGCTTCAGCAACTGAAAGAAACCGTGCAGCACCGCCCAATCACCTTTGCCGGCCAACTGCTAAAGCCGGTGACCATCTCGATTGGCTATACCATTTGCATGCCTGATGAAGATAATGCGCGCCACGCGCTCCAGCGAGCTGACGCGGCGCTCTATGCAGCCAAACGCAGCGGACGCAACCGGGTCGTCCGCTTCTCTGAAGATATCCCGCTACCGGACGAGCAACGGCACGAATAATTTCAGCGGAGCCTGAGACACCTCAACACTCAGCTCATTACTGAAAGGACCGCACACGATCTCATTGCAGGCACGCACACGGATCGTGTAGCGTCCCACATCAAGCAGGATGCTATTATTTGTGAGCAAAACCATCCAGGTCAGGCCATCGACTCGCCGCGCTTCTGCTTCGTAGCGCGCGGCGCCGGTTACCGGACTGAATGACACCTGCACCAACGCACCGTGATTGGTCAGGCCGGTCAGGGTTGGCGGCTCGAGCTGCGCCGCTGGAGCAACACCGGCGTACTCAAACGCGCCGAGGTCACAGGGGCCAACTCGCGCTGCGCCGCGCTGATCGAACGCCGGACAATCAGCTCCGGCATCAATTGCCGGACTACCCGCCAGCAATGCGAGAGAGGGGATGAAGCCGCCGTGATAGTCAACACTCTGCGCAACGCGCGGTTGGGCCAGCATAATACCGCTCACACACGATCGACCGGTTGGGGTTTGCAGATTGCGACTACCGCGGAGGGCACCAAAGCACTGCACCGAGTCATGCGAACTACCGATCTGGTTATCGGCGATGATGGTATTGCGCAGTTCAACATCGGCGCTATTGCTTGACGTATTATAAATACCGCCACCGAGCCGGTCAGCGTGATTGTGGGCAACGGTAACATTGACGACAGTGGCCTGACCACCGTTGAAATAGAGACCACCGCCATTGCCTTTGTCAGTGTTTGCGGCATCGGCGCGATTACCAACCACGGCGAGGTTGGTCAATACGGCGCGATTCCAGTTGGTATGGAATGTTGTCTGCGCCACTACCACAGCGCCACCAATATCTTCAGAACGATTATTGAAGAATGTTGAGTCGCGCAAGGTGAGAGGGCCGTTATGGTGCATCAAGGCGCCACCGCTGGCGCGACCATTGCTATTGAGATAGACGATATTATCGGCAAAAAAGCTGCGTTCGATGGTAGAGCTATCGGGATGGTAAAGGTATGAATAGACAGCGCCGCCAAAATTACGCGCTTTGTTGCCGATAAAGATACTATCACGGATCACAATTTGACCGCCGACTCCCGATTGACCGGCGCCATCGTTGTAGATTGCGCCACCGAAACCAAAATTGGCGACCACACCACCGCGCGAGCTATCGTTATTGCGGAACGTGGAACGCAAGACGGTGATCGGGCAACGCAAATTATAGATCGCGCCGCCATTGATGCCGCGATTGTGCTCGAACAGGCTATCTTCGATGTGAAGACGACCAAAATGCATTGAAATTGCGCCACCGCCCTCTTCATCTGTACCCGCCGTGCTATCGTTGTTGCGAAAGATGCTATTGTAGATAAACACCCGCGAATTGAGGCCGGCGGAACGAATTGCGCCACCCTCGACGCTACGGCCATCAATCAGCGTCAGATTGCGGATAGTAAGAGTCGTATCGTAGAGCCAGATCAGGCGCGTTCGCCCGCCGCCGCTGAGCGTGACACGTCCACCCTGTTGGGGGCCACCGCCATCGATCTCGGTATCTTGGCGAACTTCTAGTTGATCGGTAAGGGTAATCGTAACCGGTTGAGGACCGCAATTGAAGGTAACGCGCCCACCGCCAGCAACCGCTGCGCGAAGCGCCGCTTCGGTGCAACTACCCGGTGTGCCGTTGCCGACCACGCCAGCGGCATGAACCGGCGCTGCCGACCAGATGAGGACGATACTACCAACGAGGAGCCAGCGCAGCAGAGATGACAGATTGTTCATTTTTAAGCCCCATGAGATGAGACATTGATGACAGCTTTTTCATCTCACAGGATAAAAGTGCAGATCTTTGCTGGCTACATGACTTTTTGGCTATATTTGTAGATAGTACCTGCGGTAAAGAATGGCAAGCGAGATTAATGAATTGTCAGATAAATGAACAGAGCGGCACAGATGTGCCGCTCTGTTGACAGGCGCCAGCAATGACGCTACGAATTACGACTCGTTCTGAGTATCAGCTTCAGCGCGGTCAAGGGCGCTGCCGATACTGAAATACTTCGCTTCAGGGTGATGCACCACGATGGCGGCAGTGCTCTGTTCGGGCACCAACTGGTAGGCCGCAGTCAACGTCACTCCGATCTCCTCACCGGGTAAAATCTGCCACAGTCTGGCATGTTCGGACAGATCGGGGCAGGCCGGATAACCCCACGAATAGCGCTTACCGCGCCGTTCGTCAAGGCCCAGCCCTTGCCGGATAATGCGGTTCGTATATTCGGCCAGCGCCTCGGCCAGACTAACGCCGAGACCATGGATGTAGTAGCTGCGGCTGTAGTCGCCGCGCTGTTGCAATGCATCAACCAGTTCATCGACTGCGCTGCCCATCGTGACGATTTGGAAGGCAGCTACATCGTATTCACCACTCTCAACACTGCGGAAATAGTCGCTAATGCAGAGCCGCTCACGCGCAGGTTGACGCGGGAAGGTAAAACGAGTCAACTCGCGCGAGCGATTGGTCGGATCGTATACGATCAGATCGAGACCATCACTCTGCACCGGGAAGTAGCCATAGATCACCTTTGGCTGCAACCAGCCATCACGCTCAGCTTCAGCGATCAATTCGCGCACTTTTTGATCAAACTCGGCCTGCAATCGCTCCCATTCGGCGCCCTTGGCATTTTTTGCCCCCCATTGCAACCGGTAGAGACTGTTACGGTCAAGGCATGCAACCACATCTTGCAACCGAATCCGACTGGTAGCGCGCCAGCCCCAGAAGGGAGGCACCGGCACCGGCACATCAGTGCGCACTGCCGAACGCGCGCCAGCCGCACTGGCTCGTGATGCCTCACCAAGCTCGGTCAACGCAACCCGTCCGGTCACACGCCGGTGGAGCACATTGGCCGCTTCACGGATCGTCTGTTCGATAAACTGGTCACGCACCGTTGGATCGCTCAGCTTATCCATCGTCTCCAACCCCTCAAAAGCGTCTTTGCAGTAGAAGACGCCGGCAGGGTACGGATCTTCCTCATCGACGAAGGTAATGCGCTGACCGTATTGCCGGTTAATCGCCGCGCCGCCGACCAGCACCGGTATTTTGAGGCCACGCCGGTGAAGCTCTTGCACGCAGAGCGGCATTTGCTTACTGGTGCTGACCAGCAGAGCTGAGAGACCGATGGCGTCAGCCTGCACTTCTAACGCCTTCTCAATGATGGTATTGATCGGTACCTGTTTGCCGAGGTCGTAAACCATGTAGCCATTGTTGGAGAGAATGGTATTGACCAGATTCTTGCCGATGTCGTGAACATCGCCGTAGACCGTCGCCAGCACCACTTTGGCCTTGCTCGCGCCTTCAATGCGATCGAGGTAGGTCTCCAACCGGGCTACCGCCTTCTTCATCGCTTCTGCGCTTTGCAGCACGAACGGCAGAATCAATTGACCAGCGCCAAACAGATCGCCTACCTCTTTCATCGCCGGCAGCAGCACATTGTTAAGCACATCAACCGCAGCTCGCCCTTGAGGCGAAGCGCCTTGCTCGTCGCGCAAAGCTGCTGCCGGATCGCTCAGGCGCAAACCAACTGCTTGCAAACGCAGATCGACGGCCTCATCAATGTCTTGCTCAATCCCCTCTTTCTTGCGGTGCAGAATCTTCCAGTGCAACCGCTGATCGACCGTCATACCGGCAGTGGGATCCTCGCGTTCACCCTCACTGCTGGCAGCGTGTTGCTCGAAGTATGCAATGAAACGAGCTAACGCATCGTCACGACGGGCAAAGATCAAATCTTCGCACACTTCGCGTTGCGCGGGGTCAATCTCGGCGTAAGGCGTGACATGAGCCGGATTGATAATAGCAGTATCCAGACCGGCGGCCACAGCGTGGTAGAGGAAGACGGAGTTGAGGGCGGCGCGAGCGTGTGGGGCAACGCCAAAGCTAAGATTGCTAACACCGAGGGTCGTGAAACAGCCGGGAATCCGCTGTTTAACCAGACGAATGCCCTCTAAAGTCTCGATAGCCGAATGGCGCAACTCTTCCTGGCCGGTGGTGATTGGGAAGGTCAGCACATCAAAGACCAGGGCTTCGGCAGGGATGCCATACTCATCGCGGGCAATCTGGGCAATCCGTTCAGCGATGGCAACTTTGCGTTCGGCGGTATGGGCCATCCCCTCTTCGTCAATCGTCATGGCAATGACCGCCGCGCCATAGCGCGCTGCCAGCGGCAACACTTTATCGATCTTCGCGCCACGCCCACCCTCAAGCGAGACCGAATTGATCAAAGCGCGACCGGGGTAGATCGATAGTGCGGCTTCGAGCACCTCGACTTCAGTGGTATCGATCACCAGCGGCAACTCGATATTGAGCGTCAGTTTCTTGATCAGGCGCGTCATCTGCTCTTTTTCATCGCTGCGTTCGGTCATGGCCACGCAGACATCGAGCATATGAGCGCCACTCTCCACCTGCTCGCGGGCCACCTCGAGCGCGCCATCGTAATCATCGCGCAACAGAAGCCGTTTGACCTTGCGCGAACCCAGCGTATTCAATCGCTCGCCGATCATCGTAAGGGTGGCATCTTGCCGGAGCGCGGCTGCGCGAATACCCGAACTGACGCTGGGAATGTACTCAACCTGCCGTTGCTTCGGATGCGGATTATCACCTAAAAGCTGGCGCAAACGAGCAATGTGCGCCGGTCGCGTGCCGCAGCAACCGCCAACCACAGATACCCCGTAGTCATGCACAAATTCGCTCAAGATGTCAGCAAACGGCTCCGGCTCCATCGGGTAGACTGTGCGTCCTTCCACCTCAAGCGGCAAACCGGCATTGGGGATGCACGAGATCGGCTTACGCGAATGAGCGGTCAAATATTGAATCGCGGCGCGCATATGCTCAGGGCCGGTACTGCAATTCAAGCCAATCACATCAACCGGCATCGCTTCGAGCGTGGCGATCAGAGCCGGAACATCAGTGCCGAGCAACATCCGACCCGAGAGATCGAGAAAGACCTGGGCCTGCACAGCAACGTCGGGCCGGTTGAGATCGGCCTTTGCCCGTCGGATACCATCGAGAGCCGCTTTGACTTCGAGGATATCGACACTCGTCTCGACCAGCAGCAGATCGACCCCACCCTCAATCAACCCGATCGCCTGCTCGCGGAAAATATCCGATAACTCGGCGAAGGTAATGTCACTCAAAGCTGGATCGTCCGATGAAGGAAGCTTTCCGGTCGGCCCCATCGAACCGGCGACATAACGCGGACGTCCATCGCGAGCAGCAAAGCGATCGGCTACCCGGCGGGCCAGAGCCGCTGCGGCGCGGTTGATCTCGATCACCCGGTCACCTAGCCCCCATTCCGCCAGACGGGGGCGGGTGCTCTGAAACGTACAGGTTTCGATCACATCACAACCTGCTTCGAGGAAGGAGGCGTGGATCGATTCAATGACATCAGGCCGGGTAATAACCAGATAATCGCGGCAACCAAACGTCGCTTCACCCCCGTAATCTTCGGCGGTAAGATCGAACGTATCAATCGACGTACCCATCGCGCCGTCGTAGATCAAAACCCGCTCGGCCAGCGCCTGCAAATAGGTCGGTCGTGTCACAACAGCCTCATTCATCTACCCTGGATCGAAATGCAGAATTGCAATCTCGACGCAACCGGTTGACAAAAAAGACGCCGGCGATCGAGAGACAGGAGCGCCGGCGCCGGTCTTTTCATGATAATAATATAGCAAAAAGCGGGGCAACGCGCGTGTTATGCTCGTTTGCGCGCTGGTTGGGAACGGCAATGCCACTATCACTTCGCCGCAGGTAGGGCAACACCATCTCGCCCGAGAAACGAGCAACTCACAAAACCTTAATTCAGCGTTGTTTGACTGTTTGTAGCCAGATAGATCACACGTTCGCCGATATTGGTGGCGCGGTCAGCAGTGCGCTCCAGGGCGTGAACCATATCAAGCAGATCGATAGCCGCCTCAAATCGGTCGGGATCCTGGCGAGCATCGGCGACTATCAAAGCGCGGATCGTATCTTCCAGCTCATCAACTCGCTCGTCGTAGGAAGTTAATGAGCGGGCCAGTTCAGCATCCTGGCGCAGAAACGCTTCCAGACTGATATTGACCATCTGCAAAGCGAGTTGCGCCATCTCGTGAATTTGGGGCGGCGGTGCCACAAACGCAGCGCGACGTGAAGCGCGGCGCACACGCTTGGCGATGCTATTGGCATAATCACCGATCCGCTCTAGCTCGCCGGCAATGGCCGTTACCACGCTGGTCAGGCGGAGATCAGAAGCAACAACCGGTTGCTGCGTCGCCAAAACATGGATAACACTCTCTTCCAATGCGCGCCACACTTCATCGATCTGTCGATCATCATTTATAATCTGAGCAGCGGCAACAGTATCCCAGGTTTCCAAACAGTGAATCGCGCGCAGCAATTGCTGCTCAACCATACTAAACATACGCAACAGATCCTCGCGCAAGGCGCTGATCTGGCGAATATACCGCTCACGAACCATGTGAATTCCTCCTTATTGCCCTTAGCCGCTCCTACAGCATCAGCTCAGCTCACCTGCGATCGCGACTTGCGCTATGTTGCATGTATGTCATAGAAACTAACGTTGCTTCGAAATGGTCATGCTTAAATACAAGCAATCAGGTCGTTGAAGCCAGAAAAGAGTCCGCTCTCATTATACTTGAAACCTTGACCGAATTGGCGCGAAATTGACGAGAATGGCTACGCCATCATCGCACTGTGTTGCATATCATAACCTTGACAGACATAGCAGCGCATGCTAAAATAGTGTCAGTTTTACACCAGTGAAAGGAGCCAGAATATGCCTGCAATTCATGACCTTGCTACCCGCAGCGCGCCGTTTCTCGCCTACCTCGAACAATGGCACAACAGTCTGCCAGAAGTCGAACTCGCCACTATTGTTGGCAATACACCGGAGCGAGTGGTCATCTGCTCCATCGACATGATCAATGGCTTCTGCAAAGAGGGGCCGCTCGCCGGGCCGCGTGTCGGCGCGCTCATCGAACCGGTTGTGCGTCTGTTCAATCGAGCTTATGAGCTGGGAGTACGGGCATTCATCCTCACGCAAGACACCCACGATCCGGCAACACCAGAGTTCGCTGCGTACCCACCGCACTGCGTCGCCGGTACCGCCGAAAGCGAGACCATCCGGGAGCTGACCGAATTGCCGTTTGCCGATCAGATCACGGTGATCGAGAAGAACTCGCTCAGTTCACACCTCGGCACCCGCTTTGATGCCTGGATAGCCGAACATCCGCAGATCGACACCTTCGTGCTGGTCGGCGACTGCACCGATCTCTGTGTCTATACTGCGGCGATGCATCTACGCCTCGAGGCAAATGCGCTGAACCTCAAACGGCGGGTGATTGTAGCGGCGAATGCGGTTGATACCTTTGACACACCGGTGAACGTGGCGCGCGAACTTGGGATCTATGCGCACGATGGCGATTTGCACCACGTACTGTTCCTGCACCATATGGCTCAGAATGGGGTAGAGGTGGCAAATCTGAAATAAACCTGGCCTGCCTTTACATGCTCTCTGTTACCCTCCTCATCGTTGGGGCGATCCGGTGGATCGCCCCTTGAATAATGTCAGGAAACGACACATCGCTTCAGAATACCCGCATCACAACCGTATCGTGGTATACTAAAAATCTGATCACTGATGTTGCCGCCGGGAGTACCTATGCCGGACGCCGAGGATCTTGCCACTCTGACAGTTGCCGAACTGGTTGCCCACGTGCAAGAGTTACGCAACGCGAACGCGCAGTTGCGGCGACAGTTGCATCCGGCTGGGCCACCGCTGGCAGCTCATGCACTCACTGCCGAGCTGATCCGGCAAACTTCATTACTTACCCGTCTGGGAATCGAGTTCCGCGAAGATCTGGAACCAACCGTCTTCTTACAGCAGGCCCTACAGGCTGTAACGGCCAATCTACCGGCTGATGAAGCGACCGCAGTGCTAATTGGTCCTGATCAACAGCCACTCCAGGCAATGACGGTTGCGCTCGGCGCGCCACGTCTGCTGCCACCCGAACGCGCTGCCGAGTTGCTTGGCTCTAGCAGCGCCGGTTGGGCTTTGCGTCATGGCAGCAGTGTGATGCTGCTCGATATTGCCGGCGAAGCGCCACGCCTGCACTTGCGCGAATTACAAACCGGCGGTAGCCTGATCGCAACGCCGATTCGGCAGTCAATGGCGACTATCGGCGTCCTGATGGTCTATCGTCTCGCGACCAATGCCTTTAGCAGCCTGGATCTCGTGCTCATCGAGAGCGTGGCCGCTCAACTTGGCGTAGCAATCGGCGCAGCCCGCCTCCATCGGCAACATCGCTTACGCCAGCAGCACATCCTGACATTACTCAATTTTGGTCAGGCATTTGCGACCGGCAATAACTTGGGTGATATTGCGGCGCGTTGTCATACCATTGCGACCGAAGCTTTCGCCGCCCGCTGGGGGTTACTCTTCTTGCGCCCTTCGCCCCAAAGTCAGCTTACGTGGGTTGAGCCTGCGGGTCTGACAATCGAGGCGCCGGTTACAGCCGCCAGTGGCGCGGCGCAGTTGAGCGCTGACAGTCAGAGCGTTGTGACTATGGCCTTGACCGACAGCTTGACCTGTATCGCGTTGCCCCTTATTCACGATGGCGCGGCAATCGGCGGCCTGACACTCGGTTACGCCGGCGCTCAATCAGCTCCAACCGGCATCGACTGGAATCTGTTAGAACTGTTTGCCCGTCAGACTGCAACTATTTGCGCAACATCGCAACTGGTTGCGCGTTTGCACGAACAGACTCAATTGCTCGAAGAGCTGGTTGCCGAGCGCACGAACCAGCTCCAACGCTCGCGCGACCTGCTGCGGATCGTCTTTGACAGCCTGCCGGAAGGGATCGCCTTACTGGATGAGAGCGAACGACTGGTCGCGGTCAATACAGTCTTTGCCAACCAGATTGTTGGCCGCCATCCCCGTGATCTGGTCGGCAAGACTTACGCTCACTTGCTGCGCCTGATCGAACGCGCTGCGCCAACTTCCATCGAACTGCTCCCCGATGTCGGCTCCGGTCGGCAACAACTACGAATCCGCCAAACGTTCGCCGAGGGTGAACGCCGTTACCTGATCGATCGGATGGAGATTCTATCATCACCCGGTCAGCCGCCGTCACGACTTGAGTTTTGGCGACGAGAATTGTAGCAGCCTTTTGTATTCCATAACCGTTTACAATGCCATACCTGCATACAACCCACAATGGTATTCGGATCCTGATCGACGAACTACCGCACACCCATTCAGTTGCTATTGGTTGTTTTATCGACATTGGCGCTCGCTACGAGACAGCAGAACTGGCCGGCGCTGCGCACTTTATTGAGCATATGCTTTTTAAAGGAGCCGGCGCATACCCTACCGCGCGCGACATTTCGCTGGCTGTTGAAGGCATTGGTGGTTATCTGAATGCCTCTACCGGCTATGAAACGACGATCTTCTACGCCAAGGTTGCGGCCATCCACTTCGCGCGCGCCCTGCACGTCCTGAGCGAGATGGTACAGCGCCCATTGTTTGATGCCACGGAACTCGAGAAAGAGCGCCGCGTGATTATCGAAGAGATCCGCGGCATCCAGGATAACCCCACCGAAGCCGTGCATGAATTACTCCAACAGACGATGTGGGGCGATCACCCTTTTGGTCGCGATATTGCCGGCAGTATCGCCACAGTCAGCGCAATGGCGCGGCACGAATTGTTGGATTTTTTTGCCCGCGGCTACCACGCCGGCAATCTGGTGGTGTCAGTTGCAGGTAGAATCGCTGCTGAACAGGCAATTCCTGCTATCGAACAGGCCTTTGCCGATCTCCCAACCTGTCAGCGACCCACAGCAATTGTCGCGCCACCACTACCAGATGCGCGACAGGTGAACGTTCTCGCGCGCGACATTGAACAGGGCAATTTCTGTCTCGGTCTGCCCGGCGTTTCATACCACGACCCTGACCGGCGCGCCGTGCAAGCGCTCGATGCTCTGCTTGGTGGCGGTATGTCATCCCGCCTGTTTCAAACGATCCGCGAAGAACATGGTCTAAGCTACAATATCGGCTCGTACCACAATGAGTTTGCCGATACCGGGATGTGGGTAATTTATGCCGGCGTAGAGCCTGATGCGCTCCGTGACGCCGTAGCTATGACGCGCCGCATTATCAACGATCTGGTTGAGTATGGCCCAACCGAGCAGGAATTGGCGACAGTTAAAGAGCAACTGAAAGGAAGTTTGCTCCTCTCCCTCGAAGATACCTGGGCAGTGGCGTCGCGCAACGCTACCAGCTTGCTGCGCCACCAGACGGTATCCCCGATCGAGCAGATTGTCGCCGAGTTTGATGCGCTGACGCTGGACGATCTACACCGCGTGGCGCGTCGGCTATTGGCCACTCAGCAGCAATGGCTGGCCGTGGTTGGCCCCTACGGGGAAGACGATCAGGCCGATTTGCAGGCATTGCTAGAAGAATGAGTTTGACTGATGAAGACGGTAGCGATCATTGGCGCCGGTATGGCCGGATTGGCAGCGGCTCGCGCGCTTGTCACCACCGGCCTAACACCGGTCGTATTTGAGAAGAGTCGCGGTGTTGGCGGTCGCGCTGCTACCCGCCGCATCGGCGATTTTTGCTTCGATCACGGCGCTCAATATGTTAAAGCGCCGTCACCAGCATTGCAAGACCTGATCGCTGCAACCGGTGACGCTGTGACGATTGCGCGTCCGGTGTGGACGTTCACCGCCGATAACCAGATCGCCCCCGGTGATCCTTCGTCTGCCGATGAGCAGAAGTGGACATGGCCGACCGGTATTACCCGTCTCGCCAAATATCTGGCCGCAGGACTCAATGTGTATCTGGAAACGACGGTTGCCGGCATACACAGCAACTCTGATGGGTACCATCTCTACGCCGAGGATGGGCGCGCGCTGGGTTGCTTCGATGCCATCATCCTCACTGCGCCCGCGCCGCAGAGCGCAGCCATCCTGAGCGCCAGCGCAGGAATGCCGGCAGTCAGGAGCCTTATCGAAAGCCTGCAACAGGTACAATATCGCCGCTCGATCAGCATCACTGTCGCATATCCGCGTCGCCCTGACACGCCGTGGTATGCGCTGGTCAACGTTGATCGCCAGCATTCGATAAGCTGGCTGGCATGTGAACACGAGAAACCAGGACGAGCGCCGGACAATGCTGGTCTGTTGATTGCGCAGATGAGTGATCAATGGGCAAGCACGCACTGGGATGGATTGTCGAAGGGTACCTTCGCGCCGGATGCCGCGCTGCCTCAACCAATTAGCGAAGCGCTGGCCGCGATTCAACCGCTGGTCGGCGATCTTGGCACACCGCTATGGATTAATCTGCAACGCTGGCGCTACGCTTTGCCCGATACCGCTGCCCCGGTAACAATGACAGAGCGAATTGTGCTTGCCGGTGATCTGGTGGCCGGGCAAGGGCGTGTGCATCTGGCCATCGAAAGCGGCTGGCGCGCTGCCGGGCAGATCGGCACGCTGCTGGCTCAATAATGAGACAGCTTCGCTACGTTTGGTTGGAAAATCGTCTGCTCCGTTACCAGCGCATCTTGTAATCAAGGAATAGTCGATGACAAACACAGCCTGGCCACCGGTCTTTGACGGCCATAACGACGTTCTGCTCGATCTGCACCGGCCAGAACCGGGCAAGGAACGCGACTTCTTCACGAGCAGTCCATACGGGCATCTCGACCTGCCGCGCGCTCGCGCCGGTGGCTTCGGCGGCGGAATGTTTGCCATCTACGTTCCGCCAGCCACATCACAACCTGCCGCTTCACCACTACCTGAACCACCCTATCACCTGCCGTTGCCGGCGGCGCTCGAACAGCACTACGCGCTGCAAACGACACTGGCAATGGCAGCGCGCCTCTTTCGCCTTGAAACCGAGTCGAATGGTCAGTTTCGTGTCTGTCGCACTGCCGGTGAAATTGCCGACTGCCTCGCCAATGGCGTCATTGCCGCCGTCTTTCATATCGAAGGCGCCGAAGCAATCGGCCCCGATCTCGATGAACTAGAAGTGCTGTATCAGGCCGGACTCCGCTCACTCAGCCCGGTGTGGAGCCGACCTAACATCTTTGGTCACGGCGTCCCCTTTGCCTTTCCCGCCAGGCCTGACATTGGTCCTGGCCTGACCGATGCCGGTAAAGCGCTGGTAAAAGCGTGCAATCGGCTCCGTATCCTGATCGACCTCTCACATCTCAATGAAGCAGGCTTTTGGGATGTGGCTCGTTTGAGCGATGCGCCACTGGTTGCAACCCATTCCAACGCGCACGCCATCTGCCCACACAGTCGCAATCTCACCGACCGGCAACTCGCGGCAATCCGTGACTCGGGTGGCATGGTTGGAATCAACTTTGCGGTAACCTTTCTCCGACCGGATGGACGACGCGATGTCAATATGCCGCTTGCGGTGATGGTGCAGCACATTCAGTACATGATTGAACGCATGGGCATCGATCACGTTGGTTTCGGTTCAGATTTCGACGGCGCATTAATGCCGGCTGCCATCGGCGACGCGCGCGGCCTACCACATCTCTTGCAGGCGCTGGCCGACGCCGGATTCACTGCGAATGAACTGCGCAAACTGGCTTTTGAAAACTGGCTGCGGGTGTTACGTTTGACGTGGGGAGGATAAGCAGACTGTTATGCGTAATCTCAATCAAACCGAGCAACGGGTGCTCGCTTCCATCGACGAAGCTGGACTGCTAGAGGCGCTGGCTACGCTGGTCAGCATCCCTAGCCTTGACGGCACTGACGCCGAAAATGATGCCCAACTGGCAGTTGCTGCTCTGCTGGATACACCGGGCATCGCGGTCGATTGCTGGGAGATCGATCTGCCACAAGTATATTCCCATCCGGCCTGTAGCTGGGAAGTAGCGCGCAAACGGGCGCTGGGAGTGGTTGGAATACTCGGCGCCGATCGCGGAGGGAGGAGCCTGATCCTGAACGGGCACGTTGATGTGGTGCCTGCCGGTGATCGCCGCTTCTGGCGTAGCGATCCCTGGCAGGCAACCATTGCCGAAGGGCGGGTATACGGGCGCGGCGCACTCGACATGAAAGGTGGTCTGTGTTGCGCCATTTTCGCTGCCCGCGCAATTGCCGCCGCAGGCATTCAACTGCGTGGACGTTTGCTGATCCAGAGTGTGATCGGCGAGGAAGATGGTGGCCTGGGCACACTGGCCACTATTCTGCGTGGTCACACGGCTGATGCCGCGATTGTTGCCGAACCGACCGAACTCAAAATCGCGCCAGCGCAAGCCGGCGCGCACAACTTTCGCCTGACCGTCTACGGCGCAGCCGCGCATGGTTGTGTCCGTGAAGAAGGTGTGAGCGCAATCGAAAAGTTTGTCCCGCTTCATCAGGCGATTCTGGCTCTCGAACGCGCTCGCAATGATCGCCTGCGGGCGACCGATCCCGCCGGCCTGTTCGCCCGTTACCGCACTCCCAACGCTATCTGCATCGGTGTTGTTCGCGCCGGCGAATGGGCATCGTCAGAAGCCGAGCAGCTCGTGGCAGAAGGCCGTTACGGTATCGGCATCGGCGAAGACCCGGCTACAGCGCGCGCCGAACTCGAGCAAGCGATTGCCGCTGCTGCCGCACAGGATCCGTGGCTGCGCGCGCATCCGCCGACGCTGGAATGGTGGGGTGGTCGGTTTGATCCGGCCAGTACCCCGCTCGATGCGTCGATTGTGCAGACCCTCGCCGACTGCGATCAGGCGGTTCGCGAGCTGCCAGCCCGCTTTGAAGGCATGACGTATGGCGCCGACATGCGACTGCTGGTGAACGTTGCCGGCATTCCCACCGTTTTGTACGGGCCGGGCGATGTGCGCGACGCTCACCGGCCAAACGAGTCGGTCGCAATTGCCGATCTCCTGACCGCAACCCGTGTCTTTGCTCTCACTGCGCTCCGTTTCTGCGGTTACGACGAGGAATAACGTTATGACAACCAATTTACGCTTCAGTGCCGAAGCCCATCTCAAACCGATTGAGGTTATTGCCGAACGACTCGGTCTCCCGGCGGCATATCTCGAACCGTATGGCCGCTACCGCGGCAAAATCGACCTCGCCTTTCTCGACGATCACGCCGATCGACCACGAGGTCGCTACATTCTGGTCAGTGCCATCACCCCGACTCCACTCGGTGAAGGAAAAACCACGACAGCCATCGGGCTGGCAATGGCGCTCAACCGGCTCGGCAAACGCGCCGTCGTAACCCTGCGCCAATCATCACTTGGGCCGGTCTTTGGCATTAAAGGCGGAGGCGCTGGCGGTGGTCACAGCCAGATTGTGCCACTGGCCGAGAGTATTCTGCATCTCAACGGCGACATTCACGCAGTTTCGCAAGCGCACAACCTGTTGGCGGCGCTGACCGACAATAGCTGGTACCACGGCAATCCGCTCGACATCGATCCCGACCGGATCGAAATTCGACGGGTGGTTGATGTAAATGATCGTTTCCTGCGCCATATAACGATTGGCCTTGGCGGGAAACAGCACGGCATCCCGCGCCAGACCGGTTTTGACATCAGCGTTGCCAGCGAACTCATGGCGATTCTGGCGATGGTCAATGGAGTGGGAGCCAGAGCAGCGCTGCGCAACCTGCGGGAACGCATTGGTCGGATGGTGGTCGCCTTCCGTCGAGATGGCACCCCGATCACAGCGGAGGATGTCAAAGGTGCCGGCGCGGCAACCGTGCTGATGCGCGAGGCGCTCAAACCAAATCTGATGCAAACAATTGAAAACACGCCAGCGTTAATCCACGCCGGACCGTTTGCCAATATTGCCCAGGGCAATTCATCCATTCTGGCCGATCTGGTTGCGCTACGCTGCGCCGAATATGTCGTCACCGAAGCCGGTTTCGGCGCCGACATTGGCGCTGAAAAGTTCTTCCATCTCAAGTGTCGCGCCAGTGGACTATGGCCTGATGCAGCGGTCGTAGTGGCGACGATTCGCGCGCTCAAAGCGCATAGCGGCAAATACGACATTGTTGCCGGCAAGCCATTGCCACCCGCCATCTTGACTGAAAACCCGGACGACGTACTGGCCGGCAGCGCCAATTTACGACGGCAGATCGAGAATATTTTGCAATTCGGTGTTCCGGTCATTGTGGCGCTCAACGCCTACCCGGAAGACACTCCCGCTGAAGTGGAAGCGGTTGCTCATATTGCTGCCGCAGCCGGCGCAGCCGGTATGGCGGTGAGCAATGTCTATGCTGCCGGAGGAGCAGGCGGTATCGAACTGGCTCGTCTGGTTGCGCAGATCGCTGAACGTCCAGGTTCGCGCGAGCCAACCTTTCTCTACCCGCTTACTATGCCGTTGGCCGAAAAGATTGCCGTCATCGCTCGCCGCATTTATGGCGCTGCCGGAGTTGAATTCAGTGAAACTGCTGCTGCGCAACTGGATGCATTTGAGCAGGCCGGGTTTGGCCATTTGCCGATCTGCATGGCCAAGACTCATCTCAGCCTCAGTCATGATCCGAAACTGCATGGCGCGCCGAAAGGTTTCACCTTCCCAATCCGCGAAGTGCGAATCAGCGCCGGCGCCGGGTTTATTCTGCCCATCGCCGGCGCGACCGTGACGATGCCAGGATTAGGCGCACATCCGGCGGCTCACCAGATCGATATCGATGAAGAGGGCAATATCGTCGGATTATTCTAGCGATAGCGCGGGCAAATCTGAGACTACTACCCAGCGCAATGCCGGAATTGTGCCCGGACAGTAATAGCGATGGATTATAATCGATGTATCGTTACCAATCTTCACACCCATTACACCATCATGATACTCTCCCATCCTCATCACTCCACCATTTCACGTCAGGAACAGTTCCGGCTGGCCAAACAGGCATTGAGTCGTCGAGATCGCGGCTACGGTCTCATTGCCACCGGTCTCGGTCTCGTCCTGAGCGTTATTATCGAGCTGATCTGGCTGCAACCACTGCTCAAACACATCCCGGCCAGTCTCGCTATTCCGATGATTGCGCTCGTGATCGGAGGACGGTGCCTGATTGTCGGCTGGCAGCGATATACCTTTCACCGCCGCCTTCAGACTGCGACTACTATCGCCCACGCTACAATCATTGATTGCTGGATCGAGAGCGCTTTTGATGGCGAGCCAGGCGTGATCGCCTGGGAACTTACCGTTACCAGACCTGATGGCAGACAGATGAGTCTTCGGCAGGCAGACTTGATCGATCCGGCGCTGGTAGCCAGATGGCAAGCATCGACAGCGCCGGTGCGTTATCTGCCAGACAATCCGGCAATATCAACGCTGGCAATCGATCTGCTTGCCGAGTCGATCCGGCCACTTTAGCCCGATGTGAGACAGGTGAAGGAACTGAAATGTTACCCACGGCGCGAGCGTGATATGATGTTCTGGTAGTGGCAAAATCCTAGACAGTGTCGCACATCGCATCCGAGAAATTATGAAACAACATCTGCGCTCGCTACTGCTGATCATTGTCAACTTTGCCAGCATACTTGCGCTTACGCCAGTTGCGCCGGTACGCGCTGACCCAGTCACGATCAACGTTTCGCCCACCAGCCTGACTGCAACTGTCGAACTCGGTAGCACCGTTACCCTTGATCTCACAATCACGAACACCGGTGACAGCGATGTAAACCTGCTGTTTTACGCTGGTCTGCCACCGGCTACTACGCTGGCAGCGAGAGCCGCGCCACCATCACTACCCATACCCCTGCCACAACAGACTGAACGGATCGACCCTGATCTGCAAACTGAGCTTGCCAATGGCCGCGCTCGCTTCCTCGTATTTTTTGCCGACCGACCCGATTTAGGGCCTGCATTGGAGATTCGGGACTGGACGGCACGCGGCGAGTATGTCTATCGCGCGTTGACCGAACATGCTGAGCGCAGCCAGCGCGCCGTCCGCGCTATGCTCGACGCCGCCGGAATACCCTATCAGATATTGTGGATCGCCAACGCTTTGCTGGTCGAAGGTGATGCTACGCTGGCTAACACGCTCGCCGCTCACGCCGATGTCGCAATGCTTACCGCCGATCTGGAAGTGCAGATGACGCCGCCGGTGACAACCACAACGGTTTCGTGTAGTGCCACCAACAATATCTGCTGGAACATCGTCCGCATCGGCGCCGATCGAGTCTGGGAGGAATTTGGCGTTAACGGTGCCGGTATTACAGTAGCCAACATTGATAGTGGAGTCAATTACACCCATCCAGCCTTGATCAATGCCTATCGCGGCAATCTTGGCAGCAGTTTTGACCACAACTATAACTGGTTTGATCCGCTCAACAATACCTCAGCCCCAAACGACGCCGGCATTCACGGCACTCATGTGATGGGAACGATGGTTGCAAACCCGCCAGACCAGCCGGCAATGGGTGTAGCGCCGGGCGCAAAATGGATTGCCGCTCGCGCATGCGACGCAAGCAACTGCTCGTTAAGTAGCCTGATAACAGCCGCGCAGTGGATGCTGGCTCCCACCGATCTCAACGGCGAGAATCCGCGTCCGAATTTACGCCCTCACATCCTCAATAACTCCTGGGCATTCGGGGTTGGCGGCGAACAGACCTACAGCGGCTACACAGCGGCGTGGAAAGCAGCCGGTATCTTCACCGTGTTTGCTGCCGGCAATTCCGGCAATACAACCTGTAGCACTATTCGCTCGCCGGGTGATTATACCGACGTAGTTGCCGCCGGCGCTACCAATCAGAGCGATCAGCTTACCTATTTCAGTGCCATCGGCCCTACCAGCGATGGTCGGATCAAGCCCGATCTGGTTGCGCCAGGGCAGAGTATCTTCTCGACAGTGTCTACGAACAGTTATCAAGCTCTATCTGGAACCTCAATGGCCGCGCCCCATATTGCCGGCGCGGTAGCGTTACTCTGGTCGGCCAATCCGCAATTGATTGGTGATTATGACACCACTTACGCGCTACTGACTGGCAATGCGGTGCCAATTACAAATGATTCGCGGTTTATGAGTTCAGGCTACGCTGCCTGCCGCCCTGATACGGTTCCCAACAACATTTACGGATACGGTCGACTCGACATTTTCGCTGCAGTGGCGGCAGCGCGCGTCCAGGTGCCCTGGCTCATCTTGCCAGCCACACCGTCGGCCAATCTGTCCAGCAGTGAGAGCCAGACCATCTCGATCACGCTCGACGCGCGCAAAGTTGCCGGGCCGGGTATCTACCAGGGGCGGTTGTTGATTTATGGCAACAACCTCTCCGATCCACCCCGGGTCGTGCCGATCACGATGACGGTGCCGGCGCGCGCCAGCCACGCTACGCTCAATGGCACGCTTATCGACAGTGATACCGGCCAGCCATTGCGCGGCACAGTGACCACAGCACACGGTTTAACATTGGTGACAGATGCTAATGGCGGCTATCAGCTCGTAGTTCCCGGCAATAGCAATCAGACTCTGACGGCTGCCGCTAACGGTTTTGCCAGTCAGACACAGAGTGTGACGCCGCCCACCGGCAGCACGACTACCCTGAACTTTACGCTCAACCCGCTTCGCCCGCGCATGACGCTGTTGCAAGATCTCATCACTGCTACTGTCGATTTCAATCAGACCACCACCATAACCCTGCCCCTGCGCAATGATGGCAACCTGCCACTCAGCTACACGGTAACTATCGACAACGAACCCTACGGCGTCTGGCGAAGCGATGAAGTGGGTGGGCCAACCGGAGGCTGGATTGATCCGCCTATCGATCGACAGGTGCTTAACCTGTATGATGACTGGAGTAGCGCGGGTATCGATCTCGGCTTTGATTTTCCTTTCGCTAACGACTATTATCGAACCATCTACATTGGGGCCAATGGCATCATTACTTTCGCGCCATTTCCTCAATTTAACAACCTGTTCAATCCGTCTTGCCTGCCACTCACCGAAACGTCTGCGCCGGCAATCGTGCCGCTACATGTCGATTTCGATAGTAGCGCCGGTGGCGAAATCAGTTTTGCCCGCGTTAGCGCCGGCGCGCTCATCACCTGGAACAACGTGCCTCATTTCGGCGCCAGCCGTCACTTGAGCGTACAGGCATTGTTGCAACCAAACGGTATTATTCGCTTCCATTATCGCAATGTTGCTGACTTGCTCGATGCTGACCAATGGGCTGTCGGGTTGCAATTCAACAGCTCGCATCAGACCATTGGTTGCACTTATGCCAACAACTTTCCCCTTGCTCTGAACGATGGCCTCACCCTTGAGCTACGCCCACAGGCAAATCCACAGGTGTGGTTGAGCATACCGGGTAGCGCCGGGGGAACACTTGCCGCCGGGGTAAGCGCCGATATACCACTCACGGCGCGATGGATCGGACCCCTTTCCAGCACGCAGCAAGCCCGCCTGCGGATTGTCAGTAATGATCCCCGTCAGCCGGTGACAATCGCGCGCGTGCAACTTAACGAAGGCGTCCCTGCGCCTTATCAAGTGATTGTCCCTATGGTATATCGTTGATCCGGCGATCGACACGCCAGCGCAGCGACATCAGGTCGCTACAGTTGGCGTGTCGTAGCTGTGCGCCGCGCAAACGGTGATGGTCTGTCGCACAGCCGTCGCTATGATGCGCGGCAGATCATTTACGAGCGCCAGATTTCAGAATACTGAACCGGGTTGACTACAGCCCTTGTACCGCAGGTATCATTGACACTACATTGGCGGCATAAAGCTGAAGGCGTCACTGTGTCGCATTCCGCACAATGTGCAGGCATTCTCCAGAAAGCATTTCGATAAAGGCTCTGTCAGTGTCGCCAGATTCACTACGCAAGGACTTGGGGAACATGCAATAACCTGGTAAACAAGTGCAACGTTTTGCCGATCGTTATCGTCTCTAATCAGTAAGCAGCAGCGGTATAAGCCGTTAGAGACAGAGCAGAAGCGCGATGGAACAACACCATAATGATGTTTTTGCGCCGATTGATATCGATCATATGATGGAGCGCGTGGCCGGCGGTAACGAAACCGAGGTTTATCGCAGCGATGATCACCGCTTTGTTGTCAAACTCAAAGGTGAAGCGGGGAGTCGAGATGCTGCAAAGATGCTGGCCGCTGCGCGCCAGATGCAACACGCAGCGCAACGGTTTGCCGCCTGCCTCGGCACTCGTCATACCATTCCAACCTATTTCGTGCTCAGTCGCGATAGCGAAGGTTTTGTGCATGCGCTGGCGATTCAGCCCTATCTTGCCAATGCGCGTGTCCTGGCGGAAATCGACTGGAGCACCATCAGCTCTGCTACTCGCCGCCAGATCGGACACGACCTGCGCCATATCATCGGGCGCGCCATCGGTTGCCTGCTGCGCACCGGGCATCTGCCCGATCTGTACGGACGAATTAGCGCCAACGCTGCCGAGCGCCAACGACGCAAACAGCTACGGTATCTACCGGAACGGATCTGGAGTTTTCTGGCGCAGCGCACTATCCTCCATTCGCAAAATCTGATGCTTACCGCCGAGCAACCGCCGCGCCTGGTCTTAATCGACTACGACGAGGTACGACGCCACCTGCTATACCGCCTGGTCTACTTTCTGGCTCGCCTGACACTCTTCGGACGCGACTTGCTGGTCATCTGGTGGCAGTTAGAGCGATAGGCTGGTGTCTTCAGTCGTGAAGGATGGAACGGTCATTGCCGTCCATCCTCTGTTCACCATTATCAACGTAACGCGCGAACGCCACGAGCCAATTCGAGCAAGGCTGCTCGTCCACCACCGGCAAGATCCCAAATCCAAAGCGTAGTTGGGTAACGCTGGCTCATGGTTTGCGGGCCGCGTGGCCCTGGTTCGGCGCCAGCCACAGCCGCATAGAAGAGTTGCTGGTTCCGCGCGGTAACCGGACCGATCCCGCCTAAACTCTGGCCGGTTGCCAGCAGCTCGCTACGCTGCAACCCGCGCCAGCGATAGAGCTGGTAATCTTGCACCAGATCACTCGCGCAGAGAGTCGTGAGGTAGAGTAAACGCCCTTCGCCATCCCAACCGAGCGGACGACTCCAGAATGGCCCTTCACGTAACGGTTGAGGCGGCAGCGACTCTGGCGTAGCGGTAGGGATCGCAGTAGCAGTTGGCGTTTCGGTTGGCGGCGCCGGAGTCACAGTACCGGTTGGCGTCGCAGTTGGGGTAGCAGTGGACGTTGCAGTCGGCGCGCGGGTCGCAGTTGGGGTAGGCGGCGGCAAGATTACCCGTTGCTCACCGATCCGTTCGACAAGCTGACCGGCACTATTGAGAATGAGCAGGTCAGCGCCGGGATCATCGGCCCGCAATGCCTCGACAGCAACATACTCACCGGAAGGGCTGGCAATCAGCGCGCCGAAACCGCGGTAGCGGGTAACTAACCGCGCATCGGTTAGCAAATCGGCGCCGACATCGATCACCTCGCCAGTGGGGAGACGCAAAAAGAGTGAGCTGCGACCATCAGGAGCCTCTACCCGGTAGATCAAACGCCCTCCACTCAACCATTGAGGCGCAAATCTGCTCCACTCATCGAGCGCAGACTCAACTCTCACCGGTTCGCCGTCATTGATAGCTACCGTATACACTGCCCACTGAGTAGGTATCGCGCCCGTCTCATCAACAGCAAACGCCACCGACTGCCCATCTGGGCTGAAAACCGGCTCGGCGCAACTAACGCCAGCCTGAGCCAGTGGACGCGCCTCGCCACCGGCCAGGGGTAACAGCCAGAGGGTAGAGGGCACCGCTAGCGCCGCATCGGCAGGATCGAGGCCAGGTTCGGCGCGACAGAAGACCAGATAATCACCGAGTGGACTGACTGCCAGATAGGTCTCTGTCTCGGCTGAACTGGTCAGATTGACGGCGCCGGCCAAACGGGGATTCATCCCCATACCGGCAGCGCTGATCTGTTGATCCAGCCGCCAGACATCGCCATCAAACAGGAAATAGATCGGCTCGATCTGAGCCGGTGGCGCGGCAGCCGGCACACGCAGCGTATCGCTGGCCACTCCAAACGTTGCCGAGCGCGCCACCGCTACCGACAACCGGTTCTGGCTCAACGTGACCCGAAACGGAACCGGTTCGGCCAACGGGAGCAGGATCGTTGCGCCGCTATCTGCTTGTGGATCAATTATCACCCAAGCCTGAGAGATCGCGCGAGTGGTGGTAAACGTGATGGTTTGCGCTATCGCCGATTCCGCAAACCGATCATCCCGGATCCAGCCGGCCAGATCGATCTGTAGCGCATATGGCGCATTCAGCGTTGCCGATGTTGAAACGATCCGGGCATCAGCCAGATTCAAACAGCTCACTGCGGCGCTGATCGGAGGCGAGCCAGGCGAGAGATCAAACACCAGATCGAGCTGTTCAAACGCCGGATTACCGCTGGCGCGCACCTCTTGCAACCCCGCCGAAAAACGACTAACCGGCAAACCAGCTATCTGCGAACAATAGCTAAACCCGACCAGCGCCGGATTAGGCGTTGGTGTCGGCGGTAACGGTGTCGCGGTGGGTGTCGCGGTCACCGTCGGCGTCGGTGATGGGCCGATAGTTGGCGTCGCCGTAGAAGTAGCAGTTGCAGTTGGCGTCGCTGTAGCGGTTGGAGTTGCCGACGGAGTACCGGCAATAATCGTCTCAATATTCGAGATCGGCTCCTCCTCGCCAACCGGGATGAGATCACATCCAACCAGCAGCGCACCTAGAAGCACAATCAACAGGCGCGAGAGGGCAAAACGGAAACGCCTCACAAACGTCTCCTCGTGTTGCACCCGACACATCTCGGATGCAACGCTGACCGGAAGCCAAAGCGGGATTACTGTTCATTCGGCAGCGCGACCTTGATCCAGCCGCGCCGCATTGCATACACGACTGCCTGCGTGCGATCATTCACTGCCATTTTACGCAGAATCGATGAAATGTGATTTTTGACCGTCTGGTTACTGATGTCAAGCTGAGAGGCAATCTCGCGATTTGTGCGACCGGCTGCCACCAGTTCGAGCACTTCGAGTTCGCGCGACGAGAGAGGCGAAAAGACCGCCTGCGCCTCTTCATCGCCGACCATTTGCCGAAACGCCTCGAGCACCGTAGCTGCCACCTCTGGCGACGACAAGACAATATCATTAATTGGATACTCGCCGCGCCGCACCTGTTGCAGCGTCTCGAGCAGATCGGCCAGATCAACATTCGCCGGCACAAAAGCTGAAACTCCAGCCCGAATTGCTTTGACCACGGCTGAGCCATCGTTGACCGGCCCGAACAGGATGATAGCAATGTGAGGGTGACTCCGCTTGATTACTCGCGCCACTTCCAGCCCATGAATACCGGGGAGATTGATATCCATCAACACCATATCAGGATCGACCTGATCAACGAGCTGAATCGCCTGCTGTCCATTACTGGCTTCGCCAATTACCTGGAAATGAGGCGCTGCGGCCAGGGCCAGACGCAGCCCATCCCGGAAGAGCGATACAGTATGCACAATGATCAGTGTCGTCACGCTCACATGCAACTCCTGCCCTACTCGAACAACATCATGGCAAACAGCAACTGCGATCCCGGATTACCCGCCAGATACCATGCATCACCCACATCGGCAACAACCTGCGCGCTATGCCTCAGGCTTACCGCATACTCATCGGCATCACGATATGAATGTAGCCATCGCTCCCGACCGGCTTAAACACTGCCGGACTTTGCGCGCTCTGCATCTCAAACGCGATCTGGTTTGAATGCACAGCCGCAATGGCATCGGCCAAAAATTTCACATTAAGCGCAATCACCCCGCCATCACCGGTGACACTTCCATCGAGTTCACTGGTATTATCACCCAATTCGGCAGAATTGGCGCTCAGAATGACTCGACCGGGACCCAGCTCGCCTGCCGGCTCAATCTTCAACTTAACAACATTCTGACTGGCGCTGGCAAAGAACGACGCCAGCTTGACTGCCTTTGCCAATTCATTGCTATCGAGCACAGTGCGCGTCAAATACTGCTGCGGAATGATCCGCTCGAAATCAGGGAATCTTCCTTCAATTAAACGCGACACAACCTCAATATTTTCAGTATGGAAAAGCACATGACTGCCACCGGGCATATAGACCATTGCCACCTCAGCCTCGGTATCACCGATAATACGGGCCAGTTCGGCGAGGGTACGAGCCGGGATCAGACAATCTACAGCATGAGCAACCGGCTCAGCCAGATGCACTGTGCGCATCGCCAGGCGAAAACCATCGGCTGCGACCAGGGTGAGCTGCTGATCGCGGGTTCGCACCAGCACTCCGGTCAAAACAGGGCGTGACTCATCAGAAGCTGCGGCAAACGCCACCTGCTCAATCGCTTCGCGCCACAATTCTGCCGACAGTTGCACCAGCGGCGCGCGCGCGCTCACCGTTGGGAGTGAAGGAAACTCTTCGGCATCGATTCCCTTGATATTACTCACAAAGCGACCGCACTCAACCCGCAGCGTTTGCGTCTTCACATCAAGACTCAACGTCACCTTATCATTTGGCAGGCCACCCACAACGTCGGTCAGCAACTTGGCCGGCACCGCCACTGCGCCTTCTTGACTGATTTGCGCCCCAATCCAACGATTAATCCCCACCTCAAGGTTAGTGGCAGTCAGTTTCAATCGACCTTCATCTGTAGCCAGCAACACATTAGCCAGCACTGGCAGTGTAGAACTTTTGCTGGCGACAGCGTGGCTAACTGCGGCTAAGCCACGCTTTAAATCGTCCTGCATGCATGTGAGCTTCATCGTCGCTCCTTGAAGAGACAACCTCAAACAGCAGCGCAGTTGCGCCGCCCACGATCTGGGTGTGGCGCATTATAGCATATTGCGCCTTGCTCTGGCAGCGCCATCGCCATCCGCTACCGGAAACAGTGCAAACGATGTGCATACTATCAACAGAAGGGCTTGACTTTTTTCGGAGCCGTGGTACCGTTTTATAGGGAAGAGATTTTCAATCGCGAAGATTGATGTCGCGATGATCAATAATGGGAAGGTCTTGCTCGTATGGTTATTGCTACCCGCCGCTTTGAATTTTCAGCCGCTCATCGCTACTGGCGTGATGACTGGAGCGCCGCCGAAAACGAGCGGGTCTTCGGGCCATATACCAGTCCTTATGGTCACGGCCACAACTACACGCTTGACGTGAGCATCACCGGCAACCTTGATGAGCGCACCGGGATGGTCATGAATATGACCGAATTGAAGGCAATCGTCAATGAGGTGCTCGATGAGTTCGATCACAAGCATCTCAATTTCGATACGCCATATTTTCGCGATCAGGTTCCCACGACTGAAAACTTTGTGCGCGTCCTCTGGCGTTTGATCGCTGCCCGCCTTCCGGCGCATGCCCGGCTGGCTCACCTGCGACTTTACGAACAGCCCGATCTGTGGGCCGATTACGATGGTGTTGGTGAAACGCAGTTTACACGCCTGTACACCTTTGCTTCAGCCCATCGCCTCCACGCGCCGGCGCTCAGCGACGAGGAAAATCTCGCGATCTACGGCAAGTGCAATAATCCCAATGGCCATGGTCACAACTACACGTTAGAAGTGACGGTACAGGGCGAGATCGATCCCGCTACCGGTATGCTGGTCGATCTTGCGTGGCTCGATCAGACAGTGCATTCGGTCATCGATCCGTTGCACCTGCGTCACCTTGATCGCGAGATCGCTGCGTTTGCCGATCGGCCATCTACTGCCGAGAATATCATTGTCTACCTCTGGAATGAACTTGCTCCCAAACTCAATGGCCGTCTTGCTCTACTACGCTTGTGGGAGACGCGCAAGAACATCTTCAGCTATGCTGGCCCACTGTCAGTACCTGCCTGATCTGACCGATCTCGTTTCCGCTCGCAAGCGCGATCGGCGCGCTTGTCTATTACCTGATGGAGAATTTTTGTTATGTCACACAACGGCAATGGTTCACATCATCCTATCTCAGCCGATATTGATGAGGAGCATTACGAAAGTTTGATTATTCCAGGCCGCGGCAAAATTGAAGGTCTATCATTTGCCTCTAACCCCCAGATCGAAGAGGCAGTGCGCATGATCCTTCACGCGATTGGAGAGGTGCCCGATCGCGAGGGCTTGCAGAAAACGCCTTCGCGGGTGGCCAAGATGTACGCCGAATTGACAGCAGGGTATCATATCGATCCGCAGGCATTGATTAACGGGGCCATCTTTAGCGTTGCCTACGATGAGATGGTACTGGTGACCAACATTGACTATTACAGCCTGTGCGAACATCACATGCTACCGTTCTTCGGTCAGGTACACGTGGCCTACATTCCAAACGGCAAAGTGGTGGGGTTGAGCAAAATCCCTCGCATCGTTGAAATGTTTGCCCGTCGTTTACAGGTGCAAGAGCGCATGACGGTGCAAATCGCCGATTTTATCAACGAGACGCTTGAGCCAGCCGGCGTAGCGGTGGTTGCCGAAGGGGTGCATATGTGTGGCGTGATGCGCGGCGTGAAGAAGGCAAACGCGCGCATGGTCACTTCGGCGATGCGCGGCGCATTTCGCGAAGATCCAAAGACGCGCGCCGAGTTTATGGCCCATATCGACCGCAATCGGAAAGAATAATGATAGCGACGCAAAGGAGTTCAGTCGCAAGCCATTGTTGACCCACAACGCTTATACTCCTTCGCGCTCTCTTTTGCGTCAGAAGACAACCGCCATATGCGATCAATTCTGATTACCGGCGCATCACGCGGGATCGGCGCCGCTACGGCGCTGGCACTCGCCCAACCAAACACCCGTTTGACCCTGGCAGCGCGCAATCGAACGGCGCTGGAAGCGGTCGCCACTCAGGTCATTGCAGCGGGCGCTGAATGTGTCGTTGCGCCTTGTGACGTGACCGATCCGGCACAGGTTGCCGAGACGGTAGCGTTAGCTGCCGGTGGCGGTCACCTTGATGTCGTGGTGCATAGTGTTGGCGGCGCGCTGGTTGCGCCGCTCGCCACGATCAGTCTCGCCGATTGGGAAGAGCATCTGCGCATCCAATTGACCAGCCTCTTTCTGGTCGCGCAGGCGGCAACAGCCCGGATGGATCGCGGTGGACTGTTGATTAACATCGCTTCGGTTGCCGCGCGCCAGGCCTTCCCCGGTTGGTCGGCGTATGTCGCTGCCAAGCACGGCGCGCTTGGTTTTGCCGCCGCTATCCGCGAAGAGCTGCGCCCGCGTGGAATCCGGGTGTGCTCGATTTTGCCCGCCGCAACCGATACCGCCATTTGGGACGCTATTCCCGGTGAGTGGTCGCGAACGAATATGCTGCAACCGGATGATGTTGCCGCTACTATTGCCGCAATTGTCGCCTTACCGCCCTACGTGACGGTAGAGGATTTGACCATTGGGCACGTAGTGGGCCGGTTGTAAACGACGATTGGCCGTTTCGCCAGCGTAGATACAGAGCAGTTTTACCGCGCAATGGTCGCGTGAACCGACAATCTTTTGATAGCAATCTTCAGGCGCGCGCGCCTGGTTGCGCTTGACAAACCGTTGCTCTTCGACTACAATTTTCGCAGGCTATAGGCCAATGTAGCTCAGTCGGTAGAGCAGCTGTTTCGTAAACAGCCGGTCGCCGGTTCGAGTCCGGCCATTGGCTCCACCCGTTGCGCCCCTGCATTGCGGAGGCCTGTATCGATGGATACCATCGATGCAGGCCTCAGGCTTTTGCGCCGGGGTTTCGCTCTTGTGGTACCATGTTAGCTGCGCGC
>OGCI01000200.1_pt1 | contig 78533 bp, 60 predicted proteins | sample 1570021 | NCBI WGS metagenome assembly OGCI01 (sample SAMN06264664, study PRJEB24512) | hot springs metagenome | isolation source: Hot spring water | place: South Africa: Tshipise | collected 2015-06-21
GTTGTCCGCTAGATAGATTCTGCCAGTCACTTCGCTCTCCATGAGAAGCTTCGTCATGGTTCCTCCTGCCGCCTAACTACTAATTAGGCTGACTAATTCCGCCTATTACACCACACAAGGATATTAGACGGATATCTTCCGCCTAATACCCCAAAAGCCTTGTTAGACGGATTCTGTCCGCATAACGGGCCCAAGCCGAGGATTAGACGGCCAATTATCCGTCTAATGCGCGAAAGGTGGACAACCGCTGCGATGGATCTATCTGATCTACCGATGCATATTATAGGCCGAAATCCCAAAATGTCAAGAACTTTTGCGGCTGCCCAGCAATTCCAAATATAACGAACAGTTTCCCGCTTCGACCCCCCACCCCCATCCCGTACTTGCCTCCCCGGAGCGCAACGGAGGGGGCGGGGAGCGCTCTGGAGGGGTGTTTCGGGCGGCGAAGCCACCCGAAATACCCCCTTTGAAAAGGCGACCCCCGCTCTCCCCTTCCAGGGGAAAGCGGGGAAGCTTCTTTTTGTGGGGTTTTGGGGCCGCTCTACGACTCCAAAACCCCCTTCCAAAGGATTTCCCCCTCTCCCGCATAGCGGGAAAGAGGGGCAGGGGTGAGGGAAACCACTTTGCCAACATATCCCGGCGTCCCCAAACTCATATTTGGAATGGCTGCAGAGATCGGATTCGCCTGGTGCAATTTGCCAAAACAAGGGGGCATTTCAGGTGTTGTTTACCCCGTATTCCGCAACCCCGCCGCGACCCCGTTCACGCTGAGCAGCACCGCCTCGCGCAACGCCTCGGCCTCCACACCACCGGCATCGCGCCAGCGGCGCAGCAGCACCACTTGCAGGTAGTTCATCGGGTCAATGTACGGGTTGCGCAGCTGGATCGAGCGCCGCAGCCACGGCTCGTCCTCCAGCAGATCCCCCTGGCCGGTAAGGCGCAGGATGGCGGCCTCGGCCCGCCGATACTCGGCCTGCAACACGGGGAAAACCGCGGCGCGCGTCTCCGCGTCGGCCAGGCTTGCGTAGACTTCAGCGATGGACAGATCGGCCTGGCGCAGCGAAAGCTGGGCGTTGTCAATCAGCGCCCGGAAGAAAGGCCACTCCCGGTACATCTCGGCCAGCTCGGCCCAGCGGCCGGCGTCCTCCCCTGCCCAGGCGGTCAGCGCAGCCCCCAACCCGTACCACCCCGGCAACCCTGCCCGGCTCTGGAGCCACGCGAACACCCACGGGATCGCGCGCAGGTCGTCAATCCGGGCAGTGGCACGACGCCGCGCCGGCCGGCTGCCGATGTTGAGCCGGCCGATGGCGTCTATGGGGGTCGCGTCCTGAAAGTAGCGCAGCAGCGCGGGGGAATCGTGGACGAACCCCCGGTAGGCCGATCGCGCCTCGGCCGAGAGCGCGTCCATGATGGCTTCCCAGCGCGCCTCGTGCGCGGAGATGACTGCGCCCGGCGCCAGGCTGCGGATCAGCACCGCGTGGATGATCTGCTCCAGGTGGCGCTGCGCCAGCTCACGGTTAGCGTACCGGTTGGTAATGGCCTCCCCCTGTTCGGTGAGGCGGATGCGGCCGCGCAGCGACTCGGCCGGCTGGGCCAGGATCGCCCGGTTGGTCGGCCCGCCCCCGCGGCCGATGCTGCCCCCGCGGCCGTGGAACAGGGTCAGCCGGACCCCGTGGGCCGCGCAGACCGCGGGCAGCGCCTGCTGCGCCCGGCGCAGCGCCCACGTCGCGGTCACGTAGCCGGTGTCCTTGTTGGAGTCGCTGTAGCCCAGCATGATCTGCTGGTTGCGGCCGCGGCGCGCCAGGTGCGCCGCGTAGGCCGGGTTGGCGAACAGCGCATCCATGATCCCCGGCGCGGCCTGGAGGTCGGCCAGGGTCTCGAACAACGGCACGATGTTCAGCGCAGCGTCCACCCCGGCATCTTTCGCCATCAGCAAGACGGCCAGCACATCGCTGGCGCCGGTGGTCATGCTGATAATGTAGTTCTGGATGGCCTCGATCCCCACCCGCTCGTGGGCCCGGCGGATCAGCCGGAACAGCTCCAGCGTCTCGTTGGTCTCCGGGCTGAAATCGAGCCGGGCGGGCGCCAAGGGCCGGGCGCTCAGTAGCTCGGCCGTCAGCAGGCGGGCCTTCTCGGCTTCGGGCAGAGCCGCGTAATCTTCGGCCAGGCCGTAGCGGGCGAAGATCTCGGCCAGCGCGCGAGTGTGGCGCTCGGCGTGCTGGCGGATGTCCAGCGTCGCCAGGTGGAAGCCGAAGATATCCGCCTGCCGGACGATGGTGCCCAGGCGGCCTTCGGCCAGGCGCTCGCCCCGGTGACCGCGCAGGCTGTCCTGGATCAGCCGCAGGTCGTCCAGGAACTCGGCCGCGTTGCGGTACGCGCCGGGCCGCGGCAGATGATCGGCCCGCCACGGCCGGCGGTTGGCCTCGGCCGTGGCGCCCAGCTTGCGGTAGATGAAGGACAGTTTGTGGCGGTAGGGCTGCATGGGGTAGCGCGCGGCCACCTTCTCGGCCTCGTCGGGGAAGAGGGCCGCGTCGGCTTCGATGCTGGCCTGGAGCTCAGGGGAGATGCCGTAGCGCGCCGAGCTGCTCAGGTGGCCGTGCATGCGGTCCAGGCTGCGCTGGTAGAGGCGCAGCGCCAGCGCCTTGTGTTCGCGCAGCGCCTCTTCGGTCACGGCCGGGGTCACGAACGGGTTGCCGTCCCGGTCGCCGCCGATCCAACTGCCGAACTGCAGGAAGCGGGGGATGCGGAACGGGTGGCCGGGGTAGCAGTCGGCCAGCGCCATTTCCAGCCGGCGGTAGAGCGCGGGGGCCAGGTCGAACAGCACCTCGTCGAAGAAGTACAGCCCGTTGCGCACCTCGTCCATCACCGTCGGCTGGCGCAGCCGCGTCTCGTCCGACTGCCACAGCGCGACGATCTCCTCCCGCAGCGCATCGTGGAGCTCCCTCGCTTCGTCGGGTGTGGGGGAGTGGAAATCGAGCTCGTGGAGCACGAACGCCATGCGCCGCAGCTTCGCCAGGATGGTGCGCCGCTTGGCCTCGGTGGGGTGCGCGGTGAACACCGGCTGGATCAACATCTCATCCAGCAGGCCCTGGATCGCTTCGGGGGGCACGCCATCGGCCCGCAACTGCCGCACGGCCGCCGCGATGGTCTCGCCTACCGACCGGCCCTCCGCGTGCGCCCGCTGCGCGCGCCGGTGCAGCACGCGCACCCGTTCCTGCTCCTCCGCCAGGTTGACCAGCTGGAAGTAGGCCGCGAACGCCTTGAGGACGCCGCGCGCCTCGGCCAGCCCCAGCCCCTCGATGCGGGCCAGCAGCCGCGCATGGGCCTCGGCATCGCCGCCGCGGCGGGCCTTCGCCAGGCCGCGGCACTCCTCCACCAGATCGAACAACGCAGGCCCCTCCTGCTCGATGATGGTCTGCCCCAGCAGGTCGCCGAGCAGGTGGATCTGTTCGCTGAGGATTTCGTTGGGTTCTGTCATACGTCTCAAACACGTTCGGAGTCTGTGACCCAGCCCATGAAGAGGATCGCGCCGGTGGCGTTGTCGCGGATCGCGCAGAAGAACGGCCGATCCACCACCATGCGGAACCGACTCATGGGCAAGCCTCTCGCCATCACCACGGCCGTCGCGGCCGCGGCCTCGGTGCCTTCTTCGTTGACTTCCATGAAGGCCTGGTAGATCACCAGGCTGATGAAAAACAGGCCGGGCAAGATGCCGCCGAAATCGACCTGCTGGCCGAAGGCGATGCCCATGCCCATCTCGATGAGCGGGTCGTTGAGCTTAGCCCGATAGTTCACCTTGAAGCGCGGCAGCACGATGTCGCCCGGCTGCGAGTGCAGGTGCGCGACCCAGGCATCCAGCCGTGCGGCATCCACCGCGGCCTCGACCGGGCTGAATTCGTCGTTCTGCTTGGGCAGGGCGATGAGCATCCCTACCCGGCCCTCGCCGTATGGCAGCTCGACCACCTGGACGGCCTCGTCCTCGAAGTAGCGATAATCGCCGCCTTGCTGCATCAGCGCCAGGGACTTGCGCGTGCCGTCGGGCAGCGTGAAGTCGCCGTCACGGGTCAGCGCCTCGAACTCGTCGGCCCACGCGCCCTTGAAGTAGATGGCGTTGACCAGCACCAGGACCGCTTGGAAAACCTCGCTGGGCTTAAGCAAGTCCTTGATCTTGTCCTCGGTCTTGTCCTCCACCCAGGTGTTGATGGTACGCACGGCCTCATCCGGGTTGTTGAAGTCCAGGTTGGCGAGCTCGGCCCGGAAGGTCGCCCGGTTCTGCGCCACGAACTCGGGGGTCAGCGTCTCGCGGACGTCGGCCCACAGCGAGTTCGCCAGGGCCAGCCTCACCTGGGGGTCGGGCGCGGCCAGGTCGGCGGTGAAGGCGGCATACGCGGCGTTGACCTCTTCCGGCGTTAGGTCGGCCAGGCCCAGCGCCTCGGCCATGGCGCGCCGCGTCTCGCCCCGCGCGCCGTTCCAGGTTATAGTGAGCGCGATGGCGATGCTGGTGGGCGAGATGAAGATGTTGCCCGCCAGCGCGGCCTTACGTAGCTCGGCCAGCAGGCGGAAGCCGAAGTCGTTGGTGGCCGCGACCAGGGGCGTCCTGAACGCCGGTCGGCCGGTGAAGTTTGCCGGCCGCAACGCTGGCGGCGGCCGCGGCGTTTCGGGAACGGGCTGGTCATTGTGGCTGAATTGGAAGGGTAATTTGGGCATCTCACGACCCTCCTGTTCGAGCTCAGAGGGGGCCTGTCCCCAAGGGAGGCTTCGCGCTGACCCCCGACCGCCGGTCACGGACCGGCTTGGAGCATCAGATGCATTAGTCTGCGCAGGCAGACGCAGGATGCTGTTCCGTGCATCCACTATACGCCCGAATATGACAAAAGTCAACGACTTGCCCCGACGCTGGTGATCGCGCTCGCCGGTTGTTCATCCACAATCCGCAATATGAAAACCATCCGATGGTGTTCGTCACCTGGTTCGGCGCAAAAGCCTGTTGCGACTTCTACGGCCGGCGCCTGCCCACCGAGGTCGAATGGGAGAAGGCCGCGCGGGGGACCGACAACCGGCCCTTCCCCCGGGACGATAAGCTGGCGCTGAACAACGCCAACTTCTACGGCAACGGAAAGGTTGGCTCCGATGCAAGGTACCACATGCGCTTGCTGGTACTGTTTCTGGGGCTGCTGGATGGGCCAGGGCCTCCGCACACGGGATGTGTGAGCGGCCGGGGTGGGATACCGATTCACTCCCTTCCCCCAAGACACCTAACTGCGCATTCGCGGGCAAGTCGCCCCTCCAGTTGGCCGGCTATAACGTCGCAAACTTGTCCATGACCAGCCTCTGCGCCGGCTTGAGTATTGTCTGGTCCATGCAAACAACGAAGGTGTCCGATGTCCCAAATCGGTCACGCTGGCCTCTCCCCGTTTCCCGATTCGTCATGCTTACGGTATAATTGTGCGCAGACAATCGGAATGCGAATCTGGCGGAAGAAGATGGATCAACAATACATACGCAATTTCTGCATTATTGCCCATATTGACCACGGGAAATCCACACTCGCCGATCGCATGCTGCAGGTGACGGGCACCATTTCGGAACGCGAGATGGTGGATCAGGTGCTGGACAGCATGGATCTGGAACGCGAAAAAGGCGTGACGATCAAGGCCTCGGCGGTGCGCATGAACTACACCGCGGCCGATGGCCGGCTGTATGAGCTGAATCTGATCGACACGCCGGGCCACGTGGATTTCGCCTATGAGGTCAGCCGGGCATTACAGGCCTGCGAAGGCGCCGTGCTTGTTGTGGACGCGACGCAGGGAATCGAAGCGCAGACGCTGGCAAATTTGTACCTGGCAATGGAGCATGACCTGGAGGTGGTGCCGGTCGTCAACAAGATTGACCTGGTCTCGGCGCAGCCCGATGCGGTGGCGGAGGAGATCGAAGAGGTGTTGGGCGTGAACGCCGCCGATGTGCTGCGCATCTCGGCCAAAGAGGGCACCAATGTGCCAGCCGTCCTGGAAGCGGTCGTGCGCCATGTCCCGCCGCCGCGCGGTCAGCGCCACCAGCCGCTGCGCGCCCTCATCTTCGACAGCCACTATGATCCGTTCAAAGGCGTGGTGGCGTATGTGCGGGTGGTGGATGGCTGGATCGAAGTGGGTCAGGCCCTGCGGCTGATGGCTACTGGCCAGGTGGTCGAACCGCTCGAGATCGGCATCTTTGCGCCCGATATGCGGCCGACCGGCCGACTGGAAGCGGGCGAGGTGGGCTATGTGGCGACCGGCCTGAAGACCGTCAGCGAGTGCCGGGTGGGCGACACCCTCACCTGGCAGGCGAATCCGGCCGAGACGCCGCTGCCGGGCTATCGGCCGATGAAGCCGATGGTCTTCGCCAGCGCCTATCCCAGCGACGCGGCCGACTATCTGGCGCTGCGCGAGGCGCTGGCCAAGTTGCAGCTCAACGATGCGTCGCTCACCTTCCAGCCGGAGACGAGCCAGGCGTTGGGCTATGGGTTCCGCTGTGGCTTCCTGGGCCTGTTTCACATGGAGATCATTCAGGAGCGGCTGGAGCGAGAATATGACCTCGATCTGGTCTTCACCGCGCCGAGCGTGGAATATGAGATCACCAAAACCGACGGCAGCGAGATCGTGATTGACAGCCCGGTCGAGATGCCCGACCCGACCCAGATTGCGGAGATTCGCGAGCCGTGGGTGCAGATTGACGTTTACACGCCCACGGAGTTCATCGGCCAGGTGATGGATCTGGTGACGCAGCGTCGCGGCGAGTTCAAGGCGCAGGAGTATCTCGATCAGCGGCGGGTGATGCTTAGCTACCACATTCCGCTGATCGAGATTTTGACCGATTTTTACAACGAGCTGAAGGCGCGCACGCGCGGCTATGCCAGCCTGGATTATCACTTCGAGGGCTATCGGCCGGCCGACATGGTGCGGCTGGACGTGCTGGTGAACAAAGACCCGGTGGACGCGCTCAGCATGATCGTGCATCGCGATCAGATGTACACGAAGGGGATGAAGCTGGTCAGCAAGCTGAAGGATGTGATCCCACGTCAGCAGTTCGACGTGCCGATCCAGGCCGCAGTGGGCAACAAGATCGTCAGTCGGGCGAATGTGAAGGCGCTGCGCAAAGATGTGCTGGCCAAATGCTACGGCGGCGACATCACCCGCAAGCGCAAGCTGCTCGAAAAGCAAAAGGCTGGCAAGAAGCGGATGAAGATGATCGGGTCCGTTGAGATCCCGCAAGAGGCGTTCATGACGATCCTCAAGCTGGATGAGGAATAGGGCCGATGGCGGACACCTGGGCGGGCAGGGCGCGGCCGAGGTAGAGACGAGGGGTGATACGATGAAGCAAACGCGAGAACGGAATTCATTTTCCGGCGCGCGGGGTAGAGCCGGAGGTAGACTTCGTCTCTCGCTGTCATCGCTGCTTTGACTCAGGTAGGCGATGCGCAGCCAGGGCAAGGCGATAGGAATCGGATATCCTGAGACGTGTGCGCGCATTCCCTTCTTTCCCGGCTCTCTGCCCTCGGCATCCGCCCCAAAAAGGGCCTGGGCCAGAATTTCCTCGTGGATCCTGCCCATCGCGGTCGCATCGTCGCCGCGGCCGATCTCACCCCCGCTGATACTGTGCTGGAGGTCGGCCCCGGGCCCGGCGTGCTCACCGAGCTGATTGCGGCGCAGGCCGGCCGCGTGGTCGCCGTCGAGCTGGACGACCGCCTCATCCCCGTCCTCCGAGACCGTTTCGCCGATCAGCCGCACGTGACGATCGTGCACGGCGATATTCTGGCGCTGGATGTGGGGAGGTTGATGCTGGAGGCCGGCGGTCAGCAGTTGGAGGCTGGCGGTGAGAGGTCGGGTGTCGGTTTCCAGGTTTCGGTTTCCGGCTACAAAGTCATCGCCAATCTTCCGTATTACATTACCTCGGCCGCCATTCGCCATCTGCTGGAGAGTGTGCCGCCGCCGGAGTTGCTGGTGCTGACGGTGCAACGAGAGGTGGCCGAACGGATGGTGGCGTCGCCGCCGGCCATGAGCCTGTTGGCGTTGGGAGTGCAGTTTTATTGCACGGCGCAGATCGTGGGACGGATTCCGGCCGGGGCATTTTATCCTGTGCCGAAGGTGGACTCGGCTGTCGTACGGCTGACGCGGCGAAGAGAGCCTGCGACGCCCGGTGTGACGGCCGAGGCGTTTTTCCGCGTGGCCCGGGCCGGCTTCAGTCAGCCGCGCAAGCAGCTGCGCAACTCGCTGGCCGCCGGCCTGGGCGTGTCGGCCGACCAGGTCGAGACCTGGTTGGCCGCAGCCGGGATCGCGGCGCAGCGTCGGGCCGAGACGCTGACGCTGGCAGAGTGGGGCACGCTGGCAAGCGTGGTGGGGTGAGAAGGCGCCATGGCGACACGGTGCGGGGGGGGGGGACACGATGAGTTCGCCCACCCTGTCACCCCGTCACCCTGTCAATCGGTGATACGCGCTTTCATCCAGTCATTGCTGTTGTGGAAGTCGGCCACTGCGTTGCCCGGATGCACCAGCGCGTCGAAGAGGGGGCGGTCGGCGTCGTCCAGCCGCTTGTCGAGCACGACCAGGGCATCCTCCAGGTGCGCCAGCGTGCGCGGGCCGATGATCGGCGAGGTGACGCCCGGCTGATCCTTCACCCAGAGCAGTGCCAGTTGCGAAGCGGTCATGCCGCGTTCCTGCGCCATCTCGGCCACTTTGGCTGCCACCTCGCGGCCGCGGCGGGTGACGCGCGCTTGAAACATGGCGCCGGCGCGCGCCGCACGTGACCCCTCGGCATACTCGGCGGCGTCCAGCGGATAGCGGCCGGCCAGGATGCCGCCGGCCAATGGCGACCAGGGCAGAAGCGCCAGCCCGTACCGCAGAGCCAGCGGCACCAGTTCGTTCTCGATGCGACGATCCAGCAAGTTGTAGGGCGGCTGCTCGCTGACATAGCGCGCCAGGCCATATCGCTCGCTCACTGCCAGCGCCTCCATCACCATCCAGGCCGGATGGGTCGAGCAGCCGATGTAGCGCACTTTGCCGGCCCGGATCAGATCGTCGAAGGCCCGCAGCGTCTCATCCTGGGGGATGGTCTGCGAGGGGCGATGCAGCTGATAGAGGTCAATGCGATCGGTCTGTAGACGACGCAGCGAGTCCTCGCACGCTTTGATGATATGATAGCGTGAATTGCCGGCATCGTTCGGGCCGGGGCCCATCCGGCCGTGCACTTTGGTCGCCAGGATCACCTGATCCCGCTTGCCGTTGCGTGCCAGTGCCTCGCCCACGATGCGTTCGCTCTCGCCGCCGTTGTAGACGTTGGCCGTATCAATGAAGTTGATCCCGGCGTCCAACGCGCGGTCGAGGATGGCGATAGACTCCTCTTTTGATGTGGGGCCTCCGAAATTCATCGCGCCCAGACACAGCGGCGAAACCATCACACCTGTTCGACCGAGTGCTCGGTATTCCATCGCATCTGCTCCTTTCCTGATTGACTGTTCATCTGTGCCACTTTGTCAGCATATGCGCCTCGATACTCCGCCGGCAACATGCGCGCCAGCGTCAGCATTAGCTGCTCCGTGTATGTATCCAGCTCGGCCGCGCGAAAGCGCGTCGCGTCTGGCGGCAAGGCGATCGGCGGGCCAAAGCAGAGATGGACCGGCGCCCGTTGCAGCCGCGCCCAACCGGGCATCACTTTTTCCTGGCCCCACATCGCGGTGGGGATGATCGGCGCGCCCGACCGCGCGGCCAGGTAGACCGCGCCGCTTTTTCCGGGCAACAAGCCGCCGGTGCGGCTGCGAGTGCCTTCGGGCGCAATCGCGATGACACCGCCGGCTTTGAGCACCTCCAGGGCCTGGCCGAGCGCGCGACGATCGGGCTCGCCACGCGCAACGAAAATCGTCCGTGTGACCGCCTGCATGAGCCAGCCGCCGGGTGTGCCGCGCCATTTGTCGGCGGCAAAAACGGCCACCTGACGAGGATTGTAGGCGAAGGCGATCGGCAAGTCAAACACATGGAGGTGGTTGGTTGCCAGGATGAACGGCCCGTATCGCGGAATGTTTTCCACGCCACGGACCTCGATTCTTGTCGTGATCTGAATGACCCACTGCAATAATCGTTGTAGCACGCGATAAAGCAGGGAGGCTTCCGGAGCGATGGGTCTCATGATGTTGTCCCTCAGGGCGATTGCGGAGATGGCACAGGGGTCAAGTGGCGTCGGCCGAGCGCGGTCACGCGGAAGCTCTGCACCGGGCCGCCGGCCGGCGTGAGCGTGACCGAGAAGCTTGTCTCGCCGCCGCGCGGGATGACATTGTGTTCGGGGATGGCTTTACGCGTGCCGATGACGCGGCCCAGGGCATCATACAGCGTGACGGTGAGGGTAACGCCGATTGCATCTTCCGGTCCGGTGTTGGCGATCGTGCCCGATACGGTGTAGGCGGCATAGCGCTCGCCTTCGCCGCGCAGGTTCCGCGGGGTCAGGTCACAGTAATAGGCGCCGATATAGCCCTGGACACCGGTGGCCGGGAAAACGGTGTAGCTGGCGAAGCTGACCGGCGGCTCCTGGAAATGCACTGCGAAGGGCGCCCGTCCGCCCGGCGGGATCAAATCCACCTGGGCATGACCGATGCCACTGGTCAGCCGCTTGCCCGCACTGTCCAGCAGGGTGATGACGACAGACGCCTGTTCCAGGTCGCTGCCGGTTGTGTTGTGGATCTCGCCGAAGCCCCACAGGCCGCCGATGGGTGTGTAGTTGAAGGTGACATTCTCGACCGCAAACGGCAGCGGCGTGGCGGTGGCAGTGGGCGTGCCCTCGGCGGCCAGGCTGGGCCGTGGGATGATGATCTGCTGGCCCACGAGCAGGCCGCGCGGGTCGGTGATGCCGTTGGCGTCCTGGATGGCCTTCACGGTGGTGCCGAACTCGATGGCAAGCGCCAGCAGCGTGTCGCCCCACTTAAGCGTGTAGATGAAGGGCGTCGGCGTCACCGTCGGTGTGGCCGTCGGCGCCGGGGTGTAGGGCGCCGGCGTCGCTGTCGGCCGCGGGGTGGCCAGCGCGACGATGGCCACGGTCGGTGTGGCCGTTGGCGTCGGCGTGCTGCGCGTGATGATCTGGCCGCCGCAGCTGGCGAGCAGAAGAATCAGCGGAAGGCCCAGGATGCCCAGAAAACGTTGTGACAAAGCGGCGCTCGGTTCGAGTTGGTACGATATGCATTATACTCAGGGCCGACGCGATTGGCAAAGCATACTCCGCGCCTTCTCGAATTCTGCATCCGACCCGGCCGCCTAGGCCTATCTCAGCGCTTCGACAATGGTGCGGACGTTGTAGCGCATCATGTCGAGATAGGTCGGCGCGACCCCGCCGGCCCCGGTGATCGAGTGCGTGTACAGCTCGGTGATCGTTTTGATGCCGGCTTCCTCGGCCAGCTGCCTGGCAAGCTGAGGGTTGCTGCCTGTTTCCAGGAAAATGGCTTTCACGCTGGCCTGCTTCACCTGATCGGCCAGGGCAGCCAGTTCGCGCGCGGATGGGGCTGCGCCGGCGCTGACGCTCGGGATTATCGCGCCGATCACGGTGAAGCCGTAGCGGTCGGCGAAGTAGCCGAAGCTCTCGTGGTTCGTGATCAGCTTGCGGTTGGGCTCCGGAATCTGCCCGACCTGTTCGACGATCCACCGATCCAGCTCGCGCAGCCGGCCGATGTAGGCAGCCGCGTTGCGGGCATACACCTCCTGCCCGGCCGGGTCAGCCCGGCTGAGGCCATCGCGGATGTTTTCCACATAGGTGATGACTGAGATCGGGTCCAGCCAGAAATGCGGGTCTATCTCATGTTCGTGCCCGGTGCCTTGCTCGGCCTGGTGGTCATCTTCCGCTGTTGTCGCCGCGCGCGGCTTCAACCCGGCCGCCGCCTCGATGATGATCCGCTCCCCACCGGCATTGCGGAGGAGGTCGTCCAGAAATTCCTCGAAGCCGGCGCCGTTGATGATCAACACCTGGCTGTCGGCGACCTTTCGCACATCGGCCGGCGTGGGTTGAAAGCCATGCGGGTCCACGCCGATCGGGATGAGCGATGCCACCTGGGTCCGGTCGCCGGCCACATTCTGGGCGATGTCGGCCAGGAAGGTTTCGGCCGCCAGGACGGTCGGGCCCGGGCCGGAGTGCGCTGTGGACGACGGCGCCGCCGGCTGAACGCAGCCTGTCAGCAGCAGGATCAATGACGCCGCAGCGCTCCAACGCAAAATGGACAGCATGGTCATTCGAGATGTCATAGGAGTTTCCTTTGCCGTGTTTGAATATTGATAATTATTATCAATTTCTGGTACAGCATACCATGCCTGGCCGTGGATGTCAAGAATCAGCTGCGCGCAGCGGCAAACTGGTTGACGTCTCGCGGCCGGGATGCTAAAATCGGGGCGCCGCGCCTGGCCTGAACGCTGCTCTGCCATGTCGGGCCGCCCGGCGCAGCCCAGACTGGAATATCAACGAGGTCGAGCCAGATGCGCGTGCTTTTTCTCTTTCTGGACGGTGTCGGGCTGGGGGCCGACGATCCGGCGGTTAATCCACTGGCCGGCGCGGCCATGCCACACTTGAGGGCTCTGCTTGGCGGTCGCAAATTGGTCGCCGAGGCGACGCCGCTGGAGACGCCACGCGCCACGCTGCGGGCGCTGGATGCCTGTCTCGGAGTCGCCGGGCTGCCGCAATCGGCGACCGGACAGGCTGCCCTGCTCACCGGACGCAATGTGCCGCTGGAGGTCGGCTATCATTACGGCCCCAAGCCGAATCCGGCCGTCGCCGGCTACCTGCGCAACGGCAACCTGTTCTGGGCGGTGAGCCAGGCCGGCCGCCGCGCTGGATTGCTGAACGCGTATCCGCCCGTCTATTTCGATGCCATTGCAGCGGGCCGACGGCTCTACTCTGCCATTCCGCTGGCGGCCACGAGTGCGGGCCTGCCGCTGTTGACCGCTGCCGACCTCGTTGTCGGCCGGGCGCTCTCGGCCGATTTCACCGGCCAGGGCTGGCGCGAGCGACTGCAGCGGCCCGATATCCCGCTGCTGACGCCCGAACAGGCCGGCCGCCGGTTGGCCGAGCTGGCGATGGAGTATGACCTGAGCTTCTTCGAGTATTGGCCGAGCGACTACGTGGGGCATCACCGGGATTGGCCGGCAGCGCTGGCACTGCTGGCAGAGTTCGATGCGGTGCTGGGCGGGTTGTTGGCTGCCTGGCCCGACGACGCCGGCCTGATCCTGATCACCTCGGACCACGGCAACCTGGAAGATCTGAGCGCGCGCGGCCATACGACCAACCCGGTGCCGGCGCTGGTGATCGGCGCGGCGGCTCTGCGCAGCGCTTTCTGCGCGTCGCTACACGCCCTGACCGATGTGGCGCCTGCGATCTGGCGCGCGTTGGGGGTCGCGTCGCCACCGGATCAGGGCGGGGTTGGCGTCGGTGTGCGCGGTATGGGCAGTTGCGCCTGAAGCTGCTGGTACATAAATGCCAGCCGATAGCGCGCAATGGCGGTCAGTTGGGGCTGGTTGCGTTTCTCGCTCAGTTCGGAGGCGCGCTCCATCGCCTGGGTCGCTTCGCTCAGCCGGCCCTGTAGCTCGAAGATGCCACCCAGATACAGGTAGGCGCGCGGCTCCTCCGGGTCGAGCGCGAGCGCGGCATTGATGTCGGCCAGCGCTTCGTCGAGGAGGCCGGCAGCCGAGAACACCTGGCCGCGCTGGATGTAGAACTCCAGTGAGTTGCCCGTCAGCTGACGCGCCCGGTCGAAACTGGCTTCGGCTGCGGCGCTGTCTCCGAGCTTTTTTTGCGCCGCGCCTAGCCACAGCCACAGGTCGGCGTCGTTGGGGGTGAAGGTCAGGGCTTCCGTGAATGCCTGCACTGCGGCCTGATAGTTGCCACTCTCCTGCAGGTAACGTTGGCCCTGTGCCTGTCTCGACATGGCCGCCTGCACGTTCGGATCCACGGGCAGCAGGCGGTTGAGCAGAAAGATGATCGCCGCGCCGGCCAGGGCCAGGCCAAGCAGGGCAAGCACGGCGTTGCGCGCGCTCCGGATGCGATTCTGGCGCACCTCGTGGTCGAGATACCACCACCAGGCCGCCTGGCCCAGGGGGTGATAGCGGTCGCGCAGCACTGCGAACCCGCCGGCTGCCTTCACCTCACGCGCCAGGGCGGGGGCATGCTTGTGCACCAGTGCTTGCAGCGTTTCCCAACGGCCCGCTTCGGGTCGCAGGTCGGCCCCCTGAGCCTCCAGTTGTGGCCACAGCTCGGCGATTCGATCCATTTGGGTCAAAAATGTGACCGTCGCCGCGCCGCTGCCCCGGATGTTCGGGATGAATTTCTCGCATGCGGTCAATAGCTCCCGCACTTCGTCGGCGGGAGTGATCTGTTCGGTGCGAATTGCCTGCGCCATAGGTCAATCTTCGCTGATTTCTTCGGCTTCGGCCTCGGCCTTGCCTTTGGCCTTGCCGGCCTTGTCCATCTCGTTCCAGATGCGACCGATGCCCTGTTTGATTTGGGATTCCGTCTTCGATTTGAGCGCGAGGGGGATCGGGAACCAGCCGGCAATCTCGCGCAACACGTTCTGCACCGTTTCCTGTCTGGTTTTGCCCTGGCGATAGTTCATCCGCACCCGCGCGCGCATGAAGCGGATATACTCGGACATCTTCTCGGTCGCTTCACGGCCGCAGATCGGGCCGCGGCCCGGCACGATCTTGTCGGCTTTCAGCTTGCGGATGTAGGTCAGGCCGTCCAGCCATTCTTTCGAGTTGGCCTGGGCCATGTACGGATGCTGATCCACCCACACCGCGTCGCCGACGAAGAGGATGCTCTCGTTCGGCAGCCAGATGACCGAGGTGGCGGCCGTATGCCCGCCGATGCGAATGATGCGCAGATCGCGGCCCCCGCGCACGATGTCTAGCCGGTGCGAAAAGGTGATTTTCGGCACGATGATCTGGATGTCGGTCAGTTGCGCCTGGATTTCCGGCTCCTTCTTGAAGGAGTCAATCACCCGCTGCTTGAAGTTGTCGCCGTAGCCCTTCATGTGTTTCCAGGCCTGGTCGTGCGCGATCACCGGTGTGGGCTGGAAGTACTGGTTGCCCAGGATATGGCCGCGATGATGGTCGGTGTTGATGATATACAGGAACGGCTTGCCGCCGGCGAGTCGAGCCAGCTCGCGGCGGAAGGCGCGCGTTTGTTCGGGCACCATCGGGGTGTCCACCACGATGACGCCAGCATCGGTCATGATGCCGGCATAGTTCGCGCCTCGATGGTCTGTCTCGATGAAAATACCCGGGGAGATCTCCTTCATCTTCATACCCCAGTCGAGCGTTGGACGATTGCGGTCGCCGCAGTCAACGCGGCGGCCAATCCTTCGTTCGTCGGTGTGCCGCCCTGGGCCCATTCGGGACGGCCGCCGCCACGGCCGCCGCCGGCCACGGCCGCCGCGCGCAGCAACTCGCCCATGTTGAGTGCCACATCGTCGCCGCGGGCGAAGATGAGCTGTGGCCGTTCGCCGCGCGCGGCGAGCAACGCAATGGTGCCTGGTCGCTCGCGCAGCGCCTGCGCCAGCTTCTTCAGGCGCTCCGGCGGGATATCCGCTGTCTGTACGACGAGCCGCTGCGGGCCAGATGCCGCGTTCGGCAGCTGCTGCCCGGTCGCCCACCAGGCAGCGGCGGTGGCCTCGACCCACTGCGCTTCCAGCTCTTCCAGCGCCTTACGGGTGGTCTGATTCTCTCTGGCCAGCCGCTCCACCGCGTGGGGCACCTCGTCCTGGGCGCAGGTGAAGCGAGCAGCCAGGCCGCTCATCAGCTCCTGCAGTCGGGCATAGTCGGCGCGCGCCCGACCGCCGCACAGGAACGATATCCGCAGTTCTGGCCCGCGGCGCTCAGCCCCGACGATCTTGATGAGTCCGACCTGGGCGGAGTTTGCCACGTGCGTGCCGCCGCAGGCCGACCAGTCGAAGCCGGTGACCTGGACGATGCGGATCGCCTCGGTGATTTTCGGCGGCTTGCGCAGGGGCAGGCGAGCCAGCTCTTCCTGGGTTACGAAAGCGGCCGTGACGGGCCGCGCCTCGTCGAGCACGCGGTTGGCGGCGGCCTCCACTGCGGCCAGGTCGGCCGGGCCGAGATCGGTGCGGTTCAGGTCTATGGTGCTGGCCGTGGCGCCGAGGTGGAATGCCACCGTCTCCGCGTTGCGCTCGACAATGAACGCCTGCGACAGGATGTGTTGGCCGGTGTGTTGCTGCATATGATCGAAGCGTCGCGACCAGTCGAGGGCAGCGGTCACGGTGTCGGCCGTCAGCTCGCCGGCCAGCACATGCCATACGAGGCCATCCTCGGCGAACACATCGGTGACGGCCACGTCGTTGAGCGTCCCCGTGTCGTGGGGCTGGCCGCCGCCGGTCGGATAGAAGGCCGTGCGGTCGAGCGCGACGGTTTCTTTGCCGTCGTGCCGGCGCCGGCCGATGACGCGCGCGGTGAACGCGCGCAGATATGGATCCTGATAGTAGAGCGGCTCTGTGTTCATAGTTCGCCGTTATGGTATCACACAATGCCGCAAAAGCCAAGCGCCTATTTGAGGTAGCCCAGCCAGCGCTCCTGATAGGCGATCATGGTGTCCAGCATCTCTTCGATGCCGTGATAGCGGTGGACAATCGGATCCACGAGCAGGGCCTGCAGCGCGGCAGCCTTTGATTTGTGAAGGACCGCCTCCGCGGTGAGGTCGTGGACGGCTACCTGGTTCATCAGGAGTCCGGCGAAGCCGGCGGGCAGCTTGCCCAGGGGCACGCCGTTGACGCCGTTTTTGTCCACGATCGCCGGCGTTTCGACCACGATCCAGTCCGGCAGGTTGGCGATCAGCCCGCGATTGGGGATGTTGACCGCTTCTTCGAGGTAGCCCGCGTCGGTGAGGATGCCTTCGATGATCGCGATGACGCGCTCGCGCAACTGGAGCTCGATCTTGGGCTGCGCGGCGGCCAGGTAATCTTTGTAGAACCGGTAGAAGTCGAGAATGCCCCGATGGTCGGTCACGTCGTAGGCCCAGGGGATGTATTCGCCGAAGTGGCTGTCGCTGGTGATCGGCAGCAGGCCGAACTTCTCCAGGATCACCCGGAACACGCGGCGTTCGGGCCAGGCTTCGGTCTCGGCGGCTGCGAAATCGGTTGCGTGCGGCCATTTGCCGGTCTCTTTGAAGTATTTGTGCACGGCGTTCATGGTGGGCATGTTGCCGAAGAAGGCGGGTGCTCTGGCCCGAATATCTGGATAGGCGTCCTGGCCGGTGTCTTTGTACCGTGCCGACAGCAGCACGCTGAAGTGGTTCAGGCCGCCCGCCCGCAGCTCCAGCGCCTCGTAGGGTACGCCCAGCATCGGCGGCAGGAAGTTGCGCAGCGAGCCGATCTCGTGACACAGGCCGATGAATTTGAGCTGGGGAAAAGCCCGGTGCACGGTCGTGCAGATGCGGCTCATCGGGTTGCTGAAGTTGAAGATGGTCGCTTCGGGGCAGAGTTGAGCGGCATCGGCGCAGATTTCCAGGATGGGCGGGATGATGCGCAGCGAGTGGAAGAGCCCGCCCGGGCCGCCGTTCTCGCCGTACACCTGGTTGATGCCGTATTGCTGGGGAATGCGCCAGTCCTGCTCCCACAGCTCGAAGCGATTGCCGACCTCGATCGAGATGATCAGGAAGTCGGCGTCGCGCAAGGCTTCCCGGCGGTCGGTAGTTGCCGAGATGGTGAAGGGCAGGCGATGTTCGGCGATGAACTCGCTGCTGGTGCGCGCCACGGCTGCCAGCGTGTCGGGGTTGATGTCGTGGAGCACGATTTCGCTGTCTTCCAGGACTTTGCTCTGCAAGATGTCCCCGATCGTGCCGTAACCGAACTGGGCGCTCCCTGCGCCGATCAAAATGATGCGCTGTTTCATTGCTTGCTCCGCTTTTAGAGATGGATATGGGTTATTCAGCGCCGGCGAAGCGCATCGCACCGATCACGATGACGCTCCAGCCGGCAAACAGGACCAGCAGATTAAGTGCCAGCCAGCCGAGGCCGGCCGGCTCGGCCGTCAGGCGTCGGAATTCTCCGCGCTGGGCAAACAACAGGTCAATGGCGTGGCCGGCAGGCCGCGAGCAGATGAAGAGACCAAGCACCACGCCGATGCTGCCGTCCCACAGCCGATTGCCGGTCAGGGTGTGCCATGCGGCCATCAGCCCCAGGTAAATCAGTGCCAGCGCTAGGAGTACCCACAGGAAGCGGACATGGCGTGTGTGTTGGCCCATTGTCATCACTCCTGGCGATTTTCGGGCTGATTCCTACCAGCGTTCGCGATGTACCCGCTCCGGCCGATAGCGGTCCACCGGGCCGGCCGGCTCGGCCGGATGGCCGATGGCGACCACGCTCAGCGGCGTGACGTGGTCGGGGATCTCCAGGATTTGGCGCACTCCGGCGACCCGCTCCTCGCGCGGATAGACCCCCAGCCAGACGCTGCCCAGGCCCAACGCATGGGCTGCCAGGAGCAGGTTCTCGGTCGCCGCCGAGCAGTCTTGCACCCAATAGCCTTCGCGCGGGGAGCCTTTGGCGTCGCCGCAGACGGTGATGGCGAGCGGTGCCTGTTTCAGCATCTTGCCGAACGGCAACAGGTCGGCCAGGGCGTCGAGCAGACGACGCTCGGTGGTGACGACGAATTGCCATGGCTGCTGGTTGCCCGCCGACGGCGCGCTCATGGCCGCCACCAGCAGCTTGTGGATCACCTCCTCGGCCACCGGCCGGTCGGTGTAGGCCCGGATGCTACGACGGGTCAGAATCGCTTCATAGGCATCCATTGTCATCTCCTTCAGGCAGTTCTGTCCACAAAACTCATCATAGGGTTACTCCGATCGCCTGCGCCACCGAACGGACGTATGCCGCCGCCTGGTCGTACTCCTCCTGGCCGGGCAGATGCTCCAGCATGAGCGGCATGTCCGGGTCGAGCGCGTCCAGCTCCCGCAGCAAGGTGCGATAGTCCAGCCCGCCCAGTCCGGGCCGGACTTCGTCCAGGTGCACGGTCAGCCGGTCGGCCAGGGCGATGTCTTTGGCATGGCAGCTTTTGATGTGCGGCCCCAGCTTCGCCGTGCATTCGCGGATCAGATCGGCGTTGGCGAAGAAGCGCTGCGGGCTGTTGATCAGGTTCACCACGTCCAGGTGCACGGCGAATTGCGGTCGGTCAATCGCCGCGATCAGTGCCAGGTAGCTGTCGGCCGAGTCGGGATACATCCACGGCATGGGCTCCAACGTGTAGTATGCGCGCGTGGGCCTGACGGCGTCAATGATCTCGCGTACGGTCTGCACGATCAGATCGAAGGTCTCGTTCGTCAGGTCGGCGGGGTGAGGGCCATCCCATTTGGCCCCGCGCGAGCCGGCGATGTTCACGCAGCAGCGCGCGGCGATGGCATCGGCCAGGGCGAGGCCGGCCTGGCATTTGGCGATGGCAGCCCGCCGCGTCTCCTCGTCCGGGCTGAGGGGGTTGCTCCACGCGCCGACCTCGGCGATGACGATGTCGGCGCGGGCGGCGGCCGCGGCATAGGCCCGGATCGTGGCGGCGTCGGCGTCCGGCTTGACGGGGCAGTAGGCCGCCCGATAGCCGCGACGCCGCACGGCAGCCACCCAGGCGTCGGGGTCGGCGAACGGTTCGTAAATGGGCGCACCCAAGCGCATGGCATATCCTCCTGTTCACCACCGCAAAATAGCGAAATCTCCAGCACCGACCGCCAGCTTGAAGCGACATTCGCCGTCTTCGCGCTTGAGCTTGATCTTTACGTCATGATGTAATTCGCGCACCGCCCTGGCATCGCCGAAGAGTGCCTCTGGCCCCCGCACGCGCACGACTTGTTCGTGGCTCTGGTTGGTGATGAACAGCAGCCGGGCGTCGCCGGCCAGGCCGCTGCGCCACTGCAGCGGTGCTTCCCCGCGCACGGTCAGATCGGGCAGGGCGCCGGCCGCGGCGACAAGCTGTGCCAGAAAGCTCTCGAACGCTTCGTAGCGCGCCTCGGCATACTTTCTGCCGAGGAAGGTGCCCAGTGCGATGACCGTGCCCTCGTCGAGCTTCCGGCCGGTGGCCAGCACATGGCCTGCCGGATCACAGGCGAGCACATCGGCCCCGCCGGCCACAAGCGGGGTGATCCAGATGTCGGCGCGCAGGTCATAGGGCGTCTTTTTGTACACAAGCCGCAGCTCCGGGTTTGTGAGCGGTCGTCGGCCCAGGTCTTCGATGCCGAGCGCGGCGGCGAGGGGCCGTTCCGCGGCCGGATAGCGGTAGATGCCGAGATCGGTGTAGGCGCCGGCCTCGCTTTCCACGAGCACCGTGCCGCCCGCGCGCACGAACGCGGCGATCGGGCCGGCGGCCGCATCGGGCACGGCCAGCGGGAAGGGCAGGATGAGCAGCTTCAGGCCTGCCAGGCCGTCCAGATGGCTGCTCTCCACGACCGTGTACGGGATCTGCCGATGTTCGAGCGCGGTGAGATAGCCGATCACGCTGTCGCGCGCACGGGCAGCCATGCCATCCTGCGCCCATTCCAGGTTGTAGCCGTTCGGGTCGAACAAGACGCCGACTTTCGCCGGGTCGGGTTTGTAGGCCTCTAGCAGGCCGTTGTGCTTGTGCAGGACAGCGCTGGTTTCCTTCAGCAGGGCCAGCCGTTCGTCGGCCAGGCCATCGCGGCCGGCCAGGCCGTAGCCGGACGACTCGCGGCCGAAGAACTCGTCGCGCCAGCACCAGAAGATGACCGCCTTTGCCCCGCGGCCGAAGCCGTTCCACACCCAACGTTGCTGTGGCTTGGCCTCCACCGAGGGCCGCACATCGAAGCCCTGGCGCGCCGAGCCGCCCTGCAGCTCGCTGACCCAGAGCGTCCTGGCGCCGGCTGCGGCGCGCGTGCACTCGACGCGCACGCCGAAATCGGCGTCGGACATGGCGAACCAGAATGGGAAGTGTGAACAGCCCAGTCCATCGAGCGGCTTGACCAGGTCCCAGTCGTTGCCCCGGTTGATGGCGTGATTCTCGGCGTCGCCGGCCATGTGCACGGATGGCTGCGCGCCGTGGGCGGTGACGATGTGGTGTGGGTCGGCCCGTTTGATGATCTCGGCACGAAAGCGCATGTGCTCGGCTGCCCGCCACTGCAGGAATTTCTCGAATTCCATCATCTCGGTGTAGGGCCGCCGCGGCAGCTTGCCCGGCATCACGTCGGCCCAGTCGCAGTAGCGGCGTTTCCAGGCGGTGTTGAGGCCTTCCAGTCCTTCGGCCGACAACTCATCGCTGGGGCCGGTCTTTGGCCGGGCCGACCCCCGATACTTGCCATCCAACCACTTGCGAAACGCCTTCAGCGTGTGCGGGCAGAAGCAGACCAATCCATCGGCCTGGACGTTCCAACGCAGCTCGTTCCAGATGTCCCAGCCGGCCAGGTTGGGGGCATCGGCGTAACGGCTGGCCACCGTTTCGAGGAAGATCCTCATGCGACGCAGCACCTCGGGGTTGTCGGTGCAGCCGCCCGGCGTCAGGCCCTGATGCGCCTCGCCCCGGTTGGTCGAGATGACCGGCCGGCCCATGTGATCTATCATGTGGCTGTCGGGGATCTCGCGGTGAATCCAGAACGGGTGAAGCTCGGCGATCGTGCTGAGCACGACTCCCAGCTTCAATTTGCCCGCCTCTTTTACCAGCTCGTCGTAGTCGTCGAAGACGAAACGCCCGGGCTCCGGCTCCACCCAGCTCCAGAGCACCCAGAGCTGGACGGCGTTCAGGCCGGCGGCCTTCATGTCGGCCAGGTCTTGCTTCCAATAGCGTCGTTCCGGAAACGGCGGCCGATAGTACTGCGCTGCGAGGATCATGGAATGCCTCCTGCTCTCAACGAACCACGAATCGAATATGGACAGGATTTACAGGATTGACGGGATGCCCGTTTATGCGTCGAATGCCAGTCCCGGCCCGTAGGGTGCCAGGCCAACTGTGATGTATGGGTTGATGGCCGCATCGTTTTCCCGATACGCGAACCGCCACATGCGCGCGCACATCTCCCTTTTGATCTGCTCGCAGACAGGATCGTCGGCCAGATTGTGCATCTCGTCGGGGTCGGCGCGCAGATCGTAGATCTCGTCCCGATCGAAACCGTTGAAGACGTATTTGAAATCGCGCGTCATCACCGAGCGCTGAGTGTAGTACAGTTCCACGCCGTTGCATTGGGTATGGATCTCGTCGCGCCAGCCGGTTGGCGTCTGGCCGGCCAGGAAGGGGAGCAGGCTGGCGCCGCTGAAATGGCGATTGCACGGCAGGTTGGCCAGCTCGAGAAAGGTCGGGCCGAAGTCGGCCAGCGAGACGAACGCGTCTTCGCGGCGGCCCGGGTTGGCGATGCCCGCCGGCCAGCGCATGAGCGCCGGGACGCGATAGGCACCCTGAAAACAGGGGATGCCTTTGGCGAAAAGGCCGTGCTCGCCGCAGTAGTCGCCGTGATCGGAGGTGTAGAGCACAAGCGTGTTCTCGGCCTGGCCAGTCGCGTCCAACGCGTCGAGCAGCCGACCGAACAGCGCATCCAGGTAGGTACAGTATGCCCAGAAGTGGCGGATCGCCTCTCGCACCTCTCGGGGCGAGAGCTGGCCGAAGCGGGTCTCGCGCAGCCGCTGATAGATGCCCGGTTTATCGGCCAGATCATCGCCATAGGAAGGCGGCAGCGGCACGTCCGCCAGGTCGTACATGTCCAGGTACTTTTGGGGCGCGATGTAGGGGTCGTGCGGGCCGATCAGGCCGACGAAGAGGCACCACGGCTGCTCGCCTGCGGCGAGCTTGGGCAGCACATCCAGCGCTTTCGCCACTGCGGTTTCGTCGTGCTGCAACGCGGCGGTATGCTCCACTTCGCCTGCTGCGTACAGCCGATACGTCCCATACCCCGGCCGCAGAATCTCTCCCTCTCCCCTGCTCTCCCTGTCGTCCTGGCCACTTTTCCCCTGCAACCTCCGATACTGTTCCCACTGCCAGCCGTGATACGTGCCCTTCCCTGCGCTGACGAAGTGCTCGATCCAGCCACGATCGGCCGGCGACTCCTCGACGCTGACGTGCCACTTGCCGGAGAAGTGCAGCGCGTAGCCTGCCGCGGCCAGATCTTCGCTCCACAGTCGCACGCCCGGCTTCGGCCCGCGGCTCAACGCCTGGTCGTTGCAGATGTTGTTCCAGACCCCATGCCCGGTGGGGTAGAGGCCGGTAAAGAAGGTCGTGCGCGATGGGCAGCAGTGCGGCGACGGGCAAAAGGCGTTGGTGAAGATAAGCCCGTCGCGGCCAAAGCGCTCCAGATTCGGGGTGATGGCCGGATGTTCGGGCAGGACCGTATCTGCCCGTTGATGGTCGGCCATGACAATGAGAATGTTGGGACGAGGGTCGTTTTTCATGGCACACGCGGCTTGGCGAGGATCTCGCGAATCTCCAGTTCGAGGAACGTACGCGGGTAGGCCGGCTTGCACACAATCGCCGTGTCCGCGCCACTACCCGTGCCCGCGATCGCGATGACCTCCTGGCTCATGTCCAGCAAGCCGGCATCGGCGGCCATGAGCAGACACTCGACCGCCACCTTCATCCCCTGCGAGAAGCGATAGAGGGTTTCGCGCACGATCTCGGCCGGAGAGCGGCCGCCGAATTTGGCCGAGAACGCCGAGCCGACTCCATCGCCGAGAGCGTGGATGCCCGTGTGGACGACTACGCCGAGCTGGGTCAGTTCGGCTTTGGTGCGGCCGTCCATCGTCCAGCCCTTCTCCTCCCAGCTATGGCAGATCGAGACCGCAATGACCCGGATGCCGTGTGGCCCGAAGGCTGCCTGCGCCTTGCGCGCAGTCCCACCGTGCGACGAGGCGACCACAATCTGGCGGATGCCCAGCGCCTGCGCCCGCTCCAGCGCGATGGTCAACGTGGCATCGGTGTTGTGCTCGCCGCTTTGCTCGAAAAGCAGGGTTCGCAGTTCCATAGGTTTTTCTCCTGATCACGAAAGCAGATGAAGAAAGATGGTATCACGCCAGCAAGGCGGCCTGCATCACGTCCAGTGGCGGCTCCAGGCCGGTGTAAAGCCGGAACTGAGCAGCCGCCTGGAGCAGCCGCATGCGCCAGCCGGGCACGGTGCGCGCGCCGCGCGCTCGCGCCGCGCGTAGCAATCGCGTCTCCAGCGGTTCCGGGACGATGTCCATGACGACCCAATCCGACCGGAGCCAGTCGTCGGGGATGGGCGAGCTGTCCGGATCCAGGTAGCCGACCGATGTGGCGTTGACCAGGATGGCACAGTCGGTCAGCGCGGGCAGATCGGCCGGCGGATGGGCGCCGGCGAGGCCAAAGGCGGCCGCCAGCTCCTCTGCGCGCGCCATGGTGCGGTTGAACACGTGCACCTTGCAGCCCGCGCGCGCCAGCGCATAGCAAACGGCGCGGCCGGCGCCTCCAGCGCCGAGCACGGCCACGACTTTGCCCTCCAGCGCTGTGACTTCGGCCAGGGCCTGTTTGGCGGCCAGCCAATCGGTGTTATAGCCGGTGAGGATGCCGTCGTCATTCACGATGGTGTTGACCGCGGCGATGGCGGCCGCGTCCGGGTCGAGGTGGTCGAGCAGGGGCACGACCGCCTCTTTGAAGGGCATGGTGACCGCGCAGCCGCGCAGCGAGAGAGCACGCATGGCAGCGATGGCGGCCCGAATATCCTGGATGCTGAACGCGACGTAGATGTAGTTGAGGCCGAGTGCGCGGTAGGCGGCATTGTGCACGCGCACGCCTACCTGGCTTGCCCGACCGGCGAATGAGCCACAAACGATGGGATAGGATGGCGGCATGGAATAGAGTATACTCAGAAGTTGAGGCTTTGTCTAAAAGCGACCAGGCGCATAGACGTGCCAGGCACCTGGGAGGGTGCCTGGCACGGGGAGCCGAGACGCCGTCGGACGTGCCAGGCACCTGAGAGGGTGCCTGGCACGGGGAGCCGAGACGCCGTCGGACGTGCCAGGCACCTGAGAGGGTGCCTGGCACGGGGAGCCGAGACGCCGTCGGACGTGCCAGGCACCTGAGAGGGTGCCTGGCACGGGGAGAGATTAGCCCGAGCGCCGCGTGGCCGTGGAATGTTTGAGGGGCAGCGGATCAATGGGCTCGGTCGGGTCGGGCATCGGCGGGTAGTCCGGCAACTCCAGCCCATGCACCAGCTCTTCGATCTGCACCGGTCGGCCCCATTCCAGGGAGCGGTTGCCGGCGATACCGGTGAGGATAGACCACGCGCCGCTGCGCTGATCGGCCGCGCGCAGGTACTTGTCGGCGGGCGTCGTCGGGTCGAAGAGGACGCCGAGCATCACCGGATCGGCTCCGCCGTGGCCGCCCTCTGCCTTCCAAAGCTCCACCTCGTAGGGTGAGCAGAAATGCGGGAAGATGCGGATGTGCGTGCCCTCCGGCTTGAGTTCGCCGGGCACCGTGCCGTCGCCGCTGATGTAGACCGTCTCCTGCGCCACATGTTCGATGCGTCCCTTCGTGCCGGTGATGGCCACCGTGTAGCCTTCCCAGGGGCTGAACGCGTGCAGCGAGTAGCTCATCGTCGCGCCGCTCCGGTAGCGCACGGTCAGGTGCATCGTATCCTCGATGTCAATGTCGCCGCTGAAGACGCAACGATCGCGGAAGTAGCCGTCGTACTGCTCGTTTTTCAGGTAGGTCTCGGCCAGGCGGGGATAGGCGCGCAGGTCGAGGTGGAACGGGCACTTGTCGGCCTCCGGGCAGTCGAGACAGCGTTCGCTGCGTCGGGTGAACCCGTAGCGTTCGGCCGTTTCTGGCCGGTAGAAGTTGCGCGCGCCCAGCGCGAACACGCTTTCGGGCACATCGGATAGCCACCAGTTGACCAGATCGAAGTGGTGTGTGGCCTTGTGCACCAACAACCCGCCCGAATTGGCCTTGTTGCGATGCCAGCGCCGGAAATAGTCGGCGCCGTGCCGGGTATCAAGCACCCAGTGGAAGTCCACCGACACGACATTGCCGATCACGCCCGACATCAGCAGGTCTTTCAGCTGCGTGCGTGGGGGCGAATAGCGGTAGTTGAATGTGACGGTGCATTGGCGGCCCGTGCGTTTCTGCGTGTCCAGGATGCGCTGGCACTTGTGCTCGTCCGTGGTCATCGGCTTCTCGGTGATCACGTCGCATCCCAGTTCCATCGCCCGACAGATGTAGCGGTCGTGTGTAGCATCCTTTGAGGTGACAATGACGACATCGGGCTTTGTCTCCGCGATCATGCGGTCGAACTCGGTATCGAGATAGATGGGAACTTCGAGGCCATGGCCGGCTATCCACTCGGCGCGAGTGCGCAACCGGCCCAGGTTGTTGTCGCACAACCCGACCAGCTCGGCGTGATCACAGAAGCGTTCTGTGAGCGCCCACGAATACATGAACGAGCGGTCACCGACACCGACCTGTGCATAACGTTTCTTTGCCATGACAAAATCGCTCCTGTCTCGTTTGAGGTTCATTGCAAAGGTGCAGAAGATCGAGAAAGAAGAACGGTTTCTGTGCCTTCTGTGTCTTCGTGGTGCAGTTAACGTTGCGCCAGCAACTCTGGCGCGTCGCTGCAAATGCCGTCTACGCCGGCGCGCGCGATCCCGGCAATCTCTTCCGGTCGTTCCTCGTGCCAGCAGATGATGCCCAGATCGGCCGCACGTACGCGGCCAATCCACTGCGGCGTCAGCAGGCTACTGGGATTTGGGAAACGCTCCCAGCACGGATGCACGAAGCTGGCGCCGACCGCCTGGGCCTGCAACACGGGGTCCACCTGAATCGAGCTAAAAAGCACCGAGGTCGCAAGCTCGGGCATGGCCTTTTTCGCTTCGGCCAGCCAGTCGGGGCGGAAGGACGCAAGGATGCAATGGCCAACCGCTTTCTTCTCCCGCAGCGTCGCCAGCACGCCGGCGAGCGCGGCGCCATCTTTCAGCTCGATGTATGCGCCCAGCTGTTCCTCCTGGCATACATCCAGGGCTTCGGCGAATGTCGGCACACGCTCCCCATCGCCCAGGTCAATCTGGCGCAGCTCGGCCAGTGTGCTCTGCTGGATCGGCCAGTAACGACCGTCAACATCGCGCAGGTGCGCGTCGTGCGCCAGGACGACCTGGCGGTCGGCCGTGCGTTGTACGTCAATCTCGACCATGTCGGCGCCCAGGGCGGCAGCCCGTCGGATGCCGAGGAGCGTGTTGTCGGGCGCGTGTGCGGCCGCGCCCCGATGGCCGATGCGCAGGAAACGATAGGCAGACGGGGGAATCTCGGCGGCCAGACGCTCGAGGATGGCATTCACCCGGCGAGGCATCCACGCGCACAGCGCCGGCCAGGGGACGAGCAGCTCCGGCCCGATGGCGAAATACTGCGAGAAGTCCCACGATGGCTCGAAGCCGTGGTTCGCCAGGTAGGTGTGTGCCAGCCGATGTGCCAGCGGCGTCCCACGCACCTGATCGACGATGTAGGGCGCGATCAACACGCCGCCCACCCCGGCCAGCGTGCTCGTCTCAGAGCGTTTGGACTTGGCCCGGCGCTCCTGGAACCATTGCGGCGTGGGCGCGAACGCGTGTTTGCCCGGCTCGGAGTAGAGGAGCACGTGCGTCCCGTCAAGTGCCAGGCGGCCGGCCAGGCGCGCATCGCGCTGTTCGCCGTGCCAGCTGGCCTCGGCGCGCACGACGTGGCCTCTGTCATCCACGTAGACCCAGATGTGTTCCAGCTCGTACAGATGGCCGATGTCCCAGTCCCACCAGATGGCATACTCGACGGCGAACGCAGCGGCCGGTTCTCCCGGTGGCGCCAGCTCAACCCGATGGCCGCGCTGGAACGATGGCGATGGACCACTCTTGCGGAAGATGGTATAGCCCGCCGCGACTGGCAGGAACGGCTCGCGCACATCGAAGCGCAAGATCGGCGCGTAGGCGGCCGCCAGCCGGCGGGCCGACTCATCTTGCACCGTGTGGTGGAGCGCAATGAGCAGCGTATCGTCGTTGTCAGCAGGATTCATCTCGGGCAAAATATTCTTCCTCCTTCGCAAAAAGTGTTGTGCATTTTACCACGACCGGGGGAAAACGGGCAGTCAGGCGGCCCGCTGTCCCCACTGCTCGACCATCCATGCTACGGCGAACGCGACCAGATCCGCAGCGTCGAACAGGTGTGCAGGGGCCTCGCCTACGCGCCCGACGCGACCGTGGCCTGTCTCCAGATAGGCGCGCATGATGCGCTCGAAATATTCTTCCGCGCACTCTCCCGGCACGATGGCCTCGGTTGTGTCGAATTCCTCGAACTCGATCCAGACGCGCACGCCGCCCTGCAGGATGGGTACCTTGTTCACGACCACCCGCTTGTTGGGCAGGGGCGCGATGTGCTCCGCGTAGTGCAGCAGCGTCACCGTGTTCAGCGGCGAGCCCAGCAGCAGGACTTTGCCGCCGCAGCGACAAAGCTTGTCGAACGGCGATCCGACACCGTAGCCATATGCGAGCGGGTGGTCGGCGGTCAGATATGCTGCAGCTGCGCCGAGTGCGACGACCGATGCAGTGGGATGGTTACTGCGCCGCGCGCCGGGCCACGTGCGCAGATACTCGGTCAACACGCCCCAACGTCGCTCAGCGCGTGCTGTGGCCGGGTCGAACGCCGGACATTCCTCCAGGTAGGCCTGGCGCACGGCCGGAGGAAAGGTGTCCACCTGTTCGACCAAGGCGCGCTCCCATTCCTCCCAACTGACATAGATCATGACCGTACCGGTAGCGGTCAGCACGTCCAGCAGAGCCTGAATCACCATGTCCGGGCCGCCGACGATTCGACCTAGCGAGCGCAGTGAGGAATGCAGCATGACCGTCTGGCCTGGCGCCAGCCCCAGGAGGCGAAATCCCTCGGCCAGCTGACGTCGCGTAATGATCATGTCAGACCTGGCTCAACTCTGGCAGCGACTCGAACTCTGGCACATCGGCCAGGAACACCTGCCCGTAGCCGTCCGGGTCGGCCGTATAGAGCACCTGGCGGCCGCCCGGGGTGAAGCGCGGGTGGACGTGCACGATCTGGACGTGGAACGAGCCGCGGTGAAACGCCAGCACGCGCGGCCCTTCAAACGCGCCGTCGCGGAAGCGCCACAGCAGCAAGTACGGTTTGCGTGCGTCGCTGTCGCCGACGATCAGATCCAGGCTGTTGGAGCTGAAATGCCACGACCGCTCGACCGGGAACGGCGCCTCGATGTGTTCCGTGTTGTCATAACGGATGGCGCCGTAGATCGTCTGACCGTGGCGGCTGCCGTGATAGCCGATGTGGACGCCGTCCTGGAACCAGTATTCGTGGCCGACCGCCTCGCCGGGCTCGGTGGGGCGGATCTTCCAGGCCTGGCCCGTGCGCAGATCGAACCCCCAGATGCGGTTGTCCACCAGTTGCCACGGCCCCTCGTGGCAAAAGGTGAGCAGGTGTGGCTGCGTCGGCGAGGTGTTGATGTGGCCGATCCATGACGCTTCTTCCCAGACGATCTCAGCTTCGCCGGTGTCCACGGCGATGCGCAGCACGCGCGAGAGCGGCTTCGCCTCCCAATATTCGCGAAAGCCGATGTAACCATGCTCAAGGTTCACCCGAAAGCGGTGCGACAGGTCTTCGTACAGGCCGGTGCACACGTAGCGGCCGTCGGCCGTGACGTTGGTCATCGTGGTGGTGAATTCGGCCGGCGCACGGTAGAGCTCGCGGACCGCGCACGTCTCCAGGTTCACCGCCAGCAGCACCTTGTTGACCCACATGTAGGCCTCTTCCCGCAACGGATTCTTGCTGGTGTCGAGCAGGGTGGGCTCGCGGGTCAGCTCGGGCAGGTCGGTTAATTGGGTCAACGAGCCATCCGTCAGGTCAATGCCCCACAGATTCGTGCGGTTGCCGCGATCAGAGCCGATCAGCAGCTTCTGTCCGCCAGCATACCAGCCCGGGTTGGTGAAATAGAGATGGCGACTGTGCGCTTTGTAGCTGGTCAGCTGCGTGATCTGCGCGCCAGAGATTGGGTCGGTATAGCGTTTCCACTCGGCAGGGTAGGTTTGTCCCAGAGTCATCGGGTTATCTCCTGATCACTGTGATGGTCATCGTGTGACTCCGATTGCTTCGGCTGTCAGTTGGCCGTTGTCCCAGACGAGCGTGCCGAGGCCCATCTCGGCGATCTCGACGCGGCCGCCCGGCACGGTGAGGGTCAAGGCGGCGGGTTGCTGGCCGTGATAGCCGGCCACATAGCGGCCGGTGGCGGGGCTGGCGAAGAGCCAGATCGGGCCGGCCGCGCATTCCAACACGGCGTCTTCGACTTCGAGCCGGCCCGCCGGGATTTGGCGGGCCATCGGCGCCTCGAGCATGGGCCAGCCCAGGTCGCCGCGCTCGGTCCAACGCCGCCGCAGCCGCCATTCCAGCAGATCCACTTCGATGCCGAGCGCCTGACCGTCTCGGCGGTACTCGACCGTCCAGGGCCGTTCGCCCATGCCGGCGTAGGTGAAGGCCGGCGCGGTCACATCGCGCCACTGGCCGCCGGCCACCACTTGGCCGAACGTTTTGCCGTCGGGATAGGCAGTGCGCTCGGCCAACTCGACATAAATGCCGCATTGAGGCCGACCTTTGTAGAACAGGCCTGGCCAGCTGAGCTCCCAGAACGCCTTGCGCGGTCCGAGATAGTTGTATAGCTCCAGCACCAGGTCGCCCTCGCGCTCGACCAGGCGGATCGGCGCGTTGCGGCCGAGATCGGTACGGGTCAACGGCAGGATGGCGATCAGCGCCGCGTCGCTGCCGACCACGATCGCTTCGCCGGCCGCAGCCTCGGCGGGCAGGGCTTCGATCCGCCGTTCACCGACCCAGATCTCGTCAATCTGTGGGCGGTCGGTGAAGATGAGGCAGGCCTTGGCGCTGGTGAGTATGCCGGGGTTCGCCGGCAGCGTGTAGAGGCCGATGGCGCGCGGCCCGTTCTGCACGCCGTAAAACTGTCCTTCTTCGATGAGGTTGCGCGAGCGGGTGCGGTCGGTGGCGTGGTAGAAGTCGCCCAGCCATTTGTCGTTGGTCAGGTAGCGGGTGTAGAGCACACCCGGTCGTTCTGTGGCCGGCCGCAGGTAGTGCGCCATCAGGACGTCGGATTGGCCGGTGTATTCGCGCGCGGCGACGCCGAGGGTGAACGAGGGGCTGTGCCAGGTGGTGAGGCCCATCTGGCGCGGCGCGAAGGCGGTCTCACAGATCTCGAACGATGCCGGCCGGGCAGCGAGCGCATCGCCGAGCCAGGCAGGTAACGTGCCGTCTTCGATCCAGCCGCGCACCAGGTTGATCTCGGCCGGCGTCTCGCAGACGACCGAGGGATGGTAGGCGCGGCTGTGTGGGCCGGCCCAGCGCCCTGTGGTGGCGTGGATGTGCAGCACCGTGCTCAGCCCCAGCCGGGCCGCGGCTGTGCGCGCGCGAATGCGCGTCGCCTCATCCTGCGTCAGGTCGGCCAGCTGTTTGAGGGCACGCAGGTCTACCGCGCCGTAGGTAGGGCTGTTCCACTCGAACACGGTCCCCTGGCTGTCGGTGAAGGCCATCCACGCAGCCAGCTTGCGATAGCCGCGCTCGGCGATCGCGCGGTCGCCGAGCAGTTCGCCGCCCAGGCTGCTGTTCAGGATGTCGAGCAGGCAGATATTGGTGTAGGCGAGGGAGACGTCGAGCCGCCGGATCTCGTCCAGCCCCAGGCGAATGGCATCGAGCACGCGCGCCCGCAGCGACGCCGAGAGGCGGTCGGCGTGATGCCGCATCATCGGGATCATCTGCTCCAGGTTGAACTCGACCGCGTTGAGGTCTTCGACGTGGTCGTCCTCCAGCATCCAGGTGAAGTTGCCCAGATGCGGATCGTCCTGCCGCCGTTCCTGACAGCTGAGCACGGCATCGAGCACTTTTTCGGCCAGCGCCAGGTCTGCGGCAGCGCCGTTGGCGACCAGACGGCGGGCAAACGCAGCGCCGGCGCGCGTCTCGTGCCGGAGGCCGTCGTCGGTGACCCTGGCGAGCAGATGCGTCTGCGGGTTGTAGTTGTCCGGCAGGGGCAGAGGTGGTATGGGTTGGGACATGTGCGCCTCGTGAGTATATGACCGGTCACGCGCAACGGTCGGGGCCGGGCCGTGAAGACCTCGGCCCTACGCAGTTTTGGCGATGATGACCATGTAGCGCACCGGAGCGTCGCCGGCGTTGAAGATGCCGTGTGGCGTCCGCGCGTCCAGGATGATGGCTTCGCCCGGGCCGAGCGTGTGACGTTCATCGGCCCATTCGACGGTGGCCTGGCCTTCGAGGACGTAGAATGCCTCGATGCCGGCATGGGTATGCGCCGCGTGCATCCGGCCGCCCGGCGCGGCCTCCGAGATGTGGATGCGCAGTTTTTCGGGATCGAGGCCGGCATCCACCAGACAGCGGGCCAGACCGCGCGCGTTGCGTTCAATGAATGGCATGGACTCCTCCTGTCAAAATTCAGCGCAGAAACTGCGGATCAATGGGCGCTTTCAGCGCGTTGGCCAGCGCGTTGGTTTGTGCGGCCATGCCGATGACAGCCAGCAGCTCCTGGTGCTGGGCGTCGGTCATGCCTTTGGCGCGCGCGGCTGCCGTGTGCGAGTGGATGCAGTAGTCGCAGTTATTGGCCACCGACACCGCGATGTAGATCATCTCTTTGGTCAGCGGGTCGAGCGCAGCCGGCCGCATGACTTCCTTCAGCGCTTCCCACGTGCGCCGGAGCGTCTCCGGATGGTTCGCCAGCGCCTTCCAGAAGTTGTTGACGTCGGGCACGTTGCGCGTGCGTTTGATGTCGTCGAAAACCGCCCTCACTTCCGGTGAGGCGTCTTCGTATTGGATCAGAGGTACTGTGGACATGGTTCGCTCCTCATAGATCTCGTGTCGGGTCGGTCTCCGTCTCTGCGGTGAGCCCGAGACGGTGGTTTTGCGGACAATCTGCCGGCTGCACGCGCAGGAGACGCGCCTGACCGGCGTGGAGTTCGAGCCCGGCCGGGCCGATGCGTGTGGCGGCGCCGAGATCGGTGCAGGCTGTGGCATCATCCGGCGCGGTCACCGGGATACAGACGGTCTCTGGACCGAAATTTGCGATCAACTGATAGGTTTGATCGTCCGCGGCGACGATGGTGACTCCACGCACATCGGGCCATGCCAGTGTCAGCGGTCGAGTGCGGCTTTCTTCGGCGAAAGTGCGCGTCATGCGTTCATCGGCACCGGACAGGACGGCCCAGCCGACATCGAGCAACGTCGCGCCGGGGTCGGCCCACTGCGACCCGATGTGGCCCGGCCAGCAGAGTTCGTCTACGTACAACGAATGGTACGCGCCTCCTCGTCGCGTTGCGGCGCGAGAGAGTGCCAGCGTTGTCGCACCGTAGATGCCGATCACGCCGAGCCGGCCGTCCACGCACGCCCAGCGGCTGCTCAGCGCGATGAGTTCATCCCCGGGGGCCGGGCTGGTCAAGGTGAGGGGGCCGGATGCCGTCGCCAATGTGCGGGCAAAGCCGTTGTAGAGGTCGTTCGGAATGTTGAGATGCAGCCCCTTGATGCTGTGCACGAGCACGCGCGACCGGCCCACCCGGATGAGCTCCAGGCCGATGACCGTGTGGCCATCGGGCAGGGCCGCAAACACGAGGTGATGCGTCGCCAGGTCGTGGCCCGTCCAGCCTTCGGCCAGCTCCACTTGCGCGCCTTCGATCAGCGCACCGCAGGTGACAAAGCCACCGTCGAAGGTTGTGCTGTGATAGCCGAGCAGCCGACGGCCGGGCGGCGGCTGCGGATGCGCCGGGTGCGGGTCGGCTGCAAATTCGATCTGCCCGACCAGGTTGCTCTCCCACTCGGCCAGATGTCCATCGGCGGGCGGCAGGCAGAGTCCCTGGCCGAGACCGAATGCGCGCCATGCGAACGAGGCGAATCGGGTGGGGCTGCGGTGGAGGATGGCGCCGTGCTCGGGTTCGTGCCAGGCGCCGTCGCAGGTGCCCCAATCTTCCTCCCGAAGAAGGCGCACTCGGTTTTCCTTCGACTGCTCAGGGCAGGCACTGAGGGGCAGGGTCACCAGTGGCCGATACACCAGCCACTGGCTCAGCACGGACGCGCGATCTGACTCCAGGCGGGTGTAGTAATACGGGCTGCGCGCGGCCATGGGGGCCAGGCGCCGGCCGTAGAAGCTGCCATCGCCGCTGAAGACGGCTTCCTGTTCGATCAGGGCCAGCTGCGCCTCGGCCAGTTTCAGAGCGTGGGCATCGCCCAGCCGGTCGGCTGCGTAGAGCAGCGATGGCAGCAGGTATTCCTGGCAGTAGGCGTAGCGTACACGGCTGTCGCCGCCGATGCGCGCCAGCCGGCCATCGGCGAAGATCATGCGCCGCAACACAGCCCATAGATCGGCCTGATGATGGTCGAGGGTTTCCGGTCGCGGCATTTGGGCCAGTTTGCAGTCGAAATGGAGCATGGCCGCATTCGAGACGCAGATCACCATGTAGCCGATGTTGAGGTAGCCGTGGTGATCGAGCGCGTAGTGCGGGAAGAAGTTCGCGCCGACGTGCCGTTCACGAATCGGCTTGCCCGCAAGCACCGTCTCATCCGTCGCGTCTGCCGCCACGCTCACCGAGTTGATCAGGAAGGCATGCGCCCGCTCCTGCCAGTCGGCGGCGTTGGGATGATCCGGGAACATGGCGGCCGTGCGCCAGAGGATCGCGCCGTTCCAGAGATTCGACTCCGGTGCGTTTTTGCCGGAGCTGTTCCAGACATCGGCCACGATACCGGCGACCTGCCCGCGGTGGAAGTCGGCCATGATCCATTTGCATTCGCTGACGAGCACCCGGCGCAGATCGGTCCGATCTTGCTCCGTGAGGTGCGGCCAGAGCAGATAGACGCCGTGCATCATGCGCTCGATGCCCAGCGCGCTGATCCACGTGTGGCCCCACTGCGTGCCGTCGGTGCATGTCGCGTTGCCGCTGACGTGCGAGGCCAGGCTGAAGCGCAACGCGGCGAGCGCCCGTGCGAGCGCCCATTCGCGGTCCAGTCCGGCCACGCACTCGCCGCGCATGGCCAGCGTGGCCATGGCCGCCAGGTATTTCTGGTTGGTCTGCACGCCCCAGGCATTGTAGCCCGTGCCGTAGCAGCCGAGGTCGGGCCGACCCGGAATGGGGTGCCAGTGGTGTTCTGCATGCCGCGCCCAGGCGGCCAGCCGTTCTATCGGTCGCATTGTGGTCTCACCCGGCCATGACATACCACGCTCGCGTTACAGGTTGGCCACCAGCGTGATCATCTCTTCGGCTGATGTGACGGTGTGGCGCGGGGTTTCTTCGGCTGTGAGGGGCTGCGTGCGGCGACGTTCGGTCCAATGAAAGAAGACCGAGATCAGCCCCAGCCGGTTGGCGCCGACGATGTCGCGTTCCAGGTTGTTGCCAACCATGACGACCCGGCCGTAGTCGCGTTCCGGGATGCCGAGGGTGTTGAGCGCCACGCGGAAGATGCGCGGGTCGGGCTTTTCGACAGTCGGCACTCCAAACGTCGGCCCGATCGCTTCTGAGATGGCGAGGGCCTCGAAGAGGTCGAGCAGGCCGTGCTGTTGAAGTACATTCGTCGGTGTGTCCGGCCGGCTGTCGGCGACGAGTGCCAGGCGATAGCCCGCAGCCCGGAAGCTGCGCAGGGCATCGGCCATGCCGGGGATCAGCTCGGCGCGCAGTGTCGTGCCGGTGGCATCTTTCTCCTCGGTACTCTCATCCATGATGGTGTCGCCGAGATCGAAGAATAAAGCAGCGATGTGATCGTTCATGGGACGACAGGGAGGCTCACCGCGCGGGCCGGCAGGTATGCGCCAGGGCATGTGGGCGATCGCATGCCCGCGCGGTGAGCTTTATCTCCTTTTTCTAGGGTTTCATCGGGTATTTGAAGTGCTCGCTGATGGGTTTCATCTGTTCCCAGTCCTCGACTTCTCTGACCTCGGGCAGGTTCAGCATTTCGTCGAGTATGGCAACTGCCTGGTCGTAGGATTTGGTCTGGTGGTTTTCGAGCACGCCGTAGAGCAGGATGGACTGATCGCCGGTCTTGAAGGCCAGGAGCTCGCGTTCCATTTCCAGCCAGTCGGGGTAGATGCGCTCGATCATGATCTTGGCCGGAAGCTTTGGCACGCGCAGCGGCTGGATGCCTTTCTGGTTGACAATGGCGGGCACTTCGACTACCACGTCATCGGGGATGCCGGGCAGCGCGCCGTGATTGGGCACGTTGACCTGGAAGTAGCCTTCGTTGTTGTTGACGAGTCCGTCAATGATGGGCACGATCTGTTCGCGCGTTTTCTGCGCGCCGACTTCTTTTACGAGGTCTATTTTCGGATCTGCAGCCCAGCGTTTGTATTCAGCGATGCGTTTTTCCAGGTTCTCGACGAAGTAGGGTCGCGCCAGATGGGTATCGGGGCCGCCCCATGGTTCGCCGAACCAGCGTTTCTTCTGTGCGATGTCGGGGTGGTACCACCAGCCACCACGGCGCACGGTGTCGCCGATGGGCATGAGGCCGTACAGGTGGTACTGGTGGATCGCGCCGCGCGACATCTGGACGTCATGCGTGCGCGTGGCCACGTGGGTGCGCCAGTATTCTTCGGCTTTGGTCTCCACCCATTCGTCAATCAAGGGATAGGCATTTTTCCCTTCGTAGATGAAATGGGTGAGCCAGATGTTATGGTTGAAGCCGGGCGCCTGCCAGGTGACTTTGTCCGGGTCAATGCTGAGCACTTCGGCGATTTCCCGATAGCCGTAGTGTCCGTGGCACAGGCCGCACGTTTTGATGTTGGTCTCGCGTGTGATCAGGGTGCAGCCGTCGAAGACGGGGTTGCCGACCTGGATCAGCCAGGCGTCGGGGCAGATTTTTTCCATGTCCTGGGCGACATCCAGCATGAGTCGCAGTTGATGGTAGGCGCCGAAGAAGCCGCCAGCGTGGTAGTAGCCGTATTTGTCGGCAGCCAGTTTGCGCATCTGCGCTTCGACGATGTGGCCGAGGACGTAGGCGGTGTTGATGACGAAGTCGGCGCCCTCCAGCGCGGCCCCGCGATCGGTCGTTTTGTCGAAGGTGAGCCGCGCGCCGATCTGTTGGCCGTAGCGTTTGCCGAGCTCGTAGATCATGTCCAGGCGTTCCCGGTCAATGTCCATGAAGGTGACATGGCTGCCGGAGAGGCCTTCGGTCAGGCACAGGTCTTTGACCATGCCGAGGGAGAATTGAGCACTGCCTGCGCCGATGATGGTGATTTTCATGGGTTTTTCCTCGCGGCGAGTAGATTGTCCCTCGCCCCGGCCATCTTTCTGGCAGCGTGAGGCTGGGGCGGGGACGGTTTGTCATCTGTCGTACCGACATTCTTCCTGTACTACCAGCATGAACCAGCGCATCCGGCCGACGCCGGTGCCGGCAGCCAGGGAACCGGCCGTGGTGACATTGAGCCGGCCGTTGCCACCTGCTTTGCGGAAGTCTTCGATCACGCGTTGGCGGATTTCTTCCGGGCTGCCGTTGCGCAGCAGCATAGGCGGCATCTGGCCGTTTATGATGGCGTCGGGCATTTTTTCGCGAATCAGGCCGGCGTCTACGGTGGGACCGTAGTTGACGGAGTTGATGCCCAGCTCATGCTGCATGTCCAGCAGGTGGCCCATGGCGCTGTCGGAATGTTGGTAGCGGCGGGCATTCCCAGGTGCCATGGCGTTCAGGACGCGTTCGAGGACAGGGTAGCAGTATTCACGATAGAGTTTGCGGTTGAAGAGCGCGCTGTTGTCGTCGGTGATCCACCAGCCAGGCTCGGTGTTGCCGCTGAATTCACGCAGGATGGTGTTGAGTTCGACCATTTTGGCGGCCAGGATGTCCCGGAAGCGCCGCATGAGGTCGGGATAGTCGTAGAACCAAAGGAAGAGCACTTCCGGTTTGAGCACGGATGTCATGATGGTGGCCGGGCCGCGACTGCCTGTGCCGAGTTTGGGGAGCGGCTTGCCGGCCGCTTTGCGTTCTTCCCACTCGGCCAGATACTCTTCTGGGAATGTCCATATGCGCAGGTCGGTCGCCTCGGCACGATCGAGCACGCGGGCGAATTCGTGCGGGTCGTCGGTCACGGGCATCAGCCACGGGGTGCCACCCTCGTGGTAGGCGAATTCGCTGCCGAACAGGTTTTCGATGCGCTTGGGCGAGGTGCGCCAGGTGTCTTCGTCGAAGAAGGCGCGGCCCACGTATTGCAGCGTGATCGCGTTGACTTCGCGATGGAGGGCGTTGCGATATGCAACGTCGTGATAGTAGCGCAGTGTCGAAGGGACGGCCATGAATTCGAAGATCCAATGGTCGTCTGGCGAGAAGGACGCTGAGCAGCGCGGTTTGTCGGTGGTCGGCACCTGGCAACGTTCGTTTTCTTCCCACCACGCTGTTACGTCTAAGGAACGTGTCAGTTCCATGAATTCGGGTTCGATGATCGGCATCCGTCTGATACTCCTCATGTGCTGATTGGTCGTTAGGTCGGGCACTCGCCACGGAGGGCACGGCTGCCCCGGATGCGGCGGGTGCGCGCACATGATCCGTGGCCTCCGTGAGCGTCCGTGTCGTGCTGGTTGTCTCTCGCCCGACACGGAGGGCACGGCTGCCCCGGATGCGGCGGCTGCGCGCACGTTATCCGTGGCCTCCGTGAGCGTCCGTGTCGTGCTCACCAGTACTCACTGATTAAACCAAACCTCATACCTCTCCTCCCCATACCGAATCACCAACTCGCCTGACCCGAAATCGGCGTGCGCCCACGCGCTGTCCACCATCGGATAACCATGCAACTGAATCGGCTCACCGTTGACAGTCGGCTGCACATCCCAGCCGGTGACGAACCGACCGATAGAGGGAGAGACATAACTGATCACGCCGTCCTGCGCCACAACCTCGGCAGACTGCAGCGCATTCACGAACGCATCGAACGAACCCCAATCCGCCTCCCGGCCACACTCGACCAGCCAGGTGTTCTCCTGCGCTGCACATTGCAGCTCGCGACCGGCATATTGCCCCTCATCGCCGATCGTGAAACCATTCTGCGAATAGATGCCGACATAGCCGCGTCCTACCCGGCCGAACGCCCAATTCCCCGCGAAACGCACCTCGTCGAACCGTTCCTGCTCGAAGAAACAGTGGCTCATCCAAACGCGCCATGTCAACCGCCAGGTGAGCGACATCACATTGCGGCACTGGATCACGCGCGGCAATACCGTGCTGCCCGACCAGTAGTCGGGACGCAGCCCGGAACCCTCGCCGGACGTGTGCGGGCACGACCAGAAAACCACAACCTTATTACCGAGCGTCACCTGCGCCACATGTGTCGAGGGCTCGAACTCCCCTTTTCGGTGATCCTGCAGGCCCGAGATCAGGTAATCGGGCGTGCGGTAGACCACGAAATCGGCGTGCCGCGCGCTGGTGCGCAGGATCCCCTGGCGGACCTTCGACTCGACTACGGCCCCGTCATCGGTGGCGATGTCGGCCAGGATCTTCGGCAGCTGATACAGACTGCTGGCGACGCAGACCGGTGCCATGCCATCGCTGCCGGCACTCATCGAACCGACACCGTAGAGCAGCCAACAGGTGGGCGACGTCCCCTCGAAATCAGGATATTTTACATAAATCCCGTACGATCGGCCATGTGTTGTCCCCAGGACGCCGTTTAAGCTGTCGGCCGCCAGGTTGAAGAACATGTAATCGAGCACCGCACCGGCCATCTGGCGCAACTTGTGTTGGCCCTCATGGCTGGCGAAGTCGTAGACGTTGATGAGTGGCGCGATACAGATCGGGTAGTATGCGTTCGAATGCCACTCATCGAAGCCGAAGCGCCCGCGCTGGCGCAGCCACTCGGTGATATAGACATAACCTTTTTGCGAGTGGAACAGCCCGTTCTGGCGGCTGTTGGTGAACTCCTCGGTCGGAAAGAGCAGTCCGGCCAGCCATTCGGCCACATGGAACAGGAAGCGATGATTTTCCGACCCCATGTACATGACTGTGTCGCCCGGCTCGTCCACCCAATACTTGAAACCGAGCACCGTGTCCTTCATCATGGCATGGATCTGCGGACTGAGCCTGGGGTTGTCGCTGTCGCGTTCCCAGGCCATCAGTCGCAGGATGCCCTGGATCACAAAGTCGGCGCAGTCTTTGCGTGCCGCGATGAACTCGCACGTATCGCGAATCACGCGCTCGTCCACCTGGTCGTATCGTCCCAGCGCATAGCGGGCAACCTCCCGCCAGATGTCGGGGCGAGACTCCTTGCGCAGGAATCCGGCGTAATGTTCCAACACCATCCGCTTGCGCTCGGCCATGCGCTCGATGCCGGGCATGGCAGGCACAGGCGTGACTTTGTAGATGACATAACGGGTTGAGGTGAAAGGCTGACCGGTCAGATCGGCCCACCTGCACTCGATCCAATAGCGGCCATCGAGCAGCCCCGCACCGGGGCCGAAGGAGACCGGTCCGGCCGCCACTGGTTTGACCTCGGCGACCTGAACCAGGTTGTCATCCAGCAGCCGGGCGGTGAGCGGAAGGCTCGGATCGGGGGCTACACCCAGGCGGAAGCCGACTTCGTGTTCGCCGTAAAAGACATCCCGGCTCAGGCGGATGCTCGCTGCCTGCGCCTCCACATTCACCCGTTGCTCCGGTGTCACGCTCGCGGCAAGCGGAACGCGAGCGGTCACACTCCCATCGGTCATCTCCAGCCGGAAGCCGACCTGTGCCATGCGCGCGATCCGGAAGAGAGCTACCGTGACGACGTTCTCGCCCGATTGCAGCGCGACCTCGAAGCGGTGCTCGTAGATGCCGTTCACGGCTTTCACCGGCTGCGCATCGGTGTCATAGACGACCGTGCCGTTGATCGCGACGATAGCGCGCGACGTGAGGCCGAGTATCAGGCGCCACGAGTGGACGCCGGCCTGTTCGGCCGACAGGAGCGTCGTCAGGAATGCCGCTGCCAGGTGATTGGAGATGAAATAGCGGCCCCATGAGAGATAATTTTCCGACAGGCGCGCCAGCTCCCAGCGCATAGTCTGGCCGCGAAAGCCGACGACATTCCCTTCGCGCGGGTTGGACCGCAAGATCGCCTGTGCCTCGCCGACGATCTCGGCCAGCGCGGCGCGACCGACCGTGGCGCCGGCGCGTTCGAACAGGCTTAGCCCCTGCACGGTGTCCGAGAGGTCCTCGTAGAACGGCCCCAACAGCAACCAGGGCTTGATGATCTCGCCCGCGGGGACGTGGCGTAAAAGATTCGAATGCATGACTGAACTCCTTTGATGGCCTTTCGACAGGATTTACAGGATTGACAGGATCATGCCTCCGCTCAGGCTGGTCTCCGACCGTGCCCCTCGGCTCGAGCCGGTCTCCGACCGTGCCCACTCACGTTTTATCTGCGTGGCTCGGTGCAGAGCGCCAGTAGATCGCCCACATCCGCGGTCGCCAGGCATTCGACCGCATCGGCCGCGCCGTAGTAGATTTTCACCTCGCCGCTTTCTTCCAGGATCATGCCGCCGGGGAAGATCGTGTGATTTCGAAAGCCGCCTTCTACTTCGTAGGGCGCTTCGGGCGCCAGCAGCGGCTGTTTGCTCATCCCGATCACCCGCCACGGTTCGTCCAGATCGAGTAGCATGATGCCAGCCGTGTACCGCTTCTGCCACACCTCCTCCCAGCCGTTCTTGCCGCGCGAGATGTCGCGATCTACGGCGTGGAACGTGGTCAGCCAGCCTTTCGGCGTTTTGATCGGTGGCGCGCCCGGGCCGATCTTGTCGTTGGCATAGGGAACGTCCTCGACGCCCAGCACCAGATGCGCGTTGCCCCAGTAACGCAGGTCGGGCGAGTCGGACAGCCAGATGTCGAAGCGATCGCGTCCGCCACGGCTGTAGACCGGGAAAGGCCGCTCCAGCCGCACGTACTTGCCGCCGACACGCTCCGGGAAGAGCACCATGTTACGGTTGTCGGGCACGCTCACGCTGAGCACCTCGAACTGCTCGAAGTCGTCGGTGACCGCGATCCCGCCGCAGACGCCGTGCAACGTGTCCACAGCGAAACAGACGTAGCAGCGGCCGTCCATCACTGTGAGCCGCGGATCATAGACGCGCATGACCTCGTCATCGCGCCATTGCCAGCACGGCTTCGGCTGCACCTGCCATTTGATGCCGTCGTCGCTGAACGCCAGCCCCAGATTCGTGGCAGCCGGATGCACCGAGTCGGGTCGGCGGCCGTAGTCGTTGCGGAAGACCATGACATATTTGCCCTGATATTTCGCCACGCCTGCGTTGAAAACGAGCAGCGCCTCGTAGGGCACATCCGCCGGCGTCAGGATGGGGTTCGCCGGATGGCGGCGGATGACAGGCGACGAGGTGAGCGGACCGGTTCCGATGTACATGAAAACTCCTTCCGGGTTACAGCTTCTGCATTCGTAGAGCTATGGGTGGGCGGTCATCGGGGCCCGCCCCAAACGATCTTCATAGAGGATCTCCCGCAGCCGCTCGCAGATGATTCGCTCCTGCCCCGGCTGCAACGTCTGCGGGTTGATGAAAACGCCGTTCACGCCGGCCGGCGCCAACGCGATGCTCGGTTCGCCATGACGCAGTCGTTGCAAGATCTCATCGCGCGTGACGCCCAGGGCTTCCGTGTCAAAAACGATTTCGGCCCGGGGCATTGGTTGGCCGGCCTCGCTGGGAAAGCTGCGGCGCGCGATTACGTGCGGAACGCCGGCCAACGCGGCGACGACGGCCTGCACCTGCTCCTCGTAATGGCGCATGAGCGCGGCGTGATCCAGCCCCAGGTACCACTTCACCGCGGCCAGCAGCCCCACGATCTCTTCTTTGCCCACTTTCATCGGCCGGCCGAGCGCCATGCGCGGATTGGCGTGGAACGCGACGGCTTCGATCAGCGCCTCGCGGCCTACCACCAGCCCGCTGCTCTGCGGACCGCACAGCCCCTTGCCGCCGGAGAAGATCACCAGGTCGGCGCCCATCTGCGTGAAGCGCCATAGATTCTCGACCGGCGGCAGTTGCGCCGCTGCGTCCACGATCAGTGGGATGCCGTGACGCTGCGCGATGGCGATCCCCTGCGCCAGCGGAACCTGGCCGTCCATCAGGTGTTCTTTGTGGAAGTAGAAGATCGCGGCCGTTCGTTTGTTGATCGCCGCTTCTAGCTCCTCCGCCGTCGCGCCCGCCTCCGTCCCAACGGTGATGATCTTTGCGCCGGCATGGCGAATGGCCTGGGCGTAGCTCACGAGGCCGGCCCGATGCACGATCACTTCGTTCTTCATGCCGGCCGTGTCATCGGGCAGACGGCTGCGCAGGTCTGGGCCGGTCCCGGCCATGCACGCGGCCGTGCTCAGCACGATGCCGGCCGCCGCGCCGCACGTGACATACGCGGCCTCGTTGCGCGTCCATTCGGCGATGCGCCGGCCGGCCTTCGCCTGAAGCTCGTCAATGTCCACGAAGTGCTGCGCGGCCTCGGCCATGGCCGCCAGCACCGCCGGCGGCATCAGCGATCCGCCGAGCGCGGTCACCGTGGCCAGGCCATTGATGACCTTGCGCACCCCGAGTTCGTCGTAAATGTCCACGTGATGATCACCTCTGCCGTGCTCCCCTCGCCCTCCGAGGGAGAGGGCCAGGGTGAGGTTGGCTCATCCCTGCAATTCCGGCATCCGCCAATACGCTGCAGGGGCCTGTTCCCAGAACGGCATGCTCAGCCCCTCCGGGTCGTAGACGATCTGTCCGGCCCGGATGGTCAGCTTGCATTCCAGCTTCTCGTGGCCGATCAGCTTCGCCTTGCCGCAGTCTGTGTAGCCGAACTCGCCGGTCAGCTGTTTGAGCACGGCCACATCTGCCTCCGCGCCGACGGTGAGCGTGCCTAGCTCTGGCCGGCCGATCTCGCGCGCGGGAGTTACGGTCGAGCGATAGATCACCTCCGGCAGTGGCATGCCCATGCACAGGCATTTCGACATGGTCGTGAGCATGCTCAGCGCCGGTCCGTTGATGTTGCCCATGTGCAGGTCGGTGCTGATCGAGTCGGGCACAAAGCCATCCTTGAACGCCGGAACGGCGTTGCGGAACCAGAAGCTGCCCGCGCCATGGCCCAGGTCGAAGATGATCCCCCGCCGTCGCGCCTGCCACATGTGATCGTAGACTTTTCCCTGGCCATCCACGATCGGGAACTGCTGGGCGAAGACGTGGGTGTGGATATCGCCGGGCCGCAGCTTTTTCAGGATCAGGTCGGGATAGGGCCGCTCTGGCGGTCGCGGCCAGAAGTCCACCATGACCGGCATCTGACACAGCTCGCCTGCCTGTACGGCCCGTTCGACTGAGGCCCAGGGCGGATGCGCGTCGTCCCACGGCAGCCGCGTCCAGTAGTGCGCGGTCTTGATGCCGACGATCAGGTCGCTGTATGCCTCGGTCACGGCCGCCGCGATCTTCGGCTGCATCTCGCTCACGATCTGTTCGCCGTCCTTGTTCACCATGCCATCGCCGGCGATGTTGAGATAGGCCAGGATGCGCACCTTTGAGCGGTCAATGCAGTTCGCTTTGAAGTCCGGGAAGTTGCGCCAGCCGGCCGTACCCGCATCTACCGTGGTCGTCACGCCCGAAGCGAACAGATGGGCATCGGCATGCACGCTCTCGACATAACTGGTGGGCGTCGGCGCGAAGGTGTAGACGTGGGTATGCATGTCAATGATGCCGGGCGTGACGATCAGGCCGGACACGTCCACGACCTGGACTGCGGTCTCGGCAGGGATATTGGCGTCTACGGCCGCGATCTTTTTCTCTGCGATTGCTACGTCGAACGGTTCATCCCGGCCGTTGGCGGGGTCAATCACGCGGCCGCCCTTCAGGAGAAGGGTGAAAGGAGAGGACTCCGAAAGTGGATTAGCAGGCATGGGATTTCCTTGCTGTCGCCACGGTCACGGGACCGCAGACCGTATTCCTGGGTCGAGAGTGCTCCAGAGGTCGAATGAAGTTCGATGCGGGGATCATCCGTGTCGTGTTAGCCTTGCAGCGCCCTCTGGTACAGCGCAGTGCCGTAGAATTCATACGACGCAGCCTTGTCTGGCACGTCCACGAGGTGCACCGTGAAACGACAGGGCACGCCATTATCGGGCAGGTTGTCCCGGAAGTAGGCCCGATAGGCTTCGGCATAGGCTTTGCGCAGCCGCTCCTGTTCGGCCGCGTAGCCCAGCGGATCCACCAGCGGGTTCGGGGCTTTCGGCTGGCAGCCGAACGCGTGGATCTCGATGAAATCCACATAGCGCAACGAGTCGCAGATGCCGGCCTCGCGCAGCCACTTCTCCCAGCATTGGAAGACGAGCGGGATCTCGCGCTGCGGATCCATCGTCACCAGCTCGTCCAACCCCAGCACGTTTTTGGCGGAATAGCCACCCGTCAGCCCGGCGAAGTAGATCTTCAGGTCGCCGTCCGGCTGTTCTTCGGTGACGAGCGCCGAGAGCACGGGATGTTCCCCCTCGTAGTAGTACGTCAGCTTGCCGCGCTTCTTGATGTTGAAAGGCATCGCATCCTCCTCGCACGATCCGCTGCGGGGCGCCCTCCTGAGGCGCCCCGTATATGATGCTCAGTCCTCCAGGCGATCTTCGTTGATGAGGTATTTCGCGGCGACCGTTTCGAGGGTGCAGGCAGCCGGTTCGCCCGCCTGCAGACGCCGCAGCGCCTCCAGGTCAGATGTCCACGCGAGATCGCCGGGCGCCAAAAGGCAGACGCCGCCCGCCACATAGGAGGTGTAGAGCCGACCCGCTTTGTAGTAGTAGAGCGCATCGCACTCTGCGGTCGGATAGATGCGCATGCACGGCGGCATGTCGTTCGGCGTGAACCAGAGCTTGATCTCTCGCTCTGCCTCGGCTGGCGTGGCCGACGCGTGGATCAGGTTGTCCATGCGCTCGCCGATCACGTTGCCGGCGGCGTCTTTGATGGGCACGATGGTGCCCAGAGCCCGAATGCTGCCCGGCTTCCGTTCGCGCGCGACATGGGGATTGGTCGGGCCGACGATGTCGCGCACTTTTTGCACGGCGTCGGGCCCCTGGTAGACCAGGGCGATCACCCGCCGCTTGTGCGGCTCATCGGGATAGTGGGATTCTCCCATGATATATTCCAGGAGCGACCCGTAGAAGGCTTTCTCTCTGTGCTCGGCATAGTGCTCGGCGGCGAGCAAGCGATTTACGTGGACGATTTTGGCGGCGGCGAAGCGCAGGCCGGTGTGGAATTCGGATAGCTGCGAGAGCACATAGCCGGTCAGCGAGTTCTTCAGGGCATCCGGCTTGATGAGGACGAGGGTTTGTTCGCGTTCGTTGTTTCCCATGCTATCATCCTTGTATGAGTCTGCAGCGATTATCATACCACATTCCGGCCAAGGGGCCGAATCGAGCGTCCGCGTTTGTCGAATCTGGCTCGCGTGCACTACAATGCACAACAGTGGCGACAGCAAAGGAGGCAACCATGACGCACTCGTCCGCGTTGAACGTGCAGGACGGCCCGAGCACGGCTCGTTTTCGTTCCGTCCCGCTGTCGGGCAGCACGCCGGCCGCCGACCTGAAGACGGTCGGCCTTTCGGAGGCGATGATCACGGCGCTGGAACAGATGCCGGTCGGCGCTTGTGTGGCCTGGGGCATCCCGTTCGAGGTGCAGGATCCGCTCGTCCTGGCCGATCAGCCGCTTTTCGTCCCGCTTGCGCCGTTGCGCGCGGGTTGGCTGGTTTTCATGCACACATCCGATCTCCGGCCGGTCGAGCCCGGCCCTGGCGGCTTCATCTCGCCGATGCGCGGGGAGGGCCAGCTGGGCGAACTGGCCGCCGAGTACAGAGTGATCTATGCAGACGGCCAGGAGACGCGGCTGCCGATCCGTCGGCGCTATCAGATCGGCATGTTCACCCGGCGCTGGGGCGAGAATTGTTTCGAGGCTGTCCCGCACCGCAAGCCGCAGCCGCTCCGTGCCCATCATGAGCAGCCGGCATTGAGTTGGGGCCGTAGCCAGACGCGCGTCAATGTGGCGGACAGCGGCCCCTGGGTGAACTGGCTGTGGGCCTGGCGCAACCCGCTGCCCGACAAAGAGATCGTCGGCCTGTGGCTGATCCCGCACGTCGGGCTGGTCGTGCTCTCCGGTCTGGCTGCCGGCGAGGCGTCCAGCCTTCCCCTGCGCTGGCGGCCACGGCAAAAGGCGCTTCTCACCCTGCCCGCCGGTGAGGCGTTCGATCCGACGCTCGACGCGCGCGGCCTGCTGGCGCAGATCCAGCTCGACATGGGCCAGGTCATCTCGGCGACCCCGCGTCTGCGCTATCCCCATGACGACTGGGTCGGCTCATACAACAATCAGCTGCCGGAGGTCGCGGCGGACCAGGTCATCGTCGAGTACACGGCGCACCCCGACGCGTGTTTCCATCTGGCGCACGGCGTGGTGATCCCGGTGCAGCAGGTAGAGGAAGCGGCGCCGGTGTGCGACGAGATGGCGCCGCAGCCGACAGCCGATGCCGGCCATGGCGGTTTCCTGGCCCCCATCGCGCCGGCTACCCGGCGGGTCACGCTGCGCGTCGTGCTGAAGGGCGCTGGCACGGCGGTGCCGGTCAAGCTGCACGTGCATGGCCAGGCCGGCGAATACCTCGCGGCCGAAGACCGTCACCGCCTGCTCAACCCCGCCTGGTTCGAGGACTACAGCACCGATTTCCTCCATCGCGGCGCTCATGCCTGCACCTACATTGACGGCGAGACGGTCATCCGCCTGCCGCTCGGCCGCGTCTACGTCGAAGTCTCAAAAGGCTTCGAGATCCGTCCCGTGCGCCAGGTGATCGAAATCACGCCGGAGACCGAGGAAGTGGTGATCGCGATCGAAAAGGTGTTGCCCTGGCGCGAGGCGGGCTGGGTGACGGCTGACACGCACGTGCACTTTCTTTCGCCGATGACCGCGCTGCTGGAGGGCGCCGGTGAGGGGGTGAATATTGTCAATCTGCTGGCGAGCCAGTGGGGCGAACTGATGACCAACGTGGGCGATTTCGACGGCCGCAACACCTGGGGTGCACGGGAGACAGGCGGCGACGGCGAATATCTGGTGCGCGTCGGCACCGAGAACCGCCAGCACGTGCTCGGCCACATCTCGCTGCTGGGCTACCGCGGCCGCATCATCACGCCGATGACGACCGGCGGCCCCGACGAGTCCGCGCTGGGCGATGCCATTGACGTGTTGCTCACCGAATGGGCCCGGCAATGTCATCGCCAGGGCGGGCTGGTGGTCCTGCCGCACTTTCCCAACCCGCGGGCCGAGCATGCCGCCAGCATCGTCCATGGCGACATTGATGCGGTCGAAATGACCTCGTGGGGCGATCTCTACAGCGGCATCGACCCTTATTCGCTGGCCGATTGGTATCGCTATCTGAATTGCGGCTATCTGGTGGCGGCGGTCGGCGGCACCGACAAGATGACGGCCATGACCGCGGTAGGCGCCGTGCGCACCTATGCCCGCCTGCGGCCAGATGAGCCATTCACCTACGAGAACTGGCTGGCGGCCGTGCGCCGGGCCGAGACCTTCGTCACCTACGGGCCGCTGCTCGATTTTGCGGTGGACGGCTGGCCTATGGGGAGCCGGATCGCCATGTCGGCCAGCGGCGGCACGGTAGACGTGACCTGGCAGGCGGCCAGCGTCACGGTGCCGATGACGCGCGTGGAGCTGATCGTGAACGGTGAGATCCGGGAGAGCGTGGCTGTGGCGCCGTGGCAGGCTTCAGGCCTGGCGCGTGCCCATCGGCCGCAGCGCGTGGCTGGCCCTGTTGATCCGCGGTTGCTACCCCGACAAACCGGAGATGATCGCCGCGCACTCCTCTCCGGTGATGGTGGAGGTGGCCGGCTCGCCCATGCTGGCCGCGGCCGACGCGGTCACCATCCTGGAGCAGATCGAGGGCGCGCTGGTCTATCTGGACACGGTGGGCACCCGGGCCGATGATCGCACGTACAAGCGGATGCGCCTGGTGCTGGAGAGCGCACATCGCGCCCTGCACAACCGCATGCATCAGGCCGGCTATTACCATGAACACACGGCCGTGACCGATCATCCCGCGCATCACCCGTAGCGCCGCGTTGGGGATGATTTGGCCTTTGCATCTTCGGATGATATAATCGTACCAGGAATGTCCGCGCATCGGATATTCTATTTTGCACAGGAGCGTATCGCGCGTGGTTAGCCCGCTCAATTGGCTGCTTGGTCTGTTTTCTCTCGATATCGGCATTGACCTGGGGACTGCCAACACCCTGGTCAATGTCCGCAATCGCGGCATCGTCATTAACGAGCCATCGGTAGTGGCCATCGAAAAGAAGTCCAAGAAGGTGTTGGCCATCGGTGTGGAGGCCAAAGAGATGGTCGGCCGCACGCCGGGCAACATCATAGCCGTGCGGCCGCTGCGCGATGGCGTGATCTCGGATTTCGATGTCACGGAGCAGATGCTCCACTATTTCATCCACAAAGTGCACGATCGCATGGTGCTGCGTGTGCCGCGACCACGTGTGGTGGTGGGCATTCCGAGCGGCGTCACCGAGGTGGAAAAGCGCGCCGTGTACGACGCGACGATCAGCGCCGGCGCGCGCGAGGCCTACCTGATCGAAGAGCCGATGGCAGCCGCCATCGGCGCGGGCTTGCCTGTGGCCGATGCACAGGGCAGCATGATCGTGGACATCGGCGGCGGTACCACCGAGGTGGCGGTCATCTCACTGGGCGGCATTGTGGTGGCGCGCTCCATCCGTGTGGCCGGCGATGAGATGGACGAGGACATCATCAATTATGCCCGCCGGAAGTACAATCTGTTGATCGGCGAGCAGATGGCGGAAACGGTCAAGATCGAGGCCGGCTCGGCCTATCCGCTCGAACAGGAGCTGGTGGTCACGCTGCGCGGCCGCAACCTGATCACCGGCCTGCCCGAGGCGATCGAGATCAGCAGCGTCGAGCTGCGCGAGGCGTTGCGCAACTCGGTCGGCGTCATCGTAGACACCGTGCGCCAGACCATAGATGAAACGCCGCCCGAACTGATCTCCGACCTCATGCAGCATGGCATCGCGCTGGCAGGCGGCGGCGCATTGCTGAAAGGCCTGGCTCAACGCCTGTCGGAAGAGATCAAGATGCACGTGTATGTGGCCGACGACCCGCTGAGCTGTGTGGCGCGCGGAGCCGGCAAAGTGCTGGAGAACTTCGACATCTTGCAGGCTACGCTGGCCAGTATGCAGCGCGGCAGCACGTTCCACTGAGTCTGAAGAACGAGAATCCGGAGCGCAGAGCGAGAAATGCGCGGGATGAGGGCCATTCCCCGGCAGGGCTCTCGTTCGGCGCTTGCTTCGTTGACTATGAGGCACGTTTCCAGTCGTACGCTTCTGTTTTTTGGGCTGGCAGCCATCTGCGTGGTGCTGCTGATCCTGTCGTCCTCGAATCGCCTCGAGCCGATAGAGGGTGTCGCCATGCAGATCGGCCGGCCGTTTCTGCTCACGTTCAGTGGCATAGGCCGTCAGATCACCAATGTCGTCAACACGGCCCGCGATCTGGCGACGTTGCGCGCCCGCAATAATCAGCTTCAGGCTGTCGTGGATACGCTGACGATTGATAACCTCCGGCTGAAAGAGACCGAGGCCGAGAACGAACGTCTGCGTAGCCTGCTCCGCTTCGCCCAGCTTAACCCGAACTACGATTTTCGCGGTGGCCAGGTGATCGCGCGCGTGATTAGCAAAAATCCGAGCAATTACCTGGCCTCGATCACGATTGACCTGGGCTCTGAACATGGCCTCAGCATGGGCATGCCCGTCGTCACCGAGCGTGGCCTGGTGGGCCGCATCCACAAAGTCGGCCCCATGTCTTCTACGGTCCTGCTCATCACCGATCCCAGCAGCGGCGTCCCGGCGCTCATCCAGCGCAATCGGCTGGTCGGCGTGGTCACCGGCCGGGCTGGCGCCGCGCCGGTGATGGAGTATATCCCCCAAGACGCCGAGGTCACAGTCGGCGATCTGGTCATCACGTCGGGCCTGGGCGGAGAATTCCCGAAGAATCTGGTAATCGGCCAGGTGGTCGAGGTGCGCCAGCGCGACTACGAGATCTTCCAGCAGGCGGTCGTCCGCCCAACCGTCAACTTCGATCGTCTTGAGTTCGTCCTGGTGATCACCAATTTCCGGCCGCTGCCCGGCCCGCCCGATGAGTCCGAGAGTGTGGGGTAAGTTGGCATGATCCAGCGCATGGGGCAAAGATTTAGGTTGAGCCATCGCGATCTGGGCGGATTCTATCTGGCTACTGCCGTGTTGGCGTTTGCCGTGCTCGTGCAGGCCACCGTCCTCACGCGCCTGCGCCTGGCCGGCAATGCAGCCGATTTGATGCTCGTGCTCGTGGTGTGCTGGAGCCTGATCCGCGGCCAGACCGAGGGAATCCTGTGGGCCTTTGCCGGCGGGCTGGGGCTCGATCTCGCGGCCGGGTTGCCCCTGGGCACATCATCCCTCGCGCTGATGGTCACTTGTCCGTTGACCGTCTTGGGCAAGAACAGTGTTTTCCCCGGCAGTCTGACGCTGCCGGTGCTTCTGGTGTTGCTGGCGACGCCGGCCTACGGTTGGGTCGTCCTCCTGACGAAGACTGTGCTCGGCTTGCCGGTGGATTGGCTCGCCAGCACGTTGTATGTCATCGGGCCAGAGGCGGTCCTCAACATGGCCCTGACCTTTCTGGTCTATCCGCTGTTGCGGTGGCTGGCGAGGACGCTGCAGCCAGGGCAGATGGCGTGGTGAGGCGATGAAGGCAAGCCTGGATCGGGCCGAAGCGCGGTTGATGCTCTGGCGCGGTGCGATCATTTTCGTATGCATCGTGATGATCGCGCGGCTGTGGCAGCTGCAGATGGTCGAAGGCGAAACCTATCGCATTCGGGCCGATCGCAACCGTTTTCGTCAGGTGGATATCCCGGCGCCGCGCGGGGTGATCTACGACCGCAACGGCGAGATCCTGGCGCGCAATCGGCCCAGTTTCAGCGTGTCGGTGGTACCGGGCGACCTGCCCAAGACGCGCGCGGGCGAGCCGAATGCGGACGCCGAGCGTGCCGTGCTCGATCGGCTGCTGGCGTTGCTGGCTCAGGAACCGCCGCCGCTGGGGTCCAGCTCGAAGCCAACCGCTTCTCCCACGCCGGCCGCCGGCCGCATACAATCCACCGCCGCGATCACCACAGCGCTGCAAATCCAGGAGCGCCAGCCGTGGGTTATGGCGCGTGCCGATATCGAAAAGGCCATCTACGAGGGACGCCTGGGCGGCGCATATCGGCCCATCGAGATCGCGCGCTACATCAACGAGGCGACTGCGTTTCTGGTCGCCCAGGATGCCGTCAACCTGCCCGGCGTCGTCTTGCAGCTCAATCCCATCCGAGACTACCCAAGTGGCAGCCTGACTGCACATCTGATCGGCTATATGGGCCATATCCCGAAGGAAGCTGCGGCGGAATACCAGGCCAAAGGCTATGCGGCGAACGAGCAAGTGGGCCTGACCGGGCTCGAAGCGACCTATGAGCACGAACTGCGCGGCAAACGGGGCCGGCAGACGATTGAGGTGAACGTGAACGGTCGGCGCATCCGCACTGTCGGCCAGGAGGAGCTGGCCGTGCCGGGTCACAATCTCGTGCTCACCCTCGATCTGAACCTGCAACGCGTGGCGACTGCCGCTCTGCAGGAAGTGCTCGACAAGTCGAGCGGTTTCACCAAAGCCACGCAGGGCGTGGTCATCGCGCTCGATCCGCGCAACGGCAAAGTGCTGGCGCTGGTCAGCCTGCCCAGCTACGACAACAACCTGTTTGCCAAAGGCGTCACGGCCGAGGCGTGGCAGGCATTGCTCAGCGATCCGGACCTCCCCATGTTCGATCAAGCGATCGGCGGACAGTATCCGCCCGGCTCGGTCTTCAAACCGATCGTGGCGGCTGCCGGCCTGCAAGAGGGGATCATCAGTGCCCGTACTCTGTTGGGCGATGGCTGGGATGGCGCCAATGACGGCATCATCTGGCTGCCAAACCAGTACATGCCGTGGGATCGCAGCAAAGACCAGCCGTTCTATTCCTGGAATCACAAACAAGGATTTGGCTGGGGCAAGATCGGCGTGCGCGAGGCGCTGGCGGTGTCGGACGACATCTACTTTTACCAGCTGGGCGGCGGCTATCTGGATATCTTCCGTGGGCTCGGCGTTGATGCCATCGGCTACTACGCCAGGGAATTCGGCCTGGGCGAAGGCACGGGCATAGATCTGCCCGGTGAGGGCCGTGGGCTGGTTCCCGACGGCAAGTGGAAGCGCCTGAACTACGCCGAACCATGGCTCACCGGCGACACCTACAACCTGAGCATTGGCCAGGGCTTCATCCTGGTCACGCCGATCCAGATGGCCAACGCGACCGCAGTGATTGCCAATCGGGGTTATCTTTATCGGCTCCAGCTGGTGGACCACATCACCGACAGCGAGGGGCGCGTGGTGCGCTCCTTCAAGCCCGACCTGCGCCGCGAGGTGGCAGTGGACCCGGCGCATTTGGACACCGTGCGCGAGGGCATGTACGGCGCGGTGAACTGGCCGCAGGGCACGGCGGCCAATGCGCGCGTTCCCGGCATTGCCGTGGCCGGCAAGACCGGCACCGCGGAATACTTCCGGGATTGGGACAAGGACAACCAGGCTGATCGCGATGCCAAAGGCAACCTGCCGACGCATGCCTGGTTTACCGCTTTCGCTCCCTATCAGGAGCCCGAGATCGTCGTGGCCGCTTTCGTCGCTAACGGCGGCGAAGGCTCTTCGGTTGCCGCGCCGGTTGCTGCTAAGGTGCTGCGCGCCTACTTCGGGATAGATGCATCGGCGCCCCGGCCTACCGCGTCGCCTGCACCGACGCGCACGCCGGGCCCGCAGGCGGGAAGGTGAAGTGAGCCATGCGCCGGATTTTGTGGCGAAGATTTGACTGGCTGCTATTCGGGCTGACGTTCGGGCTCTGCGCATTCGGAGTGTTGATGATTGCCAGCGCCCTGGCTGGCAACGAGGTGCTTGCTTCGTGGCCTTTGCGCCAGGCGGGATTTGCGGTCGTCGGCCTGGGCCTGCTCTTCTTGATGGCCGCCGTGGACTATCGCTTGCTGCCCAGCATCACCTATCCGATTTATGTGCTGCTGTTGGGCGTGCTCGGCGTGATTTTGGTCATCGGGACGATTGCCGGCGGCGCCCAACGGTGGCTGACGGTGGGCGAATTCCTGCTTCAGCCATCGGAGTTGATTAAGATCGGCGTGATCCTGGTGCTGGCCCATTATCTCGCCGCGCGCGAAGCGAAGATGGAGAGCTTTGTGACCCCGCTGCTGGGCATTCTGTTGCTGGCACCGGCGGTCGTCCTCATCTTCCTTCAGCCTAACCTGGGCACGGCGCTCGTGCTGATCGTGATTGCCGCGACGATGTTTTTCATCGCCGGCCTGCGCTGGCGCCATATCGTGGTGCTGGTCGGGCTGGGCATCGCAGCGGCCGTGGCTGCCTGGGAATTCGTGCTGCTCGATTACATGCGCGATCGGATCTGGATGTTCATCAACCCGTCGGCGGCGTTGGCGGCCGATCGCTACAACGTGGATCAGGCGATCATCAGCATCGGATCGGGGGGATGGTTGGGCCGCGGCCTGTTCCGCGGCTCCCAGAGCCAGCTGCATTTCTTGCGTATCCGGCACACCGATTTCATTTTCTCGGTTACGGCCGAGGAACTGGGCTTCGTCGGCGCCGTGGTGCTGATCTTGCTGCTGGTTTTCTTGCTGCTGCGTCTGCTGCGCATCGCCAGCATGGCGCGCGACACCTATGGCCGCCTGATCGTCAGCGGTGTGGCGGCGATGATCATGTTTCAGATGACGGTGAACATTGGCATGAACCTGAGTCTGTTGCCCGTGACCGGCTTGCCCCTGCCGTTCATCAGCTACGGCGGCAGCGCCCTGTGGACGATGCTGATCGGCATTGGCCTGGCCGAGAGCGTGGCGATGCGCTATCGTAAGATCGAATTCGAATGAGGCGTTGATCACAGCCATCCGATTTCAAAAGGAATCCGACAGATGACCGATCCTCGACCTGTGCGGGTGCGCATGGCGCCCAGTCCCACCGGCTATTTTCATTTGGGCAGTGCGCGTACCGCGCTGTTCAACTGGCTTTACGCCCGTCACACCGGCGGCAAGTTCATCTTGCGCATCGAAGACACTGACCGCACGCGCTATATGCCCGATTCGCTGCAAGATATCATGGACAGCCTGCACTGGCTCGGCCTGGACTGGGATGAAGGGCCTGTTGTCGGCGGCCCCTACGGGCCATATTTCCAGTCCGAGCGGCTGGCGCTGTACCATGAGTGGGCCGAGCGCCTGCTGGCCGCGGGCCTGGCCTATCGCTGCTACTGCACCGAGGCGCGCCTCGAAGCGTTGCGCGAGGAGCAGCGGGCGCGCAAGGAACCGATTATCGGCTACGATCGCCATTGCCGCACGTTGACGGCTGTTCAGCGCGCCGAGCTCGCGGCTGCCGGCGCAGCCTCGGTCATTCGCTTCGCGATGCCACTGGAGGGCGAGACCTGTTTCACCGATTTGCTGCGCAAGATCAAGCCGTTCGACAACAATCAATATCGCGATCCGATCCTGGTTAAATCGGACGGTTTCCCGACCTATCACTTTGCCAATGTCATTGACGACCACTTCATGGAGATCACACACATCTTGCGCGGCGATGAATGGTTGAGCAGCGTGCCGTTGCACGTGAATTTGTACAACGCGCTGGGCTGGGAAATCCCTGTGTTCGCGCACCTGCCGCTGATCCTTGATCCCGGCGGCGTAGGCAAGCTGAGCAAGCGCAAGAAAAAGGGCGAAGGGGATGAGGATCTGCTGACTTATATTCGTGAGTATCGTGAGGCCGGCTACCTGCCCGAGGCGATGTTTAACTTCCTGGCGATCATGGGCTGGGCCTACAGCGCCGATACCGATCTGTTCAGCCGCGCGCAGGCCATTGCCCGTTTTGATATCGTGGACATCAACCCGGCTGCCGGCGCGCTGCCGCTGAGCAAATTGCAATGGATGAACGGCCACTACATCCGCAGCCTTGCCCCGGCCGACCTGATGGAGCGGCTGTTGCCCTTCCTGGCCAAGACGCTCGGCCAGCCGGTTGAGGCGTTGCGCGCCCACCCGGCGCTGCCGGTCCTCGTGCCCCTGATCCAGGAGCGGCTGAAAACGCTGGACGAAGCTGCCAGCCTCATTGATTTTGCATTCGTCGAGGCGCTGGAATATGATCCGCAGATGCTGGTCGCGAAGGGATTGACGCCGGCGCAATCACTGGCCGCCCTGACGGCCGCCCGCACGTTGTTGGCCACATTGCCGTTCACCGAGGAGGGGCTGGATGCGCCGCTGCGTAACCTGGCCGATCAGTTCGGCGTGAAGGTCGGGCAATTGTTCGGCATCCTGCGCGTGGCGATCACCGGCAAACAGGTGGCGCCGCCGCTGTTCGGTAGCATGATCGCCCTGGGCCGAGAGAAGACGCTTGCCCGGTGCCTGCGCGCCGAGGAACTGTTGCGCAGCCTGTAGTGGCGCCGTCGGTTACGGCCCGGCGATTCGTTGAAACGCTTCCCGCGCGAACTTGCATCGCTCGACGAATTGTGTTATAATGATATTGCAATCGGGGATAGTTTAACGGTAAAACATCTGACTCTGGATCAGAAGTTTGGGGTTCGAATCCCTGTCCCCGAGTGAGGTTCCCGATAGAGGCCCTGAAGGTTTGCGCAACCTTTGGGGTCTCTGTGTGATGGCCGACCGGCTTGAGCAATCAGGAAGGTCGGCTTCGCATTTAACGGGCGCGGCCGTGTAACTTTCCTGACGGCGGCCGCATCATATCGCAGTGGATCACGATCAGACAGAGATGAGGTCAGAAGCGATGACAGCATCAGCGCAGGTCATAGATGTCTCGGAAGCCACATTCGAGCGTGAGGTCATCCAGGCATCGCATCAGACGCCGGTGGTGGTGGATTTTTGGGCCCCGTGGTGCGGGCCATGTCGAATGCTCGGCCCAACCCTGGAAAAGGTGACGGCCGAAGCGAACGGCCGGGTCCGTCTGGTCAAAGTGAACGTGGACGACAACCCCGCTCTGGCGATGCGCTTCAATGTCCAGGGTATTCCGGCCGTTAAGGCTTTCCGCGATGGCAAGGTGGTCGCCGAGTTTGTCGGCGCGGTCGGAGAGGCCCAAGTGCGACAGTTCATCCGGAAGCTGGCACCCTCGGTGGCCGATCAGTCTGCCAACGCGGCCGCGGCGCTGCTCGCAGCGCATCGCTGGGCAGAAGCAGAACAGGCTTATCGCCGGCTGGCGATGAACAACGGCGCCCAGGCTGCGGTTGCAGTGGGCCTGGCCAAGGCGTTGGTGGCGCAGGGCAAAGGCCGCGAGGCGGTCGAGGTGCTGGCGACGATTAAAGATGGGCCCGAACTGGCTGTTGCCGAAAGATTGCGCAGCGCGGCGAATTGGTTGGCCACCGCGTACGACAGCGGCAACGCTCCGGCAGCGAACAGCACGGACGCGCTGTTCGCTGCAGCCGCCAGTGTGGCGGCTCGCGGCGATATTCAGGGAGCTTTGGAGGGGCTGCTGGCGGTGCTGCGACGCGACAAACGCTATCGCTCTGGCGAGGCGCAACGGATCATGCTCGCCTATTTCGACATCCTGGGCGACGCCGATCCGCTCACGCGTGTCTATCGCAACCAGCTGGCGTCGGTATTGTTCTGAGCTTCATTCCTCGTCTTCAGGGGCGGCCGGCATTTCCACGCGCACCAGCTCGCCGTGTAGGTTAATGACCACGCGAACGCCAAGCAGCCCCAGCCACTGGCGTGCCTCTGCAGGCAATGTCTGATCGAGCAGGTGCTCGATGTTGATGTTCTGCAGGGCAGAGTCCACCGCAGCCTTTGTGAACAGATCATCGCGCCCCATCAGGCGCAACATGGCCTCGGCCGCCTCATGGCGGTGCGCGGTGATCTGTTCTGCGAACTGTTCTAGCACGGCGCGGTCAATCGGTCGTGCCTCCACATGGCGACGGAAGCCGTGGTCATCAATGACGTAATACTCTGTATCGCCCACCGTGCTCACCGAAACCGGTGCTCCCTCTTCGGTTACCACCAGATCCTCGAAAAACGGCATCGTCTCCTCGCTGTCTCAGGTAATGACATACTTCCCAGGGAGATTATACCATAATGAGGCTTGAGGATGGGGATGCGGGGGTCACGCGTAGGGGAAGGCCCAGTGGCCAGGCCCATGTCGGGCATCGTAAGCGCGCAGCGCCGCGGCCATATCCAGCGAGACCTCGGCCGGTTGCTCGCGAATCCACCACGCGAAATCGGAGACCCAGGGCAACCCGCTCAGCGCGGAACGGCGGAACATCTCGGCCATGACCCCGCCGTCGGCCAGCAGGCCAGATCGGTGATAGCCCCTCTCCAGCGCCTCGCAATCGTAGTCCACTCGCCGGATGACCGCCTGCCAGCCCGTCTCGTCGCCGGATAGGAGGGCATAGCTGGCGCGCGGATCGCCATCGTAGGAGATGCCCACCGAACCGGCATTGATCACCAGCCAGCGGCCCACGGCGCGCACCATCGGCACGTGGGTGTGACCGCCGGCCACCGTCGTCTCGGCCACCGAAGCCAGCCGCCGCAGCACCCACTCCTCGGGTGAATCGGGCCGAAAGCCCACGAAGAAGTTGCCGGGAATGCCGTGGATCAGGCGCAGCGGGGTGGTGCCTCTCAGCTCCGGCCGGGCTTCTTCCGGCAACGTGCGCAGCCGTTCCAGATGATGCGGCGCCAGATGCTCGCGCGTCCACCAGAGCGCAGCATAACGTTGCCGATCTGCGTAGCGTGGTTCCATGCGAGGGGTTCCTAGTTGCAGGACCGCGTCGTCGTGGTTGCCCAACAGCATCGGCCAGCCCAGCTCGGCCACCCGGTCCATCACCTCGGCCGACCAGGGACAACCGTTGACCATGTCGCCCAGGACGAAGACGAGATCCAGCGCATGCGCGCGCACATCCGCCGTCACGGCCTCGAACGCAGGGAGATTCCCGTGGATGTCGGAGAGAAGGGCGAGTGTGATCACGACGCGATGGATTGACTCACTGGGCAGGCATCGGGTACAGCTTCAGCCAACTGGAGCGGCCCGAAGAACTCGCGCAAGCGGTTCCCTCCGCGCCATCGGTATTGAGGGCCAGAGATGAGCAGTCGTTCCTGAATCAGGCCGGTTTGCACCAGAGCTTCGAGCTGCCTGAGCACATCCTCAACAGGCTTGCCCATGCTGCGGGCGATGTCTTGAAGCGTGCACCAGCCGGCGGTTGCCGCGAAGAAAGCGACGATCTCCCATGGAATCCGGCAGTCAGCACAGTAGCGGATAACGGGTGCCAGATCGGTGCAAGCCTCATCACGCACGAGGCCGAACAAACTATCGGGCAGATAACTCGGCTCGCCAGGAGCCAGGTAGATAATCACGTGAAAAGCGCCTCCAGGGTGGGTTGACCTGGCTCATTGATGCACGTGCGCTTCTCCTCTCCATATGTTAAAGACTAGCACAGAGCAGAACGATTGTCAAATGATGCCCACTAAATATGCTATTTGTTGTGGACAAACGGACAACACGGCCGGCTTGTGGCCCTTGGGATCGCGCTGTGGCAAGAGCCTGTATTGTCGAGGGGCCGTGGCGGGCATTGTTGTTTCGGCCGGTTGACACTTGACAAGCTGCGGCGCTCGCTTTAGACTGAGTTTGCGCGCGGCGCATCGAGGCGGCTCGTTCTGGCGCCAGATGGCCCCTGCGCTGTGTGTTGGTAATTTTCCGGGCAAAGGATACCCATGGACCGCCGACGAAATCACCGATGGGCATGGCCAATTCGCGCAATGATGCTTGCCATCATGCTGTTGGTTGTGTTCGCGCTGGCCGGATGCAGCCGGTTGCCCATCCGTCGGCTGACGCCGCTGCCCTCGCCGACGGCCGGCGTCCTCGAGGACCTGCCCGAGGTGAACGCCTCGAAGCTGATCATCCAGGCAGAGGGCGGCCGGGTGGCGCTGCGCGATGGCGCCGAGATCGTGATCCCGCCGCATGCCCTTTCCGAAACGTCGGTAGTGAGCCTGAAGCTTGCCGTTGCGACGCTGCGCGTGCCGATCCCCCGCAGCCTGATCGGCCGGGCCTATGAGTTCGGCATAGACGGCGGCAGCCTGGTGGGCGTGGCGCGTCTCCGATTGCCGCTGCCGACAGTCGTCTCATCGGATGACTACGATCTGGGTCTTTACCGCTGGAACGGCCAGGCGTGGGAGCGTATCCCTGCTCGTCACGCCGGCACGGCGCTCGAATTCGGCACCAATATCCCCGGCGGCATCTTCTCGGTGCAGGGACAATGGCGTCAGGCCGACGCCAGCCTGGCGCTCAGTGTCACCGGCCCGGCCGGCGCCGGCCCGGTCGTGGCGGGCAGTCAGCTGGTGGCAACGGGGCAATATCGCTACCTTGCCTTGCCGACACTTCAAAACGGTCTCGTCCCGGCGCGCCTGACCTGGAAGCTCGATACCTCGGGCGGCATGGGCCAGATCACCGGCGATGAAGCGCTCGACAAGACCATCGGCGAGACGCCGCTCTGGTTCAAGCCCGATCCGGGCCAGGCGCAGGGGGTCATCGAGTTCTCGCAGCCGTTCGATCTTTCGCCGGCCGCGATAGATGTGCAGCCCGGCGTCACGCGCTTCCTCTATGCCATTCTGACTGTCGAGGACAGTCCGACTCCCACCCGCCGGCTCAGCAAAGCGATCCAGTACACGCAGATTCTGCCGATCCGCGTCGTCGGCACCGAAGTGGTGCGCCCCACGCTGTTCAGAGAGCCGCCGGCCGGCCTGCGTTGGCACGTGCGCTTCAACGGCCAGACGATGGCGCAGCGCGCCGCGGTCACGACCACGCTGCCGCTGGCGGAGTTCCTGGAGATGGGCGGCCTGGGCAACTACAGCGTGATCCTAGAGGCGCCGGTTGACGGCAAAGTCGTCGCGGTGAGCAACGAGGTGCTGATCACCCTCACGGTGCCGCAGCCGCCGACGCCCACGCCAACGGCAACGGCGACCGAGACCGTTACCCCGCCTGCGGAGGCGACAACAGGCCCGCGTATCATCGCCACGCCTACGCCAGGCGGCGCGCCGGCCACGCCCACGCGACGCACGCCGCCCGGCACGCAGACCGCCACCCCAACGCCCGGCCCGGAAATCACCCCCACACGTACCGCCACCAGCATAGCGACCCGGCCGGCCTGGGCGAGTCTTTTCTGGGCCGATCGGTACAGCCTGGCGCCCGGCGAATGCACCGTGCTGCACTGGAATCTCGAGGGAGTCACTGCGGTCTATCTGAACGGCGTGCCGGTCACGGGCGCAGAGGACCGGCAAGAGTGCCCGGCGCAGACGACGATCTACACGCTGCGCGTGATCTCCGGCGCCGTCAGCCAGGATTTCCGTCTGTCTATCTCTGTGCAGAGCACGACCACGCCCGATGTGCAGTTCACCGCCAATAGCTTCGTTATTGTCAAAGGGCAATGCACCAACCTGGTCTGGGAGACGAGTGATGTGCAGGCCGTTTACCTCAACGACAGCGGCGTACCGGGTACGGCCACGAAGGAAGTCTGCCCGGAGACGACCAGCGTCTACACGCTGCGGGTGGAGCGCACAGGCAGTCCAACGGTCACCAAGAGTCTGACCATTAAGGTGCTGCCCGTCGAAGGGATCGTGTTGCACTTTTGGGCCGAGCAATACGCTTTGGAGCTGAACAAATGCACCACCCTGCACTGGATGGTGTCCGATGTGACCGCGGTCTATCTGACGAAACCGGAGGGCGAGTTTGGCGTCGCCGGTTATGGCAGTGAACAGGTGTGCCCGTCGGTGCGTTCGCAGGTTTACACGCTACGCGCTGAGGCCTCCAACGACCGACGGGCCAGCAAGAGGATCATCCTCAACACCTTCGATCCGGCTGCGCCCGGCCTGGCGGCCAACGAGGTGATCGCTCAGGGCATCATCAACAGCGTGGTCAATATCCTGGATGCCGATCCATTCGTGGCGGGCGATCAGCCTGGTTACCGGTTGATCCTGGACGGAATCACGCCTCTCTTCAAAGGGGCCGGCCCGTGCTGCCAGATGGCAGTGAACTTTCTGATCACTCAGGCTCAGAGCGACGAGGCATTGGCCGAAGTCGTGGACTGGCCGGTCAATCCCGGCCAATTCGTCGAATTTCGTGGGGACTGCACGGCCGATACCTGTGTCCTGCCTGCCAATCGCACGTTCTATTTTAAACTGCGCTCGAATTGATCTGGCGTCCTCTCCGCGGGCTGTTCTCGGCATGCCCCATGAAAACAAGCCCGTCCACGTGCCAGGCATCCTGTAGAGTGCCTGCGAAGTCCCGCGACAGCGGGGGCACATCCACCGGCGATTTTTAGTCCGGGATCACGACCTTCGACAGATCTTCAGCCGATGGCGGATATTGCATGTTGAAGCTGTGCAGCGTCTCCACCAGCACCCGGGCGGCCACCAGATTGCGATACCATTTGTGATCGGCCGGCACCACATACCAGGGTGCCCACGGCGTGCCGGTCAGGTTGACGGCGTCTTCATAGGCCGCCATGTACTCGTCCCAGCGCGCCCGTTCCTTCAGGTCGCCCACCGAGAATTTCCAATGCTTCGTGGGATCGTCCAGCCGGGCCTGCAACCGGCGTTTTTGTTCTTCCTTTGAGATGTGCAGGAAGAACTTCAGGATCGTGACCCCGTTTTCGGTCAGGTGTTTCTCGAATTGATTGATCTGCTCATAGCGCTGTTGCCACACTTCTTTCGGCACCAGATTGTGCACCCGCACCACCAGCACATCCTCGTAGTGTGATCGGTTGAAGATGCCGATCATGCGCCTGGGCGGAACAACTTTGTGGATGCGCCACAGGTAATCATGCGCCAGCTCTTCGGGCGTGGGCACCTTGAAGGAGCTCACGATGCAGCCTTGCGGATTGACACCGCGCATGACGTGCCGAATGAGACCATCCTTTCCGCCGGTGTCCATGGCCTGGATCACGATCAGAAGGGCGTGCTTGCCTTCGGCATAGAGCAATTCTTGCAGCCGGATCAGTTCGGCGCGGTCTGCTTCGAGCTGTTTCTTGGCTCCTTTTTTGTCTTTGTAGTCGCCGGTGTCGGCCGGGTCAACGTCACGCAGGCGGAATCGTTTGCCTGGCGGGATCAGGTGTCTCTCGTGTAGCGGCAGGTCGCCCATCGGTTCCCTCCTTTGCTCGCATTTTCGAGCCGATATCATTTTGGCAGCGGCGCATGACATGGGCGCTCGACTGTTGCAGCATCTATATCATAGGAAGTTCCGCCTTGTCAACTGTGCTGAATTTCCGTAATGCAACTGCGACGATCTGTGGTAGAATAGCGGCCAGATGTTCCTGTCGCGGCCCGAGCAGACACGAGCCCGTTTTTGTTTGTGCGAGATCATTGCCCAAGCCGTGTTTTTGCATTCATTCACGAGGAGGAAGCTCTCATGACCCGCATCATCGTTGATACGCTCTGCGGCCTGTCGCCGGAGACGGCGCGTCGCCTGGGCATCCCGATGATCTCCCAGGTGATCAACTTCGGCGACGAATCTTTTCGGGAAGGGATAGATATGGACCATGCCGCGTTCATGGCGCGGCTGCGCGCCGGCAAGGAGCTGCCGAAGACGTCGGCACCCTATCCCGGCGATTTTCTGGCGGTCTTCGAGGAGCTCGTCCGGACCGGCGAGAGCCTGGTCTGCATCCATCCCTCGGCCGAAGTGAGCGGCACCGTGCGTTCGGCCCTGACCGCCAAAGAGTCGTTGCCCGATGCCGACATCCGCGTCATTGACACGCGCACGATTGCCGGGCCGCTGGCGAGCATCGTCCTGGCCGCCGACCGGCTGGCGAAAGCGGGTGCCAGCGCCGATGAGGTGGAGGCGCTGGTGCGCGCCATGATGCCGCGCGCGCGTATCTACTTCCTGGTGGACACCCTGGAGTTCCTCCGTCGCGGCGGACGCATCGGCGGCGCGGCGGCGCTGGTGGGCAGCGTGCTGCAGATCAAGCCGATCCTGACTTTCACCAACGGTCGGGTCGAACCTTTCGAGAAGGAGCGCACCAAAAAGCGCGCCCTGGCGCGGCTGCGCGAGCTGGTGCGCACCGAGGCCGCGCGCGGGGAAGACGCGCACATCACCGTGATGCATACCGCCGTGCCCGAAGAGGCAGACGAGCTCGCCGCCGGACTCAAGGCTGATCTGGGCCTGAAGGAGGTGATGATCATGGACCTGGTGCCGGCGATCGTCACCCATGCCGGGCCGGGCGCGCTGGCCGTCGGCTTCTTCACGCCAGTCGAGAGATGAACTTCAGTCCTCGTGCCGGGTAGCCGACGAGGGTGCCTGGCACATCTGACGGCGATTTTCATGCCCCAGCCACATTTTTGAGGCAACCATGTCATTGCAAATCATCCCGGTCAACACCGATTCACGGCACGATGTCAACCGTTTCGTCGAACTGCCTTTCCGCCTGTATCGCGACTGTCCCGTCTGGGTACCGCCGCTGGTGGACGATATCCGGCTGATGCTGAACCGGCGCAAGTATCCGTTCTACGAGCATTCCGATGCCGCGTTCTTTCTGGCCGCGCGCGACGGCCGGCCGGTGGGACGCATCGCCGTGCTGGACAACCGTCACTACAACGCGCACTGGAACAGCCGTACCGCCTTCTTCTACCTCTTCGACGCCGAGGATGATGTGGAAGCGGCGCAAGCCCTCTTCGCGGCTGCCGAGGCGTGGGCCGTCGGCCGCGGCCTGACGAAGATGGTAGGTGCCAAAGGTTTCCTGCAGGGCGACGGCCTCGGCGTGCTGGTGGATGGCTTCGATCATCACCCGGCCGTCGGCATTCCCTATAACCATCCCTACTACGGCAAGCTGATCGAAGCAGCCGGCTATCGTCGTCAGCGCGATTTCTACTCGGCCTACCTGTCCGGCGACGCGACGCTGCCCGAGCGGGTTGTGCGGATCGCCGAGAAGATGATGGTGCACCGTGGCTTCACCATCAAGATGTTCGCCAGCAAACGCGAGCTACGAGCGTGGGTGCCGCGCATCGTGCAGGTCTACAACGATACTTTTGTCGAGAATTGGGAGTTCAATCCGGTCACCGAGGCGGAAGCCAGAGTGATCGGTGAGCGGTTGCTGGCCATCGCCGACCCGAAGTTAATCAAGCTGGTGATGAAAGGGGACGAGATCGTCGGTTTTCTGTTCGGCTTTCCCGACATTTCGGAAGGCATTCGCCGCGCCCAGGGCCGCATCTGGCCTTTCGGTTGGTTCTGGCTGTTGCGCGAATTCCGGCGCACGCGCTGGCTGAACCTGAACGGCGCCGGCATCCTGCCGGCGTATCGCGGCCTGGGGGTCAACGCGATTTTGTATGCCGAGATGGCCAAAACGATCCAGCAAGGCCAGTTCAAGCACGCCGACATCGTGCAGATCGAGGAAAGCGTGCTCACCCTGGCCGACGCCCGCACGATGGGCGGCAAGATTTACAAGACGCATCGCATCTACGAGAAGGATCTGATTCAGAGCTGATCGTCGGCCGGTTGCGTTGATTCGCGAGAAGGCACCCATTCGGCCTGGCGGCGCAGCGCGTCGGCAGCGGCCTGCTGTGCCGCGGCCTGTTTGCCGTGGCCTTTGCCTACACCGCAGACTGTATCGCCCAGATATACCTCGACGGTGAAGCTCTTGGCGTGATCCGGGCCTTCGGATTTCACTGTTCGGTAGCGGGGCGTGACGCCGAGCAGGCCCTGTGCCACCTCCTGCAGCCGACTTTTGGGGTCTTTGTCGGCGACTTCGGTCTGCGCGTCGGCCAGCTCGGCCTCCATCATCGGCATCACGAAGCTGACCACTGCCGCGAGCCCCTGATCGAGATAGAGCGCACCGATCAGCGCCTCGAATGCGGCGCACAGGAGCGGCGGCCGCTGCCGGCCGCCGCTCTCGATCTCGCCGTGGCCCATCAACAATGCCTCGCCGAGTCCGAGTCGGCCAGCCAGACGCGCCAGCGTCTCGCGGCGCACCAGCGCGGCGCGCAGGCCCGTGAGTTCTCCCTCGCGCGCCTGCGGAAAACGCCGATACAACGACTCGGCCAACAGGAAATCGAGCACCGCGTCGCCCAAGTATTCCAACCGTTCGTTGTCTTCCCAGTCGGCTTCGGGATGTTCGTTCAAATAGGAACGATGCGTCAGGGCTTCGCGCAGCAGGTTTAGATTGCGAAACGCCAGCCCATGGCGTTCTGCAAATGCTGCCACGTTCATCAGCTCGTCCACCGGCAAAGACTCCTCGATCCCAGATCGTGGCGCCAGGCGAGGCACCCACGGGGCGAGTATAACACACCCCGGTCGCTTTGTCATTCATCGCCTCTGGTGTATAATGTTCATGTAGCACTGAGGCCCCAGACAAAATCGGTCTGGGGCTTTTGGCGCAATGAGATGGACGCCGTGGTATGCCGCGGCCTGCAGCGCGACGCGAGGACGGAGACGTGTTCGGTATTTTTCGCAAGAATCCAGAACAACAGGCACAGGATCGGGCAAAGATCGAGGCCAGCTTGACGAAAACGCGCCAGGGATTCCTGGGCCGTATCGGCGCCCTGTTTCAGGCCAGCGAGATCACCGAGGACACCTGGACCGAGCTCGAAGAGCTGCTGATCCAGGCCGATGTAGGGGTGAATACGGCGCTCAAGCTGGTGGAGCGGCTGCAGGCGCGCGTCAAGAAAGAGAACCTGAAGCGCATGGCCGACGTGCGCGCTGCGCTCAAAGCCGAGATGGTCGCGCTGCTGTCCAATTCGCCGTTCGATACCCTCGACGAGCCGCGCCTGCTCACCGTCGTCCTGATCGTTGGGGTGAACGGTTCGGGCAAGACCACCAGCATCGCCAAACTGGCCAAATACTATCGGGAGCGCGGCCGCAAAGTGGTCCTGGCGGCCGGCGACACCTTCCGGGCCGCCGCGATTGACCAGCTCAAGATCTGGGGTGACCGGGTCGGCGTTGAAGTCATCGCGCAGGCGCCCGGCGCCGATCCCGGCGCGGTCGTCTACGATGCCATTCGCGCTTGTCAGGAGAGCCGCAAAGCCGATATGTTGATTGTTGACACGGCCGGTCGGCTTCACACCAAGTTCAACCTGATGAAGGAACTCGAAAAGGTGCGCTCGGTGTGCGCGCGCCAGGTGCACAACGCGCCGCACGAGACGCTGCTGGTGCTCGACGCGACCACGGGCCAGAATGCCATCAGTCAGGCAAGGCATTTCAAAGAGTCTGTCCAGGTGACCGGCATCATCCTCACCAAGCTGGACGGCACTGCCAAAGGCGGCATCGTCTTCGCCATCGAACAGGAACTGGGATTGCCTGTGCGTTTCGTTGGCACCGGCGAGAAGCCGGATGATTTCGCCGAGTTCGATCCGATCGCCTTTGTGGACGGAATTTTCGCGTGAACTGCGCGCCATTCACAGCAAAAGAAAGAGGGAGACATTCCTATGGAAGAAGAGATTCGGGAGCAGTTGCGTTCACTGGCAGAGCAAGTCGAGACGATGCGGAGGCGTCTTTGACATAGCGGGCAAGAAGACAGAGATCGCCCGCCTGGAGGCCGAATCGGCCAAACCGGAAATCTGGAACGACCCCGACCGGGCCAGAGCCATGATGCGCGACCTGGCGATCCTGCGCGAGCAGGTGGAGACCTGGGATAAACTGGCCGCGGACATCGCCGATGCTGAAGTGCTGCTGGAAATGGCCGTCGAAGCCGCAGACGCCGCGATCGTCGCCGAGGTGGCTGCCGAGGTCGAGGCGCTGAACAAACGCTATCAGTCGTTGGAATTTCAGCTCGCCCTCGGCGGGCCATACGATCAGAACGCGGCCATCCTCTCCATCCATGCCGGTGCCGGCGGCACCGAGGCCCAGGACTGGGCGCAGATGTTGCTGCGTATGTATCTGCGCTGGGCAGAACGTCGCGGCTACCAGACCGAGATCACCGACCAGCTCGACGGCGAAGAGGCTGGCATCAAGACGGTCACCGTCGAGATCACCGGGCCTTATGCCTACGGCTATCTCAAGGCCGAGCGCGGCGTCCATCGTCTGGTGCGCATCAGCCCGTTTGATGCCGCTGCCCGCCGCCACACCTCATTCGCCCTGGTCGAGGTCCTGCCGGTGCTGGACGACGACATTGCCATCGAGATCCGGCCGGAAGACGTCAAGATGGACGTCTATCGTTCGGGCGGCGCGGGCGGTCAGCATATGCAGAAGAACTCGACGGCCGTGCGCCTGACTCACCTTCCCACCGGCATCGTCGTCACCTGTCAGAATGAACGCAGCCAGCTTCAGAACCGGGAATCGGCCATGAAGGTGCTGCGCGGCAAACTGTTCGACATCGAATTGCAGAAGCGAGAGGAGGAAGAGGCGCGCTTGAAAGGCAAGCACGTCGAAGCCGGCTGGGGCAATCAGATCCGCTCCTACGTGCTGCAGCCCTATCAGATGGTCAAAGACCTGCGCACCAACGTCGAGACCGGCAACACGACGGCTGTGCTCGACGGCGAAATAGACCTCTTCATCGAAGCCTGGCTCAAGCAACAGGTGGGCGGCAACGGACGAAACGGATGACAGCGCGCTGGCCGAGATCGGCTGGCGCAACAGGGACGGCAACGGGCAGATGCGTTTCCTCAAAACTCTCCAGCTACACGGCTATAAGACCTTTGCGTCCAGAACTGAATTCGTCTTCGACGCCGGTATCACGGCCATCGTCGGCCCGAACGGCAGCGGCAAATCGAACATTGCCGATGGCCTGCGCTGGGTTTTAGGCGAGCAGAGCTACACAGCGCTGCGCGGCAAACGCACCGAGGACATGATCTTTTCGGGGTCCGAGCAGCGCGCGCGGCTTGGCATGGCGTATGTCTCGCTGACCTTCGACAACAGCACCGGCTGGCTGCCCATCGCCTTCAACGAGGTCGAGATCGCACGGCGGGCCTATCGTTCGGGCGAAAACGAATATTTCCTGAACGGCAACCGCGTGCGCCTGCGCGACATCAGCGAGTTGTTGGGCAGCTCCGGCCTGAGCGAGCGCACCTACAGCATCATCGGCCAGGGGCTGATTGACCAGGCGCTTTCGCAGCGTCCTGAAGAGCGCCGCAAGCTCTTCGAAGAAGCAGCTGGCATCACCGTGCATCAGGCCAAGCGCGAACAGGCGCGGCAGAAGCTGGAAGAGGCGCGCGCCAACCTGACCCGCGCGCGCGACATCATCAGCGAGCTCGCCCCACGGCTGCGCTATCTGAAGGGTCAGGCGCGTCGCGCGCAGGAATACCAGCAGATCCGGGCCGATCTCGATGCCCAGCTGCGCATCTGGTACGGCTATCGCTGGCGACAGGGCGTCCTGGCGTTGGCTGCAGCTCGGCAGGCACTGGCAGAACACAACCGTGTCGTAGACGAGCAAAGCCATGCGCTCGACGCGCTGCTGCAACAGATGGCCGGCCGTCAGGCCGAGCGGGCCGCGTTGCGCGATCATCTGAGCGACTGGCATCGCGCCAGCAGCCAGTTGCACCGCCAGGCCGAAGCCATCCAGCGCAATCTGGCCGTGCGCGCCGAACAGATCCGTCTCTGGGGTCAGCAGCAGGCCGGGCTCGAGGAAGAGATCGTCCATTTGCGCGCCGGCCTGGAGGATGGCGCCGAACGGCTGCGCAGCGCCGAGGCTGCCCTGGTTGCCGCTCAGGCCGAGCACGAGACACATGCCGGTCGTGTGGCCGCGCTCAAGCAGCAGCTCGACGAGCTGGAGCGCCAACGTCAGGCCCAGGCTCAGGTGCTGGCCCAGGCCCAGGATGCTGCGTTGGCCCTGCGCACGCAGCTTGCCGAGCGTCGCTCCCGGCTGGCCCAGCTTGCCGAGCGTCGCATCGAGCTGGCGCGCTCCGAAGCTGAACAGGTACAGGCGCTTCAGGCTGCTCAGAGCAGCCTGGCCGACCTGGAGCGGCAACTCGCCGCGCTGGCCGCAGAGGTGGCCATGGCCGAGGCCAGCCTGGTTGCGCTGGAGCAGCCGCGTCAGGCGCAGGCGCAGGCCCTGGCGCAGGCCCAGGAAGCTGAGGCCGCGGCCGCGGATCAGTTGAACACTGCCCAACGCCTTTTGGCGCGGCTGCGTGATCAGCAGGAGCTCCTCGAGCGGTTGCGGGATGAAGGCGCCGGCTTGAACGCCGGCGCGCGGGCGGTGCTGGCCGCGGCCCGTAGCCATGCCGAACCCGAGCGCGGCGTCCCGGCCGCGTCGCGCGAGCGTCGCTCTGGCCCGCCCGCTTCCCGCAGCCAGCCTCAGCCGCTGACCGGCATCGTCGGCGCGCTGGGCGAACTGATCGAAGTTCCGCCCGAGCTCGATCGCGCGCTGGAAGCGGCGCTCGGCAGCCGGATGCAGGACATCGTTGTCCGCACCTGGGAAGATGCCGAGGCTGCCGTGGCTTTCCTCAAGCAGACTCAGGCTGGCCGTGCTACCTTTTTGCCGCTGGACAGCCTGCGGCCAGGCCGCGCGGTGGCGACTCCCAGCGGACCCGGCGTGTTGGGCCTGGCCAGCGCACTGGTCCGCTTCGATCCGGCCATCCGGCCAGCCGTGGAGCTGGCTCTCAACCATGTCATCATTGTGCGCGATTTGCCCACCGCGCGGCAGCTGTTGCGAGGCGACAGTCGGGCGACGCTGGTCACCGTTGAGGGCGACATCGTGCGGCCCGGCGGCAGCGTCACCGGCGGCAGCGATGCCCGCGCGCGCGATAGCGGCCTGCTGGCACGCGCCCGCACCCTGCGCGAACTGCCGGAACAGATCGCCGCGCAGGCCCGCCAGATTGCTGCCCATGAAGCCGCAGTCGCTGCAGCGCGGCAGGCGCAGGAAGCGGCGCGCGCTCGTCTCGCCGAGCTGGCCGCTCGTCGCGAGGCGCTCAATGCTGACCTGCAAAAGCTGGCCGGCGAGCGCAATCGCCTGTCCCTGGCCGCCGACCGTGCGCGCCAGACCCTCGCCTGGCATCAGGAGCGCCTGACCCAGGCGCGCAACGAGCTCGCCGGCCTGAGCAGGCTCGAGGCGACGCTGCACGACGAGATCAACCGCCTGACCGATCGGTTGGGCGAGCAGGAAGCGGCCGTCGAGACGGCGCGTCATGCGCTGGCCGCACTGGACACGACCGACCTGTTGAACGAGTTGGCGCAACTGCGCGCCGAAGCGGCCGTGAGCGCCGGCCAATTGCAGAGCCAGCAAGCACGCGTTGCCGAGATCCGGGCGCTACAGCAGGAGCGCAGCGCCGATCTGGCCGCCAAAGAAGCCCGGCTGCGTCAGCTTGCCGAGCAGCAGAAGCAGGCCGGCCAGGACGTGAGCGAGCAGGAGAAGCAGGCTCAGGCGCTGGCTGCCGAACTCGCCGTCCTCTCGGCTCGCATTGACCCGGCCGAAGCCCGCCTGGCGCGCCTCGAAGAGGAGCAGCGTGTCGCGGAGGCGCAGGAGCATAGCCTGCGCGAGCAATTGCGACAGGCCCAAATGCGCCAGAGCCAGGCCGAACTGGCCGTCCAGCGCCGTCAGGATGAACTGGCGCATCTGCGCAGCGAGATCGGGAAGGAGCTCGGCCTGGTCGTCTTCGAAGGGGAGGAACTGGCCTCGGATCAGCCGCCGCTTCCCATTGACGAGATGGTGACCCGGCTGCCGACCGTCGTCGAGCTGCCTGAGGGACTCGACGAGGCCGTGCGTCAGCTGCGCGCCCAGCTCGGCCGCCTGGGCCCGGTCAATCTGGAGGCCCTGTCCGAATACGCCGAGGTCGAAGCCCGCTATAACTTTCTGACTTCACAGTCCGCCGATCTGGAGAAGGCGGTCGCCGACCTGGAACAGGTCATTGCGGAGTTGGATGAGGTAATGCGACGAGAGTTTCTGAGCACGTTCAAGGCGGTGGCCGCCCAGTTCCGCGAGGAGTTCACCAGCCTGTTCGGCGGCGGCTCGGCCCGGCTCGTGCTGACTGAGCCCGACGATTCCAGCACGACCGGCGTCGAGATCATCGCCCGGCCGCCCGGCAAGCGCGAGCAAAGCCTGGCGTTGCTATCGGGTGGCGAGCGCGCGCTGACCGCCGCGGCGCTGATCTTCAGCATTCTCAAGGCGCGGCCCACGCCTTTCTGCGTGCTCGACGAGGTGGATGCTGCGCTCGATGAGGCCAACATCGGTCGGTTCCGCGATGCACTGCGTAGCCTCGCGCGACAGACGCAATTTATCCTGATCACCCACAATCGCGGCACCATCGAGGCGGCTGATACGATCTACGGCGTTTCCATGGGCGCAGACAACACCTCGCAAGTGCTCTCGCTCAAACTGAACGGCCACGAAGTCGTCCCGGCGTCGCCCGGCGAGATCGGTTGACCGATGAGCCGACGTCTGATTCTCTATCTCAAGGTGCTGGCCACGGTGACGCTCTGGGGGGCCAGTTTCCCGCTGACCAAGGCCGCGCTCGCATGGGCCGGCCCGACTGCGATTGCCTTGTTGCGCTGGCTTATCTCGGCGATCGTGCTCTTTCTGTGGCTGGCGCGGCGAGGCCGGCTGGGTCAGGCGCTGAACTTGCTGCGCGCGGACGGGGGGCGGGTGCTGTGGGTGGCGCTGACCGGCATCACCCTCTTCTATTTTCTCGAAAATATGGCGCTCCAGTACACCACGGCAACCAACGCGGGCGTGCTGGCCAATTTGACTTCCGTTTTTATGGTGCTCATCGCCGCATTCTGGCTGAGAGAACGGCTGCGTGCGCTGGAGTGGGCTGCGCTGGGCATCGCTTTCGTCGGTGCGGCTCTGGTGAGCCAGGGCGCTGGCCATCTAACTTTCGCCGACGCCGGCTTGTGGGGCGACTTCCTGATGGTGGTGGCGACTCTGTTTGCGGCGATCTATAGCATTGGGGGCAAACAGTTGGTGGCCACATATCGAGCCGATGTGGTGTTGGCCGATGTGGCGTTGCTCGGTGCGGCCATGCTCGCGCCGCTGGCGGCCTGGGAGGCGGGTGGTCTGCAGGCGCTGGTCGGCCTGCTTCATCTGCCTGCGGTGGCCTGGGGCGCAGTGGCATTGCTCGGCCTGGGCGCCGGCGCGCTCGCCAACATCTGGTGGCTGGAGATCCTGGATGCCACTACTGCCTCCCGTGCCAGCATGACCCTGTTTTTGATTCCGGTGATTTCCACCACACTGGCCGTGATCGCATTGGGTGAGCCGCTCACCCTGCTGGTGGTGTGTGGCGGCGGGCTGGTGCTGGCGGGTGTGGCGTTGGTTGAGCGCGACCGCAGCCGCAACGGCCGGCGCCAGGCCGATCAGAGGCAGCCGCGGCTCAAACACGCCGATGGGATGGAGGGCGAATTGTGACCGAATTGCAGGATCCTATTGAGCTCTACCGACAGGCGTTGGCGAACGCGCCGGTCCCCGTCGAGGAACATCCACCGGTCATCGAACGCGCCGAGGTATGGCCGTATCCCGATCTGCAGCGCCTGTGGGTGCGCGTCCAGACCAGCCCCTTCGCCGCGTTTCCCAATCTGGTCTTCACGGTCGCCGATCCAGACGACCAGACTGTCTGCGTGATGTTCATGGTTGAGATCCGGGAGTCCTATCAATCCATCACGCTGCATTTGCGCCAGGCGCCCAGGCCGGGCGAGATGTATCGGCTGGAGATTGTGCTGGAGCGTGCAGAAGCCGCCCTTGATCGGCGTCTGATCGAATTTCCCCTCGTTTTTCGCCAGCCCGAAGAAGCCACAGCCGGATAAGCTGATCGGCGGTGAGCGCCTGTGGGCTTTTCGTCGCCCACGGCGAGCCGTGGGGCGTGGCGACAAACCCGCAGGCGCAGGCGCTCACCCGGCCGGAGGCGTTCCCCAGCCGCCGCCACCCGGCGTTGCAATCCCGATCCGCTCGCCCGCCGTCGTCGCGAATGTCGTTTTCCCCGGCAGGGGCAACGCGGGCGATGGCAGAGGGTCGCCTGTACGAGGTGCTTCCAGCCGCCAGTTTTGACCCGGCGCGCCGGCCGCGCCGCCGGCCAGTCCGTAGGGCGCGTGGCGACGCCGCTCCGAGAGGATGGTCACGGTGGCGTCGGCCAGCACTTCGATCTCCCGATAGAGGCCGTCGCCGCCCCGGTGGATGCCTGCGCCGCCTGAGCCGCGGCGCAGCTCATAGCGGGTGACGCGCAGCGGGTAGGCGTACTCGATCGCTTCGACCGGCGTGTTGAGGGTGTTGGTCATGTGTACGTGGACGCCGGAGAGGCCGGCGGCATCCGGCGCCGCGCCCATGCCGCCCCCGATCGTCTCGTAGTAGGCGAAGCGTTCCCCGGTGCGCGGGTCAACTCCGCCGATCAGCAGATTGTTCATGGTGCCCTGGGATGCTGCCGGCACCAGTTCGGGCAGCGCCTGCGCGAACGCGCCGAGAAGCACATCCACGATGCGCTGCGAGGTCTCGACGTTGCCGGCCGCGACCGCGCGCGGAAAGCGCGCGTTCACCAGCATCCCTTCAGGCAGGGTCACCCGCACCGGCCGGAAGATGCCCGCGTTGGTCGGCGCGCTGTCGTCTTTCAGCAAGCAGCGCACCACGTAGAACACTGCCGACAGGGTGACTGAGCGCACGGCATTGACGCTGCCGATCGTTTCCGGCGCCGTGCCCGTGAAATCTATCCACAGTTGGTCATCGCGCGCCTCTACCGTGGCGGCGATGCGCAGGTCGTGGTTGGTGTAACCGTCGTCGTCCAGGTAATCGTTGAAACCGAAGCGACCTGGTGGTATCCGGCGGATCAAGGTGATCGTGAGTTGTTCGCCGTAGCGACACAGATGGCCCATGTAATCGGCCAGCACATCGGCGCTGTAGCGGTCAGCCAGTTCACGCAGCCGGCGTTCGCCGATGCGCTGCGCCGCGATCTGCGCGGCGAGGTCGCCGTGGCGCTCGGCCGGGGTGCGGCTGTTGCGCGTGATCAGATCGAGCACGCCTTCGTTCAGTCGGCCGGCACTCTGCAGCTTCACCGGCGGGATGATCAGCCCCTCCTGATAGAGTTCGGTGGCGAGCGGCATGGAGCCGGGCGCCATGCCGCCGACGTCGGCATGGTGGGCGCGGCTGGCCACATAGCCGAGTAGGGCATCCGCGTACACCGGGGAGATCATGGTGATGTCCGGCAGATGCGAGCCGCCGAAGTAGGGGTCGTTCAGCACCACGATGTCGCCCACATCGAGGCGGCCGAAACGTTCCAACGCGGCCGATACCGACAACGGCATCGCACCCAGGTGTACCGGAATATGGCTGGCCTGTGCCACTAATTGTCCGACCGGATCGAAGACCGCGCAGGAGAAATCGCGGCGCTCTTTGATGTTGGGGGAATAAGCCGTGCGGCCGAGGGTGGCGCCCATCTCTTCCGCGACCGCCGAGAGCAGGCTTTTCATGATTTCCAGGAGAACGGGATCATGGTTCATGGCATTCATCCGGTTGCAATCGTTCAGTTCCGATTCGGTCGGCAGAGCAGATTCAGCCATGGATCCACCTGGGCGTGCCAGCCAGGAATGAGCACCGTCGTTGCGTCCTCTTGCACGATGAGCGCAGGGCCGTGCAGGATGTGGCCGGGGGCCAGCAAGCTCCGTTCGTAGATCGGCGCGGCCAGCCAGGCGCCTCCGGCCGCCAGCCTCGTTTGGCCTACTTGAGCCGGCCGCGGATCGGCCGAGGCCGCGGGCGCCGGCCGGGGGAAGGCCGGTTTGGGCCGCACGCCGGTTGCGGTGACGCGTATGGTGACCAGTTCGACGGGGGCGTCTGGTCGGGCATAGCCGTAGCGCCGCTCGTGCGCCTGGTGGAAGCGTTGTGCTGCTGCGGCCGGGTCACACGTCTCCATCGGCACGGTTAGTTCGAATGATTGGCCGCGATAGCGCAGATCAAGCGCCCAGGTGAGCTGCAGCGCCCCTTCGGCAAAGCCTTCGGCCAGCGTCGCGGCACGAGTGTCGGCCAACAGGGGCAGCAGGGCTTGTTCCAGCGCCCGGGGCGTTGTCTCGGCCAATGGCCACATCAGCGTGCGCGAGCGGTCCACGGTGAAATCGGCCAGTGCCAGGCCCAATGCGGAGAGGACGCCCGGCGTGCGTGGGATCAGGACCTGGCCGATGTGGAGCGCCTCGGCCAGGTCGAGCGCATGCATCGGGCCGGCGCCGCCAAACGGCACAAGGGTGAATTGTCGGGGATCGAAGCCACGCTCGATGGAAATGACGCGGATGGCCTGTTCCATGTGGGCGTTGGCCACACGGATCACACCTTCGGCGAGCGCGATCGGGGTCAGGCCCAGCGTCGCTGCCAGGGAGGCCGCAGCGTCTTCTGCGGCTGCGATGTCGAGCGTCATTCGACCGGCGAGGAAGTGCGCGGCATCCAGTCGGCCCAGCAGCAGGTTGGCATCGGTCACGGTGAGATGGTGTCCGCCGCGGCCATAGCAGGCCGGGCCGGGTTCGCTGCCGGCGCTTTGAGGGCCTACGCGTAACGCGCCGGCTGCATCGGCCCAGGCGATCGAGCCGCCGCCGGCACCCACAGTATGGATGTCAATCATCGGCACGCGCACCGGCCAGCCTTCGATGTTTCCTTCGGTCGTGCGGCGGATCTGGCCGTCGGCCAGCGATACGTCGGTGGATGTGCCGCCCATGTCGAAGGTGATGATGCGCTCATGCCCGGCTAATGCGGCGACATGGAATGCGCCGGTCGCACCGCCGGCCGGCCCCGACAGTAACGTGCGCACTGCTTCGCGTCGCGCTGCGGCCGCGCCCAGGATGCCGCCCGAAGATTGCATGATCCAAAGCCGATGTCGTCCGGCCTGCGGCTTCCAGTTTCCGGCGTCCAGCCTCTGTATTCCGCCCTCTAACGCGTCTAGATAACGTGCCATCAGCGGTGAGACGTAGGCATTGAGGACGGTGGTCGAGGCGCGCTCGAATTCGCGGAACTCCGGCAGGATTTCGGAGGAGAGGGAAACCATCAGTCCACGAGCCGCGGCCAAACGTTTGATGGTCTGTTCGTGGGTCGGATTGGCGAACGAGAAGAGCAAGCAGACTGCCAGCGATTCAGCGCCGCCTGCGATGAGCTGGTCGAGCACGGTTTCGGTCGCGGTCTCGTCCAGCGGGGTGATGATGCGTCCGTCCGGCGCAACGCGTTCTGGAACGGCGTGGCACAGCTCATCAGGCACAGGCAGCCAGCGCGGTGGGAATGAGAGGCGATAGAGGCTGGGGCGCGTCTGACGGCCGATGGCAAGCAGGTCGCGGAAGCCCAGGGTCGTGATGAGCCCAACGCGAGCGCCGGTGTGCTCCAGGACGGCATTGGTGGCGACCGTGGTGCCGTGCGCAATGACTGTATCGGACGCGACGTTCAATGCGGCCAGTCCATCCAGCAGTGCGCGCGAGGGATCGGCTCGCGTGGAGAGTAATTTGTAGATGCGGAGCCGATTGTCGTCGAGATAGACGAAGTCGGTGAAGGTCCCGCCGACATCAATGCCGACGACGGGAGAATGGTGATCGAGCATGGCAATAGCCTCGTGCGTGATTTGCGGGGAGGCAGTGTACACTATCCGCCGCCGTGGGCCAAAAAGGAGATGGTTCAATGGGCGTTTTGGTCTTGACCGGTGCTGAGGGTTGTTGTTGTGGGCGTTTCGTGCTAGACTTGGGGATGAGGGGGCACGACACGGAGGGCACAGAGGCCACGGAGAGCACGACACGGAGGGCACAGAGGCCACGGAGAGCACGACACGGAGGGCACGGAGGCCACGGAGAGCATGACACGGATGTGGCCACGGAGGCCACGGAGAGGGCACGAAGTAGGGGCGATCTTGCTGTGGTCGTCCCGGCCAGAAGACGCGGCATGGATGTCAGGAGGATCAACATGGGTAAGAAGGTGATTGGTCCCCACGAGGATTTGACCTATCGCATCATTGGGGCAGCATTGGCGGTGCATAGCCGGCTCGGACCAGGGCATAAGGAGGAGATCTACCAGCGTGCTTTGGAGGCCCAGAGCATTGAGGCGGGCCTTGCCTTCGAGGCGCAGAAGATGTTGGAGGTGTACGACAATGGGCATCTTGTCGGCTATTATATCCCCGATTTCATTTACGAAGGCAAGGTCATTGTCGAGATAAAGGCGTTTTCATCGCTTTCTTCCCGATATCGGGGTCAGGTTATTACCTATCTCAATCACACAGGGCTCCAGGTCGGCCAGCTGATCAACTTCGGCGAGCGTCGTTTGCGCTTTCAACGTGTTTTTCCGTCGGTGCAGGCTGCGAAGTATCCCGTGCAGTATGAGTGGCTTTTCATTCCCGACTGGCTGCGCGCCGAGCGGGCGGCGCAATCCTCTGTCGCGCCGCCCGCTCTCCCGCCGTCCGCCTCCGTGGCCTCCGTGCCGTCCGTGTCAGGCAGTAGCTCCCGTCACAATCAGCCGTTGAACGCCGCGGCCGCCTCCGTGGCCTCCGTGCCGTCCGTGTCAGGCCGCAGCTCCCATCACAATCGGCTGTTGAACGCCGCGACCGCCTCCGTGGCCTCCGTGCCGTCCGTGTCGGGCGCCTCCGTGCCGTCCGTGTCGGGCAGTAGCTCCCGTCACAATCAGCCGTTGAACGCCGCGGCCGCCTCC
>OGCI01000201.1_pt1 | contig 78401 bp, 75 predicted proteins | sample 1570021 | NCBI WGS metagenome assembly OGCI01 (sample SAMN06264664, study PRJEB24512) | hot springs metagenome | isolation source: Hot spring water | place: South Africa: Tshipise | collected 2015-06-21
ATTCAATGGGCAGTCCATATGACCCTTCTTTCTTGAGAGTTACCCAAAGATTGGGTTCCTGTGGGGTGACACCCCTGAATGGCGAGGAGAGAGAAAACTATGCTCAACAGAATGAGAAAAGAAGGGAATCTTAAGGAATGCTCCTACGGAAGACACTATCCCAAAAGGGGATTGGGGATTGACGGTCGGCAAAGGTTCTTGTACAATTGCTACGAAGCCGGTGTAGCTCAATGGCAGAGCAGCGGAATCGTAATCCGCAGGTTGTCCGTTCAAGTCGGATCGCCGGCTCCATTTATCGGGGAGGGGGACTGGGTTATCCTCTATCTTTCCCGGGTAGAGGACTTTCTCTCCTCTTTACCTCTAGAGAAATCGTAGGAAGGAGAGCTCTCTCCCTTAGGGAATAGGGGAAAAGAAGAGCATCTTTTTCTCGAATTCACCCTTTCCAGGACGAAAAGCTTTCCGTTTTCCCTTATAATAATCCTCGCGAAACAAAGAGAAAAGACGAATTGAAGGAAAGGAGAATGTGCATGCGAAAGTATCCGGTCCTCAAAGCCATAGTGGCAGTTTTCCTGGTCTTCTCTCTTCCCGGTTGTCTCCTGCAGCGGAAAAGCGATCAAGAACTCATTCAGGAGACCCTCACGGGATATTTTCAAGCCATCAACGAAGTGAATTATGAGAAGGTGACCTCCTACACCCTCAACGAGAGCGCAGCCCGAGCATGGGTGGAAGAATTTTTTGCTACCAAAATTCCCTTGGCAACCAAAAAGAATACGCGATATGAATATACCTACACCTTAGAAGAGGTAAAGATTGACCTTTCTCGCAAAGAAGTGAAAGTGTTCGTGTCATATACCTTTCGCCTGCACGGTTCTCAGGGCCTAAGCGCACCCCAATTCGAAACTGAACTCGTTTTGGTTAAGAGATGGAGGAAATGGCTCTTGACCGTGGCGCCACTGGCAAGCTAAGGAGGAGTTTTATGGAAAACAAGGAAACGAAAGAACTCCTATCCATGTCTGCTCCTGATTTAGATGATTCCGATATTCAAGAAGTATTGGCAGTTCTACGCTCAGGCCGATTAGCCTTAGGACCAAAGACGGAAGAATTTGAGGAGGTGATGGGTACCTATCTTGGAGTAAGACATGCCATCGCAGTGAGTTCGGGAACCGCAGGATTACATCTTTTGGTGCGCGCCTTAGGGTTAGGCCCAGGTGATGAAGTCCTGGTACCTTCTTTTACTTTTGTGGCCAGTGTCAATGCGCTTCTCTACGAAGGGATAACCCCGGTGTTTGTGGATATCGAACCAGAAACCTACACCATCGATCCCCAGGAGATGGTCAAAAAAATAACTCCCCGCACCAAGGCAATGATGGTCGTCGATGTCTTTGGTCACCCCGCTGAATGGGATGCCATCACCACCATTGCTCGGGAGCACAATCTCAAAATCATCGATGATTCTTGTGAAGCCCTGGGAGCGGAGTATAAAGGGAGGAAATTAGGTCAGTTCGGTGATGGAGCGGTATTCGCTTTCTATCCCAACAAGCAAATTACTACCGGTGAAGGCGGTATGGTTGTTACCAACGACGAAAAACTCGCTACACTCTTGCGTAGCTTACGAAATCAAGGGCGAGGAGAAATGGGCGCTTGGCTTCGCCATGAACACTTAGGGTATAACTATCGCATGGATGAACTCTCCGCTGCCCTTGGCGTTTCCCAAATGAGGAAGATCGAGTCTTTGCTCACCAAAAGAGCTCAAGTGGCACAGTGGTACACGGAGAGACTTTCTTCTTTCTCTTGGTTGAGAACCCAAGTCGTAAAACCCTATGTTCGAATGAGCTGGTTCGTATACGTGATAACCTTAGCCCGTGGTTTCTGTCGAGATGAAGTGATACAGAATTTACATACCTTAGGTATTCCTGCGCGAGGATACTTTTCTCCGGTGCATCTCCAGCCCTACATGCAAAAACGTTTTGGCTTTCGGAGAGGAGAATTACCGCTTACCGAAGACATCGCCCAAAGAACGATAGCCCTCCCTTTCCACAATAACTTGCGCCTCGAAGAAATTGAGACGGTGGTCGCAGGTTTACAAGAGAGTATTGAGAAGGGGAAGGAGAATGACCATCATAAGACCATCCACTGATCCCCAAGACCTCAAAGAGTGTGCCGAGAACCTTTTCCGGGATAAATACCGGTAGAAGAGAGAAGCGATAAAAAGCTCTCTCAAGGCACAGCGCAGAATCGGCGGCAAAGGGAGATGTTTCGTTTTTCTTCTCCTCATGATACAATGAGAGCATCCCTGGAACTTTCCATGGGTAAAATCTCAAAGGAGGGGACTGAGAGTGCGGCAAAAGTATGTTCTTTCTTCTCTTGATAGTTATGGTCATGGTGTTTTTCGTTTCCTCGGCGTTCGCGCGGGCGAATTACGAGGTTGTTGAAGCCCTAACTGGCGATGTGAATGCTTTCCCCCTTTTAAAAAGCCTCGTCGTGGAAAAATTAGGACCTCCCGATAGTGTGGAAACGATGACCGGTTTTCCCTATCCGACAGAAATTTACGCCGTCGACGGAAGTGATGAATTGAGTCACGTGTACTTCGTCTACAACTTGGAAGAATCTGGAGAACCCACTTATGCAGTAGGAGTAGTTATGAAGGAAGAAATGGGGATGAATGTAGCCAACACGCTCAGCGAAGCAGAGAAAGCGGGCATGGGGAGTGTGGTGGTTCTCCATGGATCGACGTTTGCGATTTTCGATCTTTTTGCCGGAATGACCAAAGAACCTCTGTGGGTGATCGTCGAGGATAGAGAGTTTCAGGGGGAAACGGTGTTCTCCTCTACCTTGATTTCCCCGAAAAACACCCTTCCCTATATAGAAGGAACATACGGAGAGGAAGCACGAAAACTATTAGAGAAAGCTATGGAAGGGCGAACACAATGAGATGGGGGAGAAAAAAGAGGTTGCATGCAACCTCTTTTTTCTTGACAAATTTACTTATTTAAGTACAATAATTCCTAAAAAGGAAGGAGTGTAACATGGAAGTTCTACACATTTCCGAAGCCGTATCCTTAGCAATACACAGCCTTATTCTCGTAGCGCGCGACAGCGAAAGACATAAAAAGGTCAAAGAGCTTGCAGAAGAGATAGGTATTTCAAAAGCTCATTTAGCCAAAGTCTTTCAAAGACTTGCTAAGGCGGGTTTTGTTTCTTCCGTTCGAGGTCCTCGAGGAGGATTTGCACTCGCTCGTCCAAGCCATACCATCACCTTACTCGACATCTATGAAGCCATCGAAGCTCCTCTCCAAAGAGGAGGTGATTGTCTTCTCCGAAAAAAGGTTTGTCCCTTCAAAGAATGTCTTTTTGGAGACATGATCACCAAAACCACCCGTGAATTTCGTGAGCATCTCGCTTCAAAAACCTTAAGGGATTTCATTTCTTGAAAAAGGGGGGTTATTCCCATGTTCTGTTACCAATGTGAACAGACGGCCCGAGGGACAGGGTGCACAAGCTTCGGTGTATGCGGAAAAGATCCAGAGACTGCCGCTTTACAAGACCTCCTCATATACGCAACCCAGGGTATTGCCATGTTTGCCCACAGGGCACGAAACTTCGGCGCACAGGATCGGGAAATTGACGTCTTCGTAGTAGAGGCACTTTTTAGTACCGTTACGAATGTGGATTTCGACCCTCAACGACTCGAAACTCTCCTCAAGAGAGCGTATAAAATGAAGGAGAGAGCAAAAAATCTCTATCTCCAAGCTTGCGAGAAAGCCGGTGTCCCTCCCGAAGAACTTTCTGGTCCAGCGCAGTGGATTCCAGCAAGTACTCTCGCCGATCTCATTCGTCAGGGGGAAGGAGTGACCCTGGAAAAAGATATCGAGCGGTTCGGCGAAACCATGGCTGGAGCAAAACACCTCATCTTATACGGACTGAAAGGCATGGCCGCTTATGTCGACCATGCCCAAATTTTGGGAGAGGAAGACAAAGAGGTATACCGTTTCATCTATAAGACCTTGAATTTCCTTGCCGAGGATGAGTTCACCTTGGAGGATTTATTAACTACCGCTTTACAAGTAGGAGAGTATAACTTAAAAGTTATGGAACTCTTAGATCGAGCTCACACCACTACCTACGGACATCCTGTTCCTACACCAGTTCGTATCACTCATCGAAAAGGGAAAGCCATCGTTATTTCCGGACACGACTTGAAAGACCTTGAAGAATTGCTCAAACAAACCATGGGAACGGGAATCAACATTTATACCCACGGCGAAATGCTCCCTGCACACGGGTATCCCGGACTTAAAAAATATACCCACCTGGTAGGAAATTATGGGAGCGCCTGGCAAAACCAACAGAAAGAGTTTGACCTTTTCCCCGGAGCGATATTGATGACCACTAACTGTATTCAAAAACCAAAAGATAGCTACAAACATCGCATCTTTACGAGCGGTTTAGTAGCCTGGCCAGGAGTCACTCACATCACCAACCGAGATTTTTCCCCGGTGATTGAAGCTGCGCTCAAAGAAAAAGGGTTTGAAGAAGACGAACCGGAAAAAACAATTATGGTAGGTTTTGCCCATAATGCGGTTTTAAGTGTCGCCGACCGGGTTATCGAGATGGTGAAACAAGAGAAAATAAAATATTTCTTCCTCATCGGAGGTTGCGATGGAGCAAAACCGGGACGTGACTATTACACCCAATTTGCCCAAACGGTCCCTTCCGATTGTCTCATCCTCACCCTGGCCTGCGGGAAGTATCGTTTCAATAAACTCGATTTCGGAAATGTCGATGGAATTCCCCGACTCTTAGACATAGGACAGTGCAACGATGCCTACTCAGCGATTCAAATCGCCCTTGCTCTCGCCCAAGCTTTTCACACTGACGTGAATAGCTTACCGCTTTCTCTTATCCTCTCTTGGTATGAACAAAAGGCAGTAGCCATTCTCCTCACCTTACTCCACTTAGGGATGAAAAACATGCGTCTTGGCCCCAGTATGCCTGCCTTTGTCAAGGAACCAGTTTATCGAGTCCTCAGAGAGCAGTTTCATCTCACCCCTATTACTACCCCTGAAGAAGATCTCAAAGCAATCTTGCAAGGATAATGTATATGCCACGTCAGTAGGTCTTCCCTCGGGGAAGACCTACTGAGCTTTCCGAGAAGTAGTTGAGAGGCGCACAACGAGTTGGGGTTGCAAAGCAATTTGCTTTTTGCGCACTTTTTTCCCTTCGATCAACTTTACCAATAAAGTAATGCTCGCTTTGGCCATTTGATCGAAAGACTGAGCAATGGTGGTGAGGGGAGGATCGCTAAACTCTCCCAAAATGGTATTATCTACCCCAATGAGAGAAAAATCTCGGGGAACGGAAAAGCCCTTTTCTCGAATGGCTTGCAGGGCTCCTAAGGCCATCAAGTCGTTCATACAGAATATGGCGGTGGGGTGATGGGGAAGGGCGAGAATTTTCTTCATCCCTTCTTTTCCGCCATCCATTTTGAAATTCCCCTCTAAAACGATAATGTCTCGCCAAGAAATACCCGCTTTTTCTAAGGCATTCACGAACCCTTCTAATCGCTCCCGACAAATTTGGATTTTGAGCGGTCCACTCAAACAAGCAAAATTACGATGCCCGAGTTCCAAAAAATGTTGTGCTGCCAACATCCCTGCTTTGAAGTTATCAAGTTTTACCGTGGGAGCTTCTTCTTTTTCCAAATTACGGTCAAGCACTACATAGGGAATCTTGGAGAGTTGCGGGGTCTTAAAGAGCACGCTCTCGTCAGACACACGAGAAAAAATGATCCCCTCCACTTGGCGTTGGATGAGAATTTCTAAATATTCCTTCTCCTTTTTCGGGTTCTCGCCGACGTTACACAGAATGAGGTTATATCCTTTCCGATTGGCGGCTTCTTCGATGTATTTTACCAATCGCCCAAAAAAGGGGCTTTCGATATCGATGACTAAAAATCCAATCAAGCGAGATTTCTGACTCCGCAGGCTGCGAGCAAGCAAGTTCGGTTGGTAGTTCAGCTTGGTTATGGCTTGCCATACCCGATCTTCAGTGGCCTTATTCGTTTTACCCTTATGGTTAATGACTCGAGAAACGGTGGTAGGCGAAACCCCGGCAAGTCTCGCCACATCTTTTATTGAAGCCAAGATTCCTCTCCTTTGGTAACGTTTTCCTTAATCATAGCAGTAGTCAATGACTTTTGCAATTATTAACCTGTAAGTAATATGTTGACAAAAAGATTTTTTTACGGTAGTGTAAGTAAAACGTTACCAAAGAAAATCTGAGAAGTTTTGCTTTTTTATTCGACAAGTGATATCGTTGGGAAAAGAATACCTCCAAAAATAGAGAAAGGGGATGTCAAATGTCTAACCACCTTACACTTCTTGAAATTGCCTTAGAGAAAGGACAGGGTATCCTTCGACTATGCCCCACCTGGGTTCCTCGGGCTTTTTGCATTCCGGGAAAGAGACTCAAACTTCACCCTCATGATTACTATGCTTTTGGAGCCCATCGGGGAGGTATTGATGAACGATGGTTCGCATCTACCGTCCAGGCTGATAACGGTCCAGAAACCCTTCCTGATGAGGGTTTGAGCTACATCTACATCGAGGATGGATCAAGAAAAGAAAGGGTACTCCTCAAGGAAGCCATAGAATTGATGGGAAAGATAATCCTTGGCGAAGAGGTCATGCGCAAACATGGGGGATGGATGATGTTTGCCAAATTTTTTGACAACATGGAACCTCTTCCTCATCACCTCCATCACGATGATGAGAAAGCGAGTAAAGTGGGACGTCTCGGGAAACCCGAAGGATATTACTTTCCCAAAGAACTCAATAACCACGGAGGATATTTCCCGTACACCTTTTTCGGTCTTAACCCCGGAGTCACCAAGGACGAGGTAAGAAAGTGTCTCGAAAATTGGGATAAAGGAGATAACGGCATTCTCTATCTCTCCAGAGCGTATAAACTCAAACCTGGAACAGGCTGGATCGTTCCTCCGGGTATTCTCCACGCTCCGGGCTCCTTGTTAACCTATGAACCACAGCGAGCTTCGGATGTCTTCGCTATGTTTCAGAACATTGTATGGGACCAATTTCTCCCTTGGGACCTTCTCGTAAAAGATGTTCCCGAGGAACATCGTCATGACCTTGACTACCTGGTGGACCTCATTGACTGGGAAAGCAATATTGATCCTGACTTTTATCGTCACCACCTCCTCGTCCCCCAGCCAGTCAAACCTGTAGAGGAAATGCGCAAAGAGGGATACGAAGAGTACTTCGTGGTATACAATTCCGAGTATTTCGCGGCCAAAGAACTCACCGTTTTCCCCAAACGAGCGGTCACCATTAAAGAAGATGCAGCATACGGTTTGATTGTTATCCAAGGACATGGAAAATTCGGAAACTTAGAAGTAGAAACCCCTACCCTTATCCGCTTCGGAGAAATGACCAAAGACGAACTGTTTGTAACCGTAGAGGCTGCTCGACAAGGAGTAATCATTATCAATGAAAGTGAAGTAGAAGACTTGGTTATCTTAAAACACTTCGGTCCGAGAGCATAAAACCCATGGAAGGTAGCCAACCGATTCTTCATTTTGAAAAATTGACGAAGAGATTTCCTGGAGTATTAGCCTTAAACGAGGTAAGTTTCGCCATCGAAAAGGGGGAAGTTCATGCATTAGTCGGAGAAAATGGAGCGGGGAAGTCTACCCTGATCAAAATCGTAACCGGAGTTTACTCGAAAACCTCGGGAGAAATTTTCTTAGAAGGCAAGCCAATACATTTTCTCACCCCTCACGAAGCTCTACGCAATGGCATTGCCGCTATATATCAGGAATTCAACCTCATCCCCGCTCTTTCGGTAGCGGAGAATATTTTCATAGGTCATCACTTTACGAAGAAGAATTTCATCGTGGACTGGAATCGGTTAAGGGAAGAGGCTCGCAAACTCATGAATTTCCTCGAGGTCGATATTGATGTCGACATGCGAGTGAGAGACTTAGGAGTAGCCAAAAAGCAGATTGTAGAAATAGCTAAGGCTCTTTCATTGAATGCGCGAGTCCTCATCATGGATGAACCAACCGCCACCTTAGCCCAAAAGGAAATCGAGAGGCTGTTTCGTATTATTCGTTTCCTCAAAAACCAAGGAGTTACCATTATTTATATTTCCCACCGTTTAGAGGAGATCTACGAGATATGTGATCGGGTAACCGTGCTGCGAGATGGACGTCATGTCGGTACTCACAGTATTTCGGAAGTCAAAATTGATGATATCATTCGCATGATGGTAGGACGGGAAGTCGTAGAAAAATTTCCCCGTGTTTCACACACCATCGGTGAAGAAGTGCTGCGAGTGGAAAACCTTACCCGTCACGGAGTCTTAAAGGATATTACCTTTTCAGTGTATAAAGGAGAGATACTGGGAATAGCGGGCATGGTGGGTTCAGGGAGAACGGAACTCTTACGCGCCATTTATGGCCTTGACCCTATCGACCACGGAACGATCTCCGTGAGGGGGGAAGCAGTGTCCATTGGTTCACCGCTTGATGCCATCAATCATGGTATTGCCCTTTTACCCGAGGAACGCAAAACTCAGGGATTGGTTCTCTTGCTCTCGGTCTTGGACAACTTAGGTTTACCACTCTTGCCGATTCTCTCCCAAAGGGGGTTTGTCGACGATCCCAAACTGAAAGAAATTGCCCAAAAGATGGTAGCACACATGAATATTAAAACGCCATCTCTATTCCAAAAGACCATGTATCTTTCGGGAGGCAATCAACAAAAAGTGGTTTTGGGGAAATGGTTTGCACGCAATTGCGACATTTACCTCTTTGATGAACCCACAAGAGGCATCGATGTAGGAGCGAAAACCGAAATTTACCATCTCATGAATAAACTCATCGAAAAGGGATCAACGATTATTATGGTATCTTCGGAATTGCCAGAAATCTTGGCCATGAGCGATCGGATTGTGGTGATGCGCGAAGGGAGAATCGTGGGAGAATTACGGCGGGACGAAGCGACGAAAGAAGCTATTCTCCAGTTAGCCTTAGGGAGGAGAGAAGAATATGCCCGTATTCGCTGAGGAGAGAGGGATTCCCGTAGTGCAAAGATTTTTCATTTTTTGGGACAAGGTGGGAATACTCCTCGCTTTTCTCGTGGTGTGCGTTATTTTTGGAGCCCTCAATCCAGTCTTTTTTAATCCCCTGAACATCCTCAACGTCATTCGGCAAGTTTCCATCATCGGGGTCATTGCCGTAGGCATGACTTTCGTCATTTTGCTCGGAGGAATTGATTTATCAGTAGGTTCGGTAGTTGCCTTTACGGGAATTATTGCTGCCGGATTCCAAGTGAAATGGGGAGGGAGTCTTTTCCTCAGTATTGTGATTCCTCTTTTGCTCGGCGGAGCCATTGGGTTTACCAACGGTTTTGTCACCACGAAGGGCGGTCTCCATCCTTTCATTGTCACATTGGGAAGCATGAGCATTTTCCGAGGGGCGACCCTGCTCATCGCGCAGGGGAAACCCATCTCCGGTATGAGTTCTGCCTTTCGCTTCATCGGTGCAGGCATGGTTGGACCGATTCCTTTTCCGGTCATTCTCTTCCTGGGATGTGTAATCATTGCGGGAATGGCGCTGAAAAGAACGGTTTTCGGTCGCTACATTTACGCGATCGGCGGCAACGAAGAGGCAGCACTCCTTTCGGGAATCATGGTACAGCGATACAAAATTGCTGCTTTCACCGTGTTGGGCTTTTTGTCGGGGTTGAGCGGTTTAATTCTCACCTCGCGCTTGAATTCTGGTGAGTTGGTTGCCGGACAAGGATACGAACTCGATGTTATTGCCTCGGTAGTTATCGGTGGAACGAGCATGATGGGAGGAGAAGGGGGAGTATACGGAACCTTGGTAGGCGCCTTACTCATCGGAGTGGTTTCCAATGGTCTCAATCTCTTGGGAGTACAACCATATTGGCAAATGATCGTAAAAGGGTTAATCGTGATTCTTGCCGTCCTCCTCGACAAACTCAAGAGAAGATTTCGGACCACATAGAGAGGAGGTGAGGGGGGGTTCAAAGGAGATATATTCTTGTACGTAACGACCCATTCAAAATCATGGAGAAAGGAGGATGAAAAAGGTGAGAAAATTCTTACTCGTCATGTTGACCACTGTGCTTCTTGGCGCTCTCGTTTCTGGCACATTGGTGTGGGCAAAAGATCTTACGATCGGCTTGTCGTTCCCCAGTCTCTCTTTTGCGTGGTTCGCATTTCTGGAGCAGGCAGTGAAAGATAAGGCGGTTCAGCTCGGGGGCATTGAGGTGGTTTCCTTAGAGGCTGAAAATAACGTCTCGAAACAAATCTCGATTATTGAAGATATGATCGTAAAAGGGGTTAATGGAGTTCTCCTCGTACCTATCGAAGTAGAAGCCGTCATCCCTGCGATTGAAGCCTTAAATAAGGCCAATATTCCCGTAGTAACCGTAGACCGACGGATCAAAGAAGATGCTCCAGTACAAGTGCTCTGCCATGTAGGAGCTGATAACACTGAAGGAGGAAGGAATGCCGCTCGGTACATTGTGGAAAAACTGAAAGAGAAATACGGCGAACCAAAAGGGACGGTCATCGAACTTACCGGTACTCCTGGTGCCGGTCCTGCTATCGATCGGAGCACAGGATTCAATGAAATCATGAAACAATATCCTAATATTACTATCAAATCGCAAACCGCTAATTTCCGACGCGATGACGGCATGAAAGTCATGGAAGATTTTATCATGAGTACCCCCCAAATTGATGCCGTCTTCGGTGCGAACGACGAAATGATTTTGGGAGCCATTCAAGCTCTCGAAGCAAGCGGAAAATTTAACGTTCAGGAAGTTATTACCGTCGGTTTTGACGCCCTTCCCGAAGCACTCAAACTCATTGAAGAAGGTACTCTCGACGCTACCATTGAGCAGTTCCCAGGGAGACAGGCTTCAACCGCCTTCGAGGTATTGGTAAAGTTCCTCAGAGAGGGAGTGACTCCTGAAAAATCGGTGATGCTCATCGAACCTCGGGTAATTACCAAGGATAATCTGAACGAAGCAGAGAAGAGCTTCTAATTCTTTGGCCGGGGTCGGTGACCCCGGCCAAACTCTCTACCTTCAAGTGAATTTTCTCCATAAGAATTTCCTCAACGATACTGTTTCTTTCGGGAAAGAGCGAGCTCAATCTTTTTCAGTGAAAAAGAGGAGATTGCGTGGAAATGTGGAAATTTCTCTTCTCTTCGTAATCGATTTCAAATCATCGCGGATAGTTTTCTTCAACGAGTTGTCTCCTCTTGTAGTACCTTAATCTCTTTCTCAGTCCAATGAGAAGAGTGGAAATATTTATCCTTCCTTCTCAATAATTCTTTCCCTTTGGCACCAAAACACTTATAATATGAAATCAGTTGCATTTAGTAACCAACATGATACAATGAGTAGGAACTCGATTTCGAAAAGGAAGAGGAAAGCTAAAGTACAGACTCCCATGAAAGGGGTAACCATTTACGATATTGCTAAAGAGCTTGGTGTCTCTCCCGCTACGGTTTCCAGAGCCCTGAGTGGCAGTGACAAAGTAAAAGAGGAAACGAGGAGAAAAATTGCCGAAACGGCAAAGCGACTCAATTACACCCCTAACTATTTAGCTCGGAGCCTAAAGAAGAAGCAGAGTTATACTATTGCTCTCATTATCTCTGATGTAACCAATCCCTTTTTCACCAATGTAGCACGAGGGGTCGAGGATACTGCATCACGGTTTGGCTTCAATACCATATTCTGTAATACCGATGAAGACCCCGATAAGGAAAGGGTTTACGTCGACCTCATGCTCAAGAAAATGGTTGACGGCTTGGTGGTCTCAAGTTGCGGCGATGGGAGGACTTTACTACCGCTTAAAGAAAAGGGAATGCCGGTAGTTTTGGTGGATCGCAAAGTAGGCAAATTCCATTGGGATTGTGTGGTCGGAGATAGTGAGGGTGGTGCCTACACCCTCACTCGTCATCTCATCGAAGTCCACGGACATAAAGAAATTGCCGTATTAGCAGGACCACTGACTATTTCTACGAGCGCTGAGCGCATTGCAGGGTATAAACGGGCGTTGATTGAGTTTGGCCTCCCATTCCGTTCGGAACTTGTCACTGCCGGTTATTACAAAGAAGATTTTGGATATCGCATTGCCAAGGATTTTCTGAGTGGTGAAAAACGCCCCCAGGCCTGCTTTGCCGGCAATAATTTCATTGCCATTGGTGTCGTGCGAGCAGCCCAAGAACATGGTTTACGTATCCCTGAGGATCTGGCCTTAGTCACTTTTGATGACCTTGAATTAGCTTCCCTCCTTTTTCCGTTTTTCACCGTAGCAAAACAACCTGCGTACACTATGGGGAGTTTGGCCACTCAGTTGCTTTTAGAGAGAATTGGAGGGGAAAAAATTAAAGAAAACAGAGAAGTAGTGTTGAAGCCGGAGATTATTATTCGACGCTCTTGTGGATGTGAACCCGGGAAACAAGTTCTCTCAGGTTGAGCATACCCCAGCGAGAAACCGTCCCAAAGAGAGTATCGAGTGATTTTTCGCTTGCCATTCGCTCGTAAAAGCATCCCGACGAAAAATGCTAAAATTTCTCTTCCAAGGCGTAAATTCCGGCCAAAATTTCTGCTCCTAAGCCGCGCCTCTCCTCTACAAGCACCAGAGATTCTTTCAAGGATTGGTTTTGGAAATCTTCTCGGGAACTCATTCACCTCCTCAAAGATTCGCGCACTCTACGAGTGACGTCAAAAGAGGTTTGGGGCAGGGAATGAGGAGAAATCACTCGCTCTCTATCGGGCAATATCACCACCAAGAGACTCATACTCGCCGAGTGAGCGGATGATCGCCAGTAACTTATCCTTAGCACGGTACAAAGCTTGTATTTCCTCAGGAGTAAGGTCAAGATCGAGCGTCTTCAATATCCCCTCTCTCCCAATCACCGCAGGGAGGGAGAGGCAAACGCCGTGAATGCCATACTGCCCCTCAAGAAGAGTACTCACGGGAAGAATTTTTCCACTATCTTTGACAATCGCCTCAATCAAGGTGAGACAGGCCAGGGAAATGGCGTAGTTGGTGTACCCCTTATGGTGGTAGACCTCCATCCCTCCGCCTTTTGCCTCTTCAAAGACTTCTTGTATCGTTTTCCTGGGGCACTCTCGCCTGCATACTGGAAGTGTACGAGTTAATTTCTTCCCCCCTACCTGAGCAGAGCTGAAGACAGGAAAGGTTTCCTCTCCATGTTCTCCCAGAAGGTAAGCGTGAACATCTCCCGGATGAATCCCACTGTAGAGTCCGATGAGCGAACGGAAACGACCACTTTCGATCAAAGTACCGGTCCCAATCACTCGAGAGGAAGGGAAACCACTGAGCTTCACGGTGAGATAGGTCATGATGTCTACCGGATTGGTGATAACGATGAAGATAGCTTGAGGATTTTGCCGAGCAAGAGGCGGAATAATGCTTTTGAAGAGAGTCACGTTCCCTTCGAGGAGTTCGAGTCGACTGGTCATGTTGACTACAGGGATAGAAGCAGTGAGGATGATGAGGTCGCTCTCGGTAACTTCTTCTAAGGGTAGTGTCACTATCTTCGTCTGATGATTGAGGAAAGCTTGAGCGTGCAAGAGGTCATACTTCTCTCCCCAAGCCCGCTTTTCGTCCCGACTCACTAAGAAGATGGTATCGGCGAACCCTTGGAAGAGGAGGGTAAAAGCAATGGTAGCACCTACCTTTCCTAACCCGATAATTGCTACTTTCAGCCTTGGAGTCAATACCATCCCTCCTTTTTCGGGTATAGTACCACACCACCTCCCGATAACCAAGATTTCCTCAGGGAGCATGGATTTTTTCCCGTTCAAAGTCTATAATAGGAAAAAAGTTTTGGAGGTGCCTTGTGGGAAGCTTGTTCATGTCTGATGACGTAAAGGATGCGGCTCGTTCTTTGGCAGAGAAAATCATTACTACTCAGTCTTTTCAAGACTTTGAAAGTACGCGATCCATCTTGGTAAACAACATAGAGGCCATGGGTCTGCTCCATAAGCTTGAAGAAGCACAAGAACGTTTAAATCATATCGCCCTGCAACGAGAGGTTACCGATGAGGATTTTGCCGAAATGGAAGAGGTTCGTCAAAAAGCCTTCTCCCACCCGGTGATTCTCTCCTATTTTCAAGCCCAGGATCGTCTTGTTTCCCTCTTGCAAGAAATTAACAGCGAAATGAGCTCTATCCTCGGGTTTGACTTCGCCAGCTCCGCTGCTCAGACCGAACGAGAACCTGAAGAGGAGTGGGAGTAGAGTTCCTCTTCTAACTTGAGGAGCAAGAATCGAGTTTTGCCCATACAAGGAATACGGTCGAGACGCGTTTTCGTTTCGTCAAATTGGAAGAAACGACATCTCTCCGGTCGAGAAAAAGAATCGGTGATGGGAATACCGGCATGAAGCGTATGCCATCCCATCTCCTTCAGCCTTTGAGCAATCCATGGAGAGCAAATCTCTTCCACCGGCTGCACTCTCTTTATACGGGTACACTTACCCGCTTCTAACGTTCCCCCAAAACTCCCTCTCTCCGGCTCAAAAAAGAGACAATACCGACAACCGTCAAGCTGGGTTTTGCAGCGAGGGCAAAGGAGAGGAGTTTTCTGAACGGTTATGGCTTGATCAGATGCCGTACAGAGAGCGGAGCGAATCTCCACTTTACAGAATGGACACAAGAAAGAACTGGGCATGGTTACCCCGGTAATCTGCTGAGAAGCGTGGAGGAAAGCTCTTTTCTCCTCTTCGGTACACGATAAACGGAGACGAATGTCCCACAAAAAAGTAGGATAGTGAAAGAATGCAGTGAAAGCATACCTCAAAGAGCGGTGTATGGGAACTCCCTTACTCCGAGAAAAAGAAAAAACCAATCGGGCGTAACGAATTCCCCAAAGGAACCAAACACCGAGAAAAAGATACAAGAGAAAGAACCACAACCAAAAAGAAAGAGAGAGAACCATGACGAAAAGAGCACTCCACAAAAAGAGGAGAAAAAGATGCCAACGCCACGTCATTTTTTGGCTTCAATGAACCGAAGACGGGGTTCCTCAATAACTACTTTGGTATGGGAAGGAATGGAATGGGTGAGCCATACGTTTCCTCCAATAACACTTCCCTGCCCAATAGTCGTTTCTCCTCCTAAGATGGTCGCTCCTGCGTAAATGGTGACTTGGTTTTCGATGGTGGGGTGTCTCTTCGTCCCCCGGATGAGTCTTCCTCTTTCATCTTTCGGGAAAGAGAGGGCACCAAGGGTGACTCCCTGATAAATTTTCACATGATCACCAATCTCACAAGTTTCACCAATGACCACCCCGGTACCATGATCAATGAAGAAACTTCGGCCGATTTTCGCCCCCGGATGAATGTCAATCCCGGTGAGACTATGAGCATACTCGGTCATCATGCGAGGGATGAGTGGAATACCCTGCACAAAAAGTTCGTGGGCCATGCGATATATCGATATGGCAATGACACAAGGGTAACTCAAAATAATTTCCTCAAAGCTCTTTGCTGCCGGATCACCGTCGTAAGCAGCCTGGACATCATCATCGAGCATTTCCCGGATGGTAGGAAGTTTTTGGAAAAACACCTCGGTTTCATGACACGCTCGATCTTGGCATTCGAAACACAATTGCTCTGCAGTACTTGGGTCTTGCTTAAAGGCCTTAGCAATTTCTTCACTAAGTCCGGTGAAGAGATGATCCAGCTTACTCCCCACCACGTACTCTATGTTGAGCCAGCACAGCCGAGTCCTTCCTAAATAGCCAGGAAAGAGCAATTCCCGTAATTCTTCGGTGATCTCGATAATCTTATGGCGAGAAGGAAATTCTTTCCGTTCGATATTGGTAATGCGTTCAGTCTTTCGATAACTTTCCACTAACGACTGAGCAAGAGTTTTCATCGCTATAGGACGATGGGTATTCAGGAGAAGTCAACCTCCTTTTAGAAACGGGCAATAACGTTTTCGATTCGGTTGAGAAAAGTGTCAGGAATAGACTCCATTAACCCATTCTCACGGATGAGGCGCCACAGTTGCTGTTCAAATTGGAATTTTTGGCAACATTGACGGCACTTTTCCAGGTGTTCTTCAAATTCTCGCCGCTCTTCTTCGGTCAAAATCTCATGGTCCAGATAGAAATATAATTTTTTTACGACCTCTTCACAGTCCATTCTCGTCCATTCTCCTTTTTCAAGGCATTCTTTCGATTCGAATATTCCCAGAGTATCTTTTGCAAGAGCTTCCTTCCTCGATGGAGACGAGACATAACCGTCCCTATAGGAATACCCAAAACTTCGGCAGCGTCCTTATAGGAGAAGCCCTCGATGAGGATTAAAACAACTACCGCCCTGAACTCTAAGGGTATACTTTCTATAGCTCTCAAAATATCTTCCTTCGTGAGAGTGTTGAGCAACGCTTCTTCGGGGGTAGTGCCCTTGAAAGCAGGTTGGAATGAAGTATCTTCCTCCATTTCATCTAAGGAGGGGAGCTTCTGTTTATCCCGAACCCGATAGTAATTGTTGATAAAGGTATTGGTAAGAATTCGAAATATCCAAGCACGAAAATTGGTTCCCTCTTCAAAACGATCAAAAGCCGAAAACGCTTTGGTAATTGCTTCCTGCACAAGGTCTTCAGCATCTTCGCGGTTTCGAGTCATGCGCAAAGCAGTACGAAATAGAGCGCCCAATTCCGGCATTAAAAGACTCTGAAATAATTCTTTGAGTTCCTCCTTGGTTTTCATCTTGGCAATCCCTAAAGATCCTTTAAGAAATCAACATTTTTCAACTTTTCCAACTCTCTATGAAATTCAATGATTTCATCAATGGTGATTTGTCCCTTTGGCTTTTCCCGCTTCTTCTTTCGAGTGATACGAACAATGTCCTCCATTTTTTCCAAACTAAAGGTCACTTCACCGAATTCGCGGCAATAAGAACAAATGTACCGTATATACGCTGATCCCCGATAAGCCGGTACTTTGTAAAGACCAATTTCAGTAAGGTCATCGGGGGTAATCAAAGCTTTACAATTTTTGCACCGCAAAGGAAGTTCTTGCATCGGGTCCTCCTCAATAAACTCTTAATGTAAGGTTATTGTACCACAAAGAGTGAATAATAGAAACGTGTTTGGGTTATAATGAGAAAACACACTCAAAGGGGTGATTATGGAAAAAGGGATTTTCGCCATCCAAGAACATTGGGCTTCCCACCATCATTTCGATTTTCGATTAGAAAAAGATGGTGTTTTAAAAAGTTGGGCTCTCCCTCGTTCCTTCCCCATCCATGAGGGAGAAAAGCGATTAGCAATTGCTGTAGATGATCACTCCTTAGAGTATGCCGATTTTGAAGGAGAGATTGTCGAAGGATACGGCAAAGGAAAGGTGGCTCTTTGGGACCGAGGATGGTATGACGAAGAAAAATGGGGAGAAGAGGAAATTCTTATCACTGTTTACGGTAACAAAATCAAGGGAAAATATGCTTTAGTAAAAACGAAAGGGAATAAGTATGGAAAATCGAACTACAACTGGTTAGTAATCAAGAGAAGGGAGGAGAGAAAATGAACTTGGAAGATATTCTCCAAGAAGCCCTACACATGGAAGAAGAGGGACGAAATTTTTACTTAGAGGGGTTAGGACGAGTGGAAAGCCCTCTCAGTAAAGAGGTGTTGAAGAGATTAGCTGATGAAGAACTCATCCACATAGAAAAAATTCAGGAAGGATACCATCGTATCAAAAGCGGAGAAAATTTCGTTTTTGAGGGATGGGGAGGAATAAGAAAATCAACCCAGGAATACTTTGAGAATGTGTTCACCGAAGCCAAAAAGAACATCGATACTCTCTTTGTTCCTCAGAATTACGAGTTAGAAGTCATTCAGGTTGCTATGGATTTGGAGTCGAAATCCCACCAATTCTACGTGGAAAAGATGCACGCAACGAGCGAAAAAGCGGTAAGAGATTTTTTGGACTTTCTCGCTTCAGAAGAATACCGCCACTATAATCTCCTCTTTAACACCTATGAATATTTGGAAAATCCTAAGGAGTGGCATTTCCGAGAAGAAAAACCCATCTTCGAAGGAGGATGATTGGCGAAAAAAGAAGTCGAGGATGGAAGTATACCTATGGACAAGCCGATCGTATTCGTAACTCGCCATATTCCCGAGGAGGGTTTGGAGAAGCTGCGAGAATTTTGCGAGGTAGAAGTAAGTGACTATGATGGAGTGATTCCTCGGGAAATCTTATTACGGAAGGTAGAAGGGAAGAAGGGTCTTCTCGCTCTCCTTACCGACCGAATCGATAGAGAAGTGATGGAAAGAGCGGGGCCCTTTCTTCTGGTTATCTCTAACTATGCTGCAGGGTTCAATAACATTGATGTCCAGGAAGCAACGAAGCGCGGTATTATGGTGACGAATACTCCTCACGTGCTCACCGAAACTACCGCCGACTTCACTTGGGCTCTCCTTCTTACCGTGGCTCGTCGTGTGGTTGAGGCAGATCGCTTCACTCGTTCTGCTCTCTTCCAGGGATGGGATCCCTTCCTCTTTTGGGGTAATGACGTGTACGGGAAGCTCTTAGGCATCGTGGGCTTAGGTAAAATCGGAAAAGCAGTAGCGAAGAGAGCACAGGGATTCAACATGAAGGTATGGTACTATAACCGGCAAAGACTCCCCCAAGAGGAAAGGTGGTCGGTAGAATATCAAGCCCTTCCTCAACTCCTTGAAGAGGCGGACTTCGTTACCCTCCATGTTCCCCTCACCAGTGCTACTTACCACCTCATCGGAGAGAAAGAACTCAAATTGATGAAAAAAGAGGCATACCTCATTAATACTTCTCGCGGAGAAGTAGTGGATGAGAAAGCTCTGGTACGAGCACTCCAAGAAGGGTGGATTGCTGGTGCAGCACTTGACGTGTTTGAAAAGGAGCCACAGATAGAAAAAGAGCTCTTGGAGCTTCCTAACGTGGTTTTGACTCCCCATATCGGCTCCGCTTCCAAGACAACCCGAGTGAGAATGGCGATCATCGCAGCAGAGAATATGCTTCGTGCCCTGCAAGGTGAGATTCCTCAATACCTGGTCAATCCGGAAGTAATCCACAGGAAGAATTGAAACATGGTAAAAGTGGTAGCCATTCTGGGGAGCCCTCGAAGGAAAGGAAACAGCGACTACATGCTCGAGGTCTTTTTGGGAACGCCAACCGCTCAAAGCCATGTAGAGACCATTATTCCCTCGGAAATGAATCTTCAATTTTGCCGAGGTTGCCGCTTTTGCGAAAAAACGGGGTACTGTATCCTTCAAGACGACATGAAAAATGCTCTGGAAAAGCTCCTTTCAGCCGACCAGATTGTCCTGAGTACCCCCGTATTTTTCTACGGAGTTCCCGCTCCACTCAAAGCCTTCATCGACCGCACCCAAGTTCTCTGGGCAAGACGTTACCTCCTCAAAGAAGAGTTTCCTCCGAAAGAAGGCTTTCTTTTGGCGGTAGGAGCAACCCAAGGAGAAAGGCTCTTCGAGGGGGTTCTTTTGACCGTTCGATATTTCTTCGATGCCTTTCGGTGTACCCTCAAGGGTCACCTTTTCATGCGTGGATTTGACCTCCAAGGATCGATTCGGGAATGCCAAGCATGTCTCACCGAAATCCGTAAAGCTGGAGAACTTTTTCTCTCGCGCAGAGAACCTTCAGAACCTTCTTGACTTTTTCTCCAAAAATAAATTATCTTTTATCATCAGAATTGCACTTAACGGAGGGACGATCTTGATTATCATACTCGCACGAGTTTTAGAGGAAAAAGAGAAAGACGACTTGCAAGAGGGCTTGAAGAAAAAGGGTATACGATTACATTTCTTGGAGGTAGGAAAGGAGAAAACCATTGCCGTAACGGAAAAATCATTTCCCGTTCAAGAATGGATCCCTTCCCATTGGTTAGAACGGATCGTCGAAGTTGATACGCCTTTCCAATTGGCCAATCGGGCTTTCACTTCGTCAAGAACCGTGATCCGGATAAAAGATGTAGAAATTGGGGGAGACACGCTCACCGTGATAGCAGGACCTTGCGCGGTAGAATCTCGAGACCAACTATTCCGCATCGCTGAAGTTGTTAAACGCACCGGTGCTCACATTCTCCGGGGAGGGGCCTTTAAGCCTCGAACCTCTCCTTACAGCTTTCAAGGGTTAGGAGAAGAGGGCCTGGAAATCCTCGCCCGTGCTCGCGAGGAATTCGGTTTGCCGGTTATTACCGAAGCCACCAGTCCTGAAAATGCCTATCTCGTTGCCCAATACGCCAATATCATTCAAATCGGTGCTCGCAACATGCAGAATTTCGACCTCCTCAAAAGAGTGGGTTCCCTGGGAAAGCCGGTACTCCTCAAAAGAGGCATGTCCGCTACCATAGAAGACTTTCTCTTAGCCGCGGAATACATCCTGAGTTTGGGTAACTTTCAGGTTATTCTCTGTGAACGAGGCATTCGAGGTATCGAAAAAATGACCCGCAACACCCTTGACCTTACTGCCATACCTCTCGTTAAGGATCTTTCTCATCTGCCTATCGTCGTTGACCCCAGCCACGGCACTGGATTACGGGAAAAGGTCATTCCCATGGCACGCGCGGCAGTAGCATGTGGTGCGGACGGAGTCATGGTGGAAGTCCACACCCATCCTGAAGAGGCCCTCTCCGACGGACCACAGAGCTTATACCCGGAACAATTCCGACGCCTCATGAATGAACTTGAAGTAGTGAGCATCTTGGTGGGCAAAGAACTCCGGAAGCACAGGGAACAACCTCGGGCAGAATCTTCTGTCGCAACACCTTCTCATCCCTTGCGAGTTGCCTTTTTAGGAGAGGTCGGTTCCTTTAGTTCCCAAGTAGCCAGGCGTTCCTTCCCTGAAGCGGAGCCTCTCCCCTGTGGTAATTTTCGCGAAATTTTCGAGAAAGTACAGGAAAGAATTGCTGCCTACGGCATTGTACCCTTAGAAAATACCATCACCGGCAGTATCCATCACAATTTCGACCTCCTCTTGGAGTTTCCCCAGATATTTGTGGTGGGAGAACGATTCATTCGTGTGTCACAACATTTGGGCATTTTCCCCGGTACATCGCGTGATTCCTTACGAGTGCTCTTTGCCCATCCTCAGGGTTTTGCCCAGTGTAGTAGATTTCTCGAATCTCTCCGAGGAGTGAAGGTGATGAACGTAGGCAATACCGAAGAAGCAGCTCGTCGAGCCGCAGAATTCGGCGAGGGAAGCGGTTGTATATCGAGTGAAGAGGCCATTCTCAAATACGGATTACATATCGTAGAAGAGGAAATTGAAGACAATCCGAGGAATTTTACTCGTTTTATTATTATTTCTACCTCTTTTCAACCCTCTCAAGACCACGACAAAGTTTCTTGTGTCTTCGCTTTAGAAAATCGTCCTGGGAGTTTGTACGAGGCGTTGGGTATTTTTGCCCGGAGGCAAGTTAACCTTCTCAAGTTAGAATCTCGTCCCCAACCCGGTAAGCCCTGGGAATATCTTTTTTACATTGACTGGGAGGGAAACCTTAAAGAAGAGTGCTACAGAGAGCTCCTAACCGAGCTTTCGGCCAAGGCTATTTTTCTTCGGGTTCTGGGAAGTTATCACAACGCCTGGAAAAAATGAACGGTAAAATATATAATAAAATAAAAAAGAGAGGAGGGAAGTGGTAAAAGGGAGAAAGAGTAAGGGACAAGAGTATTTGGAATCAACCGAGTTCGTGTATTCAATTATATTGAAGGAGGGTGATCAAGAATGGTGAAGTTATTGTTAACGATTTATAGTTGGCTTTTACTCATTATGGGAATCTTAGGCTTGATTCCAGGTCTCCCCTTAGGAACTGAGCCAGCGTGGCACGCGGTTGTGAAAATTGTCCTCGGTCTTTTAGGTATCTGGGTCTCAATGGCCAAAAAAAAGGAGTCTTAGACTAACTTTTAGCTCAAAAAGCGGCTATCAAAGATAGCCGCTTTTTTTATTGCCGGGATTGTCAAAGAAAGAGGAAATGAATATAATAGAGCTATTCGACTGAACGTTCGGTTTAACATGGGAAGTTTTGGAGGTGGAACGGTGCAGACTTTCATCCGATGGATTCTGAAGCATGCTTGGATTGTTCTTGGCATTACCACCGCGGTTTCGCTTTTTACTCTCGTTCAGCTCCGCTATTTGCGGGTTGAAGATGACATCACCAAATACGTTCCCCAAAATGATCCGGAAGTTTCATTCTACAATTCTCTCAGTGATACTTTCGCCGGCTTTCAAAAAAAGAGTATGATTGTTGCTCTAGAGTTCGACAATCTCTTCACCCCGGAAAACCTCACCACCTTACAAAAAGTGGTGGAAAGAATTAAGGCTCTCCCGGTGGTACAAAATGTTACCGCTCTCACCAATATGCCCAAAATTGTGACCACCGATTACGGTATAGAAGTAAAAGAAGTTGTCGACGTGCTCCCCACCACCCTTGAGGAAGCTCAAAAACTCCGTCAAGACTTAGAAAGAGATGAACTCATATGGGGAAAATTAGTCACTCAAGATGGGAAAGGGACCATTGTCGCCATCTCCTTTTACGATGGCGTTATAGAGGCACAAGCAACCCAAGAAGTGGAAAAAGAAGTCAATGCTATGTCCCTTAACGTCAAAATCACGTACTTCGGTTTTCCCATTATTGTCCGAGAAATCTCACGGAGTGCGCAGGAAAATATGGCTTTTTTAACTCCTCTCTGTGTACTCGTTCTCCTCTTCATTCTCTACCTCGGTTTCCGAAACCTCCAAGGAGTATTCATCCCTATTATCATCGCCTTTCTCGCTGCATTGTGGACTCTCGGTGCCATAGTCACCCAAGGAGAACCATTAACCTCGATGTCCACCGCTTTACCGGTTATGCTTCTCGCTTTAGTTACTGCTTACGGCATTCATTTCGTCAATCGCTACTATGAAGAGAGAACGAGGGAAGAAATACCCGTCGCTTTGGAGAAGACCATGCACGGAGTTTTCATTCCCATTCTCATGAGCGCTTTAACCACCATCGCGGGATTTCTTTCCTTCTTAACTGCTAATGTCAAACCTATTTCCGACTTAGGAAAGTATGCCGCCTTAGGAGTTTTTAACGGTCTTATCTTGACTCTTTTCTCCTTGGCCGCTTTTTATCGGCTCTTTTCTCCTTCCCAAATTCCCAAGCATTTTGATCATAACGATGTGGTCAGTAAAAAAGACCGCATTAACTGGTTTCTCACCCTTTTAAGCCGCGCGGTACTTCACCACAAGCGTATCGTTATAGGAATCCTCGTTGTAATAGTCATTATTTTTATGCTCGGTATTCCTCAGATTCAAACTGAAACCACGGTAAAAATGCAAATGGGAGAAAATCACCCGGTCACCCTCCTTTTAGAATACTTCAAAAATCGTTTCGGAAGTACTGATTACAATTACCTATGGATTTCTGCTTCGCAAGTGCGGGAACCATTTGTGCTTCGGGAGATGATCCGTATTTCGCAATATGCCAGTCGGTACCGGGCTTTCAAGGATGCTTCCTCGATAGCTTCGTTCTTCATCGATTTAAACCAGGCATTAGACGGTTGGAAAGCTATTCCTGCCTCTCAAGATAAAATCGACAACTTGTGGTTTTTCGCGCAAGACAATGATTACATTAAAGGTCGTATGAATGATGATGGCACCGAGACAATTATCGAATTCCGAGCTGAGGAAACCTCTTCTGCCGAGCTTCGAAGCGACCTCAAAGCACTCAAAACCTTTTTAGCCCAAAGGCCGCAAAAAGTGGACAAGGTTCCGGTCACTGATCCAGCAGGTAAAGATGCACTGATCAACACTATCATAGAAGATCTCGGACTTTTTGGAATCGATGTCGCTTCTCTTCCATCCCTTAAGCAAATCGTGGAAGAGTTTGTTACCAAACCATGGGAAGAATTCATAACCAAGGAAGGAGATTTCACGAGCGAGGTGGTTCGCGACGCTCTTTTAGAGATCGAAGATTTAGGGTTAACCACGGGGGAGGTGGAAAAAGCACTGCAAAATGCTCTCCTTGACGGTACTCTGCAAGAAGAAATCCTTGCGCAAACTTTAGAACTTACGGAAGATGAAGCGAGTTACTTAGCGGGGATTTTAGCAAATTCAATAGAGAGAGTAGCAAAAAGTCGTAAGGTTTCGGCTTTCCGCAAAACTATAGAAACAATCTCCGGTCATTCCTTAGGAGAAAAACTGGACTTTGTATTTTACGAGGTTCTTGATGAAGAAGCTTATGTTCCTTCTCCAAACGGCTCCCTCCATATCGATTACCGGATAACCGGTACACCAGTTATTAACGATTACGTAAACAGCAAATTATTTTCCGACCAAATGCGAAGCATGGTCTTAGCACTCCTCATTGTTTTCGCCCTTTTAATATTCCAATTCCGATCTATCCGCAAAGCCTCAGCGGGAATTGTCCCGCTCCTTTTGACTATCTGTTCCTCATTTGGCATCATGGGATTGTTCCGTATTCCATTGAATGTGGCTACCCTAACCATCGCCAGTATTGCCATCGGTGCAGGAGTCGACTATAACATTCATTTTCTCTCCCGCTGGTATGGAGAGCTGAATTATAGAGATGCCCGCTTGGCAGTTGATAACACCATCCGTAATACCGGACGCGGCATTCTCTTGAATGCCCTGGGAGTAGCAGGTGGATTTTACGTCCTTGGTTTTTCCCGCATCGGAATGCTTCGCATGTTTGGACCCTTAATAGCCACGGTTCTTCTTTTGAGCGCTTTTTACACTCTTCTCGTTCTCCCGCTCATTTTGCACCTGGGTGAATATTTCAAAAACAATAGAGAAGAAAGGGGGAAATAAGCATGAAAAAGCTTATGGTGGTTTCTCTGAGTATTGTGTTCGTCATCAGTTGTATCACCAGTATTGCTTTCGGTCTTACCGCAGAGGAAATTCTCGATACCATGAAGGAAAAACAAGGCGATTTCGCGACTCAAAGGATGCAAGGGAAAATGACCTTAACTGATTCCAAGGGGAAAGAAGAAACTCGCGAAGTGGTTATGTACTCTAAGGATGAAGGTGATGATACTACTTCTCTCATCGTTCGTTTTCTCAGCCCCGCTGAAGTGAAAAACGTAACCTTGCTCAGCATAAAAGGCGGTGAGAAAATGTACCTCTACATGCCTGCTTATAAAAAAGTGAGGCTCATCGCCGGTTCCGGAAAGAAGGAAAAATTTGCCGGTACAAATTTCAGTTACGAAGATTTTGGTCAAGACTATGGAAAAGAAGACTACGAGAGCAAATTAGTCGGAGAAGATGAGACCTCCTATCACTTAGAACTCTATCCGAAGGAAGAAGACGCAAGTTATTCCAAGCTTTATATGAAAGTTAATAAGGAAAAATTCTACTTCGAAAAGATTGATTTTTTCGATAGAGAGGGGAATGTATGGAAAACCTTAGAGGTGAAGAAAGTGGAAGAACGGGAAGATGGTACAATCCGCATTTTGAAAATGAATTTCACCGACAACAAAGAAGGAAGTACCACCCTCTTTACTGTGGAAACCATTGAAGAAAACATCCCCTTAGCAGAGGATTTCTTCACCGTTCGGACCATTCAAAAACCTTCTCTATGAGGTGAGAGATATGCCTAAAAAATGGGGGTTTTTGCTTCTCTTTTGCTTCATGATTAGTTTCTCTTCATCGATTGCTTTAGGGGGAGAATGGAGCGGAACGATTAGTGGAAAAATGTCATACGAAACGACTACTTCTCGTCTCGATTGGGGAGTGAGTGTTGATACTTCTTATTCCCTCGATTTAGGGGAAGGATACTATCTTCGGGGAGCGCTCCTTTTAAAATATCAAGATGAAAACAAAATACGTCCTGTACGCCTCCAAGAACTCTATCTTCAGGGGAGCGCTGTTCCTTGGAAGGATGTTGATTTTCGCCTGGGTCTTCTCGAGATCACTTGGGGAGCGAGTGATGTAGCGAGCCCCGTCGATCTTCTCAATCCTCGTCCTTTCTCGCTTTCTATGGATTCAGAAAGTTTTCAAGAGAAAATTCCTGTTCCTGCTCTTGATCTTGAATGGTACTTCAGTAACAATTGGTCTTTGGAAATTTTCTGGCAACCTTCCTTTGTTTCCCATTTTCTTCCCCAAGTAGTGAAAGAGAACATGATTCTTTCTCCTCTTGCGACAGCTATTGGCTTTGATGAAGAAAAAACTGCATTTACTCTTGAAGAAACAGCCCCACTGGTGAACTTTCTTTCACCCATTTGGGCCTTGCGCTTGCGAGGCGGAATCGGAAATTTCGATCTCGCCTTGAGTTTCCAAGAGGGTTACTACCTCTCGTCCTTCCCATACCGAAGTGAGGTTACTCTGCTCAGTGATGGATCAACCTCTGTTCAGGTATTTGCCGGTTACCCACGACGCTCAATCGTAGGCCTCGAACTCCAGGGAACCATTAGCGGTCTTGAGGGCGTTACCGTCCGAGGAGACCTCGCTTTCGTTTTCCCAGAAAAGTGGACCAATCAAGTCTTGGTAAACGGAAGTACCGTTTCGGAAACACCCATTTTTGCTGAACCCTATCTCAAGGCAAGCTTAGGGATCGATTATACCCATAATAATTTCTACGCCAATCTCAATTACCTCCTCGGTAACCCCTGGGAAGAAGGGGATAACATTTCTCCTTACCTCTACTTTGTCACCCACTGGACAAGTGATGATGAGAAATGGAAACCATTCCTTAACTCAGTGTTGAGTCTTCACGACGGGAGTATGGTCAATATCGTTGGTGTTGAATATAAGCCCAAAAGTGGTTGGAGCACGACCCTCTCTTATTCTCTAAGTAGTGGTGCACCGGGGAGCACTTTAGGAAATATCGCCGACACGCTTTTTTTGGAAGTGAAGTATAGCTTTTAGAACCGTCACAATGAGAGATGGAGAAGTGAGCCATGGATTCGGGTGAAGATAAGAGACAGAAAATTCTTGAAACCGCAAAAAAGGTATTTGCGGAAAAGAGCTTTTTCGATGCTACACTTGAAGAAATTTCCGAACTCTCAGGGGTGAAAAAATCAACCATCTATTACTATTTTGAGAGTAAATTAGATTTGCTCATGACTCTCCTGGAAAGAGTAATTCAACAAGTCGCTTCGAACATTGATGAACTCATTACTCTTCCCCAGAAAGAAGACCTTATCCGCTCTTTCATCGATCATCATTTTGACTTTTTCGCACGTGAGCGAGAATTCGTCCTCTTATTCCATCGAGTCGGTTTTGATCTCTTAACCCACCCGGAAGCGTGCCAGAGAATGCAGCAAATCTTGACTCACCTCCAAACCATATGGGATAAATTAGCAGCGAGATTAGGAACTATGATGACCAAAAAGGGGACTCCCATCTCAGGAGAAAAGCTGGTACGAATGATTTCGGCGAGCATAGTGGGGTACTGTGTAGAAGAAATTAAGAGAGGCGAAAAGATTGAGTTAGAAGAGAGAGAAGTATTCAAGGAGATGTTCACCTCTATTTTTCCGAAAAAGGAGGGAGAGGGAAATGAGAGTTATTGATCTGCGGAGGGATACCATCACTCTTCCCACGGAAACAATGAAAAAATTCGCCTTTCAAGTCGTCTTAGGAGATTCCGTGTACGGTGAAGACCCAACCCAAAGGGAATTAGAAGAAATGGCTGCTTCCCTTTTAGGAAAAGAACGAGCTCTTTTCCTTCCCAGTGGAACCATGGGAAATTTGGTAGCCTTACTCACGCACACGCGTAGAGGTGAAGAGGTGATTGTCGAAGAGAATGCTCACATCGTTACCTCGGAAACCGGTGGAATTGGGGCGATTGCCGGATTAAATGTAAAACCGCTCCGCGGAGAAGATGGAGCTCCCGAGGTTGAGGCTATCGTTCAAGCTCTTCGTCCGGAAAATATCCACTATCCTCGTACCCGTCTCATTTGCCTCGAAAACACCCACTACCGATATGGAGGTATTGTCCCTCCCCTTGAAAAATTCCGAGCTATCAAGATGTTCGCCGAAAAAAGAGGACTTGCCGTGCACCTTGATGGGGCACGACTTTTTAACGCCGCAATCTATTTAAAAAGAGAGGCTCGAGAAATCTGCCAATATGCCGACTCGGTGATGGTTTCCCTCTCTAAGGGCTTAGGAGCTCCGGTAGGTTCATTACTCGCCGGATCACGAGATTTTATAGTCGAAGCGGAGCGCTATCGAAAAATGCTTGGTGGGGGAATGCGACAAACCGGTTGGCTGTGCGCTTGCGGCATTATGGCTCTCTCGCCGGAAAACATTAACCGCCTTCAAGAAGACCACTATCACGCCTTCCTTTTAGCTCAAGGACTCACTCATTTCCAAGGAATACATGTCGACCTTTCACGAGTTCATACCAATTTTGTATTGGCCAATCTTGAAGGAAGTGGCTATACCGCTTGGGCTTTTGCTGAGAAACTGAAAGAAAAGGGAGTTTTAGTTACTCCTGCAGGGAAATTTGTGGTGCGATTCATCACTTCAAAAGAGGTTACTCGGGAGGATATCCTTAGGACCATAGAGATTATCGAGGAAATAATTTAAGAGAAGCAATGCCCACTCTGCTTTCTCCGACCGAGGAGCCTCATCACTTGAGATCAAGCTGGAATGCCTACATTGCTTCCAGTCACGATGTGCAATAAGTTCCTTTTGCTCTTATGGCCATTGGTTTAAGCGTCATCACTACCGCGAAAGGCATAGCTAACATTGTTAAATAATCTTGTGGCAATCAATAAAATGAGATAAGACGGATTTGTGGATTTTCGAGGGGGGAGTCATCCACTTTACCGAGACCCAAAAATAGGGGAGGAATAAAAAGTGGATGAGGCAAAAACAATCGGTGGGAAAGTGGCTATTATTACTGGAGGCACATCTCGAATCGGCGAAGCTACGGCAAAACTCTTTGCCATGCATGGATGCAAGGTCGCTTTGATAGATGTTAACGGTCAGAGAATGGAAGAGTACTCCGCGACATCAAAGCAAAAGGGGAAAATATGTTTCGGCAGGTGTGGCGATGTGACTGACGAACCTACAGTCATTCAATTCTTTCGAGAGGTTATAAATACGTGGGGTAGGTTAGATATCCTTGTCAATAGCGCTGGGCGCGACTCCCTTTCTCCCCCAGTTACTGAAGTAACGCTTGAAGAATGGAACAAAACCATAGCAGTCAATCTTACCGGAGTATTTCTCTGCTGCCAAGAGTCTTTTCGGATTATGGAAAAGCAACCCACCGGCGGAAGAATTATCAATCTGGGTTCTACCTCGGCAAAACTTGCTTCAATTCCTGGCCACAGCCCTTACCGAGCTTCAAAACATGGCATGATGGGTTTCAGCGAAAACATCCTTCTTGAAGGAGTATCGAAAAACATTGCCGTCACGGTAGTAAACCCTTCCCACGTGAAAACACCGATGACCGAAATTATTGATCGGGGAATGTACGCCGAACAGCTGCCTCCTTACTTGGAAGGACGGTTAGATGAACAAGAGAAAAAGGAAGGGATTTACAGAAGCTGTATTGCGTGACGTATGTAGCGGAAATCATCCTTTACATCGCTACCTTACCACCGACGGTAACGATTCCCAATTTTCCGTTTATCCTTCTTACAAAGTTCACCGATATGGAATGCGAGCCTAAAAACAGAAATTGTACAGAAAAGTTCCCTCTTTGAGAACCCTTGCGAAAGATTCCTTAATGGAAAACATCAAAACTTTTCTTGACGCTTCTTATTTTTCAAGCTAACATTAATGGCAAGAGATAAGCTGCTCAGTGTATAGGAGGGTTTATGCGCATTATTGCTATCGCCAACCAAAAAGGGGGGGTGGCAAAAACTACAACTTGCATTAACCTTGGCGCTTCCTTGGCTTACCATGCTCGACAGGTGCTCATTATCGACATGGATCCTCAGGCTCACTCTACCTTAGGTTTAGGCTTTGAGCCCAATGAATTCGAAAAAACCATTTTAAACATTCTCGAGCCGCCCAAGAGTCCTTATCGAATGGAGCTCAAAGAAATCGTGGTTGCCACACGAACTCCGAATTTGTACCTTGCACCGGCCAATATCGATCTCGCCGGCGCTGAATATCGTCTCATCGACAAAATTGGGCGGGAAGATTTTCTCAATAACAGCATCCAAAGAGCGAATCTCTCCTTTGACTATATTCTCATTGATTGCCCTCCCTCACTGGGAATATTAACCATCAATGCACTGAAGGCTTGTCGCGAGATTATCGTAACCATTCAGCCCCATTACTTCGCTATGCGTGGCATAGAAGAATTCATGGAGACAGTAGAGTTGATGCGAGAAAACCTCAAACACGACCCAGAGGTTTACGTGCTCATTACTATCGCCGATACCCGCACCAATCTCTATCGTGAGGTCATCAATGAAATCCGTGAATACTTTGGAGACCGCTTATTTGACACCATCATTCACCGCAATATTGCCTTAGCGGAGGCGACCAGTCACGGCATACCAGTGATTGAGTACGAACCCAATTCCAGTGGGGCGCAAAATTACATCTCCTTGGCAAAAGAGGTGATCAAACTTGAAAAAGAAAAGCCTAAAAAGAGGCTTTTCCGAGCGCATTGATTTTAAAAGAGAACTCATCCGGGATACTACCAAAATAGATGATGATTCCGAATTAACCATGCCGACCAAGGAAAGAACAGACTCCTCAAAAACATCGAAGAAAAGCACTTCTGAAAAACCAAAGGCCAAAAAAGAAGAAGAAAGAGTGGGTATTATCAAGGTTATCGGCGTAGGGGGAGGCGGAAATAACGCCATCAACCACATGGTCGAAGCAGGTCTTCAAGGGGTAGAACTCATCGCGGTAAACACCGACACTCAGTCGCTCAAGCGGTCTTTGGCCCCCCATAAACTGCAAATCGGCTTCAACCTGACACGGGGATTGGGCACCGGAGGAGATCCACGAATTGGCGAGGAAGCTGCGAAACAAGATCGAGAAAAATTAGTACAGCTCATCGATCGGTCGGATCTCGTGTTCATCACTGCCTGCATGGGGGGTGGTACAGGAACAGGCGCCTCTCCGGTTATCGCTTCGCTGGCTAAAGAAGCAGGAGCATTAACTTTAGCGGTGGCCACAAAACCTTTTGGTTTTGAAGGAAAGAGGCGGAACTTAGCAGCCAATGAAGGCATTCGTCGCCTCCAACAAGTTGTTGATGCGCTCATCGTTATCCCTAACGAGAGACTGTTCCAGGTCTCCAAAAAGGACACTTCCTTGCTCGAGGGCTTTAAAGTTGCTGACCACGTTCTATATCAAGCAGTTCGAGGTATTACTGATCTCATCACTTTTCCTCAGGACATCAACTTAGACCTTGCCGATTTACGGACTGTCCTGAGTGGAGCAGGCATGGTCTGGATTGGCATTGGCCACGGGAGAGGCCGGGAAAAAGCAAAACAGGCAGTCGAAGAGGCTACTTCGAGTCCTCTCCTTGAAATCTCAGTAAAAGGTGCAAAATCGGTGATTCTCAACATCACCGGTGGTTCAGATATGACCTTAGGAGAAATTAATGAAATTGTCGATATTATCACCCGCGCCGCAGGAACCGAAACTGATATTTTATGGGGATATAAGGTTGAAGAAAATATTGCTAACGAATTGACCGTAACCGTGATTGCCACTCGCTTCGAACCGGAAACCTCGGAAGAATTGCCTGAAGAATCAGCTCTCGGTGATATCGAGGAAAAGATTATTATCGAAGATGAGCTTGATGTTCCTCCTTTCTTGCGAGAATTACAAAAGAAGGGGAGTACACCCGAAGAAAAACTGAAAACGAGTGATGGATTTTCCTTTTTCCGAAAGATGAGGGGGGAATAAAATGGCTATTGTTTTCGGCAAAGAAATGACCAAAGAAGAAATTCTCAAACGAGTCGGAGATGTTTCTCAAATTGGGGGATTGAGAGTTGCAGAGCTCCAAGACGGTTTGGAAAGAGGGATACGCATCATTGACGTCATTACCGGAAGTGGGCTTCATTATACGGTGCTTTTAGACCGAGGCATGGATATTGCATGGACAAGCTACAAAGGGGTCAGCATCGGTTGGCGTTCCGGAACGCATAATCTCTCTCCCTACTTCTTCGAACCTGAAAGGTTGGGGTGGTTACGAGGTTTCCATGGAGGACTGTTGAACACCTGTGGTCTCACCTATGCCGGGGCTCCCTGTCGAGACGTTTCTACCCATCCTTTCTTAGAGGAAGAAGACTTAGGCCTTCATGGACGCGCCTCCTATCTCCCTGCTTATCTCCTTTCGGCCCAAGGTACCTGGCAAGGTGACGATTACCTCATACAGGTAGAAGGAAAAGTCAAAGAGGCAATCGTTTTTGGAGACAAATTGGTCATGCACAGGAAAATATCCAGTCGCTTGGGAGAAAAGGTAATCCCCATCGAAGATGAAATTACCAATGAGGGGTGGCAAAATAGCCCTTTCATGATTCTCTACCATGTGAATATCGGATACCCCATTCTCGATGAGGGAAGTAAGTTACTGTTACCGGTAACGAAAACAGTTCCTCGTGATGCCCATGCAGAAGAGGGTAAAGAATATTGGCATACTTTTGAGGCACCACAGAAAGATTATTTCGAAAAAGTCTACCTCCATTATCCCAAAGCATTAGAAGATGGTTATGGAGCTTCGCTCCTCCTCAATGAAAAAATGAAGCTCGGAGTCTATTTGAAATTTGACATTCAAGCCCTTCCTTACTTCACGGAATGGAAGATGACCGGTGAAGGAGAGTATGTTTTAGGAATGGAACCAGGGAATTGTTTTCCTTTGGGACGGAAACGAGAAAGGGAAGAAGGACGTCTCGTTATCCTCAAGCCTCAGGAGAGTAAAAAGATTAAGTTGGAAATCGGGGTACTCGAAGGAGAAGAGGAGATTGCCCGATTCAAAAAATACTTAGGTATGGCTTAGTTTTCAACGAAGTCTCCCCAATAGAGCAAGGAATAGTAAAAATAGTTGGCAATGACTCTTTTGAGGTAATTCTGGGTTTCTGCAAAGGGAATGGCTTCAACGAAAGCATCGAGATCCGAAGGAAGTTGTTTTATCCACCGATCCACTCTTCCCGGGCCGGCATTATAGGCACAAACGGCGAAGTACGTGTTTCCTTGCAGTCGCTCAAGTAAGTAGGTAAAGTAGGCAGCACCAATTTCCAAATTGACTTCCGGACGGAGGAGGAAGTAGGTGAGCCTTGCTTCATCGGAAGGAAGATCCTGCGGTTTGAGGGTAACCCATCCTTTCTCCACCACCCAAGAGGCGGTAGAGGGAAGAACTTGAGCCAGCCCCAATGCCCCGGCAGGAGAAACGGCATCAACCTGGAACGAACTTTCCGCTCGAACCAAGGCCAAGAAGAGATAAGGATCAAATTTCTGAGCGTAGGGAAGTCGCACGACGAAATCGAAGAAGAAGGGAGGATAAATTTTTCGGATTAATTTTTGGGGTATATAGGCTACTTCTTGAGGTAAGCGATTTCGCAAGTAGAGAGAGTAGAGAATACTTCGGCGGTAGTCACCTTTCAATTGATAGAGATCGCTCAACTCGAGGTACAGGTAGAGAGAGGAGGGGTATCGACGATGGAGAAAGAGAAGTTCAACTTCAGCATGGTCAAGGAGATGGAGTTCGCGCAGAAGCTGATACTTTTGCCAATGAGTTGAAGAGAGAACCGCTTCCTCGACTTTGAGTCCCGGCCATTTATTTTCAAAAGGTACTTTGAAAAAGGATGGATTTCTCCTCTTCAATTCTTGCCATGCCCGGACATAGTAATAATCTACCTCCCCTGTCTCTATGATGGTTTGCAAATACTGATCCTGCGATCCCCCTGTATCCAGCTTAAAAAGCCAAAAAAGAGCTCTATTCCTGTATTCAGGAATTGCCACCATCTTCTGAGCAATTTCCTTTGCCTTATCCCACTGAGCTTTTTGGTAAAAAAATTGAAAGAGTTCCCACTGCAATGAACCGTCTTGAGGGAAAAGGGAAATAATTTCGGAAAGAGTACGAACATACTCTTGTTCTTTTCCCAAAATTCGATAACACGAAGTAAGGTTTTTATAGATGTCAAAACGATAAGCACCCCGCGGGAAGAGATCGAGTAGTTGGCGGTAAAAACGTATCGCCTGAGAGTATTGTCCTCTCCGTTCGGCAAGTACTCCTTGATAAAAGAGAATTTCCTCAGTATTTTTCTCTTTCTTTTGGGCGAGGATTTGCTCTAGCTCGGTAAGAGCGTTGAGGCGCAGGGCAACACGCACCCGCAGAATAAAGTATTCCCGTTCAAGAGAAGGAGAGAGATCTTCTGTCACGATCTGGGAAAACATGCTTTTCATCTCTTCGAAAAACCCTAAGGTAAAGAAAAAATGGAGGAAAGAAATTTGCTCTGTGGAAGAGAGTGAATCGAGCTTTAAATTTGGTAATATCGGTTTAAGGAGAGACCTTATTTCAGAAGCTCGCTGGGGGAAATCTTGGTAAGCCCTTCTGAGAATCCAAATCGTTTCGTAAGAATAACCAAGAGCCTGAAGGGATTGAGCCAATAAAAGCCAAGTATCTCCTTTCTCTTCTCCCAAAAGAGACGGAGAAAAAGAGCGAAGAATTACGGAAAGAGCCTGTCGAGGAGCATTGAGACGTAAGAGGCCTTTCGCGGTGATGGTAAAAGCACGGACAAGGAGAGGAGAATGAGAAAAGCGTTCTTCCATTTCTTTTACCCAAAAGATGATCTTTTCGACATCCTTTTCTTGAATCAATTGTTCCAAGTATAAATAATATAAATGATCAAGTAAAAGGGGGGAAGAGTGACGGGACAATTCAAGAATCAAGGGATAAGCCCTTTCCTTTTCTTGCATCTTGAGAAAAGCGAGAGCTCTCAACATCAAAATATCGTCATGGTCAAATTGAATCCTTCTTTCCGTCAAGCGGAGAACTTCATGATATTGTCCTTGGCGAAAACACTCAACCACTTGATCGAGCAGTTTCGAGGAAACCTCTTCAAAGCGAAGAAGGACGAAGAAGAAGGCTATCGTAAGCGCCGCAAAAGCTATTTTCTTCATTTGGAGAGAATGATACCATAATCTTGGAGAGAGCAAAAGGGGGTGAAATGATGAGAAATCAGGAAATAGCTAAACTATTACACGCTATTGCTATCCTTTTAGAAATGAAGGGAGAAAGTCGCTTTCGAGTGGTGGCTTACGAAGAAGCAGCTCGGAGGATTGAAACCTGGCCCGAACCCATTGAGGAGGTGTGGTCGAAGGGAAGGCTTCGCGAAATTCCCGGGATTGGGGAGAGTATCGCAATAAAAATTGGAGAATACCTCACTTCAGGGAAGATGGGTTATCTCGAAGAGCTCACCCAGGAAATTCCTTTTGAGGTCATCACGCTTACCGAAATTCCTGGCGTGGGACCCAAAATTGCCAAACTCCTCTATGATGAATTAGGCATTCGCAATATTGAGGATTTAGAAAAGGCAATAAGAGAGCAAAAACTCCGTTCCCTACCCCGCTTAGGGGAAAAAAGTGAAGAGAAAATTGCCAAAGGATTGGAAATGTTCAAAAAACAGAGCGGAAGAATGCTCCTCGGTCAGGCGCTCCCTCTCGTACAAGAAGTTATCCGAGTTTTACGCGAAAAAACAGGGATTCAAAAGATTAATCCGGCAGGAAGCGTTCGACGCATGAAGGAAACAATCGGTGACATTGATATTTTGGTTGCTTCCTCCCATAAAGAAAAGATCATGCAAGCCTTTACCACTCTTCCTCAGGTACGTGAGGTTTTAGCCCAAGGGGACACCAAATCCAGTATTCTCACCCATGAAGGTATTCAGGTTGATTTACGTGTGGTGGAGGAAAAAAGTTTTGGAGCGGCACTCCAGTATTTCACAGGCTCTAAAGCCCATAACGTGAAATTACGTGAACTTGCCCTCAAAAAGGGCTTTAAGGTAAATGAATATGGCATTTTCCATATCGATACCGGAGATCGAGTAGGAGGAGAGAAGGAAGAAGAAATCTATGAAACCTTAGGTATGGAATGGATTCCCCCCGAACTCCGTGAAGACCAGGGGGAAATCGAGAGAGCACTCGAGAAAACCCTACCGACTCTTGTAGAACTCTCCGACATTCGTGGCGATCTCCACGTTCACTCCTCGTGGAGTGATGGGCTCTTTTCCATCGAGGAAATGGCTGAAGCGGCACTTGCGCGGGGATATGAATATTTAGCTATCTGCGATCACACCCAATCCTTAGCAGTAGCCTCGGGGCTCACTCCTGAAGAGGTACGAGAACGGAAAAAAGAAATTGATCGCTGGAATAGCAAGCATAAAGACTTATACCTTCTTGAAGGTGTAGAAGCGAACATTCTCGGAGATGGATCCATCGATTTCCCCGACGCAGAGTTGGCTACTTTAGAAATAGTAGTAGCAGGTCTCCACTCGGGATTAAACCAAAAAGAGGAAAAGATTATGAAGAGAATGGAAGAGGCGATGAAAAACCCTTATGTACAGATTATCAGTCACCCCACTGGCCGGATTATTAACCGAAGAAATGCCTACGAAATGAACTGCGAAGTTCTCTTCCGTTTTGCCCGGGAAACTCACACCTTTCTTGAAATCAATGCTCAACCAGAACGTTTGGATTTACGGGACGTTGACGCTCGAAAGGCTCGCAGTGATTATAGCATTTTACTCGTTATCTCAACCGATGCTCACGATCCAAACTCTCTCGACTATATGCAATATGGTGTTGCTCAAGCTCGTAGAGCTTGGTTACGGAAAGAAGATATCCTCAACACCCTCAGCCTTCAAGAATTACAAGAACGGATTCTTTGGAAAAGGAAAAACCATCACAAGTTTTAAGATGGGGAAAGAGTTAGAGGTAATCTCTGTTTGTGTTGACTTTTGTCTACCATAGCCTTGATACGTGAGAGGTAGGGTTCTTCAGTCGTCCCCCGGAGAATGAAATCGTCAATTTTCTCGTAAGGAACCCCCATTTCTCCCTCATCGGTTTGTCCTGGCCAAAGTCCAGCTGAAGGCGGTTTCCCAATAATACGAGAAGGAATACCGAGATACACAGCTAAACCTCTCACTTCGCTCTTTGTAAGATGAGCAATGGGAGCAATATCAACTGCTCCGTCTCCGAATTTGGTGAAATACCCTACGGCAAGCTCACTCCGATTAGAAGAACCACATACTAAGTAATTTAACTTATTGGCAAAGTAGTAGAGGGCACACATGCGAAGACGAGGTTTTAAATTAGCAATAGAAAGGGCATGAGAGCTCGGATCCTCACCGAAGACTTCTAAGAAACTATCAAACGGCTTTTCCAGAGGAATGACCCGATGAGGAATAGAGAACAAATGGACCACTTCCATAGCGTCATCAAAATCTTGTTTGATACTGTAGCAGGGCATAACAAGACCTAAGATATGAGGCCCACACGCTTTCTTTGCTAAAACTGCGATCACCGAGGAATCAATTCCTCCGCTCATGCCAAAAACAACACCCTGTACTTGGGCTTCCCGTACCTTTTCCTGTATCCAGGAAACAATTCGTTCGGTTTCCTTTTCCCAATTCCTCATAAGTCTTCTCCGTTTTTTTCAAATTGATTTTCTTTGCAGACTAATGTATTATTTTGGCAACGTGAAGTCAAGTAGGTAAGGAGCGTTTCTCTATGGGAAAAACTATGTCCGAAAAAATCTTCGAAAGAAAAGTGAACCATGCCGTGCAACCTGGAGATTTGGTCATTGCTCCCATTGATTGCGCCATGGGGCAAGACGGAACCACTCCATTAGCAATCAAATCATTCCTTGACATGAATGCACAAAGTGTTTTTGATCATCACAAGATTTTCTTTGTCATTGATCACAATGCTCCAAGCCCCATGGAGTCGGTATCCCGTCTTCACGATGAAATGCGCTCTTTTGCCCAAAAGTTTGGCATATCACTCTTTGACGTAGGACAAGGAGTATGTCACGAACTCATGGTGGCTAAAGGATTGGTGGTACCCGGTGACCTTGTGGTTGGTGCAGATTCCCACACTTGTACTTACGGTGCCTTAGGCGCTTTCGCTACTGGAATAGGAAGCACCGAGCTTGCAGTAGCGATGATTTCCGGAAAACTATGGTTTAAGGTGCCAGAAACGATTCGTATCAATCTTCACGGTACTTTGCAAGAAGGAGTATTCGCCAAAGACGTTATCCTTTTCATAGCTTCACAGTTAAAAGCCGATGGAGCAAACTACAAAGCGATCGAGTTTCACGGTCCGGTCATCGATCGGTTGGAAATGGATGAACGTTTCACTATCTCAAATATGGCAGTAGAAATGGGAGCCAAAGCCGGACTCATGGTTCCTGATGACAAAACGTTCTCTTGGGTGAAAAAGCGGAGTAAAAGAGACTTCGAATCGGTTTTCCCCGATCCAAATGCCCGTTACTGTGAGGTTGTGGATCTCGATTGTTCTTTCCTCACCCCTCAAGTTGCTTTACCCCATCGAGTCGATACGGTGAAGTCGGTAGAAGAGCTGGACGAAATACCCATTCAAGAAGCCTTTATCGGGACCTGCACCAATGGGCGGATAAGGGACTTAGAGGTGGCAACACGGATTCTCTCGGGAAGAAAAGTTCATCCCCATGTCCGCCTCATCGTTGCTCCTGCTTCACGGGAAATTTTCCTCCATGCTCTGCAAATGGGATGGGTAGAGGAGATCGTGCAAGCCGGAGGGGTATTCGTCACACCGGGATGCGGCCCTTGTGTAGGCACCCATCAGGGCATTCCCGGAGATGGATGGAATGTGATTTCCACTGCGAATCGTAATTTCAAGGGACGTATGGGGAATGCCAGCGCTTTCATTTACCTTGCTTCTCCGGCAACCGTTGCCGCTTCGGCAATTGAAGGGAAAATAACCGATCCAAGAAAGTATTTGAGGTGAAAAACATGTCTTGGCGAGGCTATGCGCATAAATTTGGCGATGATATTAACACCGACTACATTATCTCGGGGAAACACAAATTCAAGACTCTGGATATGAACGAATTGGCGAAACATGTGATGGAAGATATCGACCCCAATTTTTACCAAAAGATTAAACCGGGTGATTTTATTGTAGCAGGGAAAAATTTCGGTTGTGGTTCGTCGCGCGAACAAGCCCCCCGAGCACTCCTTGCCGCAGGAATTCGGGGAGTTCTTGCTCTTTCCTTTGCCCGAATTTTCTTCCGTAACGCTATTAATTGTGGACTTTTGGTTCTCGAATGTAATACGTCCCCTATCCAAAACGGAGATGAAATGGAGATCGACCTCTTAGTAGGAAAAATTTACGATCACACTCAGGGCGTGCAGATTGAAGCAAGACCCTTACCTCAAGTTATGATTGACATCCTCCAGGAAGGGGGTTTAGTCAATTATTTCAAAAAATACGGCTCTTTTCGAGGTGTATAGGGTAGAGATATGTGGGAATACTTGAGGGAAAGAGACCAAGAAGTATACCAATGGGTAGTTGGAGAACTCGTCCGCGAACGAGATACCTTGGAACTCATCGCTTCGGAGAACTTTACCAGTCTCGCGGTCATGGAAGCGCAAGGATCTGTGCTCACCAATAAATATGCCGAAGGGTATCCTGAGCGACGGTATTACGGAGGCTGCGAATACGTCGACCGCATAGAGGATATTGCCATTCAACGTGCCCAAGAGTTATACGGCGCAGAACACGTTAACGTCCAACCCCATTCCGGCTCTCAAGCCAATATGGCGGTTTATTTTGCCGTCCTCAAGCCTAACGACGTAGTCATGGGAATGGACCTCTCCCATGGAGGACACCTCACCCACGGGAGCAAGGTCAATTTTTCAGGTATTCTTTACCACTTCGTTCCCTATGGCGTCAATCCACAAACGGAAACCATCGATTACCAGGACTTAGAAAAGAAAGCGAAAGAATGCAAACCTCGTCTCATTATCGCCGGTGCCAGTGCTTATCCCCGTTTTATCGATTTTGAACGCATTCGTTTCATCTGCGATCAAGTTGGAGCATGGTTTATGGTGGATATGGCCCACATTGCTGGTCTCGTAGCCGCAAAGATTCATCCTTCACCCGTCCCCTACGCCCATTTTGTCACCACCACTACCCACAAGACCCTACGTGGACCACGCGGAGGCATGGTGCTGTGTAAGAAAGAATTCGCCAAAGCGATAGACAAAGCCCTTTTCCCCGGCATCCAAGGTGGACCACTCATGCATGTCATTGCCGCGAAGGCGGTAGCACTGCGCGAAGCTTCCTCTTCTGAATTCGTTCTCTATCAAAGGAGAGTAGTAGAAAATGCCGAAACTTTAGCCGGGGAATTGATACGTCGAGGTTATCGCCTAGTTTCAGGAGGAACCGATACCCATCTCATGCTCGTCGACTTACGCAATAAAGAGATCACTGGAAAAGAAGCCGAAACAGTATTAGACCATGTGGGAATTACCGTAAATAAAAATGCCATTCCCTTCGATCCAGAAAAACCCACTATCACAAGTGGTATTCGCATCGGCACCCCAGCTTGTACTACCCGAGGCATGGGAAAAGAGGAAATGGTAGTTATCGCTTCACTCATTGATGAGACCTTGCAAAAAAGAAACGATCCCCAAGCCTTAACCATTCTTCGCCAAGAAGTTCTCAAACTTTGTGCTCGATTTCCCTTGTATCCTGAGATTTTGGGGAATAAAGGAAAAGAAGTTGGTTTTTCGATAAGCAATGAATAATTCTTAAGCGGAGGCTCAATCATGAAGGAAAAAGTCGAAAAAGCCTTGGAAAAGGTGAGAGGATATCTCCATTTTGAAGGAGGAGACGTCGAGTTAGTGGACATTGTTGATGGAGTGGTAAAAGTACGTTTGAAGGGGATGTGCAGTATGTGTCCTATGTCCGCTATTACTTTGAAAGACGGTATTGAACGGGTGATCAAAGAAGAAGTTCCCGAGGTGAAAGCAGTAGAGCAAGTCTTATGATCCGCGGGAGGGGCCTTACCCCTCCCGCGAAAACATCACCTGATAGAGAAAACCCACGCATAGACTTCCTCCCACGATACTCCCCAGCGTGACCGGTAAGAGATTATTGAGTAAAGCCTGGCCACAGGTGATGGGGGTAGCTTCGAGGAGATACTGTTGCGCGACCATTCCCGCCGGAAGGAAGTACATGTTGGCCACACTGTGTTCGTAGCCCAGAGTCACAAAGGTGACGATAAGTCCGGGAAGGGCGAAGAGACGGCTCAAGGGATGGTCACCGATGATGTAGAGGAGCACCGCAAGAGCCACGAGCCAGTTACACAGAATCCCCCGCGTAAAGGCTTCGGCAAACGAGAGGTGAACTTTATGAGAGGCGATGGCGTATGCTCTCTCCGCGAGTACCCCTCCTTTGCTATTGAGGAGTCCTGAAAATCCGTAGAGTCCGGCAAGGACGAGAGAACCCAAGAAGTTACCGAAATACACTACGGCCCAGTTGGAGAGGACTCGTAGGAAGGATTTCTTCTCCCAAAAACAAGGGGAGAGGAGGAGACAGTTTCCGGTGAGGAGTTCTCCCTTTCCTAAGACGACCATGACAAGTCCTACGGAAAAAACCAGCCCTCCTACGAGTTGTGTCATTCCCCAAGAGGCAAGGGGAAAAGCGGTGACCAAAGTGAAGAGTTGCCCGGCAAAACCGATGTACACACCGGCGAGCACACTCGCGATGAGAAGCCGCAAGAAGGATAGGCTCGTCTTTTGAACACACCACCTGGTGAATGATTCTTCAAGAGACATTTTTATCCCCCTTTTTCAATTATTTTATTTAAATTATATATTTATCTTATGGATTTTTCTCCCCTCTTTTGCTACAATTACCCTAAAGACCTGTGAGGGAGGGTTGGAAATATGGCAGAGGTTTTAGATCAAATTGCTAAAGAATTATTTGTGGGAAATGCTAAGGCGGTAGCAGAATTGGTACAAAAAGCCTTAGAGGAAGGAATTGCTCCCCAAGATATTCTCGGTAACGGTCTCATTAAAGGTATGAACGAGGTGGGGATAAAGTTTAAAGCCAATGAAATTTATGTCCCCGAAGTCCTCATTGCCGCTCGAGCTATGAAAGCGGGAATGGAAATCCTCAAGCCCAAACTGGTAGCAACCGGGGTCAAGCCCATGGCGAAAATGGTTATCGGAACTGTTAAAGGAGACCTCCACGATATCGGGAAAAACTTAGTTTCTATGATGATGGAAGGAGCCGGTTTTGAAGTGATTGATTTGGGAATTGACGTACCGGCAGAAAAGTTCATCCAAGCGGTAAAAGAGAACGAGCCGGAATTGGTGGGCATGTCTGCTCTTCTCACTACTACCATGATTCAAATTCGGGAAAACCTCAAAGCGTTTAACGAAGCAGGGCTGAGAAACAGAGTAAAAATCATGATCGGTGGTGCTCCGGTCACCCAAAAGTTTGCTGATGAAGTCGGCGCCGACGGATATGCTCCGGATGCAGCTTCAGCAGTGGATAAAGCGAAAGAGCTTTTAGCAATCGGATGAAAGGGGGTGCCTCACCCCTTTTTTAGGTTCATATAGTTAACTGAATTAATTAATGAATAATTAAAAGCGACAACTTTTAGGGGGGAATGGAATGCTCAGCGATTTAGCAATCGCCCAAAATGCTGCAATGGAGCCAATTCAAAAAATTGCCGAGACAATGGGGCTCAGAGAAGAAGAGATAGAACTCTACGGGAAGTACAAGGCAAAAGTTTCTCTTGACGTGTTAGAGCGCCTAAAAACCAAATCCTTGGGAAAATATATCGATGTTACTGCTATTACTCCTACCCCTCTTGGGGAGGGGAAGACAGTGACGACCATCGGTCTCTCTATGGCGCTCAATAAAATCGGTAAAAAGAGCATCGTGTGTATTCGGCAACCGTCTCTGGGTCCGGTTTTTGGCATCAAAGGTGGCGCCGCGGGGGGAGGATACGCACAAGTGGTCCCTATGGAGGATTTCAATCTCCACCTCACCGGAGATACCCATGCGGTAGCCATTGCCCATAATCTCTTGGCTGCTTTCATCGATAATCACCTCTTCCATGGGAACAAGTTGAATATTGATCCTTTTACCATAAGTTGGCCTCGGGTAGTTGACGTAAGCGACCGGGCTCTTCGTCACATCGTTATCGGATTAGGAGGAAAAGATAACGGTATTCCTCGGGAAACCGGCTTTGACATTGCAGTGGCTTCTGAGGTGATGGCGATTTTAGCCCTCACCACCGATCTATTCGACTTGCGGAAACGCTTAGGGAGAATCGTGGTCGGGTATACGAAGGACAAAAGACCGATCACCGCTGAAGACCTCCAATGCGCCGGGGCGATGACCGTCCTTTTGAGAGAGGCGATCAAACCCAATCTTCTCCAAACTCTGGAGAATACCCCTTGCTTCGTTCATGCGGGGCCTTTCGCAAACATTGCCCACGGTAATAGTTCCATTATTGCCGACCAAATTGCCCTCCGATTGAGCGAGTATGTAGTCACGGAAAGCGGTTTTGGAGCAGACTGTGGAATGGAAAAATTCATGAATATCAAATGTCGCTATAGTGGTCTTCAACCCGATTGTATAGTGATGGTATGTTCGATCCGAGCTCTCAAAATGCATAGCGGTAAATACAAAGTGGTACCCGGAAAACCGCTCGATGCGGAAATGCTCAAAGAGGACTTAGAAGCTCTCATCAAGGGTTCGGAGAATCTGGTGAAGCAAATTGAGAATGCCCGCTTATTCGGTGTTCCGGTAGTGGTAGCCATCAACGTGTTCTCCACCGATACCGAAAGGGAAATCGAAACCGTGCACCGGATCGCTCTCGATAGTGGGGCGTTTGCCGCCGAGGTTTCGGAAGTATGGGCCAAAGGCGGTGACGGTGGACGGGCATTGGCGGAAACGGTGGTGAGAGCATGTGACGAACCCCACCATTTCCAATTCCTCTATCCCCTTGACCTTCCCATCAAAGAAAAGATTGAAATTATCGCCACCAAAATCTACGGTGCGGAGAAAGTGGTGTATGAGAATTCGGCCGAAGACAAGATCAAACAATTCACCGATCTCGGCTGGGCTCATTTATCGATCTGTATGGCGAAAACCCATCTCTCTCTTTCCCATGATCCCAAATTGAAGGGAAGACCGCGTGGTTTTACCCTCCCCATCAAGGATATTCGTCCCTCTATCGGGGCTGGATTCCTCTACCCTCTGTGTGGGGAAATGCGTACCATGCCTGGTTTACCCTCGGAGCCAGCAGGAAATAGAGTAGATATCGATGCAACGGGGAAGATTATCGGTCTCTTTTAATAGAGGGGGGAAACGCTTTGAAGTGTGATGCCCTCATCATCGGTGGAGGAGTAGCCGGTTTAGCGGTAGCCGAGACCTTGCTTCCTTCTCTTCAGGTTACCGTTCTTGAAGAGGAGCGTCTCGGTGGATTGGCATGGCAGTTAGGGTGCAAGGCCACTACGGAGTGTTTAGCATGCGGGGTATGTCGATCGCTTGAGATGAAGAGAAAAGCGAGTCGCTTTCCCGTCTTACTCGGAGAACGAATCACCACCGTGGAACGACAAAACGGAGGTTTCAAAATCACCACCCAAAAAAGAGCTATAGAAACGCGTTTTGTGGTCATTGCCACCGGTGCTTCTCCTTTTCCTCCCCAGCGCATGCCTCAATTTGGTTTCGGTACCCTAAAATGGGTGTATAGTGGTTTCGATTTAGAAAAGAAGTTGAATCGAGAAGGGCTCAATGAATTTGCGCCTTTTCACGAGATCGCCTTCATTCAATGCGTCGGTTCCCGCAATTTCCAAGAGAAACGAGGATATTGTTCTCAAGTGTGTTGTCGCTACGCCCTGCGGTTGGCGGAGAACTTGCTCTTTCGTTTCCCCCATCTCCATATCGATTTTTACTACATGGATCTGCAAGTGTTTGGGAAAAAGAGTGAAAAATTGTGGGAGACGAGCGAGAAAGTCAAACTCATCCGTAACCTGCCTTTTGCGGCGGAAGAGGGAAACGGTAAGTTATCAGTAGTTTTCGAGGGGGAGAGAGGGGTATCCCGAGAGAAGTACGACGCGATCATCCTCTCCGTAGGAATGATTCCCTCATCTGGAACGAAGAGAATGGTTGAACTCCTCCATTTGACCTCTACCGTAGAAGGGTTCATCAAGGACTACGGAGGAGGAGTAACCTCGCAAGAGGGGATTTTGGTCTGTGGTACTGCAAGTGGTCCCAAAGACATCGAAACGAGTACGAGGGAAGCCCGAATGGTGGGCGAAAAAATTAAAAGGATGGAAAATTGAGGAGGAAAATGGTTTGAAGAGAATTCTTTGGCTCTGTGGCAAAAAGGGGGATTTCCCCCTTCCCTTCATCCAGGAAATGGAAGAGAAAACCCAAGTGGCAATAGAGGTACGAGAGTGGGAAGAGGATTCCTCCCTTCAGGGTTATGAGGGCGTATTTCTTCTTGCCGATGCTCTCTCCTTGACTTTCGAAGAAATGATTCGTTTTGCTTTTCAAAAGAGTTTCAATCCTTTGAAAATTCGTCTCTTTCCTTGGGAAGAGGTAAAAAGACTCTACGGTGTTCCCTCCGCACACAAAACATGGGAACGGTTTTTCGTCGAAGCCTTGGCCACCTTGAACCACCCTCTCCCCCTCTCCGTAGTCCATCACTTTCCCGAGAGGCGGGTTCTCCTTTTGCCCCATAGTGCAGAAAATCTCAAACAAGCTCTGGAGCAAGCAGGTTTTGTGGTTGCATCGCCTCTTGAGTCGGTAACTATTGCTCGCCAAGGGATCAACTTCTCGTTGTATGCTCCTTCCTTTCAAACCACGGTTGGAGCAATAGTAGTCGTTCCCGAATGGCAAGAGGAAACTCCCTTTCTCATCCCCCAAGAAGTAGAAGAGACCCGCAAAATCCTCCCCCTCTCGTCTTTCTCAACCCTTCTTCTCCAGAGAGAGTGGCGCAAGCGAACTATCGTTTTCCTCATGCCCAAAGGTAATCAATCTAAAGCAGAGTGGAGAGAGACCTTTCGCTTGACTCAAGAGCTTGCCGGGGAGAGGAAGGCTCGGGTATGGGTTTTAGCCGAAGAAGTTTTCGTGGCCGGCTCCTCCTTCGAGGCTATGTATCGAGAGGCCCGGGGTGAGGGAGTGATCTTTGAGAAAGTGGACCTCTCCAAGCTTTCTCTCCGTCCAAGCAGAGATATGCGGCAAATATGGGTAGAATTTCAGAGTGAACGCGACGCTTACCCCTTGAGGATTCAAGCCGATTGGGTGGCATACTCGTATAAACGAACCTGTCTTCCTTTCCTCCTTCCCTCACTTTGGAAAGAACCTTTCTTCCCCTCTTCACTCAACGACCTCGAAAACCCCAACCTGCAATCGTTTGCCTCCTCCCTCCGAGGAATTTTCGTCTCTTCCCAGTACGATGAGGATGATTTCCCTTCTCTCCTCCAATCTCTCGAGAGTTATTTCCGTGAGGGAATATTTTCCCTCTCATCCGGTGGGACGGTGGACGAGGAGAAGTGTGTGCTCTGCCTCACCTGTATGCGCACTTGTCCCTGGAAGGCCGTCGAGATCGATGGGAAAACCCGAGGGAAGAAGGCGAAAATCAATTGGGAGCAGTGTCATCTCTGCGGGATGTGCTTTGCCTTCTGTCCAGCATCGGCAATTGTCGTGAATAGTCTCCCCCAGCGCGATTTCCTGTTCATACGGGATCTTCGAGGTGAGTGACGAAGATGAAGATAGCTTCTCTTGGCTGTGATAAGAGTGGTTTTCCCGCCCTCCTCCGTTTTTTGGCCGAATATCCCCAGTACCGAATGGATGTTACCGCCGTACCGTGTTTGGGAATGGTGAACGAAGGTATGATGCTTCAAGCTTTTGAGAACGGATACCGCGGTCTTCTCTTAGCCGGTTGTCCCATAGAGAGTTGTCACAATCAGAAGGGGAGCCATTACGCTCTTCTCAAGGCTGAACGGGTGAATACCCTCCTTGAAGAGGCAAAGCTTCCCATGAGAGTCACATGTGCTCTCTTGACCATGGATAAAATTGCCGAGATCAAGAGAGCACTCGATGAACTCCTTCCTTTCCTTAAGGAGAGAGAGCAATGATTGTTGGGGAAAGAAAACCATTATCCATCGTCATCGAAAATTTGAGCCCGTGGAGAAAAATTTTGGTTTTAGGTTGCGGGACCTGTGTGACGGTATGCATGTCGGGAGGAGAAAAGGAGGCGCAGGAGGTAGCCGCGATTTTGCGCCTGCGAGGGTTCCAGGCCCGGGCATTGACCATCGAAAGACAGTGTGAAATGGAGTTTAACCGAAAGTTCGCCGAGGAAATCAATCGTGAAGAAGTAGTGCTCTCCTTAGCTTGCGGTATCGGAGTACAAATACTCTCCGATCTCTTCCCCCAAAAACCGATCTTCCCGGGGGTGAATACCACTTTCATGGGTGCTCCCATCGTTCAAGGTTTGTGGGAGGAGCGGTGCTCCGGGTGTGGCGATTGCATCGTTCATCTCTTCGGGAACATTTGTCCGGTGACCCGCTGCGCGAAAAGCCTCCTCAACGGTCCTTGTGGCGGCTCGCAGAAAGGGAAGTGTGAAGTCAAACCAGAGAGAGATTGTGCTTGGCAACTCATCTACGATCGGATGAGAGAACAAGGGAGACTGGAAGAGCTCCTCCGCATCCACCCCCCCAAAGATTGGTCATCTTCTCGTTACGGAGGGCAGAGAAAAATGCTTCGGGAGGATGTGTACCTATGAGCTTCCTCCAGAAACTCTTAAAGAGTGGAACCTTTGTGGTGACCGCGGAAGTTGGACCCCCTAAGGGTTGCGAGCGAAGTGTGATCGAAAAGAAGTGCCGCGAACTCTTCGACTACGTCGATGCCGTCAACGTTACCGATAACCAAACCGCCATCGTTCGTCTGAGTAGCTTTGCCAGTTCTCTCATCGCCCGAGAATGCGGCGTCGAGCCGGTGATGCAGATGGTGTGCCGTGACCGAAATCGTATCGCCTTGCAGAGCGATTTTCTGGGTGCATGTGCCTTGGGGATCGAAAATTTCCTCTGTCTCACCGGTGACCATCAGAGCATGGGAAACCATCCCCATTCCAAGAACGTTTTCGATATCGATTCCATCCAACTCTTGCAGATCCTCTCTGACCTCCGGGACAAGAAGGTGTTCCAGAATGGTGAAGCGGTGAAAGGCGAAATTCGTGCCTTCCTGGGAGCAGGAGAGAATCCTTTTGCCGACCCGATGGAATTTCGGGTCTATCGTTTGGCGAAGAAAATCGAAGCAGGTGCCCAATTCATCCAGACTCAGGCGGTATTCGACCTTGAACCCTTCGCGCGTTTCATGGAAGAGGTTCGGGCGATGAAACTCCATGAGAGAGCGTTCATTCTCGCCGGGGTGATCCCGGTGAAATCTCTGAACGCCATCCGCTACATGCAGAGTGAAGTGCCGGGACTGGTGATCCCTCCCTTCCTCGTCGAGCGCATGGAGAAAGCCCGAGATCCTAAGGAGGAGGGTATAGCGATGTGCGTAGAGATCATCGAAGCGGTCAAGAAAATCGAAGGGGTGAGAGGGGTCCACATCATGGCCATTGCTTGGGAAAGTGTGGTTCCCGAGATTGTGGTACGTAGCGGCCTCTACCCCCGACCAAAGAGAGGATAGAGTAGCATGAAGGAAGTCAGTCAAGCTCATCACTTCAAGTACCAAGTGGCTTCGCGCACCGGAGGAGAAGGGCTCCTCGTGTGCTTTTCCTGTGGAGTGTGTACTGCAGGTTGTCCGGTTGCAGAAGTAGAAGGGGGATTCAACCCTCGGCGGATCATCCATCAAATCCTCTTAGGAGAGAAAGAAGAGCTTCTCACTTCCAAGTATTTGTGGATGTGTGTGGGGTGTTACCGTTGTACCGCCCACTGTCCACAGAACGTGGAATTCACGAACATCCTCAAAGTATTACGGGAAATAGCCATCGAAGAAGGGTACGTGAGTAAAGAATGGAAGGCAATCATCGAAGACCTGGATCGAGAGACCCAGAAACTCCGTCGCAATTGTATTGATTACCTCTGGGAAAAGAAGGTTACCTCTTTTCCTGAGTATCTCCACCTCTACGCCGATGCCACCAAAGAACTCCCTTGGATGAGGGAGGGAGAACCTGATGGAGAACGGTAATCGTCCTAAGGGCGCGGTGATGATCCTGGGAGGGGGAATAGGAGGAATTCAATCCGCTTTAGACTTAGCCAATGCCGGTTTCAAGGTATATGTGGTAGAAAAGTCCTTCTCCATCGGTGGTCTCATGGCACGTTTAGATAAGACTTTCCCCACCAACGACTGTGCCATGTGCATTCTCTCTCCGAAACTGGTAGAGTGTGGAAGGCACCGGAATATCGAAATCCTCTCCTATGCTCAAGTTGAGTCCATCCAAGGTACTCCTGGTCACTTTCAGGTGAGAGTGAGGAGGAAGTGTCGCTTTGTCGACCCCGAGCAATGCACGGGGTGCGGGGATTGTGCCCAAGTGTGCCCGGTAGAGGTACCCAACGAATTCGACGGATTCTTGGGGAAACGGAAGGCCATTTATCGCCCTTTCCCCCAAGCCTTCCCCAGCGCTTTCGGGATCGAAAAGAGGGGAGCCCCTCACTGTCAAGCCGCTTGCCCCTTAGAGCAGAAAGCGGAAGGGTATGTGGCCCTCCTCGGTCACGAACGCTTTGAAGAAGCCCTCCAAGTGATCAAAATGGATAACCCCTTCCCGGGTATCTGTGGAAGGGTTTGTCATCATCCCTGTATGGAAGAGTGTCAGCGAGGACTGCTTGACCAAGCCATTGGCATCCCCTACCTCAAGCGTTTTCTCGCCGACTACGAGCAAGAGAAAAATTTAACCATCCTTCCTCCCCGACAAGGAGAACGCCCAGAGCGAGTGGCTATCGTGGGGGGAGGGCCGAGTGGTCTCAGCTGTGCCTACTTTTTGCGGATTTTGGGGTATCAAGTCACCCTCTTTGAGGCTCAAGATCGTTTAGGAGGGATGATGACCTTCGGCATTCCTTCCTACCGTCTCCCCCGGGAAATTATCGCAGGAGAGATAGAAGCTGTAAAAGCCTTAGGAGTAGAGGTTCTCTTGGGTAAGTGTTGGGGAGATGATTTCCTCCTCGACCACCTCTTTGCCCAGGAATTCCAAGCCGTGTACCTGGCCTGCGGAGCGTGGACGGGAATGAAAGCAGGAGTGCCGGGAGAAGACCACCCCAGAGTTGTGGATGGACTCACCTACCTCTACCGTATGAATAGGGGTGAGAAACTCCCCGAAGCTAAGAAGGTAGTGATCGTCGGAGGAGGGAATGTAGCCATCGACTGTGCGCGTAGCGCCCTCCGCCACGGTGCTGAACAAGTGGCTCTCTACTATCGTCGCTCCAGAGAAGAGATGCCCGCCCGTCCCGAAGAAATCCAAGAGGCGGAAGAAGAAGGGGTGGCATTCTTCTTCTGCGCCAGTCCCAAGGAGTTTGTGGAGCAAGACGGTCACTTGGTGATGAAGTGCTACGTGATGAAGCTCTGTGCTCCTGATGAATCCGGACGGAGAAAACCGGAGATCATCCCGGGGGTAAAACACGAAGTGGAAGCGGACCTCTTCATCATCGCCATCGGACAGAGAGTTTCCCTTCCGGAGGCTACTCTCCGCCTCACCCCTTCGGGGACGATTATGGTAGATGAGGGGCTCCGCACCTCGCGTCCGGGGGTTTTCGCCGGAGGAGACGCTGTCCTCGGACCGGCGACGCTTGTGGAAGCCATTGCCCATGGAAAGAGAGCGGCGTTCTCGATCGATGCCTACCTCTCGAAAAGAGAATTCCACCCCGAGACCCCTTCCCCTGCGCCCCTTTCCATTCCCTGGGAGCGAAAACAAGAACCTCGGGTGGAACCGAGGAAACTCCCGGTAAGTCAACGTTTGCGAAGTTTTGAAGAGGTTACCCAAGGGTATAGTCAGGAAGAAGCAGTAAGAGAGGCCAAGCGGTGCCTCCTCTGTGGAGGATGTTCGGAATGTATGCAGTGTGTCGCGGCGTGTCGCCGAGGCGCCATTCAACATGAAGAGAGAGAAAGAATCGAAGAAATCGAGGTTGGAGCAGTCATCGTTGCTTCCGGTATGGGGGTTTTCGATCCCACCCAAACCTACCGGGAGCTAGGGTACCGAAAGTACCCTAACGTGATCACCAGCCTCGATTTTGAGCGGATTCTCAATGCCTCGGGTCCTTTCCAAGGGAAAGTCGTCCGACCGTCTGACGGCAAGACCCCCCGTCGGATTGCCTTCATCCAGTGCGTGGGATCTCGAGATGACAAGCGAGGTCGATCCTACTGTTCCTCGGTATGCTGTATGTACGCTATCAAAGAGGCCTTGGTGGCCAAGGAACACCTCTTAGTGGAGAAGAAGGCACACCACAAGGAAATGGTGTGTGCTCCCCACGCTCCTTTTCATTCTTCCCAAGACGAAGAAGAACCTATCCTCGAGGTTACCATCTTTGCCATCGACGTTCGGGCCCATGGGAAGGACTTTGAACGGTACTATGAGCGCGCTAAACGAGAGGGAATTCGCTTCGTGAAGGGAAAAGTGGGGAAAATCCAGGAAGTAAACGGTGGTGATTTAGAAGTTTTCTACACTTCTTGCGACAGCGGGATCCAGAGAGAAACCTTCGATCTTGTGGTCCTCTCGGTGGGCTTGTCCCTCACCGAAGAGGAGAAGAATTATTTGGAAAAGCTGGATATTTCCCTTGCTCCTTGGGAAACGCCTTATCTTGAGGGAATGGCTGCCCTCCGTTCTTCCCGCGAGGGAGTGTGGCTGTGTGGAACGGTCAACGCCCCGAAGGATATCCCCGAGACGGTTCAAGAGGCGAGCGCTTGTGCCTGTGAAGTAGCCTCGTTCCTCCATCCAGCCCGCTTCAGCGAAGTGACGGAAAAGGAATACCCTCCAGAACAAGACGTAGCTAACGATCCCGTACGGATCGGGGTATTCATCTGCCGTTGTGGTCTCAATATCGCTGGAGTCGTGAATACCCAAGATTTAGTGGAATGGGCGAAAAGTTTCCCTGGAGTGGTTTACGCCGAGGAGAATTTGTACACTTGTTCTCAAGATACCCAGGAGAGAATAAAAGAGAAGGTGAGAGAGCATCGCCTCAATCGGGTGGTGGTAGCCTCGTGTTCTCCCCGCACTCATGAATCCCTCTTCCGGGAAACCTTAAAAGAAGTAGGGCTCAACCCTTATCTCTTCGAAATGGCCAATATTCGGGATCAGTGTTCTTGGGTACACCAAGCTTGGCCACAAGAAGCGAACCAAAAGGCGAAAGACCTCGTAGCCATGGCGATTGCTAAGGTGTCTTGGCTCGAACCGCTTCAACCGGTGGTCCTCCCGGTAGAAAAGTCGGTTCTCATCATCGGAGGAGGATTAGCAGGAATGATGGCCTCCTTAGAGGCTGCACAACAAGGGTTACAGGTTTTCTTAGTAGAGAAAGAGAAGGAATTGGGTGGTCAACTGAGAGATTTCCACCATCGTTTCACCATCGAGGGAGAGGATTTAGTGGCTCTCGCACGGAAACTCAAAGAGCAGATTCTCGCCCATCCCCACATCGAAGTCATCACCGAAGGAAGAATCTTAGAGAGTAGTGGCTTCGTGGGAAACTTTGAAACGGTGATCTTTGAGCGAGGAGGAAAGCGAACCATCCGTCACGGCGGGGTCATCATAGCGATCGGAGGAGAAGAGTATCATCCTTCTGACCTCCCTTACCCGAAGAGAGAGCGGGTTATCACCCAAACGGAACTCGAAAAACTCCTCGAAGATGCTTCTTTCCATCCTCGAAGGGTAGTAATGATCCAGTGTGTCGGCTCTCGCAATGCCGAGCGCCCCTATTGTAGTCGAGTGTGCTGTCTCTCTGCTCTGAAGAATGTTCTCCGCCTCAAGGATCGTTATCCTGAGGGAGAAATTTACCTCCTCTACCGGGACATACGCAGTTACGGTTTATACGAGCGCTACTACCGCGCAGTGCGGGAGAAAGGAGTAGTGTTCATTCCCTTTGCCGACGAAGCAATGCCTCAGCTTTTGGAGAGAGAGGGTACCCTTTTCGTCCAAGTGGAGAGTGCCCTTCTCGGAGAAACTATTACCCTTGCCCCGGATTGGGTGATACTGAGTACCGGGGTGAAAGCCCCTCAAGACGCGCCGGAAATTGCCCAACTCTTCAAAGTCCCCTTGCAACAAGATGGATTTTTTCTCGAAGCCCATGTCAAACTCCGTCCGGTCGATTTCGCTACTGAGGGAGTGTTCGTCTGTGGTCTTGCCCACGGTCCGAAAACGGCCAGAGAAACTTTGGTCCAGGCCAAGGCTTGCGTTGCTCGACTCATGACCTTCCTGAGTCAGGACACCATCCATGCCGAGGCGCAAATCGCAACCGTTCAAGAAACTCGCTGTACTGCTTGTGGGGATTGCGAACTCTTGTGCCAGTACCAAGCGGTGAAGGTCAATCGAGAGAGGAGAGTTGCCGAGGTGAACCCGGCTCTGTGTAAAGGGTGTGGTTTATGCAGTGCGACCTGTAAGAGCGGGGCGATCCGGGTCCAAGGGTTTTCCTCTGAGCAAATCGTCTCGGAGGTGGAGTATCTCCTATGGTAGAACTCAATGCGTGGGAACCGAAAATTGTGGCCTTTCTCTGTCACTGGTGTAGTTACGCGGGAGCAGACCTTGCGGGGGTGAGCCGTATCCAATACCCACCCAATATTCGGATCATCCGGGTTCCTTGTTCGGGTGCCATCAATCCCCTCTATATCCTTAAAGCTTTTCGCGAAGGAGCCGATGGAGTACTCGTGTCAGGGTGTCACCCCGGTGATTGTCACTACTTGAGTGGAAACTACTTCGCCCGGAGGAAATTCTTCCTACTCAAGGAACTCCTCATCTTCGCAGGTATCGAGGAAGAACGACTTCAGTTCTCCTGGGTTTCTGCTTCTGAGGGACAGAAGTTTTCCCAGGTTATAGAGCAAGTAGTAGAAGGAGTGAAAAAGATTGGCCCATCAAAGAAAGGCCTAAAGGAGTTTGCCTTCCATGTATGAACGAGCGTTGACGGAACTTGCGTCAAAAATCCTTGGCGAAGTCGAAGGAATCATCGGATACGCACCGGGCTCCCTCCCTTTCCACATGCGTCCCTTCTTGTGTCAGAGAGAGGAAGATATTGCGTGCCTCTCGTTCAACCATTTCGCGCGTCCTAACTTAGCTCGCTACCTCCTCACTCTGGAGATGAGAAAGAAAAGAGTAGCCATCGTGGTAAAGGGTTGCGACGCTCGGACGGTGATCGTTCTCCTCAAGGAAGGACAGGTGAAACGGGAGAATCTCTACCTCATCGGAGCACCTTGCCACGGAATGGTCAGTGTATCCAAGTTGGAGGAACGCTTTGGGGTACTCTCCCCTCCTGATTTTGTATGGGAAGCCGATACCTTCACGTGGCGAGGGGAACGTTTTGCCATACGGGACTTTCTTGAAGACTCTTGCGAACGTTGTGCCTATCCTAATCCCCCCTGGTACGATGCGCTCCTCGGAGAAGAACTCCCAAAACCTCCGGTTCTACCCGGAGGTAGAGACTACCTGGGGAGAATCAAGGCTCTTCCCCTCGAAAAGCGCTGGGAATTTTTCGCTCAAGAAATGGAGAAGTGTATCCGCTGCTACGCCTGTCGAAATTCTTGCCCCCTCTGTTACTGCACAGAGTGCTTTGTCGATCAAACTCGTCCCTCGTGGTTGAGTCAAGCGGCGACGAGGAACGAAAATCTCTTCTTCCATTTGGGGCGGAGTCTGCACATGGCTGGACGATGTACGGAGTGTGGAGCCTGTGAGCGTGCCTGTCCCTTAGGTATTCCCATCGGGCTCTTACCCTTATACGTAGAAGAACTTATCCGGGAACATTTCGCCTTCGAGGCAGGGATGAACCTCGATACTCCTGCACCCCTTTTGACCTATCGGGAAAACGACCCCAACGAGTTCATTCGATGAGAGGGAGAACCATGAAGGGAAAATTTGTGACTCACGAGCAAGTCTTTACCTGGATGGAGAGAGAAAGAGGTCTTGTGGTGATCACGGAAAGAGCACAAAAAAAGTACCACCATCTCCTCCCTTCTCACCTCATCACCGTGAAAACAGCCAAGGAACTCTTTTTTTCTCCCTGGGAAGCGGTGTACCGCTATACTCTCCAAGGGAAAACCTGGGTGATCGAGGAAAAAGTGGAACATTCCTCTTTCCCTTCCTTTCTTGTGCTCTTACCTTGTGAAGCGAAGGCGATTCTTGAAGTCACGGACGTAAACTTCATGACCGAGGACACTCCTGACTTGGGTTATGCCCGAAGGCGGAGAGGGGTAACCTTGATCATCGTCGGTTGCGAAAGGATCGAGCAAACCTGCTTCTGTTCCTTAGTAGGATGTAGCCCTTTTTGGCGCCACCGCGAGAGCGTGTTTCTCTTTCCTTGGAAGGGTCATTTCTACCTCGAGGATGGAGAGGAAAAACTCTCCCTTTCCCCTTTCGAAGACCCCCAAAAAGCACAAGCGGTGGAAACCTTTTTCGCTGAGACCATCTGTACTTTGCCTTTGCCTCTCCCGGCGAACTTTCCCGAAAAGTTGTACGCGCATTTCGATGATCCCTTGTGGCAGAAGATGGCCTGGCACTGCGTGAATTGTGGTGCCTGTACCTACCTCTGTCCCACCTGTTACTGTTTCGATCTCAGTGTGGATGGGAAGCTCCGGGGTTTGACCCTTCACACCTGGGATAGCTGTATGTTCCCCAAGTTCACCCTTCACGCTTCTTCCCACAATCCCCGTCCTACCGGGAAAGAACGGGTGAGACAGCGGGTTATGCACAAATTTTCCTATTTCCCCCTGCGGAACAAATACTATGGATGTGTAGGGTGTGGAGTGTGTCGAGAGATATGCCCAGTCAATTGGGACATTAAAGAGGTCGTAGAAGGGATGGTGAGGCAGGTTGAACGGTGAAGTGGGAATCAGAATCAAAGAGAAGAACATTTACGTTCCTACCATGGTCCCCATTCTCGAAGTGATTCAAGAGACCAGAGATATTAAAACTTTTCGTGTGCAAAGGCCGAGTTCCTTCTTTTACCATCCCGGACAATTCGCCGAAATTTTTGTCCCGGGGAAGGGAGAAGCTCCCTTTTCCATTACCTCTTCTCCCCAAGAGGAACGGTTCCTCGAATTCAGCATAAAACGAATTGGCGTAGTGACCGATGCCCTCCACCGCTTGAATCCGGGTGATTCGGTGGGGGTGCGGGGACCCTACGGTAATGGGTTTCCCGTATCATCGTTACTTCACTCCTCTCTCCTTTTCATCGGAGGAGGTATCGGATTGGCGCCTCTCCGTTCGCTCATTAACTACGTCCTCTCGCCTCAAGAGAGAATAAACTTCCGAGAAATCATTCTCCTCTACGGAGCTCGTACTCCCCAGGATTTGGTCTTCCAGTGGGAACTCAAGCGTTGGGCAGAACATAGAGACCTCACCCTTTGGGTAACGGTGGACCAAGGAGATTCTTCCTGGTCAGGGATAGTCGGATTGGTTCCCGAGGTGTTGAAAAAAGTAGTTGAGGTGGAACCAATAGGCTGGAAGAGCATCGTCTGTGGGCCCCCTATTATGATAAAATTCACTATCAAAGCACTCCTTGAAATGGGATTTCAAGTAAAGGACATCATTACCACCTTGGAGATGCGTATGAAGTGCGGGGTAGGTAAGTGTGGACGGTGTAACATTGGTCCCTACTACGTATGTAAGGATGGACCGGTGTTTTCCTACCAAGAGTTACAAGAAATGCCGGAAGAGTATTGAGGAAGGTGAGGAGAATGACTTACCAAAAAGCAGTACAATATTTGTACAGTTTGATTGACTATGAAAAAAGCCCCATGAGATATACAGACTTAAAATTAGAACGGATGCGGGAGCTCGTGGAGAGAATCGGTAATCCGCAGCATGCGTTTCCCGTCATCCTCATCGCTGGAACAAAAGGAAAAGGGAGCACTGCCTACTTTCTCATGCGCCTTCTCTCCGCCTGGGGTATGAAGTGTGGATTCCATTCTAAACCCCACCTCTTCACTTTCCGAGAACGAATCCGTATTGGGGAGACATGCATTACTCCACAAGATGTCGCTTTTCTCGTTGATTACTTGATCCCCATCGTAAAGGAGATGGAACGAAATTCTCCCTTTGGAAGGCCAACCTATTTTGAAGTAACGGTGGCCTTAGCGTTTCTCTATTTTTCATGGCACAAAGTCGACGTAGCAGTGGTGGAAGTAGGATTGGGAGGGAGGTTAGATGCTACCAACGTCTGTGACCCGCAATTAACCATCATCACTCCCATTAGTTTCGATCACATGGAAATTTTGGGGGGAACTCTCTCGGCCATTGCCAGAGAGAAGGCGGGAATTCTGCGGCCCCACACCAAACTCATCCTCGCTCCCCAAGAAGAAGAAGCCTATCGTACCATTTGTGAGGAAGCGAGAAGGAAAAACGTACCGGTACGCTTCCTCAAAGAGTGGTGTTCCTGGAACATCTCGACGCGAAATCGATCTGGGTCTCAATTCTCCTGGAAAATCAACGAGTGGGGCGAAGGAGAACATGCGCTTCCCATTCTGGGAGATCATCAAGTGCAAAATTTCATGACCGCTCTCCTTGCACTCAAAGAATGGGGTTTTTCCTTCCATGAGGAGAAGCTAACCCGTGCCCTTCAGGGAATGCATTGGCCGGGAAGGATTGAACTCTTGTCCTCTCATCCTCTCGTTATTTTCGATGTGGCCCATAACCATGCCTCTTTTCTCCAATTAGTTCGCACTCTCGAGGACTACTTAGGTTGCACAAAGGTGCTCTTTCTTTTAGGCTTTCTCCAGGGGAAGGAATACGAAAAGATCGCCCAATGCATTACTCCTCTCACAGAGAGAGTGATCCTCACCCAACCCTTAAACCCCAAAGCAGTAACCCCGTGGGAGATCGCCCATCATTTCGAGGAACAGGGTCTTCCTGTGGAAGTGATTGAAGACCCCTTTGAAGCTCGGGAGATAGCTCTCCATTTTGCGCATCACACCCAGCTTCCCCTTGTCATTGCCGGTTCTTTCTATCTCGCTCCGCCATTTTCCCAAGAATTTTCCTTCCTGTGTGAAAAGGAGGTAGAACTATGTTAATTGTCGCCGAGCGGATCAATGCAACCCGCAAGCCCATTCGTGAAGCCTTAGAGCGGAAAGACCGAGATTTCTTCGTCCAAGAAGCCAAAAAACAAGAGATGAGAGGAGCGCACTTCATTGATATCAATGCCGGTACCGAAGCCGCACAGGAAATCGAAAATCTCCCTTGGCTCGTGGAATGCATCCAGGACGAGGTACGGATTCCCCTGTGTCTTGATTCGGCCAACGATGAAGCCTTAGAGAGAGCCTTGAAAGTGTATCGGAAAAAGGAAGTGATGATCAATTCTTTCACCGCCGAAGAAGAGCGCATCAAGGCCGTCCTTCCCAAAGCGAAGGAATACGGCGCTTTGGTAGTGGGATTGGCGATGGGGAAGGGATCGCTCCCCCAGTCGGTAGAAGAACGGATGAATTTAGTCAAGGAACTCGTGACCGCCGTTTCCGACTACGGCATTCCCCAAACGAAACTCTTCATTGACCCCTTAGTAGTTCCCATAGGAACAGACCAACATCAGGGGAAGATTTTTCTTGAAACCCTAAAACAAATAAAAGAGCAATACCCTAAAGTGCGAGCCATATGCGGTTTGAGTAATATCTCCTTTGGCATGCCCAACCGCCGTCTCCTCAATCGGGCCTTTTTGGCCTTGAGTATAGGATACGGGCTCGATGCAGCGATTATCGATCCCTTGGACGAAGACCTCATGTCCATTCTCTTCGCTACCCGGGCACTCATGGGTCTTGATGATTTTTGTATGGACTATATTTCCGCTTTTCGCGAAGGGCGACTCAAGGTATAATGTCCTCAAAAAGGAGGATTGTGTGTTTTGCGGATAACTCTTTGGCTCTTCATCTCGATCGCTCTTTTGGCAATGCTTTTGGGGAGTGGAGCGGGAGGCGAGGAAGAGAAAATTCTCGATTTCAGTCTCTGCAAGGGCTTAGATAAGGACGGTTTTCCCTTAGAGCGGGTGGATAAAGTAAGCACCGAAGACGAGCGGCTCCTCTTCTGGGTTTTTGTGCACGATGTTCACAAGGGCGATGAAATGAGGTGGGAATTCCATGGCCCCCAAAAGGAGCTCTACGAAAGTTCCTTGGTGATTGAAGAAGATAGGGACTACGTGGGGGTACAAGGAGAGCTCAATATCAGTCGCCATCGAAACCGGTTAACTCCAGGGAGTTGGCGGGCTGAATTTTACCTCAACGGAGAAAAACTGCTTAAAATTCCTTTTACTCTGTTAGAGAGCACCATTCAAGAGAGTAAGAGTTTAGAAGAAGCGGTCAAAAAAACCGTTGCCCTGCTCAGTGAATTTGGATTTCAAGCCTTAGAAGTGAATGTTTCCGAAGACGATCAGGCGTACATTCGCATGAATATGCTGAGTCATTCATTAGATCAAATCTTTTGGAATCAAATTGGCTTAGGCTTTGAAGCACTCCATAGAATTTTCCCTGAAACACCTTGGCTCTTGGTGCAACTCATCTTTGAGGATACTTACCTTTTAAGTTTTCAAGTCAAGACCTCCGATTTTGACTATTGGCGCAAAGGATACTTCAACAGTGATGAGTTCTGGAAGAAAAGGGTAAAGCGATACGTTTATAGTATAAAGGAGAAAAGAGATTTAGAACCGAGCAAATTCTACGCAGAGCAATTTAACGTGATGTATTAGGAAGTGGTGGGGAGATGCGTAGGATTTTTGAGAAATTCTCTCCCGTCGATTTCCAGTTCATCGCTGAATCGCTGTGTGAAGAAGAGAAAAAACAACCTCAGCTCCTTGCGCTCATTCGTCGGGATCCAGAATCATTGGATGAAATTCTCAATCACGAGAAACTTCTCAAGCAGGTCGCTTTAGGAAAAGACCTTTTCCTGCGGATAAGTCCGTACCTTTACTTTGAACTTCTCTTACGTCGAGCGATCCTCGATATCGAGAGAGAAGCATACACCTTAGAAACCATAGGGTATAAAACCAGAGTTCCGGTTTTCGATCAAAAGAAGGTTCTTACCGTCTTATCCCAAGAAACGGTCAGAGATTACTTGGTAGAATTATTGGTCTCTTTTGTACGGATTAATAGTTTTACGCTCTACATCCGCAAAGGAGAGGGTATTTACCTGAAACAGAACATCTCTGACTTCGACCTCGATCTCCTCTCGGAGATGGGGAGGAGAGTTGAAGAGCCGTATCGCTTTATCTTTCTCAAAAGGGCGGGAGACATTGCCCTCTTTGTGAGTGGTATTTTCCCCGAGCAGCTTTTTGCCCATCATCACCCAAGCCCACTCCACGCTCGAGCTCATTGGCTTCGCAAATGGGTCAATCGAGGAGCAGAACTCGAGGAAAAGGGGAGCAGTCTCTATAGAGAGGCAAGCGAAAGCGTGGTCGCTAAAGAGTACCATCTCGACACCGTCCTTCATTACCTTGCCGAGAATTTCCCCTTCACCAAAAAACCTCTCAACATTATCACCGACCGCTACCTATGTTTCCGCAAGTACGATATCTTCCATCCCCTCCCAAATTAGAGAAACCACTTTCCACCCACACGCTGATACACGTTGGTAGGCACCATCACCTCTTCGAGCATTTTGGCTTCGGGAAAAACCTGTAACACGCGGAGGAGTATGCCTTGGAGATAGGCGATGAGGATGCCATAATTGGTCATAGGAACTTTCGCCTCCTGGGCGCGACGGAGACGGTAGATCATTTCCTTCTGATTAATCATACATCCTCCACAATGGATGATGAGGCGATACGGAGAGAGGTCTCGGGGGAGATGGGGACCTGCTACCACCTCAAATTGGAGCTCAAACCCCAGCCTTTGTTGTAACCATCGAGGAATTTTGATTCGCCCAATATCGTCGGGGAGAGGGTGGTGGGAACACGCTTCAGCAATCAGTACTCGATCGGAGGGTTTCAAGTCGTGGATGGCTTTCACTCCCTGGACAAAGGTGGCCAAATCCCCTTTGTATCGGGCAAAGAGGATGGAAAAACTGGTGAGAAAGATATTCTCAGGGACGGCACCAGCCACCTTATGGAAGACTTGAGAATCGGTGATCACTAACTGGGGAGGAGCGAGGAGTTTTTGTAAGCTCTCAACGAGTTCCCGTTCTTTCACGATCAGGGCAGTTGCCTCAGCATCGAGAATATCACGGATGGTCTGCACCTGGGGGAGGATGAGTCGACCCTTGGGAGCACCTAAGTCGATAGGGACGACCAGGACTACTAAGTCACCAGGATGGAGGAGATCTCTCACGAGAGGTCTCTCCTTGTAGGTCTTTTGCAGGATCTCAACGATCGCCGCCTTGAGTTCTCTTATACCACTTTTGGTCACGGTACTTGTGGGAAACACAGGTAAGTCAAAAGGTGCCCGAAGGGTATTCCCTCGATCGATCTTATTATGTACTCCAATGGTGATCACCTGGTTCTCTTCAAGAATCTGGAGAAGTTCCCTCTCCAAAGTAAAATCGGTACCATCATCCCATACTAAAAGAGCCACGTCGCAACGATGGAGAATCTCCAAGGATTTTTGTTTACGCAACTCTCCCAGGAATCCCACATCATCGAGACCAGCGGTGTCGACAATCACTACCGGACCAAACGGTAAGAGCTCAATCGATTTGAATACCGGATCAGTGGTTGTGCCGGGTACGTCGGCGACAATAGCCACTTCCTGATCGGTCAAGGCGTTGATCAGAGAGGATTTCCCCACGTTCCTCCGACCGAATATGCCGATGTAAGGTCGCAAACTACGCGGAGTGGTCTCCTGCATGTTTTTTCCCCAACTTCTCTAAACCTGGTATCCCAGGTTTAAGAAACTCAACAGGCGACAAGATTATTTCCAGTTCCTCGGGGGAGAAAAGACCCTTCTCGAGCAAGAGATCGCGGAGGGTTCTCCCTTGTTTCAAGCACTCTCGTACCAAGGCGGTGGTTTGCTCATGCCCGAGATAGGGAACAATATGGGTCGCTAAGGCAAAACTCCGATGGAGGAGTTCCTCGCAACATTTTTGATCAGCCACGATGTTCACCACACACTTTTCGGTGAAAACGGAAACGCCCACGGTGAGTTCTTCAATCATACTCAGTATGAAGAAGGCAATGAAGGGGAGGAGATGATTCAATTCCAAATTGCCACTCGAACAGGCAAAACCCAGAGCACAATCTTTCCCCATCACATCAATCGCTAACCCTTCCAGATACTCACACATCACCGGATTGACCTTGCCAGGCATAATCGACGAGCCTTCTTGGAGAGGTGGTAAGAGAATCTCTCCTATCCCTGCCCGCGGACCCATAGAGAGGAGACGGAGATCGTTTGCGATTTTACGTAAGCTAATGGCTAAGGCTTTCAAGAGACCGGACACCTCGGCGAAGGTATCGAGATTCTGCGTATTCTCAAAAGCATTCATCGATCGGGCCAAAGGAAGACCGGTGATCTCCCGCAGAGCTGAAACAGCCTTAGTGGCATAGAGGGGATGGGCATTGAGACCGGTGCCCACCGCCGTTCCTCCTAAGTTAATCTCTTTCATTCTCTCTTTGCCCTTCCAGATACGCCAGCGATCTCGGGTAATCGCCTCGGCCCAAGCACCGAACTCCATTCCTAAGGTCACCGGAACCGCATCTTGGAGCTCGGTACGTCCTACTTTAATGATCGAGGCAAACTCCCGTTCCTTCTCTTGCAAGGCTTCTTGGAGTCTCACAATAGCCTTCTCCAAATCTTCGATTCCCCACAACATGGCAATTCGCACCGCAGTGGGGAAGGTGTCATTGGTCGACTGACTCAGGTTCACAGTATCGAAGGGATTGATAACATCGTACCGCCCCCGTGCAAAACCAAGAAGTTCTAAAGCTCGGTTAGCGATAACCTCGTTGAGGTTCATATTCAAGGAGGTACCCGCACCGCCTTGTAGAATAGAAACTACAATTTCTCCTTGGAAGCGGCCAGCCATTCCCTCCTCACAGGCTTTGAGAATGGCGATGGCTTTATCTTCGGGCAGTAACCCTATTTCCAAATTGGCACGGGCACAAGCCCATTTCACGGCGAAAAAAGCCTTAACGAGGAGGAGAGGAGGGGACACAAAAAGAGGGAAGTTCTCTCTCGCCCTCTCGGTATGAATACCCCAATAGTGTTCCTGGGGAATGGGTTTCTCTCCTAAGAAATCCCGTTCGATGCGGTAGGCCCTCTCTTCCTCCATAGAGTTCCTCTCTCAATGCCGAAAGTGGCGGATCCCGGTAAAGACCATACTGATTCCCAACTGGTTACACGCAGCAATAGAGTCTTCATCACGAATGGATCCTCCGGGCTGAATGATGGCCCGAGTCCCATACTTACCCGCTTCTCTCACCACATCATCGAAAGGAAAGAAGGCATCCGAAGCTAAAACCGCCCCCTTCTCCCGTCCTTGCGCCTTATGAACCGCTATCATCATAGCATCAATACGACTCATTTGACCGGCTCCAATGCCCACCGTTTGCCCATCCTTGACGAGTACGATGGCATTCGATTTCACGTATTTAGCCACCTTCCAAGCGAAGCGAAGATCTTGCCATTCTTGCGGTGAGGGAGAAGTCATCGTGACGACACGGAGATTCTCCTCTTCGAGGTCTATCCGATCACTGTCTTGACACAAGAAACCACCGTCTAACTTCTTCACGTCAAAACGCGCCCAACCATTGAGGGAAGCCTTGAGTAAACGGATACCCTTTTTGCTCTGCAAAATGTTTAGAGCTCCTTCGGCATAAGACGGTGCAATGACTAACTCTATGAAAAGTTTACGAAAAACTTCGGCACTCTCTTGCGTCACTTCTCGATTGAAGGCCACAATACCCCCAAAGGCGGAAACCGGATCGGCCTGGAGGGCTTTCTCTGCCGCTTGGGCTAATTCGCTCCCCATACCCACCCCGCAGGGATTATTGTGCTTGACGATCACCGTGGCCGGTTCCTGAAATTCCCGTACCAATGAGAAAGCAGCCTGCGCGTCATAGAGATTGTTAAAGGAGAGCTCTTTATCTTCGTGGATGATTTCAAGTCCTCGGAAGAATCCCGTGGAATCGAAATGACAATCCTCATACCATGCACCTCGTTGATGGGGATTCTCTCCATACCGAAGATCGGCTTTCTTGCGTAACACTATGGTGATTTGCTGAGGAAGAGTGTCTTCCTCACTCGAAAGCTGGCGAAGGTATTCTCCTATTTGAGCATCGTAGAGCGAACTCTTGAAGAATGCTTGGATCGCCCATTGAAGGGATTTTTCTTCCGGAAAGGCGCCCTGATGACGCCGCATTTCCTCCATGAGCTCAATGTATTGAGCGGGAGAAGAAACGATGACCACGTAGCGGTGATTTTTAGCACTCGCCCGAAGCAAGGTAATTCCGCCGATATCGATTTCTTCTACCACCTTATCGAAGTCCCTTTCTCCTCTCTCCACCATCTTCTCGAAAGGGTAGAGATTACACACCACAAGATCGATGGGGTGAATACCGTGTTTCTCCAGGTCAGCCATATCTTGGGGTAAGGCACGACGAGCTAAAATACCTCCCTCAATCACCGGATGGAGCGTCTTCACCCTTCCTCCAAGAATTTCCGGAAAACCGGTCACTTCAGAAACTTCGTCCACCTTGACACCCATTTTCCGGATGAATTGTGCCGTTCCACCGGTAGCGATAATACGTACTCCGTACTGCACGAGGAAAGAAACAAGCTCCTCCAAACCGGTTTTATCAGAAACACTGATGAGAGCAGTTCGTATGTGAATCATAATTTCACCTTCCTAACCATCAGGGTGTGAGTTCATTCTATCGCACTCCGCTTAAATTGCAAAGAAAGTTCGTGTTTCCCGTTGAAGAAACGTTTATAATTATATAGTATTCGCAAGAGGAACGAACGAGAAAGGGGGCATCAATGATTGAAAACACCTCGGGTGCTTATCATCGGCAGTCTCAACATGGATATGGTTCTCAAAATAGACCGCATGCCCAATAGTGGAGAAAATCTCTTTGCCCGTGAATTTTCCATGTTTCCGGGAGGAAAAGGAAATAATCAAGCCATTGCCTGTGCCCGCTTAGGAGCGTGGGTGAGCATCATCGGCAAGGTAGGGGATGATGAATTCGGCGATCGTTTGCTCTTAAATCTCGAACAAGAAAACGTTGATTTCGCCTTTGTGAGTAAGAAACCTCTTACCCATACCGGACTCGCTTTCATTTTTATAGACGCACAGGGAGAGAACCGAATTCTCGTTGCTCCGGGAGCGAACATGGATTTATCAATAGAAGACATTGACCGAGCAACAGAACTCCTAAAGTCGGTTGATTTCCTCCTCCTCCAGCTCGAGGTTCCCAAGGAAGTGGTAAGATATTCCATCGAAAAAGCACATCATTACGGGGTCAAAGTGGTTCTCAATCCTGCTCCGGCTCAACCCTTCTCCATAGAAATTTTGTCGGCAAATGATATAATTACTCCTAATAAGTACGAGGCCGAAGTGTTAAGTGGCGTAACCATTCATTCCCTCGAAGGAGCGAAAAAAGCCATTCGTGTTCTCAATGAACGGTGCAAAGCCCAAAAAGTGATCGCCTTAGGTGAACAAGGAGCTATCTCCACCTCTCAAGATGGACGACTTCTCTATTTTCCTCCGCGCGAGGTAAAGGTAGAAGATACTACTGCAGCAGGAGACGCTTTTAATGCCGGATTAGTGATGGGAATCGGAACGGGGAGAAGCTGGATTGAATCTCTCAAATTGGCAAACACCGCAGGAGCCATTGCCTGCACCAAAATGGGGGCACAGAGTGCTCTGCCGCACATGCGTGATATCGAGCGCTTCATTTCCCGGATGGGGGACGGTGAAATTCAAATCATCGATGAACTTTGATCTGAGTGTTTCAGACTATTTTCATTTCACTATCAAAATCCTTTCCGCCTTCCTCGTCGGAGGGGTAATTGGCTGGCAACGCGAAATAGCCGAAAAACCTGCGGGATTGCGAACCCATATTTTGGTTTGTGTCGGTTCGGCTCTCATTACCATGGTCTCTATATCTGCTTTTGGTAAAATGGGTGCTGATCCAGCTCGTATTACCGCCCAAATTGTGAGTGGCATTGGATTCTTAGGAGCAGGTACTATCTTCAGGTATGGAGGAACAGTTACCGGTCTTACCACTGCTGCAAGTCTATGGGCCATAAGTGGCATCGGCATTGCCTTAGGATCAGGAATGTTCTTTATCGGATTTTTGGCCACCGGGCTCATCTTTCTTACTTTATGGCTTTTAGAATACTTGGAAAAGAGATTCCTCAAAAGAAAAACGTATATGCTCCGTGTCTCTACCCTCCGCGAACCAGGGATCATGGAACGCATTGGTAATAAATTAGAAAATCTAGGTATTCACATTGAACGGATAAAAATACAAGAAGGAGAGGGAACAATGATCTGCACCCTGCACATACACGTCCCTCTTGCACGTAAGGTTACTGAAGTTATCTCAATGCTTCAAACCATCGAAGCGTTGAAGGAAGTGGAGGTTGGGTAAGGCATGCCCTATTTACAAGTGCCCAAGGGCACTCGAGATATTATGGGGAAAGAGATCGTTCTGTGGAGAAAAGTAGAGGAAGTAGTGTACGAAACGGCCAAAAATTTCGGTTACGAGGAAATTAGAACCCCTATTTTTGAGAGCACCGAACTTTTTACCCGGGGAGTCGGCGAAGGGACAGATATCGTGCAAAAAGAAATGTACACCTTTACCGACAAGGGAGGACGGAGTTTAACTTTGCGTCCCGAGGGAACTGCACCAGTCATGCGAGCATACTTAGAACACGGTTTTGCCGTTCAGCAACCCCGAGTGAAGTGGTTTTACCTCGGTCCTATGTTTCGTTATGAGCGACCACAGGCAGGGAGAATGCGTCAATTTCACCAGTTTGGTTTTGAAGCGATCGGTTTTGATAGTCCTGCTTGTGACGCTGAAATCATCCTCATTGCCTGGAGGATATATGAACGCTTGGGTTTACACAAACTTTCCCTGGAAATGAATAGCTTAGGATGTCCATCGTGCAAATTTCGATACATAGAAACACTGCAACAGTTTTTGCAACGCGAAATTCACTCCCTTTGCGATACCTGCAAGGTTCGTTTAGAAAAAAATCCTCTGCGCGTTTTGGATTGCAAGAACGAAGGTTGCCAAACCATTTTTCAATCTCCTTCTTTCCCGAGATTGCAAGATTTTCTCTGTGAAGAGTGCAGTAAGCATCAGGAGACTCTTTTAGCCACCCTCCGTTTCCTCGACATTCCCTTCTCGATCAATCCTCGACTGGTGCGGGGGCTCGACTACTACACCCGGACAGCTTTTGAAATCAAAACCGGTGAGCTTGGAGCTCAAGACGCAGTAGGGGGTGGAGGACGGTACGATAACCTCTCTCAGGCACTGGGAGGACCTAAGGTAGCTGGGGTTGGTTTTGCTGCCGGTATCGAACGAATGGTTCTCCTCCTCAATAAGATGGGACAGGGACTTCACGCCCTCGAGACGCTTGTGTATCTTGCCCCCCTCGATGGAGAAGGAGAACTACATCTTCTTGTCCTGGGAAGAAGATGTGAAGAGCTTGGAATTCCTTTCTATATGGATTTTGCTGATAAAACTCTCAAGTATCATCTGAAAAAAGCTCAAAAGATGAAGGTTCGCTTCGTAGTCCTTGTGGGAAAGGCAGAGCTCCAAAATTCTCTTTTCTTGCTCAAAGATATGTTTTCCGGAGAACAATGGACTCTTTCGCAAGAAGAGTTGCTCAAGAAACTACAGGAGGAGAAAAACAGTGCTTAGGACACATACTTGTGGCGAGTTAAGACTCCGTGACGTGGGAAAAGAGGTAACCTTAGCAGGATGGGTTACTCGGGTGAGGAATCATGGAGGCCTCATTTTCATTGACCTCCGTGATCGCTTTGGCATCACCCAGATTCTTGCCGATGGCCATAATGAGGAAGTTTACGCCTTAGCTTCAAAGTTGAAATCCGAATATGTGATCCAGATACGAGGCACGGTTTGTAAACGTCCTGAAGGATTGGTGAATCCCAAATTATCTACCGGGGAAATCGAGGCAAAAATAAACGAGTTACGCATTCTCTCCTCGGCGGAACTCCTTCCTTTTGAAATTGAGAGCAACAAAGAACTCGATGAAGCGCTGCGCTTACGCTATCGATACTTGGATTTACGACGACGCAAGACGCAAGAGAATCTCGTCCTCCGCCACCGGATTGCCCAAAGCATCCGTCACTATCTTACCCAACACGATTTTATAGAAGTGGAGACACCTTTTCTCACCAAAAGTACGCCTGAAGGAGCAAGAGACTTTTTAGTTCCCAGTCGTTTAAATCCCGGTCACTTCTATGCTCTCCCTCAATCCCCACAGCTTTTTAAGCAAATGCTCATGGTAGCGGGTTTTGACCGTTATTTTCAAATCGTTCGTTGTTTCCGCGACGAAGACTTGCGTTCTGACCGTCAACCGGAATTCACTCAAGTGGATATCGAAATGTCCTTTGTCGAAGCCCAAGACGTTATGAGCTTAGTTGAGGATATGCTCGTCGGCATCTTTCGCGAAATTCTCGATATTTCCCTTCCTACTCCTTTCCCCGTCTTGTCATACGAGGAGGCTATGGACAAATACGGTGCCGATAAACCAGATCTACGCATCCCCCTGGTCATCGACGACCTCACTGACCTCTTTCAAAAAGAACCACTGGTTATTAAGGGAGAAAAAGACCCGGTAAAATCCCTCTTCATTCCTCAAGGAGAAACCCTTTCTCGTAAGCGATTGGATCTCCTTGCCCAAGAAGCTAAAAACAAAAATCTCTTTTTCTCGTGGATCAGGGGTTCTTCTTGTGAATATTCCTCCCCCCTCAAAGGGAAAATCCGAGAAGAAACGGTAAAAGATCTTTTACTCCGCTATCCTTTTCAAGACGGGTCTATACTCTTGCTTGCTGCGGGAAAGAGAACCTCCCTCCTCGATTTCATGGCAGATCTTCGTATCCAAATTGGACGAGAAACGGGTGTCACAGACGATTTTCGCTTCTGCTGGATCGTGGATTTCCCCCTTTTCGAGTGGAATGAAGACGAAAAACGCTGGGATTCAGTCCACCATCCTTTTACTGCTCCCCGCGATGAAGATATACCATTTTTAGAAGAGATGCCGGGGAAAGTACGTGCTAAAGCTTACGACGTTGTCCTCAACGGCTATGAAGTAGGAGGAGGAAGCATTCGTATTTACGATACCCGTTTACAAGAGCAAATATTTCGCCTCCTCAATCTCTCTGAAAAAGCCATTCAAGAAAAGTTTGGCTTTTTTGTAGAAGCGCTCAAATACGGGTGCCCGCCTCATGGAGGCATTGCTTTGGGATTCGATCGCTTGGTGATGTTGATGTGTCGTGAAGAGTCGATTCGAGAAGTAATTGCTTTCCCCAAAACCCAAAAAGGAGTATGCCTCTTAACCGGTGCCCCATCTCGGGTGGAAAAAGAGCAATTAGATGTTCTTGCTATTGACGTGAAAAAAGAGGAAAACGGAGCATAATTGAGAAGGAAATGAATAATGAGGAGTCGTTAAGAATTCTCATCTCGAAAGCGTTATTTGAAAATTTGCTTCGCTTGTGCTATTATGTCTTTGCGATTGGGAAAGGACAGCGGTTTGTGACCCTGCTTTGTTGGTGATGTCAAAGGAGGCTTTGACCCAACACCCTTGTCTTGGGGACCCGGACGTCAAGTGAACCGAGGTTTACTTGAGAGGGTGCCCACCTTTTTGAGGACGAGGATCAAAGCGGTTGACACACGGCAAAAGCGGGGTCACATATTGTGATTATGGGGATCGGAGGAAGGAGTGCGTAAACGTGGAGAACGAAAACGAAAAGGAAAAAGCCATAAACTTGCTCAACGAGAATTTGGATCAGATTCGGGTTATTCGATCGGGAGAACTGATTAAAGGGAAAGTAGTGAAAAAGGGAGAAGAAGGTTACTTTGTAAACATTAATTACAAAGCAGAGGGAATTCTCCCCTTTAAGGAAAAAGCACAAGGGAGAGATGGCGAAGTGGAAAACACCCTTGAAGAGGGAGAAGAAGTGTGGACGATAGTCACCCAGATTGATGACCAAGGATACATATGGCTTTCCCGAGAACAAGCCCGCTATCAAGGCGCTTGGATTGATATAGAAGAGAGTAAAGAAAAAGGGAAAATTCTGAATGCTAAAGTAAGGAAAAAAGTCAAAGGTGGGTTGATTGTAGATATTGGAATTAATGCCTTTCTTCCTGCTTCTTGTGTTGACCTCGTCCCTCGAAATTTAGATGAGCTCATCGGTCAATCAATTCAGGTAAGAGTCATCGAAGCTGATCGGAAAAATCGTAATGTTGTCGTGTCACGGAAAGCAGTGTTAGAAGAAGATTTAAACCGGCGGAAAGTGGAAACGATTGCCTCCCTCAAAGTTGGTCAAGTTCGCAAGGGCGTTGTGCGCAATATCACCAATTTTGGTGTCTTCGTGGATTTAGGAGGTATTGACGGACTCCTCCACGTTTCAGAGGTTTCCTGGGGAAAAGTTGGCAAACTGGAAGATTTGTTCGCCAAAGGACAAGAGATCGAGGCGAAAGTCATTGCCTGGAACCCCGAAAAAGAAGAGATTTCCCTGAGTTTAAAAAGGCTCATTCCCGACCCTTGGGATAACGTAGAAGAGAGAGTGAAAGTCGGTGAAACCATCAAGGGGAAAGTGGTGTCGCTCAAGGATTTCGGCGTATTTGTAGAAGTCGAAGAAGGAGTAGAAGGGTTAATTCACATTTCCGATCTCTCTTGGGGATACGTGAAACATCCCCGTGAAGTGGTGAAATTAGGGGATATCATTGAGGCCCGGGTTTTAGAAGTGGATCGGGGAAAGAAGAGAATCTCACTCGGCCTGAAGCAGGTGTTCCCCGATCCATGGGAGAATATCGAAGAGAAATACCCCTTAGGCAGCACGGTACGAGTGAAAGTGGCCAAGCTGAACACCCGTGGAGCCCTGGTGGAAGTTGAAGAGGGTGTGGAGGGGAAAATTCCTCTTGAGGAACTGTCTTGGAAACGAGTTAATCGGGTGAATGAAGTACTGCGCAAAAACCAACTCGTTGAAGCGAAGATTATCGCCATTGATCGAGAGAATCGTCAGCTCCTTTTCAGTCTCCGACAATTACGATTCAATCCCTGGGAAGAAGTAGGAAAAAAATGGAGTGTTGGTGAAATAGTAGAAGGACGTATCGAACGTCTCATGAACTTTGGGGCTTTCGTGGAATTATCCCCGGAAATCGAAGCACTCCTCCCCCTTTCGGAAATTAGCTGGGAACCACTCAAACACCCCAGTCAGGTTCTCCGCAAAGGGCAAACCTTACAGGTGAAAATTATCGAGCTCAAGCCTGAAGAACAACGCATTGTGGTGAGCCGCAGGGTGCTCCTCCCCGATCCTTGGGAAGGAATCAAGAATCGTTATCCCGTAGGGAGCATTCACGAAGGGAAAGTGGTCCGCATCGTTGATTTTGGGGCTTTCGTGGAACTCGAAGAGGGATGGGATGGTCTGGTCCACATTTCTGAGATCTCCGATCAGCGGATTTCCTCGGCCGCAGAAACCCTAAAAGAAGGTGAGCGGGTAAAAGTCAAGGTGATTAAACTCGACGACGAGGAACGAAAAATCGGCTTGAGCATTAAGCAGGCCCTTAAAGAGGAGGAAGAAAAGGTTCCTCGTGAGCATACAACTACCAATGGAAAAGTAACCCTGGGGGATGTTATCGGAGAAAAACTAACTAACATTTTGCACAATCTCAAAAAATAAGATGGTGAAAGTGGTCAATGCCACTTGGTACAGGGAATCGATAGTTTCTGAAATTCGCAGGATTGGTGCCCAGTTTCCGAAGGTAGTGGTTGCTTTCTCGGGGGGGATGGACAGCACTGCTGCCTTGTTCTTTGCTCTCCTTGCATTGGGACGAGACAAGGTCATGGCGTGTACCATTGATTGGGGGAAATACCTTCCTGAAAAAGCTCGTTCTCATATCCTTTTTCTCGTAAACTATTTTGGAGTGAAACATCAATTCCTCCCCGGAGAGAAAGATTTAGAGCGTGTCGCTCAGGGCGGTCCTTCATGTAATCTCTGTACCAAAAAGGCCAAACTCACAAAATTGAAAAATTTTTTTGGTGGTAGAGCACTGATCATGGGTGGAGCAAACCAAAGTGACAGTTGGGGAAAAAGAGGTATGCAGTTCTTCGGAAATACTTACTCTCCGCTTTTCCATCTTGAAAAGGAAGAAATCCAGTATCTCGCCGATTCCTTTCGCATTCCCATCTTACGTTTAGGAGAGAACGTTCAACGCGAAGGATGCTTGCTCAAACATCTCCTCAAGCCTTTAGCCTCTCCTTACCACGGAGAAGCGGTGGTAAAAAGTAACGAGCTCCTCTGGCGTATCTTAGATAAAGAATTTCCCCACCGGAATATAGCCAACGTGAAAATCATCGGACCGCTCAGAGAAAACTGTGCCCTCATCAATGTTCAGCCTCTGCCTCCTTTATCCTTGCGAGAAAAAATTGAGAAAGCCCTCCTTTCGCTTCCTCAAATCTCGAGGGTCACTTGGATTGACCAACCGGCGACGCTCACCATACGCGCTAACCCAGGCTTATATAACCATCCTGAAGCACGCTATTGGCTTGAAAGAGGTCGTTTACAACCCGATTTTGCTTTTCCGATTCGAGTGAGTTGGTTACTATCTACCAACCGTCGTTTGCGAACTTTCCAAGTCATCGACTGCCTCAAAGGAGCGGTGTAGCCATGACCAGCCAAGAAATTCGTCAAGCATTCGTTCGCTTCTTCATCGAGAAAGGACACCATCACCTTCCCAGTGCTTCTCTCATTCCCGATGACCCTACTCTTCTTTTGACCATTGCCGGCATGGTGCCTTTTAAGCCCATCTTTTTGGGCAGAGTCTATCCCCCTTTTCGTCGGGTATGTACGATTCAAAAATGTGTCCGGGTCAGTGATGTGGAAAAGGTAGGATACACCTCTCGTCATCACACCTTTTTCGAGATGTTGGGAAATTTTTCCTTTGGGGATTACTTCAAAAGAGAAGCATGCCGATGGGCGTGGGAATTCCTCACCCAGAATTTAGGATTGTCTGCGGAAAAACTCTGGGTCTCGGTGCACCATAGAGATCAAGAGACCTTCACCATTTGGGAAAGAGAGATCGGTATTCCTTCGGCAAAAATCATCCGCTTAGGTGATGAAGATAATTTCTGGTCGTCAGGACCGGTGGGACCATGCGGGTATTGTTCCGAAATTTACTACGACACCGGTCCCCAACAGGGTTGTGGCCAACCTACTTGTCGCCCGGGGTGTGATTGTGACCGCTATTTAGAAGTATGGAATTTAGTATTCATGGAATTCGATCGTCAAGGCGATGGCTCTCTCCTCGAGTTACCTCGGAAGAACATCGACACTGGAATGGGATTAGAACGAATTGCTTCAGTCATGCAAAAAACCGAAACCAATTTCGAAACCGACCTCTTCCTCCCCATTGTTCGGGAAGTGGAAAAAATGTCAGGGCAAAACTACGAGTCCTCAGCTCTTCGTCCTCCTTTTCGCATCATTGTCGACCACATCCGGGCGATAACTTTTCTTGTAGCCGATGGAGTCTATCCCTCGAATGAAGGTCGGGGATACGTGCTACGTCGGTTGATCCGTCGCGCCTACCGTCAGGGGAAGAAACTCTCCTTGAACCGTCCGTTCCTCTACGAGCTTGCCTGTACCGTGATTGACACGATGAGTATCGCCTATCCGGAATTGACCACCAAAGAACGGGTGATTTCCCAAATTATCCTCCAAGAAGAGAAACGTTTCCAAGAGACCATGTCCTTGGGAATAGAATATCTCGAAACCATCCTGAGAGAGAAACAAAACACCGCGGAGAGAATTCTCTCTGGGAGAGAGGTCTTTCGCCTCTATGACACCTACGGATTCCCTCCCGACCTTACCCAAGAAATATTGGCCGAAGAAGGTTTTTCCTATAATGAAGAGGAGTTCCTTCGAGAAATGGACCAACAAAGAGAGCGTGCCCGCCGCGCCTATGAAATGAAGACGGAAGAACTCAAAGACAAGAAATCCCTGGAAGAGCTCTTTTCTGGAGGGAAGAGTACCTTCGTAGGATACGAGAACCACACTACCCAAGCAACCGTTCTCTCCATAGCGGATAAGAATAGTCTCCAAAACGAAGCCCACCAGGGGGAACAAATTATGGTGGTTTTGGATGTGACTCCCTTCTATCCTGAAAAGGGGGGCCAAGAGTGTGATCGAGGCTGGATCTTCACTCCCTCGGGTCGGATGGAGGTAGAGTACGTTTTCGCTCCCTCCGCAGACCTCATCGTCCACGAAGGAGTGGTGAAAGAGGGAACTATCCGGGTAGGCGATCGAGCGAAGGCTACTATCGACACCAAACGGAGGAAAATTCTCGAAATCCATCACACCACCACTCATCTCTTGCATCGCTCCCTGCAAAAAGTCTTGGGAGAACAAGTGAGACAAGCCGGCTCCCACGTGGGAGAGGAGAGGTTGCGCTTCGATTTCACCCATTTTGCACCGCTCACTGAAGAAGAACTCTATGAAGTGGAGCGGCTAGTCAACGAGCAAATCTCGGCGGGGTTACCGGTGTATATCTCCTATTCCACTCTTGACGAAGTCCAGAGAAGAGGAGTGATCGCTCTCTTTGAGGAAAAGTACGAGGACATCGTGCGTATCGTTCGTGCCGGAGAGTACTCTGCCGAGCTCTGCGGAGGGACGCACCTGCGGAATACCAGTGAAGCGGGAATCTTCAAAATCCTCTCGGAAACAAGCATCGGATCGGGAATCCGACGGATAGAAGCAGTGGCAGGTCCCAAGGCCTGGGAAGTGTTGCAAGAACGGGAAAAATGGTTAGAAGAAGTGCGCAAAATCCTGGAAGTCAAGGTGGAGAAGATTCCCCTTGTCGTCACTCATCTCGTGGCGGAGAATAAGAAGTTGCAAAAGGCGTGTCTCCGTGAAGAAAAGGAAAAAATCGTTCACGCCCTCACCACTCGGTGGAATAAAGAGGGGAAGAAATTCTGCGATTATCTTCTCCGGGACACGGAAGTGAGCCTCGACCAATTGCGAGAAATTATTGACGCAGTACGCAATACCCGTAATGTCGGCATCCTCGTCTTAGGTCTCTTGCGTGATAACAAGGTGCAGGGTCTTGTCGCCGAAATGAACCCTCAACCTACCATCGACTTGGGAAATCTCGTGAAAGCGATTGCCAAGGAATGGGGTGGTGGAGGCGGCGGAAAACCCCACCTTGCCCAATTTGGAGGCATTAAAGAGAGCGAATGGACTTCGTTTGTCGCGACCATCAAGAGAAGAGTTTCCGACCATGAAGAAGATCATGGCCCTTGATATCGGAGAAAAACGTATCGGGATTGCCTTTAACCAAGGGAGCTCCATTGCCTTTCCCTGGGGAACGATGCGAAGAGGGGAGGATACCTTAACCTCGCTCCTCAAGCTCATCGCCATCTGGCAACCCGAAGAAGTGGTGATCGGTCTTCCTCTCCGCACCGATAACTCCCAAGGAGAAGAGGCTCACCGAGTGAAGGTTTTCGCCCAAAGTTTGGCGGAACGGTTTTTGGGAAAAGTGACTCTCTGGGATGAGCGCTTCTCCAGCAAAGAAGCGGAAAAGAGACTCATTGAAGGAATTATGAGGCGAAAGAAACGTCGAACGGTTATTGACCAATTTTCGGCTATGCTCATTCTTCAAGCCTATCTCGACCGTGAACATCGATGAAATCGAGCTATTTTATCATTTTCGCTTTGGCATGGTTTTTGAGTGTTTTCGTAGAAATGGCTTTCTACCTTGACTTAAAGGGAGAGGAGTATCGAATCATTGCTATTCCTTACGGGACGCCGATAAAAACCATAGCCCAACTCCTTGAAGAAGAAGGCGTTGCCCTTTCGCTTCCCCTACGGTTCTTCATGTTTCTCTCCGCTCAAGAAAAGGTCATCGCCGGACGGTACCTTTTGCGATGGGGAACGCCCGTCACCAAAGTGGTGGAACGACTCGTAGAGGGTCCGCCTCGAGATCGGATAACCTTTCCCGAAGAAATCACGGCCCAACAAATGGCCGACATCTTGGAAAAACGAGGAATATGCTCTCGTCAGGAATATATAGAGGCTATTGCCCATCCGGAAGTCTTTGACCGGGAGTGGCTTGCGGGTGTTGCGAGCTTAGAAGGTTTTCTCTTCCCCGATACCTATCTTGTTCCCATTCCTTCTACCTCTTATCAGGTGGTCGAGATGCAACTCAGCCGTTCCGAGGAGTTGATTTTGCCTCTCTACCGAAACAGTGATTCTCCTCTCTCTCTGCAAGAGACAGTAACCCTTGCCTCCATTATCGAGAAAGAGGCAAAAGATGAGGAAGAGAAGCCATACATCGCTTCGGTTTTTTTCAATCGTCTCAAAAAGGGGATGAAGCTCCAATCCTGTGCCACGGTGATATACGCTCACTATCGAGAAAATGGGGTCAGTCTTTCTCATCTACAGTATCAAGATTTAAAAATTGATTCTCCTTTTAACACGTATATCCACCATGGGTTACCTCCCCAGGCGATTGGCAATCCCGGTTTTGCTTCCCTCTACGCTGCCTTGCACCCGAAACCAACCGATTACCTCTATTTCGTTCTCCTTCCCGAAGGAAGGCATGCTTTTTCATCTACCTATGACGAACACCTCGCAAAAAAGGGGGAAAACGATGGAGAAAAGGATGAAAGGTTTTAGGAAGAGGTTCTTCCCCCATCTCTACGTTAACAACCTGACCGAAATTCCCTTAGGGACCCTTCGTGAAATAGGCATCAAGGGATTACTCTTAGACCTTGATAACACCTTGGTCGGTTGGAACCGTTATGACCTCCCTCACGAAGTCTGCCTTTGGATTCAGCGAGCAAAACAAATGGGGTTTGCTATCGCTATTGTGTCTAATGCCTTAGCAGATCGAGTGCAGTATTTTTCTCAAGCATTAGATGTTCCCGGCATATCCAAAGCGCAAAAACCGAGACGCTCAGCCCTGCGAAGCGCCATGACCCAAATGAACCTTTCCTGCCATGAAGTGGCGGTTATCGGAGATCAGGTATTCACAGATATCTGGGGAGGGAATCGTCTGGGAATATACACTATTTTAGTGCACCCTATCACTCCGCGGGAATTTTTTCTCACTCGTTTGGGACGAATGCTGGAGAGAATAATTTTACGGAGGTTCTCCCGTGATTAGTGCCGAAACACGCTTAATTGCGCTTTTAGGGTATCCAGTAGAACACTCGCTCTCGCCCCTTTTCCAAAATCGAGCATTGCAATTCTTGAGGCTCCCTTTCGTATACCTTGCCTTTGCCGTAGAGCCAAAAGCCCTACCCAAAGCGGTAGAAGCCCTGCTTTTACTCAATGCCCGGGGATTCAACGTCACCATACCCCACAAGGAGGGTATCCTCCCCCTCATCGACGTTCTCAGCGAAGAGGTACGCATCCTAGGAGCGATTAACACCGTGGTCAACGAAAAAGGTCGTCTTTTCGGTTATAATACTGACGTATTCGGTTTCGCCAAAAGCCTCGAGGAAGAGGGAGTGAACCTCGGAAGCCAAAACGTCCTCCTTTTTGGGGCAGGGGGGGTGAGTCGAGCTATCCTCGCGGTTCTCAAAAGAGAAAAGGTCAACAAGCTCTACGTGGCCAATCGCACCCTTCATAGAGCTCACGCCTTTGCAGAGTGGGGAAGGAGTTTCTCCTCGTTTCCTATCGAAGTGGTATCATGGGAAGAAGCCTTAGAAGGAAAGGGGTTAACAGATGTCTTCTGCATCATCAATGCCACTTCCTTGGGACTCCAGGGAGAAACTATTCCTCTCTCCTGGAAGAGCTTCCCCTCCTGCCAGGTGGTGGTCGATACCGTATACCGTCGAGGGCAAACCACCCCCTTCGTAGAAGAAGCCTGGCGCAGAGGGAAAAAAGCCTTTGATGGAAAGGGTATGCTCCTCTACCAAGGAGCGAAGAGTTTCGAATTATTCACCGAAGTGAGTGCTCCTCTTTCGGTGATGAAGGAAGCGCTCGACTATGGAGAAAAAGGCTCTCGTTAATCAGAAATTGGGAGAAATTCTCATCGAACGGGGGAAGATAACCCCTGAAAAACTCAAAGAGGCCTTGGAGA